>Ga0065711_1004377_pt1 | contig 23806 bp, 9 predicted proteins | sample Hoacrofraction12_FD_59098 | JGI IMG/M metagenome (GOLD analysis project Ga0065711, IMG submission 59098) | Hoatzin crop microbial communities from Cojedes, Venezuela - Epithelial fraction 12 v2 (version 2) | ecosystem: Host-associated > Birds > Digestive system > Esophagus > Crop | place...
GGGCTCCCGTTCCCGCAGCTCGTCCCGCCAGCCGCGGCTGCCCGAGGCGGGGAAGCCGGCTCCCGGCGGGGCCGTCGGTGCGAGGGGCTCCCGGGGCCGCCCCTCACGCCTGCCCGCCACCCCGAGGCGAGAGGGGACCGCTCCGGCCCCGCCGCGCCCCCCTCCCCTCCCCTCACGGGGCTCCACCTCGCCGCGGAGGCGGGAAAGCGGCAGCGCCGGCCGGCCCCTCATCGCGGGGCTCCCCGGACCAGCCCGGTGCTCAGGGCTTGGACCTCTGGCAGATGCGGTTTTCCGAGGCGGTGTTTTTTTCACAGGTGTGAAGCGAAACAACGACAAAAAAGTCGCGCTCCAGGGAAAGTTTCTCTTATTTTAAGCAGAAATGGTGTATTTAAGTTCAGGAGCTCTCGGGCATATCCATTGCATAGAGCAAGAGCTGGCTTCAGGCAGTTTTCTTCAGAAAGTTACCCTGGGAGTTGAAATAAATTGTTCGTTCTGAGCATGGAAATGAAGTAGGCGACGGCATCGTCCGTCCTTTCATAATTTTCACTGCAGTGACTCCTGATATTCTAGCTCGCTGCAGAGTGCCTCGGCACGCGTCCTGAGCGAGCGGTGTGCTGCCGGTGTGGCAGCCCCGCTGGAGGAGAGCGGCAGGCAGGTGCGACGCTCCTTTCCCTGCCCTCTTGCCTTGCCCCTTGCTCTGATGCCTTGTCCCATCGGGTGCGAATGCCGCCGCTGTTATTTTTAGACAGGAAGGAGGACGACGACGTTTGGAGGGCTGAAGCTGCTTAGCTGTAGGCAGGTTGAAAACTGCTTTGGGTAGAATGTTCACAGCGCCGCGCCCGCCCTGCGCCGGCGCCTGGTAGGTCTGCGGTGCACAAGGATCTCAACAAGCGCCTCCGTCAGAAATCGATGCTTTTTAATCGAGATGCTGCAGAAGGCTTATACGATGTAGGTAATAAGGTCAGGCAGAATCATGGTGTCTATTTTATGCATGCACAAAGACTTATACCTATATATATACACACTACATATGTACATGCTTATTGCAACAGCTAGAGGTAGAGACATTTTATGATGAAAATCTTAAGAAATGGTTAAAAAAATCAGTTTGTATTGATCAAATTATTGTATTCTGATTTAAAATTCTATTTCTGAGTAGCTGTTATTTTAAGTCAGTTCAGGATTGTGTGTTTATATTCCACATTTGAGGGTTCTGTAGTCTTTAGGTAGTCAGGTAAGTGGTACTGACTTTATTTTAGTGGAGGGAAAACAGCTGTCACCTGAGTGTATTTAACTGGGAGATGACTGTGTGCAGCTGCTGAGATAATTGTGGGCTCCATTCTCCTTAGTGTTATGAAAATGCCATTAGATGACAAAACAGCTAATGGCTGTAATTATGAAGTGTCTGATAGTTGTGGTTGAACAATGTAAAACTTTCAGGAATAGGAGTTACTTTTTTTTCCTCTCTAAAAGGGAGTTTTAGGCATATGATTTCCGACCTCTTTCAGGTGTCTTAAATTATGGATAGAAAGGACAGTAAATTGTGCACAATATCTTAACTAATTGTCTCTAAACCTTACCAGTGGGCCCAGGAAAATCCTGAAAAAAACCTGCTGGATCCCTTTACCTAAGATTCTAGTCTGAATTTTAACTGTCATTTTGGCAAGTATTAGTAGTGTGGATTAATCCTATCTGTGCAAGAATTAAGATTTTGTAATTCTACTTTAGGAAAAAGATTGTAATATGTACAGGAAGTCATTGCCTGCCTCTTCCTCCAATACTTATCCATCCCCTGATGCTTATCCATGATGTAAGAATTAGCCCCAGCATTTCCCCTCTTTCCAGAGAATTCTTCTGATGCAGCGGTGAATGACAGTGGCAGTAAATATTCTCAAGCCTCTTACTGAGCATTAGCCAAATTCCTTCCCTTGGGACTCTGAAGAAACAGAAGAGGGTACTGACACCCTCAGATGTTTCTTGCAAAGCAATCTGCAAGTACCGTGTGTGTACTTCTAAGCAGCCTCACTCTGATTTCCACCAGCAGAGGGAATTGAGTCTGTACTGGTCCTCAGCCATCCCAGCTTCTCCTTATTCGTGTGATAGATAAGCGTGCACTTGTTGTGCTCTTAAATAATGTTTTAGGTTACTGATCTTTGGTCCGTATCTCTCCGACTCTCCTGCTTTCTGAGCTCCCAAAGCAACTTCCTGGGGTGCTTGCTTTCTGCTGCGGCAAGGAATGCTCTCTTTGAGTACATCCCCTGCCAGCCACGTGCAGAGTATTGGTAGATTAATAGTTGCTGCAAAGCAGAAGTTTGTTACTGAAATCAACTGGTAAGGCAGACAGTTTGGCTGATCCAGAGAAGCAGCTGCGTCTCAGCCTCTGCTCTGGAGGGGGCACGGGACCCAGTTTGCTAACTTTTGCAAGCAGTTAGTTATAAGTGACAAGCTGCAGAGCCAAGAAGAGCTCAGAGGTGTAAGACACACCTCCCTGTGGTGCATGCACTTCTCTCCCACAGGAGCAGAGCCAAGAAGAGCTCAGAGGTGTAAGACACACCTCCCTGTGGTGCATGCACTTCTCTCCCACAGGAGGAAGTAACTTGATTATTTTGTTGTCAGCACAAAAACAGACATTCATAGAGGGCTAAGCTGGGTTTTACCTTGTGATGTGCGAGGACCTTGACAGTTGTCTCTTCTCCCAAAATGAGCTGAAGAGACTGATGTCATGTGCCTGTTGCCTCTTTGCTGCTCCCACTGCTGGCTACCTCCTGCTCTATCCTGGGGGCTTTCAGCTGCCTGGGAGGTCTTGGTCACTATCTTAAAGGTTCAAAGGGGAAGGAAAGGGAACAGGAGTGGTGTTTAAATCAGGCCATAAAGACCAAAGCTGAATAGAGCGTCCTGGCCAAGATCTATCCCAAAGGTGGGAGCAATGAGCACTGCGGGCTTCTTAATTTTCTGTGTGTTGCACTGTTCTACATTGTGCGGAGTGTGTGGCTGCGTTCTTCATTATACACTGAAATGATTAAATTTAGAAGCAACTACTGGAATAGTCAATGTAACTTGTTCTGGACGTGTATCTCTGGCTGGTTGTTGAAACACTGTTTATCAAGCGATAAGAGCTACATCTACTGATTGCTTGTTACACCCTTTTCCTGCTCAGGAATCTTAGTGGTATCTAGAATACTGTTAGCTAAGAACCGATGTTCAGAACTGATATTTCCTCAGTTTTGTATTATAATGTTTAGAAAGGGAAGTTGAACACCAAGCTTTAATGCACAGATTCTGTGTTGGTATATTTGTTTTGTATTGTTTAGATTGCTGTAAGTTTGGGTGTGCAGCAAAGCCCCTCGGGTACCCCTTGATCTAAAGGGTGGAATCTGGTTACCTTGTACAGCAACAGAGGGTTGCTGTACTAGATCAGGCCAATGGCCTGTTTACTTCTGAATTGTTATTTCTTTCAAAAGGCAGCTGTTCTGAGATGCAAAATGTACATTCTTTCTCTCTTGTTGATATTTTTAATCTTCCAGGATAGTCGGGTATCACAGTTGTTGATTAAATCAAGTGAACTCTGCACAGGTCTTTTCGGAGATTTGTCTCATTTCCTCAGAGCAAAGAGCAGAAACATCTCAAGTGAGCAGAATAAGAAATTAATTATTATACCTCATTTATACTAGATTTTCATAGGCTGTGGAAATAGTCTCTATGGGGAGAAGGAATGGGGAATCGGCTATTAATTTACCACTCAAAAAACCTGCCTAAAAATACTAGTGGATGTGATAGAAACTTTTATTTCAGCTACATGATTTGGTTTGATGTTGTATTAAATTTCATATAAATATATGAAGTATCTAGCATATGTACACTTGATTCTACCCGTGCAAGTAAATTGTGCTTGATAGCTGAAGATTTACATGCGTGGCTTCTGCAAAACGAACTGGTGGTTGCTTGGAAACCTGGATTTTGCAAGCAAGAGCTTGCCCCGTGGTATGGCCGCATGTATGGCAATTGCCTGCCAGACCCACAAACTCCCCTTGTCTGTCAGAGGTGAAGAAATGACTGTGTGCCACTGTACTAAATGACCTTCGGAGCTAGGGCATCTTATCACACTTATCATAGTAGTGCACCTTGGGATAGGGGCTTTGAGAGGTGAAATGTTCTGTGGCCTTAATGAATCAAGTTTTCAGGCAATGTGAAGAGAGGTGGAGCGACAAAAGAAGCTTAAATTCTGTCATTATAGTGGCCTGCTGAAATCCAGAGAGTGTCCCAGGGGTGGGAATTACTGTAAAGAATAAGTGAAGTCTTCAGTTATTTTAAAAATTTAGATTTAAGTGTATGAGGGAAGAGCTGCTTCTCACCCACTTCATGTAGTTTAAAAGAAGTTTCGTCAGGCACGTTTTAAGACGTTTTTAGTTATGAGCTTTCTGGTGATTTCTCTTGCTCTCAGCATGGCAAATAATGACTTCGGCAATGTAAACTGCATGTTGTCTCCCCACGTTCTTTGAAGTGTAGGCTATTACCAGAGCGAACAATTTGGAAACCGATGGGCTATTGGTCTGTTCCGGTATAGCAGCTCTCCTTTGTTGCTGTGCAAGATAATCAGCTTCTATCTTATCTTTGCATGGGTGTACCTGGTTCAATTTGCTTTCCCTTTGTAGACGTTTGGTTTAATCAGCAATGATTGTCATTTAGTTTGTTCGAATCCCAAGATGTTTACATAAGCTTTCACTGGCTGGTGGCTGTGATTTGGGAGCCTGGTCGCTGGAAACAGGCAAACTCTCAGAAGTGTGGCCGCATGTGTACACGTGCGAAGATAAGAAGCAAAGGTAGATAGAATATTCCAGTTGTATGTGTACCAGGACTTAGAGTAATCAATTTTAAAGACAATGCAGTGTTTACATAGTGCTGTTTACATACAATACTGTGAAGAAGAAGCATAACTCCAATTTAAAATCCCATTTTTGTCATATTTCCATATGTACTGCACACGTCCTTCCAAACCTACTGGTTCATACTTGATGTGAAGACTGTTGAGGAGGGAAAAAGATCCACAAGATAACTAGTGTGTGCATATGCTCATGCATGACGAAGTTTTCTTTCAGATTGAGTAAACTTAGTGAAAAAAAGGGGCAAAACATACAAAATACTATGTTTTGGACATGAACATTGGGATGTTTAGATATTTTTGTGGCTTGGAGTCAGACTTTTGGACTATTACTTCTGTTTTAAAGAGGAGATTTAAATTCTCCAAAATAAGTATGGCTTTTCTAAGTGGAAGGAAAGAAAAATAATTTCATCATACTCATATTCTTTCTGCTGCAGTTAATTGCAATAAGACCCAGGTTTAGTTTTTCTGTCTTGTCAAGACTGAGGTAGCTTAGTTGAGGTCAAATTGGCCCCCTCATTTCGGCATGTTTAAGAGAGAGATTATGCTTCTTGTCATGCAGTGGCTGATGTGAACAAATGTTTATTTCTGAACGACATTTGTCTGTGAACTCCTGTTGCTTGCAACCAGCATTTAGTATTTGTTTGTACTCCTGGAGCCCCAGTATTTCCTTCCCTTCATGCTAGATACAACTGTAATAGCAGGAATCTGTCACTTCACATTTTCAAGAGCATGGTGTGTTACAGCTGTGCAGTAGCTTATATGGAACTTTCAGGTTGCACACATGCTCAAGGACTACAACTGGGAAAAATGAGGTGGAAACAAGGTGTAGCTTCTCTCCCCCAGCCATACTCCAGCGTCTAGCATTTTGATTAGCAGCAGAGTGCACGTCTTTGCAACCTAGCACTGTGTATCTATCGATATGCCTGGTAACACTTGTGTCTGAGACAAAAAGGGATTGGAAAGCCAACTTTAATTATTCCCACAGAGGAGGGAAGACCTTTTGCCTGTCCCATTATTGTAGCTGGTCATACATGTAAGACTGCACTAATGTTGAAGAGTTGCTGTTGCAGGATCAGCCCTGTTTGCTGCTCAGCCAGATATTGAGGCTTTGAATCTTGGCAGTTTTTGGATACAGGTGAGGTGGAGAAGTGACTTAAAGGCTTTGCTGCTCCCTCCTTCCCTCCTGCATGCCACAGTGTAGCCCCTTCACTACAACACTGCATTAAGGTGCTTCTTTGGGACTTCTGCGGTTGAGGTAGTATCTTGGTTGGCCAGTATACAGCTTTCCACTCTTGCCTTGTGGCATGTTTCTCAGTCTGTAACTTGACAGAAGTTTCATTTTTGCTGAGGGCTGTCTGGCTGTGCTGTGACAGAGACCAATCCAAGTCTGTGCCAAGAAGACCGTAGGAGTAATAGGTCAAGAGGGGTTCCCATTTGTCTCCCAGTGGGACAGTAGAAGTTCTCAAGATAAGAAATGCAGATACCAATAGCTGCATCATTGACTAAAAATGGGAAAAAAAAATTATCAAAGGTTACTTAGTAATTGACTGTTATCAGAAACAAAAGCAGTATCAGAAACCAGATCCTCTCAATGTCAGCCACCAGTATTTAATGCCCGGAAGTCACTTTGCCTAAATCACCATCGCTGCATCATTTGTCACGTTAAATGATTGCTCCATGAAAATTATTGTGGAAATGTATTTTGATTGTTGAAGGGGAAGGAAGGTGAAAAGCCAGGTATCTTCTAATTAAAATGCCTTTTGAAGGTACACCGTATCTTTAGCAATAATTATGAAAATTCAATTTCTGTTCTGAAACGGTTAACGTGATATGGTCGGCTAATTAAAAAAAATGTTGACCGTCCTCTTGACCTCTGGTCTGCAGGCAGACACAGAAGCTCCCTGAGGGGAAGGTGTTCTGTAGGGGCAAAAAAAATTTTCTAATTGTACTGATGTTTAGCTTTTTGAGTAACTGATGGAAGCAGAAGGCTGTAAACTTCTGAGCACTAACGGTCAGTGGAGACGGGTTGCGTGAAGTGAAGGAACAACTCTGTGGAATGCATATATAAAAGTTATAGATGTATTAAACTTGGGCAGGCTTTCCTGGGGGTAGCCTTCCCTCTTTTCCTGTCATCCTTCCAGTATAACATTTCAAGCCCTTCTGTGGTGTTTGCTTTCCTCCAGGAAAATAATTATTCTACCTCTAAAAGTTGCACATGAATGATCTTAAGAAAAACCAGTAAGTGCAGTATTCACGTTTCTGTGTATCTGTCAAATGGTTGGTTGGGCAATTCTGGCACACTTCCTTGCTCTGGCTCTTCAAATGCCAGGGAAAGAACGTGCAAGGCTGTGTAGATAGGCCTCTTTCAAAACTTTCCTTGCAGCTGAATCAAGGCTAGAGTTGAGATTCAATTGCAGTGAACTAATTAGGCTGAGTTCCAAATGCCTGAGCACTGGATGTATTACAAATGACGATGACAACATATGCTGTAGGGAACTATGCACAGGCACAGTGCTTTGCTGACTTTAAACTTGGCAGTACCTCATTAATTTTGTGCATTAATAGATTGTTTAATGTGCATTAGTGGCCGAACACAAAAGCTGTGAACATTTGCTCATTGAATTCCAGATGGAAAATAGGGTCTTGTTGGGGGCAAGGTGTTTTCTGCCTGCCACCAACAGGTCCAACACGAGTTTCAAATGCGTTGGAAAGCTGCCAGCTGCAAAGAAGTCTGATCAGCAGGCTGAGTTACAAAAGAAGAATGTGTAGATTAGTGAGGTTTTAGGTAAGGTACTAGCTCTTCTCATACAGTCATGCTTCATCTGGCATAATGGCCTGTGAGAACTATTATAATATCAGTAATGATAATGGGAGAGCACATGTATTTACAAGCTTCTTCTATGGTAGTAGCTACTGTGTTTTACCTCCTACCACAAAGATATGTGTGTGTGTATATATGTTTTAATAATGGAGAATGTTCAATGCTTGAGTAGTCAAACTTAATATTAATTTTACTGTGTGTTTTTAGACAGTGATTTTCTGTTTTCTTGGTTTTTTTTAATAGGAAATTCTAAAGCTACTCTAAATCAAGTAGTTTTCTTTGGCCACCAGTTTGTGCATGCCTGGAGGTCTAGACGGGTGCTTGGTGTGAACTTTTCCCTTGTCTGGCATGATCAGTTTTTGTGGGCACATGGATTTTCCTCTTGCTCTTTTCCCCACCTCATGGTAGAGAATAGTACAGTAACAGCCATTTTCTCTATTCAAGCAGCTGTAAGAAATTGCACAGACTGCAAAGCAGGGCCTGGGTAGTTGTGTAGGTGTAATGTAAGTACTTTTTTGTGTGTGTGTGTTTTCGTTTTTTTTTTTTTTAAAAAAAGGAAAACCAACAAACTCCAAACCAACAAGAACAACAAAAAACACTCACACAAAACCCAAAAGTACAGTCCCATGTTTCTTGAATGGCAGTTTCCTCCCTTAACACCCACACTTTTTAACAGAGAATTTAGAACCTGGAAAAATTACAATAAAAAATAGATAGGCACAAGGGAAGCCAATGATTTCTTAAAGCTTAGGACAACCGCAATGACAGTTCGCTCTGAACTGCTTTAGTGTCAGAACTGCCAGTGGCACAGGTTCACGAGCACGCATTTTCTCAAAACTGGCTGAATCCCTTTTGAGCTTAAGAAAAGAATGTGTCTGTGTGTGGGACTTTATTCAAGGAATACCTCAAGCACTAAAATTGCAGCCTTGGAATTTTATCCTTGTGAAAGCCATAAACTACTGAAAATAGGGAATTATACTGCAAATCATTAAGTGGCCTTTAGATGTTCCTAGCAATGTGCATAGAGTAGGTCATTTTAGTTTTTCTCATATGTTCTTCACAATCAATGTGATGTTATATTTTTATGAAAAGTGTTAACTAAAACCAAAATAAACCTAGGACAGGGTTTTTACATACTTTTAAGTTTCTTCTGTTTCTGCAAATATTGATCCTGATCTTTGAATTTCATATTAAAATTTTCAATAGGGACGTAAGTCTCACACATGTCTTGCTAATGCCAATGGACTTGCATGTCTTTTGACAATACAATTTTGTTGTATTTGTGATAGAAAGCTGAAAGGTTTTACTCCTAGCTATAAAATCCCTTTTCTTTTGTGTGTCTTTTTCTGCTGGGGTTACTTAAAAAGTAAATGCTTTGTAATATAACTTGACTAGTGCTTACCTCAAATGAGAAATAGACTGTTCTTAGTGAACGAAGATCTTGAAAGAGTAGAAAATCTTTATCTTTGTTTATCCTAACAGGTTGTGCTCTTATTTATCACTATTAGCTTTACTCTAACACATCCTGAAAAATGTAAACTTATACTTTGTCCATATGGCTGTTGTCTCTTGCCTGTAGTAAAGATGTTAAATTGCGTGAGAGATATATATAGATATATATATATGCACACACAGATTTTTCACCACCTCACCAGTAGTTTTGTTGTAGATTTCTAAAAATAAATGGTCCTTCCTCTGTCCTTCCCTTCTTGCGTGTGTTCTGGACTGGGCAAGAACACAGACTTGTACCCTCTGTTTAGACCAGGAGTGGTCACACTTGCAATAAGCCGCTCACTGTCAGGCAGCAGTCTTGAACTGACATAAGAAGATTGCACTAGCTTATAACTTCAGTGCTCACAAGTCACTAGTCTTCTCTGTAAATGTACTCCCTGAAGTCTTGGGGATACATTTAACTTTTTTCAATATTTAACTATTTTTTCACTGTAATACTAATATTACACAATTTTACATGGGTTGGATAGGGAAGAAAATTGGGTCACAATTTGAGGACAGAATGTATATCATCCATCAGGTTACTTCCCTGGATTCTCTCCAAAGACGCTAGGTTTAATAGCAGAAGCATGGTGCTGGTGGCAAAGATAACAGAACCCTTGCTCACCCCTAGTACAACAAAGGCTGCAGTCGTTGTAATGAAAGTATCTTCCTTCTGCAAAGTAAGGAATTACCTTCAAAGAATATGTTTATTCCTGTAGCAGCTATCCCCTTCCCAGCAAAACTGTGTCATCTGAAAATGGGCTGGAATTGGCTAAACTCCTTTTTCACAATAACCTTTGAGGGCATCGCAGTCCAACTAAGAGCTGAAGTAAAGGTGCCTCATCTCCTGTAAGGATGTTGACAAGTAGAGCAAAGGAGAATGGATGCAGGAAATAGTTTGCTGCTAATCTCGTTCTTACACCCTTCACATGCCTCTGCCCAGTTATCTGTGCAGGGAGATGGAGATAGGGGACAGCGACAAGAGGAAAGATCTTCCATCCTGTGGCTTCAAAAAAAGAGAACACTCTGTGCTGATCAAGTGAAGAATCAGTGGTGTTTGTATTCTGTAAAACAAAGGCTTTATCTGTCCTTTACAAACTTTGACAAATAGTTCTTGGGTTTTTTTTTCCCCCTAATATTCTTCCTAAGGAGATCTAGTTGAGCTTATTTGATTTGTTTGTTTTTCACTCGTCTTAGAAGACACTCAAATGCTGTCAAACCTGATGATGAGTAAATAAATAAATGTGTATTGCTTTATGGCAGTGAGTAAACGTCATGTGACTGTGTGCTGTTATCTTATCCGTGACCCAGAAAGTATTGGTAATGAATTATCTCAGCACTTCACACAAAATAAACCTGCTCACTTGATGTTTTCTATGTCAACAGGTCATCCAGCATCCTAGTGCTAAATGGTCTGAGCTCCCTGTTTCAACAGTATGTAAAGTATGACAGGCACAGACATCTAAGTCTCACACGGTCGTGTTAGTTGTATGCCTTCATAGTTCTGTTCATTCAAGCCTGCTCTTTGTAGCTTTTATTTACTGTTATGGCATGATCTTATTGGGACAACTATGTATTTGAGCCATAAAAATGAGAAAAATGCTACAAGAATGAGGGAGAAAACAAGGCTTTCAGATACTGCAGGTTTTACATTTGCAAATGCAACGCTGTGGCTGTACTGTGCTAATGCTAGCCATTCACGGGTATGTGAATTGCTTGTTGCGCTCTGATTGTCCAGCTCTGAGGTTATCTCCTGGTGACTTGTGGCAGTTTTTTGTGGGGCTTTAATGTAAAACGTCATACATTCATAAAGTATCACTGTAAAGTGAGACTGAGAAATTGAGCAGACTGTGTGAGAACGATGTACTATGAAAAGAGCATAATCTCTAGAAGCTTTCAGTGGACAGTATCTGTAAGAGTAAAGGGACACTAGCTTATCTGTCTTCTATAAAATAGTGTAGATAATATCCAAGCAGGTTTTGATACTAGCCATTAGCCTCTGCTGAGGTGATCTCCTTTTCCTGAGGAAAGTTTTGTATCAAATTCCTTTCTCTTCAAACAAAAACCGTTCATTTCAGGGAACTGGCATGTGGTCTGTGTTTAGCATTGAAATAATGTATGCAAAGTGCCATTTGGTTTTTCTCCTGAGGTATTCTACTGGAAACCTAGAAAGTAATCAAACTATTTCTAAGCACTTGGAGGAAATCAGTTTGTTAGTTTAATACAAGATATGTTAGCAGTCAACATGGATTGGTCAAAACCCAATAATCTGTCAGTTTCAGTCTGATGGAGTAAAAGGGTTTGTGGGTAGAGAAAAACAGATGTTGCCATACATATCTTTTATCCGACTCTTGATACTTCTCTTCTTTGCTTATGAACATGATTTGTTAATGAAATTGATACTGTGTGGATAGGAGATGGAAATTGTGAGTACTCCTGCTGTGGGACAGGTGTCCAGGATTCTGCATTCACACTGTGAAAGGAATATGTGCAGATGTGGGAGCTGGGCAAGTTCTTAACCTTGTGGCGCTAGAGCTGTCCTGCATTTGGCACGCTTGTGTGTAAGGAGGGTTGGCGCTTTTTCTGTTCCCACCCTTTCTGTTTCTTCCCCTGAAGTACCTTTGCTACTTTCTTGTTCAACTCAAAAGCCACTATGAGTTTTTTGAGAACAGGTTTATTAAACATGTCTTCTTCTCTGCTGTTGACGGCATCTCTGCAGGTAATCTTCTGGGCTTTGCACTGCCTGCGATGGCCAGATTCCTTTGGCTCTGGGGACTTTAGCTGCATGGATACACAAAGATATGTGCTGTTTAGGTGCTTCCTCTATTGATCCTTCCAGTGCGCTTACAGAATGATGGAGTCAAAATTTTAGACTTTTCAATGCATTGCCGCTGTGGTAACAAGAACTACTCCTTTCCCATGCAGGTTCTTCTGTCTTGCTGTTTAAACTGGCAAAGATCTTGGGATGAAATTATATGTATTGCAGATTGCTAGCTGAATCCACCATAGCTGAATTTACAAACTGATTTAACAGTGAGTGGCTGATGGAGATATAGCTGGTTGTGGTGGGTGGGTGGCTCATCTCTCATAGCTAAGAAAAGGGACTGTTGTATCGGGGTTTCAAAGGAGATGTCTCCTTTCTGGCTACTCTCTTGGCATCATTATGCTCCTGCACGCCTGCTCATTAGCTCAGTATGAGATACTGGTAAAAAGTCCTTGATTTCATAGCAGCAACTAAAAACATCAGTGTTATCGACATTCTTCTCGTACTAAATCCAAAACACAGCGGCTACTGCGAGGAAAATTAACTCTATCCCAGCCAAAACCAGGACAGAAGTGAAGGCAAAAATGTCATCCAGAGACTTAATAAAAGAACAAGAAGTCTGCCACAGCTGAATCAAGAAATAATAAGAGATTTTTGTTCTGATTCTTTGTCAAGTAAATCTCTGATGTGCAGTAAGCTACATCGTGTTCTAGATTGTGTGTTTATCTGTGCACCTAGGTGTGCACATGTGTACATAACTGTCAGTGTTATCAAGCACTTTGCAAACATTGCTATAATGGACACGGAGGCCATGGTTCTGTCTTTTTCTACAAATGGAAACTCAAGGGAGAAGATTCAATTCAAGTTTACACTTTGGTGGTAGTTAACTGTTCTTAAATATTTAAACAACTATTTAGTCGTGCCTCTTGTTTGTTTTTATCAACTGTATCTCCTGTTAAAAGGGATATTTTTATGAGCTCCTCATGTTTCTGTTGCCACCTGTTTAGAGGGAAAAAAGAGAGAGTCAATACAGCTTCATTTAAAATTGTTTACTTAATGATCCAAAACTCAGTAATAGGGAGCCTGATCCAGTCCATCCACTGCCACTAGCTGTGGTTGCACCTGGCTTCAGGACAAATGCAGTTTCAGAAGAAAAGAAGAAAAGCAGTCTTGTGATGTTAGGAAAAGAACAGCCAAGTGTACCTTTGGTTTCCTCTGCCTCGGATAACAAATGCAACCTGGTGATGCTTCTGTCTGGTTGCTAAAATGAAGTGCTCTGTTCATTGGAATTGCAATCTCTTTTGCTTTCTCTTTCTTGAATACAATGTCTGTTTATTAAGGAGACTACATTGGCATTGGCCTTTCGATACGGTGCCTCTTTTTGCCTGCTCCCCAGCCTCCCACCCCTCCCACATGTGCAAGCCATGTGATGTGTAGAAGAGACTTTGTATTCTGCTGAGTTTCAGTGAACAGTGGCTGTGGAATACTACAGCCATGGGAAAATTGTGCGAGTTTAGGACAGGAACTGAAGCCAGAAATTAAATCGGTTGAAGTGCCCCATAGGCAGCAAATGATTAACCAGAATAAAATTTGGCTGCACCACTGAAGTGAGCACCTACCATGTAAAATAAAACTAGTATTATATAGCATGTCTTTTAAAGGGTATTTAGTAATTAAGCTTTGTTTTGAATAAGTGGTTATCCCATAAATGCAGGGGAGGCCATGGTGGTAAAGGTAGTTTCTTCACTTTTCACTGTTCTTCCCTGTATTTTATGAAAAGCGTAGGGAAGAATGAAGTGGTTTTTACGGAATGATTATAGGGAAAGTATCGCTATTGCAATGCAAGGAAGATAAACAGCCATGGGAAAGCCAGAAAATGTGCGCTTCCATTCCCAAAGTGTAAACGTGGCTTCTTTATATTAATAAGCTGAAAGAAGTTTGAATACATGGAATGAAATGCAGAAAAATAGCCTAGACACTAAGGAATAAGGACTGCCTATAAATTTACTTCTTCCTCGCAACTCATCCGAGTCAGCTTTGCTGGCTGCTTTGTATCACCTTGTTTACAGAAGAGGGGAGAAAGAGACTAGTTCTATCAATGCCCCATGGACCTGAATGAAAATGAGATTTACTGGCTGTGGCTTTCTCTCCACTTCATATCTCTAAGAAATTTGATACTAGGCCAGATCGTTTTAAAAGATGTGTCTCCACTGTTCTCTTAGTCCTAAATGTGGATTATGATTGAGCTGTAACTGCTAGATCAGGCTGGATAAAGCTGTGTAAAGCATGAAGGTGGAGGGAACATATATGCAAACACTGCACTCGTGCCAACTGGCAGGGCATGAGTTGGTTCTGGCCCAAAAGTTAGGTAGCCGCAACAGTGTAGAGTTGCACCTGCGCTAGCAAAGCCTCTGAGAAGTAGGACTTACTAGCATAGGTAGGGACTATACAATTCTAGCTGGTGTTGGCACCAAAGTTGGCCCTGAGCCTGACAGAGGTAGTGACTAGTGATTGCACCTAACTGGGTAGATGTCTCCACTATGTACTATAGCATAATCTTCTAGGGCAGGGATCTTCACACCTTGTATGTCTTTACAGCATCTAGTACTGTGTGAATATGCATGGCTCTAAGGTAAAGTGACAATAGGTAGCCAGTCTGTACTTCTGAGTTTACCCTGCGCTGATATTGCACTAGTGCCTTAGAGCACTTTGCTTTCTGTACTCCAGAATATGTGTTAATGCAGTGGCATCAGGAACTGACCGACAGCTGTGTCTTAGATAAGGTTTGATCCTTCTTCCTCCCTAACCTACAAGTTAAAGTTGTAGGCTGTTTGTTCTAGCTGTTGTGAATCACACAATCTGACTGGTGTTTTCCCTGACATCCAAGTCTAAAGCTGTTATCAGCACCGCTCTGTGAAATCACAGTGGTGTTTGATTTAGGGGGAAACTGGCACCTCTCCGACAAGTGCTGGAATGTCCCAGGCTGTCCTTGGGGTACTGTTGGCATCTTTCACAGCAATAAACCCCTAGTCAACAGTCTTGATCACGGGCAAACACCTGCCAAGTGCACAAAAGCGCTTATCTCCTGTTAGGCCATGCATTCATAAAAAGCGAAGTCGTAAAAAGCTTCAGTGGCTGGCAATTCCAGAGCTTACTGTTAGACTTGAAAAGAAGTTCTAAAGAACACAGGCTTCTTATCAGTTTTAATTGCTGGGCAGTGGAGAGCTGCCATTTGTTTAACGTCATCTGATATTAGCAACTCTGTTTTATGTTATGTGTTACAGAAATGTTTCTGGCAAGCAATATTCTACTGAATGTAAAATTAAATTCAACAGAAATACTTTTTTTCAGGAAGAACTCAGAACAATTGAATTTAACAGGTAAAGAAATGCAAACTGGAGTCTAAAGAAAAGATTAACTGGAGGTGCATAGTGCAATGTTAAGATTCTGAATTCTAGACAGTTGGCTTTTTGAACTACAGATGCTGCTGTGTTGTAATGACTTTGCATTGCTGCTGAAATTAAGTGCTGTATTACCTAATCTTTTTAAATTTCATTTTTAAACACTGCATTAATGTTTATGCATTTGTGTGAAAATAGGAACTTCAAAGTTAATGTTCGCTGAATGGTCCTATATTCATGCCATACTTAAAACCAAAATTCATGCCACCTTTAGGGAGCTGGGCCAGAGATAGTCACTTTGAACAGCTGCATCAATGTCTGTAGATGGTTTTGCCTATGAGAGATGCCTTTGTGGTTTTTTTTTTTTTTTTTTTTTTAAGTCAGCTTGCTGGATTTTGGCAGGCATCAAATTCTGCATGGGTCTACAACTGGGTCACTACAAACTAGTAGATGTGCAGGTTTTTGAAATGCCAAGCAAACATTTTGAATGCAATTAAAAGTGTGCCTGAGCTACTTTTAAACAAAATAGTAATAAGAAACCTCCTTGGATTTTAGTTTAAAATTACTCTGGAACCACAACTTTCAAACAAGAAGCTGATACGAAAAAAATGTGTACTTTATGGCAGCTGCCAAGGAGCAGATTGACAGCAGTTAGTTAATCAGGAGTAACTGCAATGGAAGCCACTTCTCTGATCTCAGCCCTACCCCTTAAATAGCAGCTGTGTCCCAGAGTAATCAGTGTGGTATGTAGGTGGGATTTTCACACACACTAGGGAAGATATGTTGGAATGTTCCTCACTGGCTTGAAATGAGACCTGCATTCACTCACGCTCTGTAGCAGCTTTGAAAATCTTTAAATGAGACTTGACCAGAAATAACCAATTTTAGGAGTGTGAGTGTGCCTGTTCACATTTAATGCATCATCCTTTTTGTTGAGATGGTCAAGGAAGCTGGTTGTTTTGGTGGGCAATCTGTTTGCAACTATTGCCAAAAGACAAGTCGATGAATTGGCGAAGGGAAGAAAATAATGTGTAGAACAGACCTGTTGGCACCTAAAAGAGGTGATAACAAGGGCATCTCTATTTTGGTGCCACACGTCTACATGTAGTGAATAGATGCAGTTACCTGTCCTACAAACGTGTATGACTGTTTATGTGCTGTTTTGACATCTGGTGTTTGAAGTAGCATACAAACATGTTTTCTTTATTTCCTTTCTTTGTATGAATGTCTGTCTTCATTTTAAATTCTTCTTTTTCCTTCAGTGTTTTTGTTTCTCCTTTTTTTGTGTGTGTGTACATGTCTCAACTTCTTTGGACCCTTGGGAGACCAGTTGTGTATTAGGTTAGAAAAAGCGGCAAGGAGAGGCTAATGCAGTTGTTTACTTACAGTGTTAAACTCTGTCCATGCTTGAAGTGGAAGGAAACTGCTTTTCCTTGTGTCTGCCAGTTGCCAGGATTTTAGTGTTGTGTGGTTTTTTGTTTTTTGATTTTTTTTCGTCTTGCACGAGGGATTTCATAGTTGAAGCTGTCTTGGCTTATGAAATGCTGAACTATTGATATCTCTTTGGTTAGCTTATGGAGAGGAACACTTCTGTTGGATTAAAACATAGCTAAGCTATTGCTGGCTGGCTACCTGTGTGTGATTCAACAGAAGCAGGAGGTGGAATCAGTCAGTTCTCAAGTGGCCACCAGTTCAAATCTGTTAGTTCAGAGTACCCTGGCAACATTACTATGCTGCTGCCCTTGCTTAATCAGATAGGAGGTGTATATTTTCGCATTCCTCATCTTGATTTTTCCTTCATTGTTTCCTTGTATTTGTTACCTCTTATTCTTCTGACATAAAATACCAAACATTTGCCTTTTGAGCAAAATCTTTCTAAGCATTCACAATTCTAGCCAGGGAACGGATTTGCATTTTTGTTTGGAGCAAGCAGTTCCTGTTACTCATGGAACGGGAGTGGCTCTTTAATAAAGACACCGGATCTATGCTATGTAATTACTGTGAAATAACCCGTACAGCAATTCTGTAGTGTCAACAGCTTGACAACCAAATGCTTGCTGCTTGCTGCTCGTAAGCTCTGGTGTGGAAATAAACTCTGAAGAGCAGACTTTAATGTTCAATACATGCACTGTTTCTAGATTGGAAAATCTCTCCCTAACCCAGTATGTAATACAAATGCATCTACATACCCAGACTTGTTAGCCAGGATATTTGCTGGGAGCTCAAGGAATATGAGGTCTGCAGAAGGTATGGTACACGTAGCTATGAATATCTGAGTGTATAGTTTGAAGATTAGTTGGCTGAATGTAGGCACCTGCTGAAAGGCACCAAGTCTCTTCTCAGGCCTGTGCTGGTATTAGATATCCTGTAATCTGTTCTGAGCACAGCTGATCTTTTAAATAACTTTACTGTCAGGTTGCCTTTTTTTTTTGGTCTGTGTGTGCAGTGTTTACCACCAAACCACACTGCTTCATGGTAGAGGTTGCTAGGTGTTAGGGCAATGCAAACAGAAAATAACCGGGATCATGCTGGAGTGTCCTAACGGAGTGTAACATGAGACAGCCTCTACAATAATTGCTTCTTTTTTGTTACCCGCAAGCACAGCTATCTTCTCCAAGGCTGGGACACATCCTGTTCAAAACAGAGTGCAGTGCATGGAATGAAAGGCGCTGAAAGCAACCAGAAGACATTGGTGGCAGATGTTTACAAAAGGGACCTTGCCTGGAGCCAGCCCAGTGAGCTAAAGGCTGCGCGCTGGGGAATGCGGAGCCCTGCAGCCCAGCCAGTGGGGTAGGGGCTCCAGGCTACTGAACAACTGTTTCTGAGTTCTGCCAAACAGTTATGCATGACAATCTGTTTTACTTTCAATAATTTTTTTTTTTTAAATATGTATATATTTTTTTCCTTTTGTGGTCACTTGCTTTTTAGTTTTAGTTCTCCTCTGTAGGTGGGACTCTTGCTGATTTCAGTGTGATACAATATTTGAAATGTGGAGTATTTAAAAAACAGAAGTAATCAAAAGGCACTGTAGAAGTATTCATTCAGAGAGTACACAAACATACTTTATCCTCTGATGAGGTGCTTTCATTTGTTTTCCATCTTCTTGACCTGTGGGTCTTCCGTGTGAGCCTGCCAAAGGCACGTTTGCTCTATGATTGTATGGTATATATCTTAGGAAAAACAAGAGGAGATAGAAAGCTGAAGAGAAATGCAGAGTGAAGAAGGGGCAGAGGTTTGTGTAATACCAGCTAAAGCAGTGAAGTTAAACAGAGAAGTTTTCGGTGTGGTGGCAAAGTAAACCCAACAGGAAGGTTAAGTCTAGATATCCTTGTTTGAAGAGCACTTCAAGCTCTGTCAAACATTGTTGGCCAGATAACTGCAGTAACACACTGGGGGTACTTGTTTATCCATGTTCCTTTAGCAGCCTCATATGTGTTTCCATGGCATAGAAAACCTGTTCTAGTGTGTGGCTAGAGGCTGAGGCATGAGTGTAAAAGATTGGAAAGTCTCCTTGGTGTTTGCTGAACGGAGCTACCACACCTGAAGACAGCTGTCCGCATTCTTTTATAATCCTCTAGCTCTCAAGCCATTTGAAAGCTGTGATTTCAGGTGTGTGACGAAGGCTTTTATGAATATACTATTACTGTGTGGTTTTCAGGCAGCTGGTGGTAACCATCCCTCTGGTAAGTCTAAAGGTTCAGTAAATAAAAGGCCCCAAAAATCAAACTAACCCCTCCTCCAAGAAAAATACTCTGCCAAGGTTAAACTTAAAGAAGCCCAGAACCCATCATTAATTTTTGTTTATACATTCTCTCAGTTCGCTTTAAAACATCTGTGTCGCTATACTACTGTGACTTTATTTACTTGGTGGTGATTGGGTGTTGTGTATGTACTGCTGTAGGGTGGCTGTATTGTGTACTTAGAAGCCAGCATGGGTAGGCATATGGCTAACTTCTTGCTGGCTGACAGTTTCCTTAACTCAACTTGAATTTAGTGCTGTAAATTTCTGTGCTACCTGGCAAATAGATTTGCATATGCATGCAACTTTCAAGTAATTGCAGTGGAGCTCTTAAGGTTGATCATCATCTTCCCTTCTCTCCTGTTACGAACATTTGAAAGCATCCTAAGCTAAAATAGACTTTGCTGTCTGCATCTTAAGATGCATCTGCACCTTAAAATCCAAAGGCATCTTTATTCCAAATTCTTGACCCTTGAAACGTAGTTCTCACCTGCGGATTATTGCAGTGTTGTATTACAGTTTCAGAGCCTCAGCCTGAATCACTTATCAGTGTATGAACCTCTTAACCACTGGTAGTACTGTCATCAGTTCCTCTTGTGTGTAAACAGTGTTCAGGTCCCTGTGTGAACCCATCCTTTGCTTTGTTTGAAAGAAAGTGCCCAGGAACAGAAGAAAACAACGTGCTTCCTTTTGGATCAAACTAAAAATGGTTTTGGAACTCAATATGTATATGTTGTACTGTTAACTCGGAGATATTTTCCAAATATTTTACTTGAGCATGTATCAACTGAGGCAAGGATCAGATCCAGAAATCTGTTGTTCTCAGGGCTGTATCCTTTGTGGATGCAAACAGTGACCAGGGAACCAGGCTGGCTGATGGTTCCCTCTCTGGCATGCTTTTGGATCAGCAAAGCTTCAGGCAGTGATAACAAATGAACTTTAAGTAACTTCATTTGCTACAGGAAGCTGTACTTATGTATCTAGAGTATAAAAAATACATTGTGGGTAATGGACAAATTTTTAATTTTTATGAACTGTGGGTGCCATTTTCATTGTTGCTTATACAGCACAGTTCTGCTGGCAATTAAAGGGATCTGTGCACTTAGGAGTATGGAAAAACCCCATCCTGAATAACTTAAAAACAAACCAACCCATAATACTGAAGAAAAAAGCCAAAACAACAGCAAACCACACTCCAGAAAAACCTCACCTTTGTATTCACTGCTCAGTGTTACAGCTGATACAGGAAAGTACCTACATGTTAGAATTATTAATGACTTCTCTAGTGTATACACTGAATATGTAGAATGTTCTGATATTGTCACATACTGATTTTTCTTATATTGAAATAATCTAGGCTGAATAGCTATGGTTGTGTATTCTTCAGGTACTTAGAACTAGAACATCCTATTGAATCCTTTGTAAAGACAGTCTTGCTGATGGTGAAAACTGACTCAAAATGTTGGGAAGTGGTTTTGGTTTTATTTCTCTAAAGTTGCATAAAACCAGGGCCAACTAAACTAAATTATGTTTGGCCAACATTTTGCTCTCTATTTTCAAGGTCCATTTTTCTTTTGGGGGAGAATACTTTGGAAGAGAAAAGGGCAAGCAAGTAGAGATGCTAGCAGCCTTTGTCTAGTGGTTGGACCTCCAAAAACAATTTGCTCAGCTCAAGCAATTATGAACTTTTCCCTATGTTAATGAAACAAGTGACACTTGTAAAAAGAGGATTGAAAAAAAAAAAATTAAGAACTCAAACTTCCCCAGACTGCTTCATTAGATGACTGAAATTGTAAGATAATAGAAGTATATCTTAAGAGTCCTCAAACTAGGAAAATGAGAAATTAATTAGCACTTGGGGATTAATTAATAACCTAATTTGGAATGAGAATCTTTTTTGTTCAGCACTGTCAATTTAACCTTAAAATAAATGCCTGCTAATGATTGAAAATTCAAAGAAAAATTGTTCAATGGCATGGATAGGGTGAAAATCATCCTTAGGTAAGTTGTACGCACTTGTGTTCCTCTCTTCAAAGAACTCTGAGTATGCATTCAAGTTAAACTCTCGTATCTTTCAGCTAATGAACAAAAAAAGCCCTAATCCTCAAGAAAGACTAAAAACTATGGAAAGACTTTTTCTAGGGTTGTTTTTAATATAGTTGGAACATTTTTGAGGGGAGATCACAGATAATCAATTCCTCATAGCTTCTTGAAAGAAGCGGGATGTTAAATGCGCTCTTCCCAAGGCAACCTTATTGTTCAAGTCACTTGTTATGCCTTTTGTCCTGTGGTGCCTAGAAGAGGACTTGCTGACACATAGAAAGCCCACCAGTCCCTAGGAAATGTGGTGTTGCTTTTCATTCTCCTATCTGCCTCTCTTCTTACAGTTTGTTTCTTTTCTTAAACTTCTGAGTTCCTCAAAGGAGACAGAATCTGTCTATTCTGGGTGTGCCTGTAGGATGTCTAGTTCAGTGGTTCCTTATTGTCCTCTGTGGTTGCGAATAATTTATCATAGTTTATAAGTTTTTTTCAAATAAAAGCGAAAATGAGATGGTGTATTGGAAAAGCAGCTACATGAGAAATTGATAAATTCTCCTTCAAAAAGATTCTGCTTTCTTCTGCTTGGTTTGGCGTATCTGTTGTTCAGAATAACCTGTTCATTACACCTGTAGTTTAACAAGTATTATGCAGAAGTGGCAACAAAGAGTAGCCTTCATTGTGTTAAACACAGTATTCCAAAAACAAGGAAAAAATGCAGTCCTGCATAGAAGTCATATATTGAAAGTTTCATATGTCCTTTTTGTGCTTTTTTCTGTGGTGGCTTCCAGGACAGTGATTGTTTGCACCTCTGCAGTACTTTAAAAAAAACAAACAAACAAAAAAACACAACAAAAAAGTCAGGCGAGAGGTGTCTGAGAACACTTAGAGCCAGCTGCCCTTTCTGGCAAAGCAGACTGCGTTAATAAGCTTGGCACTCATCTTTTTATGGGTGTATTTTATTGTTTCTACATGTGCATTTGATTACCCAGAAGACCTTTAGTTTCCTGCCCTCTCAAGGTGGAAACCTGCAACGGTTATAACCATCAGTGCAATCTGCCATGCAAACAGTGACCTTGAATGTGTTGGACTTGCTTCCTTGCCTTATTTGGGAACTGCTGGTAAAAGGCCACTCAGATAAAACACAAATTTGAGCGCGGCACCTTAATAACAGCAGCATAGTGGTCTAGGGGAAACAATGTTATGAGCTGCACTTTAAATATTTATGGTTAATGAGTTAATGTTACAAATCGTTTGCAGAAGAAACAAAGGCTGTTTGCGTCAAGAGTTTCCATGTTGTGTATTTAAATGGTGTTAGGAAGAATTCTCGTGTGTGAACAATAGCACATGATGCTAGGACAGGTTGTTCATCTGGTGTGTGCTCATCTAAACTGGATTGTTATTGAGTGCCGTCAGCGTACCTGGGAGGAATAAATATGTGTGACGTTTTGCAAATGGATATGCTCTTGCATTACACTGCTCTGTGGGCTTGGAGGGTTTTTTCCCCTTTGCCCCCCTAGAAATTTGGTGTGCCCTTAGCTATTTGCCATTTGCATCTGCAAACCTAAGAGCCTACCTCAACTGCCAGTGTTCAGCGGAGTAATCCGCGGTTGCTGTCTCTTCGGGTTTGTGACTACGGTGTATCTGTGTGTACTTGAGCTCATTCTTCTCTGAGCCCCTGAGTGCTGTGTCTTCACAGCTCATTAGTTGTGTGAAAGAGGAGCTGATTAACCAAAGTGATGAATTTGGTTGAGCATTTGGTTATCTAGTTCACCTATAATCAAAAGTGCAATGAAATTAGTTTACTTGGCGAAACTGAATAAACAACAGCATGTGAAAGAGCCAAAACTAAATGAATTATTTTTGATTGCCCAGAAGTTCTATTGATTCCCCAGATATACTGAATATTATTTCCAAAGATACCAAACAATGAACATTTGAAGGCATTCCCTTGGACTATATTTGCATTTTTTTTTAACTTGGCTTGAAAACTTCCCAACTCTAAAAAATGCTGTTAGAGAGCTAATTAAAATCCAAACCACACTGCAAACCTCCAAACATCCCCCTGTTGAACATTGTCTGTCTGAACACTTATGCTTCTATCTTTATTTTTAAAATTACTGAAAGTAGGCCATGAAAAATATTTTCAGTTGGTCATTTTGCCTGCTGTAGGTGACCCTGCTTCAGCAGGGGGGTTGGACTAGATGACCAACAGAGGTCCCTTCCAACCCTGAACATTCTGTGATTCTGTGATTTTTCTGGGGTTGCTTTTTCCCTTTGCAGCAGTGAGAAAAAGAGGGGAAAAAGTGCATTTAGAAGGCTAGAAAATGAGGGAGGAAGAAAAGAAAATTATCACCAACTGTTTCCTGCTAAAGTCATGACAAAGACAGGATTTATATCCCAGAGTTTTTTTTGGAAAATGCCCTGAATCTCTTGAGTAGGGTTTGGTCACAGTGTATGGCGAGGTGCCTCAAGACATGACAGAGGCGGTCCATGGAAGCCTATCGTTTAATACTGTTTGGTAACTTCCCCTGCTAAAGGAGTGTGTGTTTTGAACATTTGTGACCTGACAGTACACCAGGCTGATCTTCTCTGGAAGAATAACTGGTTGTTAGGAAATTCTTGATGCGCCTTTTTTTTTTTTTTTTTTTTTTTTTTTTTTTTTTTT
>Ga0065711_1034418_pt1 | contig 23806 bp, 11 predicted proteins | sample Hoacrofraction12_FD_59098 | JGI IMG/M metagenome (GOLD analysis project Ga0065711, IMG submission 59098) | Hoatzin crop microbial communities from Cojedes, Venezuela - Epithelial fraction 12 v2 (version 2) | ecosystem: Host-associated > Birds > Digestive system > Esophagus > Crop | place...
TGGGGGGTGGTGGAAAAGAGAATAAAATAAGAAAAGAAATAAGCAGCTCTGCAGTGTGTACACCATCAGATCCTCAGAACTGGCTCTTTCACTCCTCTCGCCAGGCTCCCCTACCTGCGATTGCAGCCACGGTGTGTCTGTGGGTACCTCCCTGTCCCAATGTGCACACCCAGACAATTCCAACTCGTCTCTGCAAACAAACCCAAAGACCATCTGGTCGGCAAATAGAAAATGGGACTGTGCACAGCCAGTACCTAACAGCCTGCAGACCTGAGCCAGGGCAAATACAAACAAGCGTTTCTTTTGGATGGTCAGAAAAAGAGTCAATAGGATACGTTTATATAAGCAGGTCCAAGCTCCAGTTACATGGGCTTTGGTGTCCGTTCCGTGGACTAAAAGCTTTTCATCCCTGGGCAATGTGGGGATAAGCATGGGAAGACAACCCCTGTCTTAAGCAGTTGGAGGGATTTTCAAGCTCTTCATATGGTATCTGCGTTATTCTGGATATGGGATAGCTATGGGATGAGCTATCAAAGGGCTGTGCAATGGGGTGTTACTGTCCATTATGCTGCACTTGAGCCAAACTATGAACCAGGAGCTCAAGGGTTTATGGATATTAAGCAGAGATTTTCCAGCTTAGCCATTTCCATTACATACACAGACTCAACAGCAGAGACTACGGAAGTGCTTACTGTGCCTCAATGGTTATTTGTTCAATAAAGTGGCTGAAAGACAAATATATTGCCTCCTCCTCACCCAAATGTCTTGAGGAGGGGGAAATTCAATCTGACAAAGCCAACAACCTCACTTATTGATTTGTGGCAGTTTAGAAAGTGTTCCCTCTGTCTCATCGTTAGGCTAAAGATCTTCACCAAGATGTCTTTGAATTTATTGTAGGGAAATTTTACCGTACATTTATACAGAGCAAACCTTTCTCTCAGAAAGATGTGCTGGGACTTCACTCCATGGCTGGAGTTTCAGTCATGATCAGGACGCTTCTTGTAATGGATATTCAAGGAGATAAGCTGTGGGCAGTCTTAGCGAAAAAAAAGCCTTTCAATTTAAGATAAGTGGCATCTGGTGGAAGCAGAAAGATGGGACTCACACTGAAAGCCACAAAGCAACATTTGTCAGCACACACAGCATACCACCGAACAACAGAGAGGTGTTAGTCTGAGATAGGGTCAGCCAGAAACGTAGTCTGGGGTTTTTGGCAGGAGCTGATGTCTTAACAGTGGTAAAAATAAGAGCTAGGTTGAGGCCAGGCAGTGAGGACAAGTTGTTCAGACTTGGAGTTTAAGCATCTGCCTGCTAGCTCCTTCTGTCCCCATGCTGCCCCAAAGTCATGTGAGATGAGCCTGATCTTGGCTCACATTAACTCATTTACTATAAACATTTGCATGGTATACAAGAGAATGTCAGTAAAAATGGAGCTGTTAATGCATGGGTTTTTAGCACTATATACAATATGTCTGGCATTACTGCATTGCTGTCAGCAGGAAGGGATCTGGCGCTGTCGCAACCCAATATGCCAGTGCCCAGCACAGTTATTAGTTGGTCTACCTTTTACAGGATGCCTTTAGAGTTTCTTCACGGGACAGCTGCTATATTACATCATGTCAGTGCACAGGATAGAGCTATTAATGACTTTTAATGTGATACTCCATATCCTGACAATGCATGCTATTAGATGGTCCTTAATCACCGGGTCATGGATATTGCTATACCAACCCTAACAGCTCTAAAGATGTATGGTGCCTAAGTGTGCTACCCGCGTCTGCAACGCTATACAGTCAAACCATTAGGCAAGGACTCAAAATGTTATTTAATTCAAAGGAAAATTACAAAATTTCAACTTCCACAGATTCAGTATATGCTAAAAGTAATCTGAATTTTGATTTTCCAGATGTCCACCTATTCTTGGGTTAATGGCTGAGTGTTACAACCAGCTCTTCAAAAATATAACAAAAAATATTGCTGCTTATTTTCCTGGCAGACTGCTTGCATCACTTTAATTTAGGAAGCAAACCATTTTACAATAATCACAGACATGTAAATGAGCCAAAAATGATGTTTATTTTGTTGCCTTCCAAATTTAAGCTGACCTAAATAATTTAATACAAAATTTGTAGCAATGAGAACACAATTTTGTGGACACATATGGGAACACACTGAATTTGTACTACAGAATTGTTACTCCTCTGATTAAGAGATGATTCACCTCTAAATGTACAGTAAATGCTGATACAGCATTCACTTTGGTGGCATGAATGGCACTGTGAAAACAATACAGACCCTTGCTATGTTGCCTCTGGTTGACATGGAGAAAGGAGAGCTTGCTTTTACCCAGCCGTGAAAACTAGGTACATGCTGATTGTCTGAGTGGGTGTTTGATACTCAGTTGTCAAGACTGGCAGATGTCCTTAAGCAGTACATTAAGTTATTGCTGAGAAATTCTTCTTTCTGACATGAAAATATGGAATAGTTTTAGCAAAGAGTAGGGGAAGAAGAGTGGAGCACCAAGCCCATGAGCAGTAGTGTGTGTGTGTCCTTACTGCCCTATACACTACACAGCAGTTTTGGCAGTAGGGGCTGATGGACATACATCAGCTCAACCCATCTGATTTGAGGCTTTCCATCCAGTAGTCAACACTGTTACCTATTTCATGAGCAAAGCAAAGAGCAATGTCTGAAGAGATGAGTTATAATTATTGAATGATGAAAAGAAACCATATTTAGCAGGTAGACCTGGCATCACTGTGCTCACCAATAATTTTTAGCAAGCTGAAAAATATTCTGGTGCTTCTCCACTGTGAAGCAGGATGTGTGGGAAGCTGGCACAAAGACCTTTCACCTCAGGTGTGTTTTCTGTTCTGTGTGATGGCTAGCTACGGCAGAACTGAACATGCTTCCAGCATCTGCTCCAGTGGGATGCAGGGATGTGGGAACCACATCACCTCCCTGTGCTGCAGTGGACTATAGGGAAAGGTTGTGAACAACAGGATTTAGTCTTTGACCATTTTGTCCTCTAATTCAGCACTCAAGGAAAAGAAAACATTTATTTATCTTTCTTTCTTGTTTTTCATTCTACCTTTTTCCAGGGCTCTTTGTGTAGTTTCTCAAAAATATCTTCACTGGTCTTTGGAGTATATTGTCCTATTTATGTAATGACATATTTTCTCTATATAAACTATAGCAGAATAATAATAGTTCTCATAAATTTCAGCACATTTTACATTTCGTATGTATTCAATCACAATAAAATAAATGAAACTTACATGTGAGTTTAAGTGTAAGTTTAAATGTATTAATCATACTTCCACGTGGACTCAAGTGGTTTTCTTGGACTAAGATTGTAAGTCATACTGCGGCCACGAACAGGACTAAAGTGCAAAGATGAAGCAATGAGAAATCCTAGCATTTAATTCTGCTGAGAGTCCTATAGGAAACTTCCCTACACAAAAATAAAGCTACTTTTTGGCTCAAAGCACTTCAGTCTTTCAGTGCCTTGGTAAGTGTCTCAAGATATCTTTTCTCTCAGGTCCAAATCCGTACAGGCTGAAAGCAAAGGATCTTTCTGTCAAGTTAAGCAGGACCAAGAAGTCTGTGCTTTAGACACAGGCTGAAGATGAAAAATGCTTGCATAGTTTCAGGACCAACCCCAGCCCCAGCACTAGACTAGCACTGCCTTTCTAGCTACAGCTAGCGGATTTTGTCCCATTCTATATGATCAGTAAATAAACTGAGTATGTGGTTTGAAAGAATTTTGTTCAGCAACCACACCAGTGCCAGCTGCATTGCTAGTAATAACATAGCACGTTCTTCAGAATCAAACAAAATAGAAAATGTAATTAATTTTATTTGAAAATTCTGTCTGAGCACATTTGGCACTCGTTTCGTTTCACTGCCACATCAGAAGATGCACTCTGACCAACATCACATACCCTGAAGACACAGAAGAGAAAGAATAAATATTATTATTGGTGTTTGAATATTCGGTCTATGTAAATGTATTATATACTTTTCCTGGCTTTGTCATAGTAGAAAATGCAAGCAAGACAAACTTGTATTTTTTCTGCACACACTTTCCTTTTGTCTTTTTGTTCAGATTTTGCATAGTGCATATTGCAAGATTTTCTGTTTTGTTATACGCCTCTAGCTATTATCTTGGAACAAAAACTCAGACAGATCCAGCACAAAACCACATGAAATGACTCGTCACAGCAGCACCTCGAGGTTTCAGAATCAGAGATGCTGGAAAGGAAGAGACCTATTAATATATCTTTTTGCATATGCCCTTGCAGTCTAGTTTTTTCTGTTTTCAATGCTGAAAACCTCAGGTAAAATGATATCTTACAAACAAACTAATGAAAAACAGCTTCAGTTCTGTACAGGCAATGAGCTGGTTTCTGGGGAAGGGAAAGTCCTGTGTTTTCTTGTGCAGATACCTGATCTGATGCATGAGAATAACCATAAACCACCAGGTTGTGCTGTTGCCCTGAAGCAATGTGCATCACCACAGAGCTGTGCTGCTGTGCTCGTCTGATGGCTGTTATTCATCTGGGAAGACCCTAAAATCCTAGCAAACCAGAAAGAAAAAAGTACTTCAGACTCATTTTCCTTTTGATTATACAGCTCAGTATTTTTCACAGGACTTTGGCTTACTTTGTAAACCACTGGCAGTGTTTCCTGGCCATCAAATTCCAGTACAAAAATAAATACTCCATCTCCAAAGGCTTAGGATGCAAACACTGCAATACTCATCTGAGAATTGGTGTCACACTCAGTGCAATTTCCAACAAGCCACCTATTGATGCTCATCACTGCAGCTTACTTTCACTAGTGCATTTCTCCCCCCTGCATAGGTCGTTTCAGTTTTTCCAAACTATATGCTATTTCAAAAATCAGGAGTGTACTGTGGAGAGAGCTTGGAGAATGCCTTGAACAAGCAGAGATTGGTGAAGATGCTGGACACCACGTCCGTTTGCAGTTGGAACCTTAATGCTAGTTGCACTGGACTAACTCTTTCAATCTTATGAGTGCCTCTGACGTGCTCGACTAACCCACAATTTTTTCAGAATATCTTTCAGGTAACCTTTTTGGATAGTTTATATCTATAGCTGAACTATTTCTTTGTCTTGCTAATTTCTAAACAAATTTAATTTTTCTACGTTGTCCATTACACAGTTTCTAAGCAAATCACCACTAAACTCAGCAGATATTTTTTTTCTACGGGACAGATCACCTCAGACAGTGGTGTGACTCGAAATTTCTTTTTCACTATGTGTGACTAAAGAAATATATTAACTGCAAAAACAGTAATAACATCTTCCATTAAGTAACACAAGTTTTGCATAAGAAGAATGTGTGAGAATGTCCATGCTGAGTCTGACCGAAAGTAAATCAACAAATGCCAGGGAAGTTTGCAAAAGTAAAGTAGAAGAGCAGGCTATAGATATAACAACACAAGTAAAACCTTCCAGCCAGCAAGAAACAGAGTGTCAATCAGAGGTGATGGTTTTGCATCTTATTGCCACCCAGAGGTTGTTTTTCCTTGATTTTTTCCAAGCACTTTATGCGACCTTGTAGACATTTGGCATCCAGAACACCTGGCGACAAGATCCATTGCATAAGCACATGAGCCGTGAAAAACCATTGCTTTCAGCTTGCTTTTGAACCCACCACCTGCTAGATGGACATGGAATAGTAGAAAGAAACCTTGGTGAAGACTTAAGGCTGGATCACGATACTTTCTCTCATAAAACTAGATAATTAGATAAGACCAGTTTTAGGAGTTTGTAGCACAAGAGACAAGACCATGTCACAATACAAAACTGAAACCAGGACACCAAATCTTTAAACCTAGGCAAAATAAGTCAGAGTCACATTTGGAGATGACTTAGTTTAGTTTTTACTTTCACATCACTGGGCATTTGGCTGTGTATTCTCCTCTAAATATTCCCAAATCTTTTAGAATAATTCCCCAGCTACCCTTCAACTTTTTCTTGGTGCTGGAGTAGCTTCTCCACACTATGTGCTTTCCTCTTTGATTGATGCAACACATACTGTCTTCTATCTGCCCTCAAAGTACTCCATGAAAACAAGCTTTTAGCTCTGCTTAAAAAGAAGAGGGGGAAAGGCTCCACTCTTTTCCTACACCTCAGTGGGAACACACTGGATCAGGAATCATTCTTTCTAATGCAAGAAACACGACTCGGGTTATTCAGCTCACAGTGGGGACCTGGTACCATCCTGGCTTGTGGATCACACTTTAGTTGCAGACGATGTGCTGCATGGTTACTTTCTCTCCTAAAATAGTCTCCCAAAGAATACAACCAGATTTTTAGCTACCAAAAATCACAGTAGGACTATTATGTCTTGCTTCTGTACATCTATTGGGCTGAGATCCCAATCTGTCCATTCAGAAAGAAGGTAATTGTATGTTGGACATTTTCAAAATTTCCTTCTGTCTAAATTATTAAGAAGCAACTACTGCTATGTCAAGTATAGTGTTTTAGATGAGGTGATAAATGTGAATATAAAACTCCAGAACATTTACAAAGTCATGAAATATGGAAAAAATCCCCCCTGTTTGGAAACATTAAAAGTCTTGCTCCACAGATCTGTTCAATGCTGGCAAAAAAGTTCACAGAAAATGAAAGCAAACCTGAGAACACCATTCAGTTATAGTTTTAGAAGGCTTATGACACAATTTGTCACCAAAGCCTATTATGGAAATTTGAAAACTATGGCATAGAAGGTAGATTTCTGTCGTGGATTAAAAACTATTCATGAGATAGAGAAAACAAAGGAGAAGAAAAAAAGATCTAATTCTTGACGTTCAGAGAGGTCAATCTGGAGTGCCCCAAGACTTGCTGCTGGGAGTGATTTTTGTAACTTTAAATCCTCGGCATAATGCAAAAAGAACTAGCTTAGTCAGCAAATATTCTGCACTTCTCTGTTGCACTAAATACTTGTGCTTGCTTGCGTTAGATCAGGCTCCTGAGTCTGTATGGTCCTGACTTGTAACAGCACCCACAAAACTACCAGGCACACAAAGAGGAAGCTTAATCTCAATGCGGTTACGCTTCAGTAGAAATGTCCCAAGGGGACAATCTGTGTTACATGTGATTGCTCATAAATCTGAACAAAGACAATTTTTCTTTTAAACCATTCAGTTAGTCTGGAGCTCCACAGGGCAGATAAAACATATTTTTCCCTTGTATATTGAAAAAATGTGGTAATCATGCTGCTACTGTGGAAAACACTGCTATGATGTCTGAATGAATGGCATTCAGCATCAATAAGATGCTTTAAATTCCAAGTAAACTCCAGCTTAAAGGTTTAAGTCATACCATGGATATATGCAGAAGTTCAGCATGGAAGTAAATGGTATACAACTCATTTTCCAGGAAATGTAGCCAACTGGAAAAAAATGGCAAAGGAAGCTTCATGCAGATGAAGATTCATGAATGTAGCGATACAGACAGTAATGGATTTAGAGATGGTTGTTTAACTCTCAGAAAAAAAATCATCTAAACAACAACTCAGTAAAAATGTCTTCTTATTCTTCAAAAGCAGACAAAAATGGTTAATGTATTGCAAGTGACTGCTAACATAAAGTCTAATTAAAAAGTTCGCTATTATTTCACATGCTTTTGATTTTGAATTCCATTTGAATCACATCACAGAAAACATGGAAAAAAAATCAGAAGAAGCAGAACAGAAATGTCTTCCAGGTAACAAGGGCTTTGAAAAGTGTAAAAGCATTTTTACACATGGTTCTGCTCCTTTTTTTGACCAGTAAAACCAGCAAAAGTCTCTCAAGAGTGCAGCGTCTCAAAAGCTGAAAAGCTCCCATGGTCACACTGATTAGAGAAATCTGACTCAATTACCCTGTGCACATATATCAAGATAAAATTACTAACTACAATGAATACTCATGATTCAGAACATAGATTGATTATCAATCAGTTCAGCCAAAAAGTTGTCTTTGTGGCGTATTTCATAGTTAGGCATCATGGCAGGAGGATATGGCAGAAAACAAAGTTGAACATTTAATTTCCAGCATCAGGTGATGAAGCAATGATCTCAGAAAATCAGTTGCCTTCTGCCAATGTGTATTGATATATGTGACTATGTAATATTTTCATTTTCATTATGAATAATGCTACCTGGTGTAGGCCACCTAAAATATCTCATTTTTCTGAAAGTGACATTTGAAGCCTTCCCATCTTCCCTTTTGAGAATAATGTAGAACTGAAGTCCGTAATTGTATTTTCTTTCAGTTAGTGCGTAGCGCATGCAAAGCATTCGCCTTCCATTCACAACGCAAGGTTAGCAGTTGTGAAGTCTTGCTGGTCCCTGTAGAGGAACTGATGGAAACCAACAGTCAGTATCCACCTAGAAAGGAATTCAGAAAGTATCCCTGATCTTTATTGGTGTTTGTAAGGATGTCTACAAAATTTAAATATTTAGGTTCACAATATTTTTAAAATATGCATTTTTCAGTACCTCCTTCTCCTTTCTTCTGTTCTCAAATACATGCATTAAGGTAAGGCTGAGGATACTGGTTTATTTTGTTAGAAATGTAGCATCTCAGTTTTCTTAGATTCCTCAGTGTTACTTAGGTGATAAGAATACACTTTAATTAAGCTAAAAGTCCTAACTGTAATAATCCCAAAAGCATCTGTTTGCTGGAGTAGGCTGATAGCTTCTGCCCACTTTTTTTCCTTCTGAATATGTTGTTTGACAAAACAATATTTTTCACAGCAAAATTCCTTAAGACTTCTTGCTCATCATGTCCCAGACCTCTACAGTTATAAGAGATCATTATATAATACTTCACTCGTTTATTAATCAGAATCTTGTAGTTTCTTGCCCACTTTACTCCTAATGGAAAAGCATTTCACAATCTCAGTCACTTGTGGTTAGAAATCTTACTCCCATTTCCATAATAAATGTATACAAAACTATTTTTATTATGACGTTTACAATTTCCTATTACATTTTTCCCTCTTGGATATTTCTTTGTGGTTAAATTTATAAGAAGAAAACATCTGCATCAGCTGCATCATTTTTCTAAGCTAAGCCAACCTGTTTCAGTCTGTCAAGCTTTTTGGGGATAGGAAAGAAATTACTTTCCCCTCAACATCCAAGTAACCTTGTCCACCCTGTCCCTATGTGAAAGCACCACTCTTGATACAGAGAGATAAGAAATAAATGCACTATTATTGGAAAGTGCATCAATATCTTATGCTTCATGTCTTATTTCTATACAGCTGTTCCAATGAAACTATTCTACTGTTTGTCCCCGAGTGCATGACTTCGTTGGATTTGACATTACAAAACCAAATAAGCTTGCATGGTAGTTTGAGATGAACACCTATGCAGGAACACCGGAAAGTCCTCTGAGTTGTAAATTCTGCTCTCTGACTACTCTGCCACATTTCCTTGGCTGCTCTGAACTGGCACAGGGCTTGCTACCTCGGGTCTACAAGTCATGAACAACAGCAGTAAGCTGTCTGCTGGTAGCTGTGTTATTATAGTCTTATTTGAAAAAGAAACTGAATCCACAATGTTTTCAGCATTGCAGAACGAAGTACTTATTGGAAAATAGGATCTGTTCTTTTGCTTCCTCAGCCTATCACCGTTCTAAAGCTTCATCTTGTCTCTCTGAAGTCAGGCTGGCAGGGAGCAGTCCGTCAAAAGTGATATAGCCAAGACATAAAAAAAAAGGAAAAATAAGAACTTTTTGAAAAGTAATTATTCTACACAGAAGTGAAGGGCCACTGGACTGTCCAGAGTTGTTCCTTCCACCTTTCTTGCTCGGTTTACAAGACCCTGGGTGCCCTCCGGAATCAACGACCCGGTCTATATTGCAGCTTTGTTTCGGGTGAGAGAAATGAGGGAAGACCATTTCTTGAATCACAGCAATTCTGGGAACAGGGATAGAGAAGCAAAGGAAACAAAAGCAGAGGAGGTGGTGTAAAGTAGGGCTGGAATGACCTGGAGGGAACCAGGAGTATCAGGACATAATTGGTCCATTATTTGTAAGTGAGGTGGTAATTCAGCACCATCACTAGATGATCTGCTAACGCAGCTCTTTGTGTGGCTCTGAGACTGGAGGAACTGGGTGGAATTGGGTGTCCAGGCTCTTTTTTTTCCACTTTTCTGTCTGATTTGCTTCTGACTGCAGCTTTGTACCAGTGTTCCCCTCTGCTAGGTATGAAATAAACTGCTGTGGCTTGAGGCGAGAGGCAGTCGAGTTCCCCATCCACAGCACGCATCCACGCACACAAATACGCACCCACCTCTCAGTGGAAACTTCTTCAGGTATTTTCTCTGTTCAGAAAGCTGCTTTTTATAATTCCACATTGACTGAAAGGATTTTCAGAGGCAAATACATCCAAATGAAAATCAACTACTTGAAAAATACGGAAGGAGAATTGCTGTGTAAAAGTCATGCTTTTGCCAGAGAAAAACAGGCGTAGAAAGGGAAGAAAATGCTTTAGCAGGGATTTACAACTGGGAACCTTGTCTTTCAGGATTCTTGGAATTCCAGTGATTGATCGCTAATGCTCACTAAAACAAGTATGTTAGTTATGGTAGAAATGCAGAGATGTTTATGGAAATATTGAAAATACGAGGAGCACAGGAAGCCTGGAGCAGTCTGACAGACCTGTCTGAATTCTCCAGGATCCAAAGACCTCAACACAAACGCCGGCTGTCCAAAGGCAAATGTATAAAAAGAGATTAATCCTGGGAGGAAGCATACAAAGATTTAACTAACCACTACTGCAGGATCACACGTGTTAATCGTCTTAGTTACCCACAGCATCCACCTCTCCACTGTGTCAGCTAATGATTTACCTCCCCGATGCCACAGCCTGTCTCTTGCTGCTGCAGGTGGCCTTGGGGTCAGCTGGGGGAGAAAAGGGAGTGGAGCAGGGGAGAAGCTGAGCACAACCCCTGTGTCAGGAGGAAGCTGTAGAAGAAGGACTAGCCACTCCTCAGTGCTCGGCTTCAAGCAGCAAGCTGTCAGGCATGTTACATTAATAACTGTAATTTGTAAGTGCAAAAGTTCCGGGATATCAGCAGTGCCTTGATGAGCTGTGACCAAGGATTAGCTGCAAACAGCCTCCGTGGGCAGGAGGAGCTTCCCCAGCCTCTCCAGCAGAAGGGAACAGCACTTTGGAAAGGCATCATCAAGTGATGGTAAACTTCAGTGTCCGAGTTTTGCTAACCTCAGGGCACGACTGCAGCGCAAAGAAAAATACATTTGAAGTATCCACCTTACTGCCAACAGATATGTGCAAGTGGAGTAGCAGGAAATCAGCTGAGAAGTGTTTGTTCTGTTTCTTCTGTTTATAACATGCTTTGCACAAAAGACTTCTGACAGCATATCAGCTAGAGAGAAATAGCTGCAAACTGCAGTGTAAGTTTAAGTGCATTTATTACAGCTGGATTTTTGATGATTGGAAAATTCCCAGTGGGATCTAGCAGATGCAAGCAACTGACGTTTAAAGCATTTTAATTCCACCTTGATGTCCCGCTAACATGTTAAAGAGAAAAGAGTATATGCAGTTTCATTCCACACTGACGCACAATTTAGTCTCATTCAGTTTACTCCATCTAATGCTGTCGCGTTAAAGGGGGGTGAGGGGAGTCTGATAAGCAGCAAAAGGAGAGCCCTCCTATTGAGTCACGAGGTTCAGAGCAGACCCCCCCGCCTTCTAAACTCTCTCAGAGGAGAGTCTAGGTGCGGCTGGATCTACTCCTAGTCCCAGACTTGGTCAACTGTTTATGTCTAAAGGGTTAAGAGTGCAGCCACTTCCCAGATTCAACTTGCCTGCCAGAGCCCCGCCAAGGACTTTCACTGAAACAGTTTCACAAAGTTGAAACAGAAGGTAATTTATTCAAGCAAGAGGTATCACAGATTGGGGATTGCCCTTGACAAATGCACTCTCTACAAAAGTTGAGCTCAAAGCAATAGTTTAGCGCTTTAGTTAACAATGTGTTCCCGGGGATATGTCTGACACAGCCAGAGGAGCGACTCTTACCAAAAAGGCGTCCCTTCTTGGGGGGGAAGAGAGGTTCAGGACTGTCGACCCGTCCACCAGGTGAAGTTCTTTCTTGGCTCCTCCTCCCAAAGAGAGTTTTCAAGTGCCAGTTTTTATATGTTTGAAAATGTTTTGACAAGGTGGGACTAAGTCAACTATTACATGTCGATTGGCTCTTGGCATGGAATGTTGTGACAACTCAGAAGCGGGACTCAGCAGTGTGACACGCCTTCGGAGCGGGCATCTTGGTATGTGCTCAGGGGGGCCATCTGTGCTTTATCCAAAGTAATCTCTGAAGCAATCTCTGGCTTCACCCCACAGATCACTAGGTTTACAGTGATGGGCTATCCCCCCTTACTTTTGTCTGATAAGATAAGCACCAGCTAATTACTTGCTTTTTTAGCTCTTGGGCTCTTGACACCTCAGTCGGGAGACACCTCAGTCGGAGTTTGTCTTTTGTCTTGCATTTCACAAGTCCAGCAAGGCCATCGATTACAGATGCCAATTGTCACTCCAATATTACTGTGTGATTTTAAGGCTGACATTTATTTCTTTGACCACAATAGATTTAGATGATGTCCTTTCCCCCTCCGCAGCACTGGTAATTCCTACCCCGATCCCCTTTGGACAGGGGTGATCCCACATAAACTGGGTACTAACTATCTCCTTGTGTCTGTCTTTCCAGGTGTCTGTATGTACTGTAGAGTCACCGGGTGCCCTCTCACCTCGCGTGACACAGAGGTGTCTATATGCCCTGTTTGTTGTTGTCTGAGTTGAGATTAATTAGTAGTAAAATATAATAGCAAAGTATTGCAACATATTTAACTGCCTGGTCATTCTCCTAGAGCCATTCTCCTAGAGCACATTTTGTATTTTCAACACTAAAGAGTATAGAAAGAACCAACAACATGCTGTTTTTAGCCATCAGCAATTAGTTAATACTCTTTTGGGGTTCCCACAGAGGAGGACCTCCAGTTTCCTGCTTAACATCTCTTTTTCCGTGCTCTGTGCGCAGCTCAAAGCACAGGGCAAGGCAGGTCTAGCAGCCTGTTCCAGGCGTTGGGTGCAGCTCAGATCATTTTCCCAGAACCGCGCGTTGCATGGCTGACTGCCCTCCCGAACACCCTGCGGCTCTTTTGGCCTGGCGCCGGTGGCAATCTCTGCAGGACCGGCAGCCGCCGAGGGGACAGCCCAGAGTTGAGGACTTCAGGACACCAAAGCACCCGAGGCCCCCCGCCACGGGTCCAGCTGGTGCTGCTCCCATCTTTCCCTGCTAAAACGTCAGACCCACGATGCTGGCAACAAATTAACTTGGAAATGGGGGCAGAAAAGGTATGTATTTGTTTATTTAACCTCCCGGTCTGATCAAATTAACCCTTCCATCTCTCCCACCTTTAACACTCTTTTACCTGGAAAGGAAGCAGAAAACACCAACCTCAAAAGCTGATTTTCCGGTCTTGCTGCTTCTTTCTTTGAATAAAAGAGCTTTCTCAGGCCAAGAACCTGACTACCGAGTAGCCAAACCACATCTCCGCAATCGCTGGTTTACCTGCTTCAGATAAGCCTCAGGTTAAGGACCCAGGAACATCACAACTCAGAAGCGGACTCGGCACTGGAGTGGGCATCTTGGTATGTGCTCAGGGGGGCCAAATGTTTAAGCAACCTCTGGCTGCGCGGCCTCCGACATGTCCCAGAGATTACTTGATTTACAGTGGTGAGCTGTCCCCATTTTTTTCTGTCTGGTAAAATAAGCACAAGTCAATTGCTCCCTTTGTTAACTCCTGAGTCCGATCATGTCATTGACAAGTCTAGCAAGGCCATGACCACAGTAAGGATCAGAAGATTTCTTGGTTTCAATAACTTACTGTTAGATGATTTTTCGTATCAGTGCTTCCTTGACTTCAATTCAAGAAAGTCATCTCCTAAACTGTACTCGAACATACCTAAGGCACTTAGTTTCATAACTTTGTCTTTATAAAAAAGGTTTTCCAGACATCCTACCATCCTTTTTCTGAACATTTCCAATTTTCATGATCAGTTTGAAAATTAGGCTGCAGAATTAAACAGATCATTCCAATAATTGTCTCGCCAGTGCTTCATGGACATATGCCACCCCTTCCCTGCATTTCTTCTTCCTGTCCTGCTTATGCCTGCAGGTGTTGTGTTCTTGCTCTTTCTTGCAGCATTGTACTACTACTTTATATTCAGCTTGTTGTCTATGATCGTTGCTTCTGCAGTGCAGGTTACGTAGATTTTTCTAAGCATAGATATATGACATTGCAGATGTACAAAACATGTTTGTCTATATTAAAATATGTGATTTACATTTAAACACAGCAAGCCTCCCCTAGTATTTCTTTAATCCATGATTCGTTTTACATTATTACCAAATCAAGACAGAGCCCTGTCAGAAATGACCAGAAACTATTTTTCAATGTGTTTTACCATAGACTGTAGTAGTTGTATTGTAAAGTCTAAAAATAGTGGTTTAATGCTGCCTAAGTCTACTGCTGATGGTGATAAATGGTACTAGTTTGAGTGAAGTCCTATTCTTCAACACATACTGAGATATGACATGGTGTGGATCCTCCGCTGGTGTGAATAGTCATGCTGCAGTTGAAACGAATGAACTTGTGATCATTTATACCACATGAGACTTGGTATTTCTTAAGTTTACAAATATTTATCTACATTTTAAATGGCCTCTTTCACACTGGAAGAAAAAACTTCCTTGTTTCTCATCTGAAATTTGTCTTTGCTTCCCATATTTGGTAAAGAACTGGGAAACAGAATTCAGAGGATAGAAAATGGCAGAAATTGATGAACAGAAATAGCTACTTCCCCTATCATGAGCTGTGCTATGGAAGAAAACTCAGCTTTTTTCATTTCCTCTTTGCTTAATGTTTCTGAGTTGAACTCTTTGCTATGTGAATGAGTGGGCACATGCAAATAAACAAATTTACTAACAGTCTTTAGTGCTATCAACAATTTTAGAAGCTAAAGACCTTAGAAAAGAATGTGTCCAGAGAATAAAAACTTCTGAAAAGAAGTCTTACACCATTTACAGACAGTATTTCTAGCAGAAGACAGAATAACCGTAGACAAAGCATGGTAAAATATTCCTCTGCTAACAAAAGTTTGGGTTACTGCTACAGATATTCCAATTTCTATCACAGTAAAACCCTATTTGCCTCTGAGTAAAACAGTTTGAAGGTATTGACATGAATACTAGATCTGAGAAAAGACTGTAATCTTCATCAGAGAGGAATGAAAGTAGAGAGAAGAGTACATGATCAAAAAGATACAAAGAGTGTTTATTAATTTTTAAGAACAATTTATCCTATGCTCTTTCTGTATCTCCTGATGTAGGTTTTAAAACATACAGAACTGGCACAGGAAGAGCCTGGAAGAAGATATTAGTCTTTTTAAGATAGATATATTTCATAGCATTGTGGGGAATAAATAAGATTATTTTCTGCATTTCAATAGCTAGCAATCAATCTGATTTTTAAAAGTCCCAAACCATATGACTTCCATCTCTTCTATTATTTAACAGTGTAATATGCTGCATTTTCTGATATTTACATCAAATGTCTTTCATCCCTTATAATGTATTCCCCTTACCTGTTGAAATTGTACTTCCATATAATGAAGTGAATAATGATTACCCTTTCTATAAGCTTATGTCCTCAGACACTTGAGAGCTGTTATTGTGTTCCTGCTATTGCTTCCTTGGTCAAATTATAACCACTTAACTATCTTCGTTTTTCTTTCCACTTCATTTCTCACAAAAACCTCTAAGGTTTTTTTTGGTCTCTTCTCTGATTTCCTTCCAATTTAGCATCTTTCCAGGAAAGCATTTCTTCTAGTTGCATGCAATGGCCACGACAAGGTTGCAGAAAATCCTTGCTTTGTGACTGCCATCCATCTTCAAAATCCTTTGAAGTCCATCGCTGAACTTCCATGGGATGCAAAAGGCACTGCATCCTAAAGTTGCGTTTTATTTTTTATAGTTCTTGTAACATCCTCCAGCTCTCTTATCCATTACTACTGTTCCATTTCCTACAGAACTTATTCTAATGGTTCATCTTCCAATTGGCTATATGTTTTGTGTTGGTTTTTGTTTGCAGAAAAATATTTTTACTCCCTTGATGAATCTATTTTGGCCATGCTTCATCTGTGTTTCTTATCAGTCCCTTTTTATTTCACTCTCCTTATTGACGTTTCAAATCTTCTCAAATGAGCATAATCTGTGCATTTCATTAAAATCTTATTTACGTCTTTTTTTCTAAATCATTAATGAAGATATAAAGTAAACCCAGACTAATAATCAGTATGTGTTACCCCACTGGACATTTCCAAACAGCTTGTAAGACAGCTGTTTATCATAAATTGTTTCATTTTTCTTTTAGCCAAAATTCAATCCACACACATTTGTCTCCAGCCAAGATGACTGGAATTAATTTTTCAATTAAGATTTCGTGAGACAGTGTCAAATGCTTCACTAAAATCCAAATATCTGTCAACTCCTATACTGATTTTTTTCTTTTTTTCTTTTAGTTTACCTTTTTTCCCACTGCCTCTTTTTAAAGTTCTTTCCTTCAAGAGCTTCACACAAAGACGTCAACAGCTGTTCCATGTGTGGAGTACTTTAAAATTGCACTTGCCAACAGGTAGATTTTGATTGCCTATTTGTCTAAGGACCATGTAGCTCAGGGTTTGCAGGCCCTGGAAGAGACGTCTCTCTCCTTGACTCTTTGCAGAGTGACTGGTGTAAACTGAAGGAGTTACAGGGTTGTTCTAGTTAATCCACTCTCAGACTCGTAAGTCTCTCCATTATTTTAGTTTACTCAGCTTGAAAAAGACCTTCTGTCCATTCCTTATCATCACACAAAAAGCAGCAGATGAATTTGTAATTGCCTTCACTGATTTTTATGCCAATGAAGGAAATTTCTTTCCACCCACAGCCATCATCTGATGTCTGTGGCGTGTCCAAGCCAGCAAATGCAGCCTTCTTAAATCCAGGGTGCTGTTCCCCAAAGGTTCTAAGGATTTGAATTTTGACAGTCTCATTCCTGTACATTAATCCTCTGGTATTTCTATTTCTTTCAGAGGGCCTAATCATGCAGTGAAGAGCTGCTTGTCGTTAATTAAAAAAGTCTAGCCTGGACATTTTAGACCTGCTCTGCATTTCTTTCATTGAGTGGAGGTAATGAAAAGATGGTAACCCAATGTATTTGCATATTATTTAACACGTAGTTAATTCCTTTCATTCACTGGAAACAGTCACGAAAGTAATTATTCTCGGCTATATCAACTCACTCTATCCTGGATCCTCGCTCACTCCAAACAAAGTTTTATATGATGAAAGAGATGGTAGCTTTCTATGAACCGGAACGTATCACTCACGTCTAAGCCAACAGTAAATCTCCAGCCAATAGGATGGATTTCAAATGAATTCATGGTGAGTAATTATAAGATGTTTCTTCCTCAATTCTGGAAGAATATTACCAGAAAAACATTTTCTAATCTGTTCAAAATTCTACCAATGTAAGAGAACCAATAAGGAAGTTTTTTGAAGGATTAAATTGTCTTCTTATTCCATGAGAAAAATACAGGAGGTCCATCAATGCCCACTTTTGTGCTAGCCAGAGATTTAGATTAATTGCTGAAGGATTATGTGTTTCTTTTAAAAAATCACATCTGAATCTATGAAAGATTTAAAGAGGCCTTTGAATAATGACAAAAACCATTCAAATTAAAGAAACACAATGGCTTTTGTTTTATTGCAACATATTTTAAGACTTGACAACAGTTGCAGTGTTTCGCTAATTTTTGCTATAAAAGGGAAGTAAAACAACAGTTTATTGTAGCAATACTTCATACTGCCCTACTTCTGTAAATTGTCTTTAAGCTCTAGGGTAAGGATGGAACATTCATGTTTTTAAATTGGATACAAAAGCAGTTTCTATGCTGTGGCTGCTGTAACATAAATTGCTACACAGAGACTACCAGATATATCTAAACATACTGATGCTCGGCAAATCGTGAACATCTTTTTGTCTGGCTTTACCTGCAATACTTACAGTTTGTGCTGCTTTTAAATGCTTTCTAATATTTGGAAGGTATAACGCAGACCTTGAAAATGTTTCCTGCTTGTAGGAGGCTGCATAATTCTCCCTGAAACAGACCCAAAACTATGTGAGCTGTCCTAAAGTTTTAAAATGTTTTAGCATAACTAATTTATAATATAAATTGGCCGACCAGTGTGAACCTGGATCTTACACTGCAATTTTTTATGAGGACATAATGTTCTCCCCACAATAATGGAGAGAAAATAGTACTTATTAAACTTTCATTTGAGAGAATCAGTGGGTTATGCGCCATGTCACGGAGGTGATGTGCTCTCCAGATCCCACAGAGGAGGGACTAAAGGGTGGCCTTGCCTCATGCGGTCTTGAGTGGGTAATAACGGGTTGATTTATCTGGCACGCCGGCTGGGTGGTGTGATGGTCTCGGTGTCACCCAGCAGGAGCAGTGTCAGAGTGGAAAAAAGGTCCTGGGACTGCTTGGAAAGCAGCTGACTGTTTTGCAGGTGGTAGGAGGATGCTCATATCTGTTCAATATTCCAGATGGCATCTGTAATAATTACATTTAGTGAGACAGCTAGGAAGCGAACTGTGTCATTAAGAAGCTCTTGCGAAAGCCGTTTGAACTGACTGCTGTATTTCGCAGACAAGTACATAATGTGATACTGAGCAATTAGACATGGAATTAGCAATTAGATATTGAATCGAGTAGATCTCTGATGTAGATACCAACTGTCTCTAGAAACCCATTCCTTGCTCTTGCCTTCATTACACTTCCTTGGTCGTTCATTACAGAATAGACTTTTACGTTCTCTGTAGGAAGGAAAATACATTTTAAGGCTATGAAGTGTTAATGATCAGATTGTGATGTCCTATTACTTTTATTTATTTATTTTAAGATATTCAGTGCGTGAGAGCAAAATGAGCATCACAACTTCTGCAGTGGTATCTTTGAGAAGTCTGGATGAGATTAGCGGGAGGCTATTTGCAAGAAAAGAAATGCAGCACTTGCATTCAGAAAGGGTAGGAAGGCCAGTTGTTAACTGCAATATTAGCAATGCAGTCAGCTGATATTTAAAATAATATGAGAGATCTGAAACATGAAAACAAATTAAGCCTTTCTCTGGATGGGAAAACATTACCTGAAAGTATGTATCTGTTTAGAGCTCAGCTACAACAACAGATGCTGCATCTGAAAAAAGGCAGTTACAAAGATGTAAAAAGCTGCCTCTGCATCTTACCTCCAAATTGCTATAAAACTTGCAATAATTACAAATTAACTTTTAAGAGAAGAAATGTGTATATGCACAAATAAGCGATGTGAAACAATTTTTTTGTTTCTGAAATTAGCAAATATATTGAGGTTTAATTAGCAATGGTTTATAAGGAAAAATATTTTGAAAATAATATAGTATCTTCTTATTTGGTTTTAGTGCTTGGGTACTAGATTTCTTTTTTTTTAATTTCAAACTGATGTTATGAAACCTTGAATTTGTTATAATAGGAAAAATCGCAGTTTTCTTTATTGCTGTTTTCTTGCCTTAGAAAAAAACCTGACAAACATGTCTATCATCCAGTTCAGAAGACACAGCAAAATCTGGATGCAGTGGAAACTCATTATATTTTTTGAGGTCACAAACATAGTTTCTGCATCTCCAGACTAATACCTAGTTTAATAGTAAATGTTAAATTTACAGCAAAATGTTCAGACTACTGTCTGGATTTTAAGCAGCTGCACTTGAGTACTTTGAAATCAACTGCAATTTCAACCCAGTGGTTGGAATTCAGTATGTACAATATTCATAGTATTATGTATCATTTTTCTCGCTTTCCAAGCCATGTCCAGCTGTTCTTCTAGGATATTAACCTTTATTTTTGTCGGCTCCAACGTTTGCCAGTTCTCTAACTGGCCTATAAGATGGAAATGAGAAGGCTGTCAAGGTTGATGCTGAATGCAATCATCTGTCTTCTAATCTGGACCTGAGGGTTTTTTTAAGTTACATTTTTAAAATTTTATTTTGCTCTGCGTAGAAAACTTTGTTGTCCCTGACGTTAATACTGTCCAAAAAGTTATTTCCAATGAGACTGAAAGTCTTCAGATATCAGCAGACAGTCATGATATACTGTTAATAACTGGAATGTCTCTTGGTCTCTCCTTTAGAAAAGATGGAGGATGAGCTCTTTTTCTGAACTAGACCTACAACGCAAGGCTGGGTCTGAAGAGGAGGTTGCTGTGGCAGGTGCAGCTTTTATCGTCCTCAAAAAAGACGCGAGCATACAGAAGAGAAAGGGTGAGGAGGTGAGATACCCACAAATCAGGCTCTAAATATACCACCTTTAAAAAAAAATACCCTATTTATTAAACTAATGAAAGAAATAAGTCTCATCAAGCCCTCTCTTTCTGTATTTAAATATCTTATGACGTTCTTTATAAAATAACTTTCAGAAGTCTCCAAAGAAGGCTGACAAAACTGTTTTTTTCAAAGTCCTAAAACTCCTTACAGAGTCTATTCTTCTCTAATGCTATAAAAATATGTGAACGATGGGCAGCACCATCAGTACACTAACCTTTCCCAGAAGAGTCAGAGTAGAACTGCAAACATTAGTACCTTATGCCTTCTTTATATTAAGAATGTTTGGTCCAAATTAGTATATAATTGATGTCCTGCAGCAGGTTTGGGGGGCTTTCTGGGGGGTGGGGTTTTTCTGTGGTGTTTTTGGTTTTCTTTTTTTTATATTATTAGAATGATTTCTCTTTGATATTGGAGGCATTGTAGAAAAACATGTTCACATAGAACAAACTGTCTGTATGCTCCACTCATCTGGAAGATGATAACAACAAGGTAGAAGATATTGTTTGACCCTTTCTTTGTTGGAAATTTCACTAGATAGGTGTCCTCATATCTTTGTGGTGATCAGATATCAAATATATGCTGTTATTTAATCTTGGCTGCTTTTGGAGGATAAAATGGACAGAATGCAGAGAAGAAATAAGGCTTCATTCACAGGAAAAACCTGGCTAGGTGATTTTTATATCGTCCTACACTTATCACAATACAGGCATTTTTTGCAAAGTTTGTTGTGAAGAAAAGCAAGAGTTATATTTACAAATTTTATTCAGATGCAGATTCCATGAGAGATTAAGTGGGTATAATAAGTGTGGGAATTTCTCTTCGTAAAATGATGATGACTATCTATTTGTCCCTTACATAACCAGATTTCTCAGACTCAGAAAGAGCTTATTCCTGAGCTATCAAAAGTTAGTTTCCCAGTTCTGGGTGACATCTAGATTGTAAGGTGTCCCAAGAAATCATGGCAAAATCAGACTTTCTCTGTGGACTTCAACTGGAGGCAGACTATTATGTGATCTTTCGGCAGAATGGGAACCAAATACTGAAGCAGATTTGGCCTCCACAGTCCACAGGAGGATGAATTCTACACGCCTATGACTGCAGAAGGCACACAGGTGATGATCAGACTATACCTGGGTGTTGATCAACTGGGAGTGCAGAGATGTGCTGAATCTGTATGAAGTTTGTCTCCTTCCTTCGTATGTTCTAGGCAGGTATAAAATTCCTGTGCTGTTTTATTTAATGCTTTCTAAATAATATCTAAGAAGCAGTTAGCCCATAGAGACAGAGGTGATTTTGTCTTTTATTTTAAGTGTGCGTCATTTTACCTTTCTGTTGTGGCATTGGTTTGTATATTGTGCCAAAAATAGAAAATCTGTATTGAAAGAACAGCAATGCTGCACATATAAGCACTCAGTTCAAGCATTCCTTAGCTTGTAAGGTTACCCATGGGGTTTTAAAATGCCTCACATGGTGTTTTGCTCTTTGACGTTACCTTTCATTATGATATAATTTACTATTTGTCCCACCATATCCTGCCACCTTCACTTGATATGATTCTTGCTACACTCTAACAAATATAGTCATTAAATATTGCATCTAATCCTTGTTTGTTAGTGTACGAATTGCCATTATTTATTGCATAGTCTTCAAAATGAAGTTGCTATTCCAAAGTAATTGGGGTGGGGAGGAAATGTTATTATAAGACTTAATTCTAGGTGCTGCCTTTGAGATGTCATGGCCCATCCTTTGCCCAGCAGAAAATTCTGTTGACTGGTAGCATGCTCATTTAAGCATCCTCAGTGCAAATTAAGGTTTGTCCCTCTAGCAAAAGAGGAACATCTTTGAAAGACTTTTTTGGTGAACAAAAAATACATGCTTTTTCACACACACAGAGAACAGTTTCCTAACCTGGGGCACTTGCATGTCTCCTTCGTGGCACAAGCAGAGCTGCACAAGTGCAGCCAGCTTGGGGTGGCTGGACATAAGAGGAATTACAAATTGGATGTTTCTGTGTCTGAGCCTGCAAGCGATATAACCTGATGAGCAGCCGCAGGGTCCCTGCTGGATAAGGCTCTGTGCACAACACGGACATGGAAAGTGGGAGTCCAATCTCTCCTTTACAAGTTAAAAAAACCCTGGGGATGTGGAAAAAAGTGTATTCCCTCCCTTTGTCTTGTTTATAACCAGATCCCAGCTCCCCCATTTAATACTCCAGCTACTAGCCTATAATTTGGGGTGTGGGGGGGGGTGAAAACAAAGTAATACATGATTTGAGAGAAGGTTGAAATGTGAGAAGGACACATGCCTTTCTGACAAGTTAACATTAGAAAATCTAAGTGAAAAGCTGATATCTTCTCTGTGAAACTGCCATGAAGGGTAATGTGGTTGGCAGACAGATCACAGCTATTTGCTAAACAAATAAAAACACTAAAACTCCAGAATAAGTTGCCCAGTTGGACTTTTTGTGGAGGTGTGTTTTTCAGTGGCTAATTGTCTTTTACTTCTCTACTCCAGTAGCCTCTGATTAGCCCTTTCTGTAATTTTTGCAAAGATTTGTTTTACCTTGAATCTCTACAGTTTTTTTCCCTGTGTTTCTCTTGGAAGTCTCTTTGAAGTTTTGGTAGTTACACCTCTGCCAAGCAGTGTTGCTGCCTCCCTTCTCCCTCTCTGCATTCTGCCACCCCTCTCTCTTTTCATCAGCTACGAATTTCCATTTCTCCTCTGCATTTACACCTGCTTTTCCCAGATTTTGTCAATCTTTGTTCCTTTTCACCATCTTTATTCTTGGTCCCTCCCAGGTTCACCATTCCCCTACCTTCCTTTGACTCCCATCAGGAATTTTCCATGCTTTTTGGGTGAGCAGGAGGACCAGGGAGAGCCTCTTGTTTCTTTTTGTGCCTCTTACCGCAGTGGGCCTGCCGACAAGAAATTACTATTGCAGGAAAAATCCTGATCAAGTGTTGCAGTGGAGTGCTTGTTTAGATCATGAAGAGTGTAATTAGTAAATAGGAGGTGAGAGAGGTGACAGCGTGGGAAGTGGAAATGAACTGTCAGATGCGTTTGCATCTTCTCTAGATTTCTAACAAACATCTTTGTGATAACTGTAAATGTAACAAATGTAACATGTAGGGGATGTTATCATTTCAGGTGGTCAGAAACAAGTCTTGGTTCTCTGTGAATATTGGGATGGTTGCAAGACAAGGGACTCCTGAATAATCCCTTTAGGCACCTGGGCCTTGGGAGAACAGGTATGCAAACTACAGAGATAAGGAGGCTGCAGGATAATCTGAAGACCCCTGCC
>Ga0065711_1034419_pt1 | contig 23803 bp, 19 predicted proteins | sample Hoacrofraction12_FD_59098 | JGI IMG/M metagenome (GOLD analysis project Ga0065711, IMG submission 59098) | Hoatzin crop microbial communities from Cojedes, Venezuela - Epithelial fraction 12 v2 (version 2) | ecosystem: Host-associated > Birds > Digestive system > Esophagus > Crop | place...
CCCCCCCAAGCCTATGCAATAGCACATGGAGAACTATGTTAAAGGAACATTATGACTGCACAGCAGAGTGAGGAAAAGCGTGGTCCGGAGGCTTTCCGTACAGCATTAATTCATCTCCTTCGTGCCTGCGTGTTATAGTACAGCCTTTAATTACTTGATCATGTAGCTTTTTATTGGGTTTTTCCCACAGGACCGCTGCATCCTTTATTGATAAGCTGGAGGGGTGTATAGGAAATGAGGAAGGGGATGGGAGGTGGAGAAGAGATGATCTGGTCATTAATGCAGCTTAACGCTGCCTAGCCCTGCTCCTACCACTGAGTCCTTGTGTGCTACTGGCAAGCCACTGAAATAAATAAGCATTTTCTAAGTTGGCCACTATGTCCCGTTCTTTTTGCCAAGCTATGGACACCTGGGGCCAGACTGGCAAAAGTGCCGAGCATTCTGCATTGCAAGCAAAGTTGCTGGGAGCTGTGCCTTCAGCATGAAACTATGGGAGTCCCTAGCTCTAAAGGTTGGAAAAATCCCCATCACTGTTAGAAATTCCCTGCCCCATACTCCCACTCTTCAGCCATGGATGTGTTTTGCCCCTAGAGGTAGTTCACAGCAGGCCATTACAGGTTTGCCAGGGATTCCCTCTGGACGGCTTCAGTATTAAAACCTGCTAACAAGGATATTCTAAGGGCTTCTTAGCTCAGTTTTCCTCTATCATCTCAGCTCCATGTCCTGCCCAAAGAGGTTCTCAAGTACTCATTTTATTTATTCACGAACCTTCCATATTATTAGATTTTCTTGTCCACACACCATTCTCCCTCCCTTCTCTCCTCCCTGATCCTCTCAACACTTTTTATTTTTCTTGTTCTTTTCTCTCAGCAAGTGCCCAGCTCTCACATTTGCAGAAAACAATTGGTTTTGTTATAGATCTGCAAATTTGTCTTTCACAATAGTCACTTGGAGGGTAAAATATCTGCAGAATTAAGTAACATGCCAATGCCTAAACACATACGGCACATGCACACACAAATCCCCAGAAAGCAAACTTGTGTAGCTGTGAACAGCCAGAGTTAGTGGTCCCAACTCTAATGTCTTTATCCTAGTTCCACTTTAGTAAAACAGAAGCAGTACTAGCTCCTTTCACTGTTCATAAGGGCTGTGGTAAGGGAAATCTGTTCATGTTTGTGAATTGCTCAGATATAGAGTGAAAGTGTCACAGGAAAGCCCATGAGGAAATGTAACAAAAAGGGCAGCGCTTAAGTGGTGTTTAGCAAATAAGGCCTGAGGTCAAGAGATGAGGGTAAGAAGAAATTCTGAAGAGTTACAGAGTGAGCACAGTGACAATCTGTCCTATACAGTGATGATCCTGTGACTGCAACACAATGCAGATGCATATAGAAATCTGAATTAAGCATGAAGAGCAATCATGACTTTAGCATTTCTTTTTCTGAGCACTTCATGTTTCAAAACATCAGTGTTTTTTTAGTGTCGTTATTAGGAGGTAATAAGGACACTGATAATGCAGAAAGAAGTGGCCATCTAGCTGAAATATTGTGCAGTTAACACATTTAGAAAAGAATTACTTGGTTATGCATTTGTCCTCTGCAATAGCATAGAACCAGAATATAAAGGATACATGCCATTACCCATTTTTGAAAGCTCCAGGCAAAGAGCCTGGGAAGATATTCTTATTCTTATTCTTATTCTTATTCTTATTCTTATTCTTATTCTTATTCTTATTCTTATTCTTATTCTTATTCTTATTCTTATTCTTATGCATTTCACTGTTTAATTTTTCCCCACAATCTTCAGGCTACATTTTCCCTTCACCCAATTTCCTCCCCTTTTACACCTTACATGCAAGCAAGCAGCTTGTTAAAGACTCCTTGTCCTGACTGCTCAGAAGCCAGTAAGTGTGAACAGGTGTTAACATGCCCCTACAAACACAGCCAGCCAATACATAGCCAGACCAAGCAGGTTTGGGTCATTCTCACATTGCACTCTTCAAAAACCCAAACACGCTTGGATGATTTCTCCAGACCCTCAGTCCTTGCTTTTCTCTGAAGACCATCCAGGTTATCACCATCTCCCTCATTTGGTAGGCCACTGGTTTCAGAGCAAGATAATTATTTCCTTGTCCTGTTTTTTATGGTCTTTGTGCCAGAAAGACCAAACTCCACTGACCGTCCTTGTGGTCACACTGCATGCCAAGATCTTATCAGATCTGCTCCATGTATTGGCCCACCTTCCATTTGGTGAGCCCCGCACCCCGTGTTGGCTCTAACCAACACACTTGCAAGTTCTTTCAATACCACATCCACCAAAGTTTTTCCTCCCTTCCTATAGGCTGTGTATTTTGGGTTGATTAATAGATGTTTGTTTCGCAGGAGTTTTTTTCAAGATGAAATGTTGGGGTTTGTTTTTTTGGCTGGCTTTCTGCTTCTCCTAAGTCACATTGTATTTGTTCTCTGCCTAAAATTGCATTTGCAATTCAGCCCAGTTAAATAGCATTTGTTAATGCCATTAATGGGCTTTTAACTCCCCGCAACCCGATTAATAGTGGAGATATTAAGTACACCCAGAAGTAATGTTTACAAAAGCACCCACGTGATTTAGAAGCATGAGTCCTGTCAAATGTCTCCACGTCAGCTTTGCCTTTGAAAGTGAACTTCACAGTCTGGCATGGACCCAGAGAGCTGGGAGCATGCTCCATTTTTGGGGAGAAGGAGGGTTGCAAGCTTATGTGTCTGTAGCAGTACATTGGGGTCAGCATCAAATCAAAGTTGATTTGGTACATTGACTATTTTCCTTCTCTCCCTGACTACTAGCAGTTTTTACAAGATCTTTTTTTCTGCCTTACATCCTGTTCAGCCACTCTTTTTGTCCTGTCTTTGTGTGTTTAAGGAACCAATGGGGACTCTCTGTCACTTCAGGCTCCATCTCATTTATGCATGGATAAGCTCTCCAGTACTACTTGTTTACACAACCTCTCTTTCTAAAATCCTTTCATCTTTCCCTGGCAGCAAGAACTCCCTTCAAATTCCTCTTGCATGTACCCTTTCCCTGCAGCAGGTAATGACTGAGCATTCAGATTTGATTGCTTTCCCTAAATCAATGGATATTAACATATCTAAATAAATACACCTATTTATGCAGGAGCCAGAAAGGTATCCACAACAGACAGTGCTTGCTGTGTCCCTCTAATGCTCGCTTTTCTCATAAGCCTTACAAATTCCTTATCTCAGTTGAGCCACCCTCAGTTTTCTTTCAGATCTCTGTATGGGCCAGTTCTAATTCTGAGGGAAGAACAAGACTTGACACCTGGATCCTTTCCTGAGGTCCTCCTTCAGGAAGACACTGTTTACACCTCAGTACATCTGAATGGTTTCCCAGAACGGCGACTGGCTACTTGGTGATTTATTGCAGCAGACGCCACACATCTCCATCTCACCCATTGCACAAAAACACTGAAGCTCTGGGGTCCCACATCGTGCTCCAGCTGCGAGTTCTTCCCAGACATTCATGGAAGGAGGAGGGCTTACCTTTCCAGCCAGTGTTCACAGAATTAAACTGCTGCAAAGTTCCCTGTTGGCATTCCATTACCTCGGGTCGGCACTGACCACCTTAAAGAATAAACACGACTTTTGCATCCATCCCCTTGTTCATGCCCTGCAGAACCTAGCTCAACTGCATTGCACTCATGACCCAAATTAGAGGTATGGAGCTAGTGGGCCTGCCGCTGTGCTGACATGCAGAGATGGTTCCCATACTAGCTCTGAAAAGCCAACTTGTCTTGCTCCAGACACCGTATTAAGCCTGAATGACATTCATCAATGATTCAGCAGAGACTTGATGGGTTTTGGCTGCTGCTTTCTTGTTGTTTGCATGGCAAAAGAATGTCATCTATCATCATTCGGGGGCCTTGCCCATGCTGGCTTGCTCTGAGGTTTGCTTTTTGACACAAACTGAATTTTCAAGGGATGATCATGCTAGATGAGTGGGTGCTTTCAGCTCCTCATGCAGCAGGAGAAGAGTGGTTCCTTGTCTGTAGGCAAATACACAACGTCCTGCAGAGCTGCTTCCCTCTCCCACTGACAGACCATTTGCAAAGACCAAGGTACAGGAATGAAAGGAGAGGAACCTCCAAAGTTTTTCCATGGAGCAGGGGAAGGATGGGATATGACTGGACACTGAACCAGTTATTGGTGTTTCCCTACTACATATAACTAGCTGTTATAGAAGAAGTATTCTATTTGGAAGTCACAAGATTTCCCATCAGCTGTTCACATAGGTGGCAAGGACTGTCTTTTTAATATATATATATATTTCATATATCTAATGCTCAACGCAAGAGGGACTGATCTCACTCAGATCAGGACCCTCTAGGTGCAACGTGGTTATGAGCACTATATCTCAGACATTGTTTTACAGTAACTTGGCACCTCCTGTGGCTCTGCAGAGCAGGAGACCTCTTCAGTGAACCCTGCTCAGTGGAAATTTAATGTGTTCAAATAAGTTTGGGAGGATGGTGATCTGGAATGGCCTGTTAGCACATGGTTAGAGGGTGGAATTAGACCTACACCCATCTCATGGCAGGGTTGTCCAAGTGTCGTTTGGTACCTGGTGAATGTGAGACGTGGACTAGTCAAAGGAGGGATGGAGAACTGCAGAATGCACCCGAGGAGCAGCCCTGCTGGACTGCACGCTGCTTCGCCATGGGCACCTGCCAAGTATAGCCCTGCCTGATTTCGGACACCCTGCTGTGGGTGTGTTTCCAATAAAGCAGAAGAGAAAAGGGCTTTATTTCAAGAAAAAAACACCCACAAAGAAATTGAATAAATGCTATTTAAATCTTCTGTCTCCTTTTCACGAGCTTAATACAGAACACAGGTCCATCTCAAAGTCCCAGCATGCCACAGAGGGCCTCTGAGACCACCTCTGTGGGAGACCTGTCTCTGATGTGGCCCTGTCCACAAACCCCTCTGAAGCACTCCACACAACGGCAAAGGCAAACTGGCAGCTCCAGTCACTGAGAAAGTAGCTAGCTTTGCTGGAAAAAAAAAAACTTGTGTTTCTCTTGCTCATTAAAAGCTTTTGGGTTTTGATGAAGACAGATTTCTAGATTTAGCCAGGGAGCGAAACACCACCTGTTCTCCTGCACAAACGCTACAGCTCTGTGGGGAAGCAGAAACCAGTTAACAGGAATGGGATTGCTCATGGAGGGCCCAGCCTTCCTCTGCCCAAGGGCATCAAGGGCATGCTTGTGCACTGCAAACACGAGCCGTGGTTGGGTAAGCCTGAAACCTCCAGGGCCCTCAGCTTCCCTGTCAGATTATGTTCTGACACCTCTTTAGAGGTTGGTTCAAGGAGCAGGGGCGTGTAGTGTGGGAGCTCCCAGGAGGTTCTGTGTCTGCTTGGAGCACTGGGGAACCTCAAGCAAGCAGTGTGATGGGTGTGGGCTGTCTCCTGACAATGGAGAGCTTGACTTCTTCCATAACCACCACCCTCCTCTCTAGGGCAGGTTTATACATTGCAAGGACCTATCTACTTCTACATCCTCCCAAGTGCTATGAAGTCGATTAACATGATTGCTATCATTTTTCCTGAGGACTTTGCAAATATGAGGTGACGATTGAGCCCTAGTTGTATAAACTCTGCATCAGCTGTAGAAACCTGTCCGAAAGAACAGATAGGCACAATTGAGCAAGGGCATAAATCGCAGTACGGGGACTGAGGGCAGCAGGGGGAGAATCAGGAAGGTCAGAGCAGTTGAATGATAAAAGTGTTGGCACATTGATCTCAAGGACACTGTTTGTCTCTGACGGTGCGTAACTCACGTGTGAGCTGTCCCTATGATTAACAGCCAAGCTTCACCTCTGTTGTCTTCTCCTTTCTTCACCCCTCACCGTGACACCTACTGGAAGTGAAACTCAGATCATACTAAGATCAAGGACAAAGAGAAACAGGTATGTGGGTGTTTACGGTGTACCTTGTTCACATCTATGCCAATGTTTTAACCAGTGGTTAAGAGGACATCTGCCAATGTGTGCAAGCACATGTTGAAGAAATTGGTCTGGCAAGTTTAGAGATGGTTAAAAAAAAAACACAGTGAGGTCTGTAAGCAGAAGAGCTCAGGCTGAGCCATTACGAGTTCGCTAGTCATTAGGAACACAGCAGCACCCTGATGGCCACAGCAAGACAGGCAGGAGGTCTTCAGCTCTTCAGTTCATCAGAGCGTGGTGAGGGGGCACAAACCCTGAAAGTCAGCGCTGAAATTAGTGGGCCAGGGTATTCTGCAGAGTGACATTACTACCAAGGCACAATATCCTCAGGTAATGAAAATTAGTGCAGCTTCAGTAAAAAGTTAGGTGAAGATCTGCCCCCCCCCCAAATTTTTTTTCCGGCTGGTTGAGTACTGTGAACTTTTACCACAAGGAGAACTCTATCCTGTTGTTGTTTCGATAAGACAGAGAGGATGTTTCGCAAAACTTTGTGGCAGAACATGTAACGCTGGCCAGAGCGCTGTCAGATTTGCAAAACTGGGTGAAATGTTGCAAACAGGCAGACTGGCGCCATTGGAGAGCAATTCCGAAAAACGAACTGCCGGACACTTCCTGCTTTCTGCCAGGTGCCCAAACACCCTCCAGATATGCTTTTAACAAATGCTCCTTCGTCCCAAATGTTATTTACCTCCAGGACCTCAAAGCATTGCCCCAGCATCTGTGAAAGGATATAAATAATGAATATAGAAAGTTCAAAGCCAGACGTTTGAACTATAAGCATTTTTAAAAACTATTTAAAAAGTATTGGCTTCGCATTCAATAGTTCTGGAGGAAACTTGCCATCCCGTGATGCCAATGACCAAAAATGCCACCAGTATGTCCCTTTTAGGGGCCACCCAAAATGTCTGAGTAGATGGCCATGCCATTGTGTGATTCCTTAAAATAAAATGACTATAATTGTGGTTAGGCTTTAGCTATCCAGGAGCCACATGAAAGAACATAAAAGCCACAGAATAACTTAGCTACATTCTCTACTGGGGCTTTGCCAGGGCTATTTCTGAGATGATGAAATCTCTGTCTCTGCAGAAGTTATGCTCAATTTCAGGTTCCCAGCTCTCTGATTTACCTTGCCTGCAAATTGGCTCTATCACTTTCAGTCACTGGTGTTTGTTCTCCCATAGCCGAATCCTGTCATTGAAATGTAATGAAGGATAAGTTGTTCTCTGGCACCAACCCTGCTCCGAAGGCCCAAGTCCCACCCCAAACCCAACGCAGTCTAAAGAAGAGGCTATCTGTTCCAGGACATTGCATAGGAATGCGTGGCTGTCCTGCTGAGTCACCCTGATAGAAGGAACCTCTGCCATGCAAAGGCATGCGGTTATTTTTGCTTGGTGCCTGATCACGTGCACAGCCAAGCCAGCTCACCCAAGTATAGGAAGGGGAGGTAGGGAAGAGCTACAGTTTGTGATGGAGCAGCACAAAGGGATGGCCGTGCCATTGAAACTCTTCCAAAGACTTTAATTATCTGCCACCGCGTGGCTGGTGCTCTTGCCTGCTGTTCGAATAATGGAGCTGCAGCAGCAGCAGCAGCAGAATTACTACCCACAACTGCAATCTACACATTAGGAGACAAGCCTAATGCTGAGAGACCCAGAAATGAGGATAAATATTTTCTCTTGCAGGGGGACGGGTGGAATTCCTGCATTTGGGAGGAAACTCAGGAAAAAGAGGGAAGGTACATAAATCTTGGGTCTATATATGGGGCATTCAAGAACTTTCTTTCGGTCCTACCTTCCCCCAGAGAACGCAAGCACCCCTGAAAGAGAAGCCATTTCCAGGTCTGACAAAGTGATTTAGGACCTTAAACCTGCATTTCAGAAGTGGATTAGGGGTAGGACTTGCAGCAAGAGAGGTTTCTAAGGCCTGTCAGGCTTTGAAAATAAGTCTTGGGTCCTCAAAGGTTTAAACCTATTAAGGGTTTAAACACCTTTATTTCCACTTTTTAAAGCTGCAGAAGTTCCCACTTCCACCTCCATGTTCACACTGTGCTCCCATTCCTCTGCAGAGCTATGCTGGCTCCGTGGTCCCGCTGGGCAGCTGCAGCAGCTTTGGTGCCCTGCTCTTTGTATATCATTCCCAAGTTATTAGAGCAAAGTCAGAGAGCTCGCAGAGTCTAAGTTATTAGGTTCAGAGTCAGCAAGTACAGTAGCAGTGTAAACAGCAGACATGTCCAGAAGTTCCAGTGCTATCCCCTCCATCTCCAAGGCTCATGCTTCTCTGCTGTCCTGAGTTTCAGAATAGTTTCAAAGCTGATGCCAGCCCTGTGTTACCCCATCAGAACAGCTACAACCTCTTGCACTAACCTAAGACTTTTGGTGGAATGGGAGGGAGCAGCCCACATACGTCACCTGCCTATATCGGCACTAAAACCTTCTCAAGCTGCCCTGAGGATACATGGCCAGTGATTAGTGGGAACGGGAGAGAAGGGCACAAAATGCCGTATCTCACACAGCGCACATTTGCATCTTCCACTGTTTGTTTAGCCATGACAATCCTCAGTTAGAAAATCCCCAAGGTGCTGCTCATGTAAGCTTGAGTAGGAAAGTCCATGCCCCAAAAGGAGCTGTTCAGGTTTCTCAGCCATTCAAAGATCCTGATCATATGTTTATCTCCTCTTCTCTCCCCTGTTTGTCTCTCGAGTTGTGTTTTCATTCCCCGTTATTTGGGTTACAAGTGCTCGTGCGCTGATGTTGAAACTTCCCATATGCCTGTCCCTGTTGAAGCCATCTGGCTCATGAAATCCGCTTGGAAAAATGTGTTGATCTTCTGACACAGCTCAGCGTGGACCCCACACCCCACCAGCAGCACGTGACTGGACTATGACCTGAATCACCATTCCAGACACGGAAGGGTAAGGGGGCAGGACCCCCTCAGTTCACGCTGTCCTGATCAGGAGTTACACACCGGGGCTGGCAACGAGGTCACACAGCTGCACAGCTTTGCCCTCCGCTGTCCAGGGGATCTCTTTCTGCTTCTGTCTCCCCTCTGCCGTCACAGGTAAAAGTGGCACAGAGCAGCTCAGGAGGGACCGTGCTAGTGCTCCCTTATGTGGATGGAAAGGAGGTGGGTTTCCTGCAAACTCCAGCTCCAGAAGACCTGCTATAATGAGGCAATTTTACTTTTTACATAAAGCCAGTTTCTAGACATCTATGCAGATGAGAATGACTTGACAACATGAAAGGTGACGGCTTGAAAACTGAAAGGCAAATAAGGCCCCTGCCCCAATTACCTTTCTTCTCAGTGCCTGTGCTCTTTAAGGCAAACCTCCAGGAGTCTGACCCAGGGACGTGGGACAGCTGAGGCTGGCGATAGCATGTAAGTGGCACTCAGGCATTGTGCGGTCCTGCACAGAGGTGAATGCGCTGGCAAATAGGAAGGCAATGCATAATGTGCTGTGCTAATTATATATATGCCTGTAACCAAGGAAGGACCCATGTGCATGCCAGTACCTGGAAGAGCCTGGAAACACAGGCATGATATGTAAAACCTCCTTTCCCCTCTCTTTTCCATTCAAGGCACTTACACAGAGCACAGTTAAAGATGGTATTTATTTATTTCTTTCAATGAAAAAGAAAAATTGTGCTTGTGATTTGGGAGGAGAGCTGCCAGCAGAGGAACTGGATCCTTTCCAATATCTCACAGTCTATTAGTTAAGCATTGCCTGAATTGGGCACCAGGGAATCTTGAGTCTTCCTTTCTTCCACTCACTGGTTTGTAACTCCTGGCATTTAAAAAGGCACCTTGTAAACATTTATTTCATTGTTCTTCAGTATATAATTGAATCTTTTGCCAGCTTACCTTGTTAGAGGGAGGAAAGCACCCTGCAAGAGGAAGTTTTCTCTTTTCCCAGCTTTTCCTCGCCTGCTGGGTTGCGATGGCACCAGCAGCTTGGTGCCTTCTGCTTCCCACCAGCTGCCTTCCAGCTGCCTCTGAAGGGGGGGGAGGTCACCTTGGAGAGGGTCTTCCTTCTGCATTGCCAAATCTCCCCTCACCTGGATGGCACCTGCTTCATCTTCCTGCGTTCGTGGTGCTCAGCTGGCTGTGGTGCCAGCCCAAGCCCCAGACTCACCTCCCGAGCAAGACAAGCCCAGACCTTCCACACGGCTGGTTCATGTGGGGCTGGTGTGGAGGTGCGGTTGCCTCCTCCCAGACCTCCCTGCTGAGAAATGTGGTTGCTAGTTTCAGTGACGGTGCTCTGAAGTTCGTCCAGCTGCTCAGTACATCCCTGTTATCCACGTGAGGGTGGCATATGCATAATGCTGTCCCCAGCTTGCCTGGGGTTGGCTGACTCCCTGCTCAGGTCAATGTGGGGTTATTTTCAAATGTTTCCCTATTATTATTACTTGCATTTAGTGCACAGGCCAAGGCTTGTTTGATGCTGTGGCAGAAGCACTGCCTCTCTGCTACAAAGCTAGTGGAGATCTTTGCTGTGTTCCAATAAGGAATGGAGCAACAAATCTGCTGGTTAATCATTTATCGCTGTGTGAACCTGCTGAATAGCAAATATGCTAGAAAGGGGAAAGGAAAGGGCATGGCAAGAGATTAACTGAGGACAGTCAAAAGTCAACCAGAAAGGACCAGGGATGAGGCTGGAAAGGTCAGGTGGCAAACAGGAAGGCTACTGTAGTGTAAGTACCGTCTCTCAGCAGCACGGGGGCCAGATGCACCGTCTCACTCTCAGTTCAGCCTGCTCTGCTCCATGACCACAGGTACTGTGGGCTGAATGACTAGCTGCTGCCTCCAGCTGAGTTTGATGGCTTGTCTGCTTAGGAAAGCCTTTTGGATTCATGAAGTTGCTTTCACCTTTCCAAGACTCAGGTCTCAGCTGTTCCCAAAATTTGTGCTTCTCGCAAGGGGAGACCTGTCATGCTCCTTGCAACTGTCAAAAACATGCTTCCCTATGCAAGGTGCTGTTCTCAACAATGGCTCTGACTGCCAGTCGTGCTGGCGCTGGAGTGATGGGGAAGGGGAATCAGCTTGAGTCAGAGAGTGAACTTTCCAGGAATAGACTTGTCTGATGGACCACTGGTTCTGCAGTGTGGTAGGGCTGGTGGGGAAGAGCACATGTGTCTGGTAGGACCATAAGTAGAGCTTAAGCAGAACAAACGTCCCTCCCCAAAAAACCCACGGGGTATTCACTTTAGCCATCCCACAACTGAAGACCAGTAGGCTGGAGCAGTGAATATGGCCACTGCCACCCAGTCTCTGGCTGCCCCTGACCTCCCCTGTTAGACAGCAGTTAGCTAGGAAAGTAGGCATGACAACATGGGCACTGGCAGGATTTATGGTGTGTTTTTACTAGTCAGTGGATGGCAGGATGTTCGGCCCCATGGCAGCTGTGTTGGGGTAGGCAACAATCCCATGCGGCCTGGGAAACAGTCTACCGCCATGCTAAGCACAACTCCAGCAGGGAAAGCAGATGGGAACAGCACCCCAAAGCTGAGGAAAGGGCTCCATTTCATCACCTGTTGACATAGCAAGAGTATGACATTGCTAGCATGCTTAGAGCATGGCAGTAAAACATTGTGCTATGGGATATCTGCCCAGAAAGTGGGGTGTTTGTTTTGAGAAAAGCACAATACTGGGTGAATGCCACAATTCAGAGAGGGAAGTACTTCAGCCAACATAAACAAAGCAGTTACTGATATATTTATACGATTGAGGTTCCTGACTTGAATTGTCACCATCCATCAGATGCAATCATCCTTACTTTGCTCTCCACCTGAAGCCTCAGTGTTGACCCAGATACAGGAGCAGCTTTGAGAAGTCTGGTTGATCTTCATACAGCTTCGTCCATGTTGACGGCAGAGACTCGGGAAAAGCCCGTGGTGCCAATGTGCTTGAGTTTTCTGCCTCCAGCAGTCCCACTTCTGCTTTGTGGAGGGCTGTGAGCCCCACCACTGCTGCCCTTGCTCCAGCCGTTCTGTGATATCGCTGTGAGCTCAGACTCCATCTGGGCTCACCAGTGGTGGGAAGGCTGTGTCTTGATGGAAAAAGGGGTGAAGGTGGAGCCTGTCCCCCATAACTGTGAGTTTTCCCCAGAGCTCACACCCTCCTCCTTGGGCAAGGAGGAGAGAACAGTTGTGTACACCTTAGCCGAGGAGAAGGCTGCTACACCCATGTTCCCTGGGGTCGGCAGAAACAGCAAATACCTTCTAGCAGTGGAGTCCGTCTCCACCTCATCTCTTGCACTGCACTGCCTGGTCCTTGCTTTGTTCATGAGTTACTTGAAGACGTCTTAGGCTGTTGCCAGCCCTCCCCCATTGCCTTTCTGACTCTGCTGTGATGGAACTGAGTTCTCCCTACCTTCCGTATTTTGCAACAGGCACATGCCAGATACTCATACAAAAATAACACTCTCATCTACGGGGCCATGGTACATCAAGCAATAGCCCAACAGAGACACAGCTCGGCCTTTACTGTCTCAATACAAGTCTTTATGCCAGCTGCGGGAAAATAGTTCTCATTCCTCCATCTGCGCTTGCCAAACTGGTGTGAGCTTAGCAACAGCAAGGTATTTGCCACATTGTTCTCCCTCTCCTGTAGGAAACCCTGGTCCAGTTTTCAGCTGGCTGGGAAGGAAGACAAGTTAGGAAGTGCAACAGGAACCCACTTACTTACCTACTATCTGAGGACTCAGCAGTTTGGCCCTTCAGAGGCAGAGAGAAGTTTGTTACCCTTACCACTTTTTCAAACAGTAAGAAGTGAAAGAACGAAATAAACTGTTGCCTATTTGATGGCCCCAGCAGGATTATATTGCTACACAGTGTGCATGACAAAAACAAACTGATATATCTACCAGAAACTCTCATGTATTTGCTTGCGCACAAGCGCAAATTGCACTGCAAAATATTTTCGCAGTCAGTGTTCTCATTAAAAGCAATTAAAATAATGTTTTGCCAAAGCTGAAGATATCTCTGTCAATTTGATTTGGGCAATTTACCTTGCAGCAGCTAAATATCAGCTGAAAATGAGGACATTGATCAAACATGGAACCAGTATCTCCATTTTCCTATTTAAGGCTCTGCCAAACTCCAGCAGGGCGTGAGCATTGGGGTGGGGAGAAGTGGGAACAGGTGGCTGAAGAGAAAAAGGGAGAGAGAACGAGCGGAATGGAAGGGGCATAACTGGCCAGTGGTTATATGATTTGACGCCTAACAGAAGTAAAATGTTCTGGCATTTCAATTTTTCCATGGAACCGGCAGCTGAGTAAGGGACGCATCAGCATGGTGCAGAAACCAAGGCCCCTCATCACCCAGGCAGCAGCAGTGGTACAACACAGCACAGCATCCTTCTAGCATAAGGATTGCTCCCAGCATGGGCACGTTGTCTCTGGCTGGGTTTGAGGACCACTTTCATGGTTCTTTTTGCATGTGGCATGTCAGAGAAACCTAAATTTTCCAAAGAGTTTCCTCTTGGCCAGGTCCATGCTCTGTTGGCCACCATGTCCAGGACATGGTTGCCCACCTGGCAAACTTGCAGCCTAGCTCTCCACAGGATTTTACTGGATATCTCGACTTCTTCTGCTTCATTTCACCTGACAGAACCTGCGGGCCTCAGCAATCCAACAGCTGCTGTTATGTTACACCTAGACAGGTTTCTGTGTGCACAAGCCCAAAAATACTGGACTTCCCATCAAAGCACAAGCAAGCCGTAGCTGTCAGTGCGCAAACCTGGGCTCGCTACAAAACAGGGCTGTGATCTGAAGGATGCGATGCCAAATGAGAGTCAATTCTCTCCCAAGCAAAATAGTGAATGGGGAGTGGGATGCCAAATACCTAGAATATTCTTGTGCAGACAGGGCAAAACAGAAGGTTGTTTGCAAATTGTACAAGAAATGCAAGGGTAGTTACGAAGACAGTAATAAAAAGGTGAATGCCACCTCATGGCACAGCCAGACCCTCTGCTCCCCTGTGCCTGTTCAGACCAGAGGGCTACGCGTCACGTAGACGATGAACAAGCATTCGGCTCCACCATTGCACAGGGGGAATCTCAGCCATCCCATTCTTCAGAGCTGGCAGCTGAGCCATAGAAAATATGAAGATGTCTTCCTCAGGGACTTTCTAGGAACTCACTTCAGGAGGATTCCTGTTGCTGAAAAGGACATGCATCAAAGCGCTATATATCCTGTGGGAGGAGAAGGGGAATTCTTTCGCAGACATCATCTCTTCCTTATGTAATTAAAAAAGTCAATGGGAAACGAATCCAGACATGAATATTTATCTTTGGCTTCCTGGTTAGCATTTCGATGCACTGATTTCCTTGGCCTCCTTCCAGTTCGCTTATAGAGAGAACCCAGATACGGTGGCTCCCCACAGGGACTTGGGCACCTGGGGACATGTAGCCTGAGAACCTGTTCACCTTCAAGTTGTCTGACTGGGCTGACACATGCATCTTCATCTAACGTATTCCCTTAAGACTCACCCCTCAAAGTAGTATTTTCCATAAAGGGTAACACTGCAGTAATTCTGTTAACTAGCAGTGCTGTGAAACTGCCTGCTGGTCCCTTCTCACACACCACCCTCATCCCAGGCAGATGTCCGAGGGGGTAAGATGGAAATGGATCTGTCAGCCTGGCTGCATCAGTTTTAGGAATCAGTAGGACACAAGCCTCCTGTGGGCCCACTGCATGAGGGTGACTTCCATCGCATGAGGCCAAACCCTCAGGGCTTGGGAAGGGACCACAGACACATCCCGAGGCAGCGTTAAAGATGTCATCCTGCTGTTCCTCCTGTTTCCCCATGCATTCTCACCCCACAAAGCTCTCCAGTGCAGTTGTTTCCATGGTCTGAGGGAAGAAAGAAACATATCCAAGTTCTCCCTAAGCAGACCCCAAGCCCCCACTGAGAGTGCTCCCCTGCTCAGGGATGCTACTACCTGCTCTGACTTGTCATGTGTGAGGGAGCACCAGTTCCCTACAACAGAGCCCTCCCTCACCCCACTTATTTGCACAAAAAGCTCTGCTCAGAGCCAGATGAATTTGCAAAGTCAAGGAACACCAGGTTAGAAAGAGCGTAAGCTAGACTTCTCTGTGTAACCCTACTTCTCCACCCCGCAGGTACAAACACTATGATACAGACTTTACCTGCAAAGGCAGCCTACTTTTACCCCACAGCTTTCCTGTCTGCGCAGAACAAACTATAATATGTAATCTGCACAAGTTCATCGTTCCCTCCTGCTTTCCCCATGTTTATTTACCACTCTCTACCCAATCTCCGCTCTGAGCATACTACTATTAATTTCCTGCTGTGGTACTTGTCCCATTGTATCTACTCCTTCACAAACATTAATGAGATTAAGGATAACATGGTGACATTAAACCTCTGACTTTTGGGTCATCCACCTGTTTGGGCTTCCACTCACCCGGGGTCCTTGTGGTGGGAAACCGACTGCCTGATGGCACCTCTGTAGTTAGTGGGCAGAGTCAGAAAACCCTCAGTGGGTGTCTCCAACCACTTTGTCAACTACAGGTAAAGATTCTCCCTTTTGAGCCTATTTTGGGATGGCTGCTCCTTGCCATCCATCGGTGGTTTCCTGTCGCCTCTCAGTGGTTTCCCTTTCTGAGAAGGCATTGCTTAGCAGCCCAGGTGGCACCTTCAGCCTCCAGCCTGGTATGGCACAGGCTGTACAGAGCAGGAGTTCACTAGCAGTGCACCAGAGCTGTCCCTGCGGTGGGGGTGGGAAAGCGGCACAGCAGCAAGCAGGGACATGAGCTCTGCTAGGGTAATCCCTTCCCGCCAGTGAGTCAGAGACTTTAACCTCCTCATATTACCTCACACAAAGCTAATGTGACTCAGATGCTACCTACTCACTTGACAACTGTGGTAATGGGTGTCTAATTGCAACCCAGCAATGTCCTACTATTCCCTGAAAGTGAAAATTTTACATGGAGTGTGATGCAGAAGCAGGATGAGTCTAGGTGATTGCTCTTCTTCTCAGCTCCTAGACAGCCTCAGCTGATATCTGGTCAACGGGGAAGGGAGGGCCATATGTCACAAAATGAGAGGAAACAAGAGGAGAAATGAAGGTTAGAAGATACACGTCCAGAAGAGATGAGTTGTTTAGCCTTTGGGAGACAGAACTGATGGGAGACAAGATTATGCTCCTTGCACGTGCAAAAGTCTGACACAGAGAAGGGAATAAATTGTTCTCACTGCCCACTTGGACAGGACAAGAGAAATAGGATGAGGCTGTAATGAGTTGGTGCTAGATAGTTAGTGCTAGACTTCCTCTTCGGGAAGCTGTGGTCTACAGTGCATGGGGATGCCGTGGGAGATTGTGAAACAAATGTTGGTCATATCTGGTTTAGGCAGCACTGACCTCATCTTGGGACAAGGGAGTGGAGCTGGTGACCAGGAGGACAGTTCTGGGACATCAGCAAGTCACTTACTTTGCCACTGGCTTTCCCAGCTAGCTGGGGCAGTAGAGCTCGGGCATCCCCCACTGTGCTCGAGGCTGGGGAGCAACCTTTTGCTCTAGGACTATCAATTGCTCTGTTCCAATCACCTTTTCCTCTTGTGTCTCCCTCACCTCCACCAGCTCCTTGCTTTCACTGTCCTCTCCTGCTTGTCATCCCTAGTTCCTGTCTATGCTCTTCCCTTTCTTCTCATCTGCCTTCTCACTTTTAACTTCTTCCCCCCACCCCTGCCTACTGTCCTTCCTGCAGCCTCCAACCACCAGCCCTGTAATTCTTCTCCTCTCTTCCTACCTCCTGTCTTTCTACATTCACACTCAGGATGCTCCTCACCTACGTCATCTGAAGTCACATCTAGCTGTGACGACATGGAAAAGAAACTCACCACAAGTTCCCACATGCCCGAGGCTCAGCGCCAATGGTGCGACTGCATAGAAAGCCTTGGTCAGCGAGGAGGCATCCTGAGACAGCAGCAGCACAGGCTCTCCCGCATCCGCGGCTGGCGAAAGCCCTGGGAGGGGCTGGAGCAGAGGCAACGGAGGCAGAGCACTGGGACAACGTAGCAGCCAAACTCTTACAAACCTTTGCCAAGCAGGTGCACACCACAGCTTTTGGGAGTTTAAAGCCTGGTTAGCTCTGGATCGTTTTTTAACAAGGGTAGCAACCAATAAAATATCGGCCCCTTCCTGGGGAAATGTCAAGGTCCTCTTCCAAAGTACTTAGTGAAAATACCATAAAAAAGGAAAGATTTTTACAGGGCAAAACAATGTCATTTTCCTAAACTTCTTCTCATAAATAAATGAATCATTTTAACCAAAATGATAAAAAAATTATTAATAATTAATTAATCACGCTGAAGCAAGAGACTTAGCACGGAAAATTTTAACCAAAATAGTGACTGGCAATGTTATGAGCAACTACAAGAAAAAAAAAAAAAAGCAGAATAAGACAAAGTGCTGTCTAACTTTACCCGTCATTGCCCCTAAAATACAGATGGCATTCACACAAGAGCAATACCCCTCCTGTCAAATTTATCATCGTGGTCATGCTAGTAACGACTCAGTGGGAGTTTTGCCTGAATAAAGGCTAAGAAAAATATGGAGTAAGGACTTGGGATGTTGCCTGATAAAATCATGGTGCAAATCAGAAAGTGCAACCGCACTGAGTGGTGTATCTTACACGGACTTTACTTCCTTGTCAGTCAGGAAGTCCAGGTAGTTTACAGAGCACACAAGATCAGGAAGTCCATTAAGATGTTCCTGGCACAGATTAGTCACAGGACTATCTAGCCAAGGGTCAGTCACATGTGTGGAAAATAAAAATGTTAAAAAAGTAGCAGCTGACAATCTGTTGGTCTGTGAGCGTAGTTGATATGCACTGTAGTGCTCCATGGATCTCACGGTACACGCATGCATGCCCATTCTCAGACTGAACATCCTTCATGTCAAGAAGAGGAATTTTATGTAAATCTAAACAGCAAAGTACAACGCTGAATTGCGAAGCAGAGAGGCGGGACCTCACCGCAGAACTGCCAGCATCATCTCCTCTACAGGCAGATGGCAAAATTGCCATAAAAAGATGCCTGAGAGGAATTTGCCATTAACACCTGGGGGAGTGTAAAGAGACCGTCTCTCTGAATTGAGGAAGGAAATGTCAAACCAATAGCCCCAGACTGTTATATTGCTATATAGATTTATCCCCTGAGAGAGGATAAAATTCTTTGCATTAGAAAATCAGCAGTTCTGGGGTACATCATTGCAGAAACACGTCTAGCAACCCAACAGTTCAGTCAGCAGAAGTGGGGGAAGCCAGACCCACATCCACCAGCCCATCAGCAGAAGAGGTACCAGGCTGCCAGGTGGACATGTGCAGATCACCGGCACTAAGAGTGATGGAAGAGGAGCAGACATTTTCATTAGTGACTGCCATTAGATTTACTGCCTCTCCCAGGCGCTGGTGTCTAAGGAAGTCATGTCTATGTCACCTGGTTTCTACTGGAGAGAACATGTTTCCTTCTCATATGAAATTGGCTTTTATTCATTTTCCTACCATTGCACCATTTCCCAACCCAAAGCACAGGGCCATTGCCACGAGGAAGACTCGGAGAAGTGTGCCATGAGAAAGAACAGGCCATAAGGGGAGGATGAAGAGGAGAGCTTTACATGAGAAATCATAGATGGTGAGACCAATGGAGGTAACTGAACCTCAAAACTGAAAGCATGGGCCTATATTAGATAGCCCAGCAGTTCAGCCAGGTGTTGGCGAAGCCCATGGCAAAGTTCCCATCCCTTTCACTAAACCCACAGTCATGCTTCTCTGTCCACAGCAGTCCGTACCATGATAAGATGATACAAGAGGGAGGTTCAGGATGTAACGCACGGCAAGCAGCAGGTTCCAACAACTTTCTCACTATGCTGCTCAGTATTTTTTGCTTTCTTCAAGGCTCCTTCTGCTGCAGACTCCCAGCAGAAGAACAGGCATAGAAACAGGGAGTGTGAGTGGTGCCTTCTCCAGATAGATTTCACACTTCTAAGGCACAAAGAAGGAAACCAGCATCATTTTGATCAAGTACTGAGCGCTGTGTATGGTTAGTGACGATATTCCACTTCCTCCTGCGCTTGACACCTTGTAGTCTGGTATATTCACTCCTGATCTCGGAGTGTTACCCCTTTTCAATATAGGAAAATACTTTCAAAAGTGTGCAAGAGACTTAGGAGCCCAAGCCCCATCGCTGCTCAGTGCAGTCCATCTGATCAGTCCATCCATCTAATAATAGGCACTTAAGAGCACTTAACAGGTCAGTCACCCAAATGTGAAGTGAGACAGATGCCACCATGAGGAACATGAATCTGAATCAGACACTCTCTGGAAGTGGCCATCTGCCTTCAGAGTGAGCTGAGGCTCAGTGTAACATGTACTCCAGCCTTCCAGGCTGCATTAGAGATGCAGATCATAACAGCAAGATCCCACTCCTAGGTCCCAGTCCCAGCCACATCCTTCCTTAAGTTCAGCTCACAAGTGAGATGTGCCCATTAAAAGATTTTCTAATGTGTCGGCATCCAATCACCTAATTCCTGCTGAGGAGTACTGCTCTCCAGAACTCAGTCTGTGGCTTGGATGGGCTACTCAAGGACTGCAGCTGCTTCCTGGAAAGAGATGTTTACAGCTGGTCTTTCACAGACAGCTTGCTGTTTCTCTTCCCAAGTATGGCTGTTCATGAAGGTGCTGCCTCCACTCGCCATTGCTCAGAGCGCATATGAGACCTGGGGTCTGTGTTGCCTGTGGGCTGAGGGGTTTCAGTTCACACCCCCCAGAAAGTATGGACCAGTAGGACCTGCAGAGATGAAGGTGTTCTCCTTGCTGTCACAGGGGCCCAGTGAGCCTAGGAACAAGAGGTCTAAAGCCTCTCTACAGCCAAAAGCACATACTGCAACCTAGAGCACCAAGGTCCTGTGCTGCAGCACCTCATGTTCCTCCAGCACAGCAGGCTCAGAACAAACAGTTACCTTTACACCAGCGCCATTTCCAGAGCCCAATCCCACCACATTCCTGCTTAGGCTGATGAATGCAGATGATGCAACAGGTATTTATGTCACTGTTGCCACAGAAGTAGTCCCCTGCATGGGGTGACTTCTCCTGCAGCGTTATCTACATGGTGCACCTGTGCCTTGCACTGTGAAGCAGAGATCTCGGACTCATAAACTTTATGGGCATCAACCACTGCAATATCAAACATTGTTCCTGCTATTTCCTGTGTGATCCGTGTGATCTGTCAGGGAGTAGAAGCCATGTGAGGGCATCCTTAAACATGCATACCAGGTTCTCCTAGCGCAAGAGATGAAATATTCATTATGACATGTTAAAATAAACCAAGCCTTCCTTAGCTGGAGCCAGCTTGTTAACACGTAGGGTGTGTATAGTCAGGTGAATGTCATTGCCAGATAACAACATCTTGCACAGTGTGGAGAGCCCAGGAGAATGCCAGTTACTGATCACTGTCACGTCAGTATATTGCGAAATAGAAACTGCTCTGTTTGCTGTTGCCACATTGTGAATTTGTAAAACCTCAACACTCATCCATGAGGACCCTCTGAGACTGTCCACAGGGAATGTCTCTCTGCTTTCCCTTTGTCCGTGGCCATACCTTTACACCAGATGATTGCAAGTATAATCATGCGCAGGGAAGGAATGGATCTGAAGTCGCATACTAAAATGAGCCTGGCTTAGAAAATTCTGTCTGAGGCATACAAAGAACAAGTCTGTGGACAAAATATTTACGAAGTGTAGCTAAACAGAGAAAAGGGATCACCCCCCCATACTGTGGGGTTTTCTTCCCTGGGCTAAGGTGGGCACAGTGAGAACCTTCTGAGCTCTTCAGTTTTCCCATCGTTTTCCCATCTGTATTCTGTGTAACCCTAATTTGGGCAGACTCAGATGAACACAGAAGTGACCATAAAGAGTTAAAACTGTCAATGTAAACTGATTTGTTGCTGGAGTAGAGTCATATTCCCCATCCTGCTTTGCACTGTCATTTCTACCTAGGGGAAAAGACCTTTCATTTCAGACAAATGTAAATAAATGTCCAGTGCCAGACACAGCCACCATGGCTGAGCAATGGAGGAGATTTAGCCCTTTCAAAACAGGGAAGCAGCCATAGGAAGAGAGCTAGTTTCGGAATGTATCGGAGGCTGTCAGATGCCTCCTCATACTGGGAAAGACGCAGCCTTTCCAGTGTAGATTGAAATCCAAGTGAAATATTTATTTTAAAAGATAACAATGGATTCATAGTTGCATTGTCAATAATAATATGGTAACACGCAGGGCCATGAAAGAAGAACGTCTCATCCATTACCCACGTAGGTCTGGGGAGTGTCTCATTCAGATCCAACATCTGCCCAGCTATTTGAGCAATGACTTCAGTGGAGATCAGCACTTGCTAAACATCTCCAGCCTGAGCTGGGGCAGTACAGCCAGTCCTAGGGGTGGCATGGAAATCGTAGGCTTAGGTTGCGCCCACGCTGCAGTAGGACGTCTGAGAGCAGCAGCCTGCAGCCAGCTTTCAGCCAGATGATTTGGGTGTGCAGAGCAGTGTTTGCATGCTGGCGAGGACCCTAGCAGAGACTGCCTTCTCTTGTAGGAACCTGGCCTCCATCGAGCACGTGCTGCCTCAAGGCTGTGACTGTGCTGCGGCTGCTGCTTGAACCACTGGGAAAACTAGCATGCTCAGACACAGTCAGCTATGCCCACTTGTGCTGGAGTCTTCCAGGTGTCCTTAGCATCTAAAATGAAGTAGGAACCCTTCTGTATATCACATGAAAGACTTTCTAAAGAGGCTTCTTCAGAAAAGGATCCTAATACTACTAGAACTCTTTGCTTTTTTGTCTTCCACAGCCAAAAACACAGAACATCAGCACAACCAGTGATGTGGGAACAAAGGCAGAAAAGCAGGAGAGATGTGTCATGGTCCAGGCAGGGACTGGAGGAGTGTCTTATGGAGAAGTCAGCAGACTGGTACTGGGAAGATAGGTGCTTAATTCCCATTGCAGGGGCCCTGTATGACACTGAGACACACATTTCCTCTGTGACACATAGGAAACAATTTCAGCTGCCTGCGCTCCTGTTCCCCCTCTGGAAACAGGACATCTGGTGCTCACCGTTCCATTCGTCTCCCATAAGGACCAGTCCCATCAGAATTCAGGTGCTTGCCCAGGTGCTTTCATCATGGGCACCAGCTAATCAAATCCTCAGAAGAGGGACATCCCAGCACACCGTGGCAGCCAGTGTCTAATGAGAAGGCTGGCTGTGTAGGAGAAGCCTCAACTCCATGAAAACAGAGCCTGTGCTCAGTGCTCCTGGGGCTGGCCTGAGGAAAGTGGTGGGTACAGCAGGGAAGAGAAGGGTGGGTTGGTGCCTGCAGCTTCTCTGTTCGCAATTGGAAGTGATCCTGTGGCAGTTGCTACCCTGGCAGCCAAAGATGCTATCTCATGTGGGTAGGACTCTCTCATCCCTCTTTTCACTTCTGGTGGTGAACGTGAACAGCCTGCCAACCCTAGACTTCTCTCCCCTGCTACGCTCAAAATGCTGGGTTGTGCCTCCCTGTGTGCCAGATAAAAAAAAAACTCCAGAAGGATTAGTTCCATATACCTCTAAAGCAGTTCAGTGTGAAGCTCCTGTTTCTCAGAGACTCCTCAAAGAATGCCCCTCTCATTGAGAGCACCAAACAATGGGGTCCCCGAGACATCACACTTTTCTGCTGCAGGTCTGGTTAAACACCCATTCAGCTGCCAAACTGCATTGATCTCCTGCCTTCAGCTGAGCACCCTTGGCCCCTGAGCACCCCTCTGCCAGCATTCAGGCACCCTTTTCCTCATTTCTGCAAAGCAAAGAGAAATACATTTGCAAAAGCGTGGGCGCACATGGGGGACCGAGGCCTTCTGCTGGGTACAGGGTGGAGCAGGGGCACGAAGGGAGGACATGGGGAGAAATCGTCAGAGTAGATCCTCCGCAAGTACAGATCGAGGCGGCCTCATTGACTTTTCCTTGCCCTGGCTGGGTTACGCCTCCCGTGCCATGTTTCCTGAAATAGGGATCCACATGAGAGCAGGCTGTCCTAGCAGTGTTCAGAGGCTATGTAAGTGGAAAGCATTTTTACACAGGCTAATCTGACATGTAGCATTTCAGGAAATTACAATTTATTCCATTCACATTTCTAGCCATAGACAGCATCTTTATGTTTATGATTTGGGGGGGGGGAGGGATGTCCAGCAGAAAAAAACATGAGAAAAAAAAAAGAAGACTGAAGAACACTGAGAAAATAATAACATGTGTGGGTGGGTTGGTGTGTAATACCCCAACCACAGAGCTACAGCAACATTTAGTCCCATTGACCTTTTTGCTCAAATTAAGGTAATTACTCACCTACTGACAATAGTCTGCTGTGTTATGTCTGTGGATTAGCCCACAGAGAGGGACATGACAAATGCTTTGTAGTTTGACACATGCAGGTGACTTCAGACTTGAGCCAAAGTCTAAGGACAGAGTGTTCTTACGTGCAGAATTATTAAACCTTGATTAAACCCCAAGATATACAAAGACGGAAAGATGGAAAGACAGACGGAAAGATGGAAAGACAGACGGAAAGACAGACAGAAAGACAGAAAGACAGAAAGACAGACAGAAAGACAGACAGAAAGAAAGAAAGAAAGAAAGAAAGGAAGGAAGGAAGGAAGGAAGGAAGGAAGGAAGGAAGGAAGAAAGAAAGAAAGAAAGAAAGAAAGAAAGAAAGAAAGAAAGAAAGAAAGAAAGAAAGAAAGAAAGAAAGAAAGAAAGAAAGAAA
>Ga0065711_1034420_pt1 | contig 23799 bp, 18 predicted proteins | sample Hoacrofraction12_FD_59098 | JGI IMG/M metagenome (GOLD analysis project Ga0065711, IMG submission 59098) | Hoatzin crop microbial communities from Cojedes, Venezuela - Epithelial fraction 12 v2 (version 2) | ecosystem: Host-associated > Birds > Digestive system > Esophagus > Crop | place...
AAGATTGTCCCCATCTTTCCTATAGGATCCCTTTAAGTACTGAAATGCTGCAATCAGGTCTCCCCGCAGCCTTCTCTTCTCCAGGCTGAACAAGCCCAACTCTCTCAGCCTGTCCTCATAGGAGAGGTTCATCTTTCTTGAAGTGGGGAGCCCAGAACTGGACACAATACTCTAGATGGGGCCTCACTAGGGCAGAGTAGAGGGGAAGCAGAACCTCCCTCTACCTGCTGGCCACACTCCTCCTAATGCACCCCAGAATGCCATTGGCCTTCTTGGCAACAAGGGCACACTGCTGGCTCATGGTCATCTTGTCTTCCACCAGGACACCCAGGTCCCTCTCCGCAGAGCTGCTCTCCAGTGGGTCAGCCCCGAGTCTATATGAGTGCGTGGGGTTGTTCCTCCCCAGGTGCAGGACCCTGCACTTGCCCTTGTTGAACCTCATCAGGTTCCTCTCTGCCCAACTTTCCAGCCTGTCCAGGTCACACTGTATGGCAGCACAGCCTTCCGGTGTATCCACCACTTGTCCCAGTTTTGTGTCATCAGCAAACTTGCTGAGGGTACATTCTAACTCTTCATCCAGGTCGTTGATGAAGAAGTTAAACAAGACTGGGCCCAGTACTGACCCCTGGAGGACACCACTAGTTACAGGCCTAACGGTTTTGTGAACTGTTTTTATTTCACTAGGATATTCCTTTGCCCAAGAGGTAATTACAAGTCTTACTCTGAACACATTATCCACCATACAACACATAGGCTGTCAGCTTATTTGCATCCTACTTCCAGTGCAGACTCCTCTGGGCAGTCTCCACTTGGGATACTCTGGGTAATTTGAACACCAGTTTTTCTGTCTTTCATTTCTTTGTCTTTGGAGAAACTGCTTTGAATTCTGTCTTAGGTTCATCACTGGTGTGTGAGACCTTACACGTTTCTGACAAATCTGAAAACAGGATCACTTCTAAGTTTTCTGAATTTTGGTGGTTTTCAAGATCTACTCTCAAGCTGAGAGAACATCTAATCAAAACCCACACACAAGCTTTCCACCATTTTCATTAATTTGTGTTCAAATCTGGATACAAATTTAGCAGTATTTATTTCGGCACCATCTACCACAATTTGTAATGCAGACAAAGCTATGATAGCCTATTGTGTGCTGCTCATTGTGCAAAAATATAAATATAAAATTTAATATAAATATAAACAATTGTATTATATAAATATAAAATATAATATTAAAATTTAATATAAATATAAAATTTAATCCTTTACACATTAGTAGCAAATGCCCGATATAACTGTAATGAAGATGTCAGTCAGCTAGATGGCATGAAAATGTTATCACTCTGGGACTGAATAAAAGCTTGAGCACATATATCTAGAGTAGTGATTCTTGTAATTGCCAGTAGAATTTTCTTCTTTTTGCACATTTACATTATAAAGCACTTATTGTTAGATAACTAAGACATTTCACGTTTAGTGAACTTTTAAAATCTTTTCAAAAACACTTTGAAATATCTGTTATTTTAATTGGGTAAGTAATGATGGAAAATACTTTTTTTTTTTCAATGTCTTTTTTTACTGCAGAACTAAAAATCTTGCAACATGAAATATTTCAGAAATGCTGACATACTCCCACTGCCTAGCTCCTAGGTTCTACTTGCAGTTCTCCTACTCACAATTATCTGTATTGATAGCCCCAAGGCGTTAGGCCAATGGCAGTCTCAAAATCTTGAAAAGGGTGGAGGCGGTAGGATCTCTGAGGAGTCTTGGAGCCCAGACATTTGCTGGGTTCATTCTAGCAGCCCACCTGTGAGAAGTTTGACTTGGTGCCAGATGAAATCAACACAGCTCAGTAGACCGGTTCTGTTTTGTGGAGGTTCCTAGTGGAGTTGCACTAAACCTTTCGGTTACTGTTTGTTACCTGTGCCTTTTGGATAAGGAAAACTTCCTAGCCAGCTGCAGCTCGGACAGTGCACTCCTACCAATTGTAACAGGTTGACTCCCTGGGTAGCCAAAGTAGCTCTTGAGTCTCAGACTTTACAGTTATGATTCTCCATTGCCTGACCTGGTTCTTGGAAGAAAACTGTAAGATACTCAGACTCCACCCTCATTTCTTTTGAGTTTGTCATTCATGTCACCATGGCTGCTATGGTCTGAATTTTCTGAATCTTCCTTTGATTTTGTGTTGGGCTCGGTCCAAAGATTTGATAAAGCATCTTGACAGTATTTTAATAAATGTACATTGCATGGATGTAGGCACAAAAATCTCTTTGATTCCTTTTCCAAAATCTCATCTTTTTACTTATAACTTGATCTTTTTCTGCTTAAGAGTGAGGCATGTTGCAGACATTTTTAACTCTTTCTTCATGTTTTTCAAAATTACTCTTCAATATTCTATGCACTGCAAGAAGTTAAACAGGAAAACAGTAAAATTGTTCCAAATTTGTATTTACAATCTGTCTTGTATAAAAAGCAGAGTGGTACAGGTTAATGTTGGTATGTCTGAAATTGGTATTTCAGTGCATCTGTGTGGATTGCCTTGCCCTGAGAACACTGGAAAAACAACAGCAAAAGTGATGCAAAATATTTCCCATTTCATTTCCCAGATTGAGTGGTTCCTGGTGAGCTTCATTGCAGTTAGAGCTGGAGCAAAACCAGTAGGAAAGTTCTGTAAAGTTCAGTTACAGTCTGCCTTCATCTATTTGCAAAGCAACACAAAATTGTTGGCTCTATGCATTATATCGTTGCTGCAGTCTGTGTATTCAGCATTGATAAACAGAAAATGCCTCAATCACATGGCACACGCAGTTCACCAACATAGAGTTTAACAAAAAGCTTACTTAGCCTGCGCAACCACTTCGATAAGCGTTTCCTAGATAGCCAGCAGTCCAAGAAAACTGCAAGGTACATGAATTTTTCAGTGGGGTTTCCACAGAGCAATGGAAATCTCTCTTCAGTGGACATCATTCTTCAAAGCCGTTTGGATATGGAAGATCGTAAAAGACTTCTTTTTCTTCCTTCCTCAAAAAGAGAGGTTTAATATAGACCACGACATATTGAAGTGAGGAATTTGACTGGGTGAAAAATTAACTTCTGCTACCAATACAAGTCAAGGCCATAGTCACTTTTGATTCTCCTTATCTTAAGGACAATTTTTGAAGGTTCTGTGCTTTACTTTTTGATTCAGTCCATACCTCATTTACAGGACTGGGTCTTTACCACAGTAATACCATATACACTGAAATAGAAAATAAAATATGTTAATGGAAAAGCTGGCAAAAAAAGAGACACCTTCAATCACTTTTTCCCATGAAAAAAACTGAAAAGCATGAAAAAATTACTTGAAAATGATTTTACATCAATTGTTTGTTTTTCACATCAAAATTTTTTCCAACTGAAAAAAACCCATGTATTTTTTAATCTTTTCCAGCCTTATTTTTTTAAATAGGCTAGTTGTTATAAAATCCCCAAAATATCTCAAAGATTTGTAAAAATACCAATTTAATTATCATTCAGATACAAGGTGTTTCAGATTTTGCAACTTCTTCTGATACTGTAGTGTCTCTTTGACAAAAAATTTGCACTCTTAGAAGAGCAACTTCCCCTTTGGAACTGGTGGAGTTAGTAGGGCTTTCTCTTCGGATGTTCTTTTTTTTAGGGATTTCTGTCTTTAAGCTTCTTGTCTAATTTTCTCATGTTTCCCTGCCAATGATATTTCAAAACTCTGCCCCATTGCTCATTTTCTTTTTATTTGGTATTTTGTGGCTATGCTTATTTAATGCTGGGTTACAGAGAACTGGGCAATTCCTATAGTTTCTCCCACAGCTTTGTCATCTCTTGTATTTATTCAGTTCACATCTCACTTTAAGTGAAACTGAAAAATCTAGTGTGAGGCTAAAGAGAGTCAGCTGTGACAATGAAAAAATAAATCAGAACATCTTATACTGAAGCTCATCATGTTACTTTTTGTCCTAAAAACTCTTTAAACCATTCTGGCTTTTGCTTTCTATGCACTCTGACACAAATGCCTATTGTAGCCAATGTAGAAAAGATTAGTGCAGTTTATTAGCATTAGTACTAATTTCCACAAATACGTGTTACTGTCTGTTACAAAGATCATCCAGTTACTGAGAGGGATTTTACAGCGAGTCAAAAATGAAAAATTCATGTGTCAATACACAATTCCATCCAGCCCTTAGAGTATATTCTATCAACATTGCCCTGCATAGGTGAGGAGAATAATTGCTTTTCTGACTTTGTCTTCTAACAATGTGAGTAGCGTAGGATATGTGTAGGATAAAAAGCATTTTGTTGGTGTCCACAAAATGTCCATGTAAAACTCAGCCCTGTTGTTAGAAGGGTCCAATAAATTATCTTGGTGATGATTACTGTCCATACATCCTCCTCCTGAGTCCAGGAAAACTCGTCAGTGTGAAAACCAGATGGGATTTATCACAAGAGATGCTCAGACACTGCAATAGAACTGAACAAAAAGGCACACCTTTATTCATCATCATATATTCACAATCAGGTACAATTCCTGTGTCTAGCGTATGAGCAAAGACAAATTCTTTGTCACTGGAACATACCACAGAGCACGATAATTTGATATTAAAAAAACCAGCAAAACATCAGGTAACTGAAAGCTGAAAAATGAATGGAAATTGCATATGCCCCATGATTTCAGCTGGAAATGCATTGTATGAAGAAAGAATTGTGGCTGAGGAGGAAGACCAGAATTCACATATGCTTCTTTTACCTTGTATCTATATACATATTTTGTTTTTATTGTTGGCTTTATATTTTAAAGAATGCAGTAATGTGCTTTCAGAAGAAGAAAGAGACAATTAAATCTGAATATTCTGTTGTAGAAAACAAAATGAAAAACTGGGCAGAGGATGGCTCATGAATTTCAAAAAGAGCTCATGAATTTGCAAATGTGCCTGTATAGTGCTAATAGTAGCAACACCTCCTCAGACATCATGCTCTATAATGCACTTCGACACGGTTACTTGAGAGGTAGTAAATGAACTGCAGTCCTTGTCCAGAATGTTTGATCAAAAGGGAACAGTCACAATTGTGCTAGGCTTAATTCACAAAAGAAGGCATGGAGGAAATTAATGCAAGTGTATTCAGCCTCTAAAAGGATTCCATGAACCCTTCTAGGACAGCAGCCTTTGCATAGCAAATAATCCAGAGGCTGGAAACCAATTTAAGAAAATAGGAAACATCTATTGTTTGCACCAGCTGGGCTGTGGTGTGCTGGCACAAGAAAATTTTCAATTTGAACAGCTATTAGAGGGATGTCAAAGTAGGTTTTATTTCAGAATCTTCAGGACTTATGACAGTATTTGATAATAAAAAGTCCAGTTAGAAGTTCACTCTTTCTTCATACAGAAAAAGATTAATAGCCCTATTCAGCTCGCCTTTTGCTTTACTCATTATATTTGGATTAAGTATTAAAATATAGAGCAGTATTTCAAGAGTTTCTGAACTACATAGTTCCAAAGCAGAGCACAAGAATCTCAGATGTGCCTCCCACCAGCTTCAGTGAGAGGGAAACTCTGCCTTTCCTATTACAATAATGGACTTTTAAGGTAACCACTTTTTCTTTTTTATTTACAAGCTCTGACTTGTGAAAAATATATTTCTTTCTTTCTTTTTAAAACAGGTTATCCAAACCAAGCAATTCAATGTTTTCAGAATGTTGAGACCAAAACAACATGCTTGAATGTAAAACAGTGATGTGCAAATCTAAATTATAAAAAATGGAATTCTTATGAATATTCTATCATTTAACTTTAGCCACCATGAGAACGGCTGTAATTATAAAAGAAAAATTAACACAATATATAACATTTTTAGTACTTGCTGTCACAGGCGTATCTTAGTTGGTCTGCTAACTAACAACACAATAATGATATAGATGTTAGTCTGTATATAGGAGTGCTTTGTAGGTCCTGCAAGATGATCCACATGAAAGTCAGCTGAACTGCACATGTATATAGGTATTTTTCAAAACCCAGCTATGCTGTCCAGGTCTGACAACACCAGCTTCCCTTACAACATGTAATAGAGGTCTATTATTTTGGGAAAAAATAGTGTCATTAATTCTTGTAATAACATTACTGGTTTAAAAATATTTGATACATCTCTTAAAATTCTGTTTGCTGCAGACCTGTGATTATAAAAGGATTTTGGCTTTCCTTGAGAAATATGCTTTTCTTAACACCCAGGATCGAAGAAAATCTTGTATGTATGACCTGATTGTATGCTGACAGCTCAAAATCAGTCTGAAAATAATATATTTGACTTGTTATTATTTTTTAGCATCTTGATGATTTTAAGCGAAACTCTCAAATGATGGTCCTTAATTTCATTTCAAACACTTGGCATTGTTAAGCTGTGTGGCAACCATAAAGTTCTTAGCTTATTAACAGGAGGAAAAAAAAAGAAGAAAAGGAGAATACAACTCCTGAGAAGAACTAGCTTCTTGTCACTCATTGGGAAGAAGTTTAAAAAAATTTTAAAGGAATTAAAAAAAAAAATAAAAATTAATGTCATCAATGGAAACTGAAAGAAAAAAAATTTTCTGTCAAACTATTTATTGCTATGAAACTTTGCCAGAAACCACATATTACTGCAAGAAGTATTTCCTTGCAGATCTTTAGTATTCTATGCTTTTAATCACACACATTTACTATTTAGCGTTTAGTTGCATGCAAGGAAGCAATAAAGCAGCAATTTTATGTTTTTTTCAGCTCAGTGTTGAGGCTGTCAGTCCATACCTTGTATGTGATCCATCATCCAAACACTATTCTAAGCAGTGAGTGATGAGTTTGGCTATAAGATCTCTGCAGTGTTTATTCCTCTATAAATCCAAGTCCTTCACAAGTAGTTAGTATTGATTTTTACAATACTTTCTATGGTGTGAAATGTTATTTCCCACTTTAGAGACAGATCAAAAAAACACACTATTAGTTTTAAGTTCATGAATTGGAACATTTATTGGAGCTGAATTTTTGAGCAGACAAGCATTTTCTAACGCCTACTGTTGCTGAAGCACAGCTGTATCTGTACGTACTTGGGGAAAGTGCAGCTCAGGTTACAATGGGCATCAGAAGGGAACACATCAGATCAAACAGGGACAGAATCCCACTCCCCAAGTAAACATTTACCTGCCTGAGCCCCACAGCCATCTTCTCTCATTCTCCAGCCCCTACGTTTGTCCAGGGTGAAAAGATGAAGGCAAGTTCCACAGAGTTGTTACCTCTGCAGTTCCATCCTGCCTGGAATTAAGCAAAAATCTGTGGAGAAAAAAGTCGATGACACAACTGCAGAACACTGAATCATAAACTTAAGGAAGTCAGTTTCAAGTTGATGATAGTATATAAACAGGTTGGCCCTTCCTAGCTCTTAAATGCCTGGATTTTGCAAATTTACCATGTATGTATATATGTATAGATACACACACATAACTTACACATTATGTATATGTTTATATAAAACTTGCACATCCATAAAAGCATCTCAGACTTAAAGATACAGACCCAAAGGTTTTAACATAATAACCATTTGTTTACTGGTAGAAGCATCTTTTATGTAGTTTAAGATAGGTGGTGAAGAATATCACAGCCAATTAAAATTGCACAGAGAATTTGATCAGAGAGAATACGACTGTGGAATTCAATCAGGCTTGTTGAAGATGACAGTCTGGCTTTTACAGCATGCACACTTGGATCCCAAATGAACAAAAGTAATCAGACTCTATCTTCAACCTCCTGCCTGAATGTTACTTATCTCACTGTTAATATCTAGGACTACAGTGAAGTTGTTTAAGTAACTGCATGGGAAAAATCCTAAAAGAAACTGAGAGCACAACCAAGATAAATTGTCATGTTATTTATGCTTAACATTTGAACTATATTTTAAGATGTATTCTTTCACTTCCGTCAAAAATTGCTTCTTGGTCTATAACATGTAAACTGCGATTTTATATAGTATATAACTTCAGAGTTTTCTTCTGCTTCTCCATACCCAGCTAAACGGGAGGATGAACTTCAGTTAATCCAGACAATTTAAGCCAAATTCTCCCCTCAGGTGCAACAGCACAAACACAGTCACTCTATCATTGAAGATGATATGGAAATGGATTTAATGATGAACACAGTTAATTAAAAAGTGTGGGCTTAGTCCCATAAATATGCCTTCAAGTTTGAATTACCACCTTCTCCTGCAATGCAGGATCTGCTTTCTGAAAACAGCAGGTTTCCACTGACAAGTAAAAATCCAGAATCCATGAACTCAGAGAGTATTATTTGACAAAAATCACCCACCATCAGCTACAGAGCTGTACCAGTTAGAAATGTAACCCCTTAAGCATATTTCCAAAAATAGCTTTAAAGTGTTATCCTGTTAAATTTAAACCCCATTGGTAGAAAGGACACTTTTTCTACTCATGTTTCTTTTTGATACATTCTAACAGAAAGAGGAAAAATAGACTTCAGTAAATGTACCCACTGTTCCAATCACTTGCAAAACAGTAGGAGTTATTTTAATGGACAGAATTTAAACTAGACCTTTACAAAGTGTGACCTTCTATTTAAAACTGCAAAATACAATGAAGTAATTCCTATTTTAAAATATAGCTAAGTAAAATGCAGAAAATAAAAGTGCAGAGTTCAAATATTTGTTAATACAAGAACTATTGTTTAATGCAATATTTATGAGGCAATTAATCCTGTTTCACTCAGAAAGTGAAAAAGAAAATCACAATCACTAAGTCATTTCTGAAAACTCTTGTTTTTTAAAAAATAAAGCTAACTGTAATTGGATAAATGTTTTCAATTTAATCTTTTGACATTCAACAACCCCTTCACTTAACTTCTGTTCACTGGAGTTAAAGATATGGTTTATCTGATCACTGGTTAGGACCACATGTTTCATTGCAGGGTGAATATGTTTTAAACAGAAATATAACTGGAGGTATATATTGGATCATCAAATATATACAAAGCTTTTTATAAAAACTCTGCAGGAAATAAACTCACAAGATGTAGATTGATGGCTGCAGAACTGAATTAAAACAATTAACAAACATTTACTCAGTAAAAATTATATATGTGGTTTAAGAGGCCTGAGAACCTTAGTAAAAAATAAAAAAGTTTTAATTTACCATTTCTTACACTTCACAGAAACTATGGTATGAAAGCCTCAAATGCCCGTAAAACTTGCAGTTTCTTTTGTATATTTACTTTAAAAACTGACTAGGGCTGATCATAGAGTATCAGATGTTCAGAACGAAGATCCCTCCTTTGACTAAGGAGCAGATACATGCTAAGCAACGGCAGTGGAAGATTTTCTAGTCTGTCCTGTACCTCAGCTCCTGAAGGCCTGTCAGTGTTATCAAGATCTTCACCTTACCTATGTTAGTTGAGATAGTGTGGTCGCGTGTTGACAGGATAAAATATGGCTAGGACTGCGAGAAATCCTAGATCAGGAGCTGAGATATTCCTTACCATCACTGACTTCTGAAAAAATGGGCTTCAGAAAAACTCACAGACCAAAATGGTTAGCTCACTACTTTCAGCCCACTAGGCAACATCAGACACTGAGTTGCACAAATTGCACTTGAAACATCTAATTCAAACCTGAGTCCTAGAGCCATGAAATGTCTTACACTGCACATAGTTATAGGTATTTAACATAAACGTATAAGCTTCACTCTTATGTCTGTCTTTTGCTCTAGATGTTTTGAGATGTAATCCAAAATGTTAATTTTCCAAAACCTTCTACAGGTAGTGTAGAAACAAGCAGTTTAATAACTCCTTTCTGGGAATATTTACATTTAAATATTTTATATTTATATTTACTATTGAGTGTGAACAAGCTATGAAAGGAGACCAGAGAAAAAGAACATTCTAATGATGCTAGGCAAGAAGTCATCTCCGTGGAATTTTTGCTTTCTGTGCAGCTATGCAATGCTATTGGTCTGTTACTTTTGCTACATAGCTGTTCAGTTACACTCAGAACGATCTTAACAAGTCAGTTTTGATTAAAGAAAACTGTGAACTTCAGACCGTGCTTACAATGTTCAGTGACACAGTCCAAGATGATTCAGAAGTGTGACAAGACAGTCAATTCTACTTTCTTTTAGTAGTTTTTGATCTTTATACTTTTCATTCTGTCTAATTTCCAAGGAGCCTCAGAATTTCTCTGCAGAGAGGGAGACGTATTTCAGAGTAACCTCAACAGAATTTTCTACTGTGCCATGTACTGAACTGACACTTTAAAGCAGTCCTCAAGGAAAGGTCATTTACAATCTAATTTAATTCATGATGTAATGAGTACATTTGGGGAGCCAGCACAAGGATAATGATGTGAAATCCACTTTGATTGTCTGTTTAAGTGAATAGCTAATACAAAAGAGATCAGAAGTCACAGAACCATTAACGATACGGATGAAAAGGATATTGAGGTTACCTGCCTCAAGAGAAGATAAATCTTACCTCCATCATTTCTAGTCATCAGAACTCTCATTGATGCCTATTCAACCATATTTACACCATTAAGGCGTATTTTCTATTGTCTAACTTCTATCTGCTTTCCTGTAATTGCAATACCATTGCTTCTTAAGCTATTTGTTATGAAATATTTAATCCTCTTTAATCCTTTGTTGTTCATATCATCTTTTTACATATTTGAAAGCCACCATCATGTAATCTCTCTTTTTCTTTGTTACACTAAATGACTTGAATGTGTTCAGACCTTCCACACTGTTTACACTTTGCAGATCATTTTTGTTGCCCTTCAGTTCCAGGCTATTCTCCACTCATGTCAGACCTCCCTCTGTGGAAGAGTCAACAAGATGCAAGCAATACTGAAATTTGTTACTTGTCCATAACAGAGGTAGTAAAAAGGGTTTGGGACTTTGTGAACAACACATATTTATCTAGAAAGGCAAAGAATAGAAAAAAAAATAATTATAGGAACATTACAGTTTGTTTTGTAGTGACAGAGAAAGGATGAGGGGGAGAGTGCTGGGGAAAGAAGGATGCTAGAAGTGTATTAAGCGAAAGAGATGGGAACAAGGATAAGGTAGCAGCACACTCTGGCACTGATGGTTTGAATGTTACATAGATCTGGGTGTAAGAAACTGTCCCAGAAAAACTGAATTATTGCTAGAGAGAGGAAGCTTGTCACTAAGGTATCAGAAAAAGGAACAAACAAAGCAGGTAAAAAAATTAGCCAATAGAACAGATTTGAGAGAAAATGGTATCTATCTGAACATATTTGTTGCTTTCTGTAGAAAAAAATCTACTTTTTTCCAAATGTAAGATATATCTCAAATGCTTTTTATTTCAGATTTGCTGCCACGGGGGGGCTTCAACTACTGTGCTTCCTAGCCATGTTTTCTTCTGCTGGTAAAGTACCCGAGGCAGTTTTTTAAAACACAAAGTTCAGCTTTGCTTTATTAAAAACAGACTTCTATGGCAAGCTCAAGAAAAAAACATTTGATGAAGACAAGGTGGCTGTTTGGGTGAGTGTTAGGCGTTATATTGAAGACTTGATAATGCTTCCAGTATCTTGAGCAATATTCCCTGTCCAGTGTCCCAGGTCCCCTCCACATGGCTCCTATCACAAATGCAAAAGATGAACAACTTCACTAGCCAGCTCTGTTATTCTGGCTTACCAGACAACCTGTGTGCATATGAAGGCTTCTTGGATCAAGGCAACAGCTTTTGCAGCAATATTCCTGCCTGCTCTGTATGTTCGCCAACCTGCTGCACTTAACATTTGCTGACATAGAAGAATAACCTTTCCCAACAGCACACCACCAGACAGTAATTGGCTTCTAATTATAGAACTAACCACAGAGGTTTCCTGCTGCTTAGCCTTGCTTTAACTGAGGTGACGGCATAAAGTTAGCCACCTGATAAATGCTGTAAAAGGGGTAAGATTTAGAAAACATAATGTGGGCCTTAGGGGTGTGATTGTCTACATCTAACATAGTGTTGGGGCTTCTTCAACCACAGTACGATGATAATGCCAAGGGATAAATATCTCTGCAACCTGCCATTGACACATGCAGCATTTTTCAGTTTGCAACTTGGTTATTTTAGTCAGATGTGTTTTCTGCAGCATACAGGAACTTAGATTAATTTCTAAAAAGCCAGTGAAAAAATGTAAAGGCATATAAGCAAGGAACTTCAGTTCCAGCACACACATTTCTTGGAATCAGAGTCGAAACTAAAAGCTCTCTAAACATCAGGCATGTATCAGCTAGTGCAGCATAGGCTTGAAGACATCAAAGAAGTTGGGAAACAATTATTTTTTTTAGTAACAAGGTAGTGGTCTCCACTCTTCATTTCCCATATTGCTATTTTTACTTTTTTCCCAGTTGTCTCTTCCTACCTGTAATGGTATCCTCGAGCTTCATGTTGGAGCCTGTCTGATGGAGATACTCATCAGAAAATATCTACATCTCTCTTGTAGACATCAATGCTAAAGCTATCCAGTATTTACTAGTCACACGCAGTAAAAATACCAATATGGCCAGAAGTGGTTCTTTCCTGGCATCACCAAGAGTTCTCCATATGAATGCTTCGAGCTTTAAAATTGTGTCAAATGTCCTCGAAGAGAAGAGCCAGAATAGAGGAAAGACAACTTTCCCATCTGCGAAGACCTTTCTTTCTCTTGTGACTAGTGTAGTGATGTAGTGCAGAAAAATTATCTTAATATTCTTACAACTGTATACAGACAGCACAGGACAGGAAAAATCCCAAATGACCTCTTTCTTCCCTTAAAGTAAGGTGGGGAGCTATAGCTGGGAGTGAGACCTAAGCTGGAATCAGTTGCAGCCCTGAGTCAGTGTTCTGCTGAATATTAGACACCACTCCCTTGCAAACAACAGGAGGAAAAATTTTGGTAGGTGCTACTGTTGTCATCATCATAACACTGTTTATTCTGTAGGCCACAACACTGAAAGCAACAATAATTAGCATTGATGTAAGAACAACAGCATCTTATATTGCCACTTAAATAGATTCAAGTGACCAACATGTTTACATGTAACGAGAAGAGCCAGCATAACCTCATGACACAGTAAGCCAATATCCAGGTCTTCCTTGCCAATGTGCTGTCTTTTGCTCACAGCTAGGTCTCAGCAATCACAGAATAGGTGTCTGAATCTTTTATTTTCCTGCTGTTTGCTATGCTGGCACTTGCTGGAAGTTAAACACTACTACCACTCTTCTCTCTTCACCAAAATCGTAAAAAACACCAAACTCTGAACCTCTCTCGACTTCCTAAGGCAAAAAAGAAATTCTGAGCCCTAATATTTTGAAATCTTAAGAGGTCTAGGATACAATCATGTCATATTGTAAGCAGGAAACTAGCTCAAAGTCTCAAAGGCTTCTGGTTAAATGATTTGCTTTGTCCTTCTCTATGGATTTTGCATTATTTCAATAATAGCAAGTCTAGCAAAACATACAATAAATGGATGAAATGATACTAAATTTACCTTGGTCTAGTTTTGACCAGAGCGGAGTTTAAAATTTTTTTTTCCTTCCTCCTTTTTACTTTTCCTTTCTTCTATCTCCACTCTCGGTGGGGTGCTATAATCACCCATAATCCTCCAAGTCACAAACCCAGATGAGAACGCCTCACGATATCTGAGAGAGTCTTCCTCTTTTTTTTTTTTTTTCCATACAGGAGCCTCAGGTGTCCAGCCATTATCATTCGCTGCTATCTTATGATGCATATAACACAACGTTGATACCATGACACTTTCTAAAGGACAGTACAGACAATCCTCTTCAAACTTTTCTTCCTCAGTGCAACATGCAGATCAAAGACACTTCCGACTTATTTTCAGGACATAGGTAACTAAACCACTTCCTACCACTTATTATTGCTCTTTCTCAATGACTATATTTTCATGGCATATAAGGGTTGGGTGACAGTTGTCAAGTTCAATATCTCTATGTACATTCTCATTTTCTTTTGTGAGATACTCAGATACTAATATTCAGCTCAGTAAATACTACACGTGCCTTGTGTGTTTTTTTCTGTTACATTATTCAAGTTCTGCCACTTCTTTATACTTATGTTACTTGGAATGTGTCATTAATATCTTTTTTGTGTTAGCATTTTTTTTTAACCTGTTTTGCTCCCAAATATAATCTTAATAGCTGTGGTTTTGAACCCAAGGTTATTTTCAGTTTTGTTATACTGAACATGCTTCCAAGAGACAATACCAACTCTGTTCTCCTCTTTACCTCTTTCTGTAAGTCAGGTGCCTTGTTTGCCAGAAGTGTAATACTGTCAAATCAATGTCATTATAACTTTACTGATCCTTTGTATTGTATTCCTATACAATTTCTAGCAACCGCAATTTTCAAAAGAAGTGAAAATTCAAAGTTTCAAAATTCATGTTCTTTTTTTGGTTTTGGGGTATTTTTTTCAATAGCCAGGCATAATTAACACTCCTTTGTGTAACTTTGCTTAGCATGTATCTATAGAAACTTACATAAAGGCCATATATCTACATTTCTAAAGCTAGAGAAAATATCAATGCAATGACTTGGGTAATCAAAGAGCACACTTCACACAGTAGCTTGGATGGGCTTCACAGCTGAAGGTCAGAGCTATCATCTCCTTAAACTGCATTCTGCATGTCCTGATCAATCTGTCAGAACTCCCGTATGTGCCCTTCAGTGCTGAACAGAAGCAGAATTTAACAGAAAGCAGCTAATCAATAGTAGTTATGTACTGTAGCAAGGCAAGAAGAGATATTATTTGTAAAGGATGTTTAGGGAAAAATAGTTAATTATCTCCTATATAGCCTGACCAGCAATCTCGGATTAAAGAACAATTAATATAGCATTGTAGTTCAGAAATATATGTGAAAAAGGAAACTAAATTCTGGTGGAGAAACTACTTTATTTTTCCTACCTTTTTTTTCATTAGTAATGCATTAACTGTGTTCTACTATTTCACATACTATGCCTAAAGAGTAACACAATTTATTCAAAAGCATTTAAGGATTTTGGAGCTTTTTTCAACTAAACTTGATGTTACTATAACAGGCAAACAAAATTATTTAATAGATGAGTACATTAATAGCACAGACCACTATTTGAGAGTTAGAATTAACTAGCAAGAAAAGTTCCAGATTCCTCATGTTTCTTGACAAAAGATCATAGAATCATAGAATCATAGAAAGTTTTGGATCATCTCTTCATGTTTTAAAAGAAACCATTTCTTACAGAGAAAACAGAAAAAACAGTCCTAGTATAATTTGCAGAATGTTATCAGAGGAACTGTAGATAACAATCCGTGATATACGGATAATATGGGAGCATAAGCTAAAACGGAAGTCGTAATATAAAGAATTGTATCTGAATCAGAACAACCATGACATAAGAGGTGATAGCTACAACAGTAAAGTTAGCTGGTAGGGTCATTAAAATTGGAACCTGCTTAAATTTTCTTCCTTTTTTGCTACTAGTGACTTTTCTAATAGTTTGCACATTAAATATGGGACTCGAGAGAAACTGCTGTTTCAGAAATGTAGAATAGATATATACCTTGGTGATTTTTAAAAGACCAAGATAAATACCACTGATAGCACAGTGTAGCTCTTTATCAGCTTTAATTGCTTCAAGAGATGACTCTAATGCTTTAAGAACTATATGTACAAATACACCTATACAGTGATTTAGGAAAAATAAAAAAACCAGATACTACAGCAATATTACTTTTGTTTTTTAATTGGGATGATTGATAAGGCCATTTCTCTCCTTCAGAGGGAATAGTGATGCTTGAATTCATGACAGAAAAGCGCTATGAAGATGACTGCCATTAATTGCTTTTTTCTTTTCTGTAAATTCAGTGTAATTATGATATCACTAACAACATATTTCAAAGACTGTAGTATCATGATCTCTACTCTGCAGCACCAGATATAATTGGTGCTGTGCAGGAACAAGAATTAGTTGACAAAGAACTATTTGCGCTTCTTTGAGTCACCATTTCTCAAACTAATTGTCAGCTACTTAATTACTGATATTTACAACTACAATTCATTTCTAGAAATCTCTTTCTCCTGATGAATTAAAAAAAAAAAGCTAGACTGGTATGGTTGGAAAACTATACAAGGGAAAACATGCACCCATTCAATCTGACCTTGTCACCTAGTTCTAAGTAGGGGAAAAATACATTTTTTAAACACCAGTTGTGGTAGCACATTCTTTACACCTTGCTTCAGGCCATAGTGGAATCTGAACCAATGGTGCAGCTTGTGATAGTTAAGGATTTATTATCAAGTAGATAAATAACTTACTGTTTCAGAAATAATTTTCTAAGGAAATCTTTCAGTTTTTGATCATTGTCTAGTTCAGGTGACCTCATCATCCATCTTAATGAGATACAAATAAAAAACTGCAATAAAGGATAAAAAACTCCTCAGAAAATAGAGCATTTTCATGTGAAAAATTATTCATATTGTAGAGTTGTATTAAAAATTAGAAATATGATGTATTTGGGATATGTATTTTGAAATATGATGTATTTTGAGACTGTTGCATGTGTACACGTAACAGAATTTCTACATATTTGTGTGGTGCATCTGTGAATTGTTTTCCTTTCCATAGAAAGCCATAAACAAGTATTAGCTTGGTGTGAATGAGACTTGTACAAGTTCCCAGTGAATTCCAAACTCGAGGGAGAGTGCCTGAGAGACAAATGTTTACATAAAAACCAGTTGCTATTTTCACAGAAAACCATGAATATACAGCCAGGGAGATGGGGACAAAAACGTGTCTAAAGCAAAATGAGGCTACTTCATGCCAGTGTCATTGCAGCATTGTTTCATTTGCAAATCAATAAAGATGCAATTTATTGCAAATTGAAACTGACTCCAGTGAGTGCAGGGACTAATGACCGTGACAAACTGACCCAGTGCACACACTGCCCTAACTCCATTGTCACCCAAAGTTATGATGACCAACAAGTTAAAATTTTAATTCCCCTGACTAGAAGTGACATTGGAATTCTTTAACAACCATTACAATTAAGAAAGTACCTTTCTTCATGTCTCTTCCTTAGATGCTCCAGAAAGCCTGCAAAGTCCATTTTTCTCTTACCACAAATACACTGTGGTAATCCCTAATCTTTCAAATCTTAATGCTAGATCAGAAATTCCCATTCTTCTTTTGTTCCTTCATTCATTTTTTACCTACAGTTGGTAAGCCATTCTACGGTGTTCACAGAAGTAATCTATTTCTCAAGTCCTACCTCCTGTAATTCACATCTTGAGCAGTAAAGAATATTAACTTTTCAGCCTTTCCAAAGGAGTTCTAAATGACTAGATTTAACATGTTCGGTCTGTCAAGACTGAGGGAAAATGCAGTGCCACACATGCCACTTTCTCTTTTCCCCAGCTATCTCAAAAGGCCTTCAAAGCGTGTGGCTCACTTCCATCCCACATGGCCAGGTTTCGTCCTTTCAGAGGCAAACAAAGGGAACGCAAAAGAGGAGAAGGAGAGCTTGTTATCTAATACAAGGCATGTATCCAAGCTGATGTTCCACTCTAGAAACTGAAATCTCAGATCCAGAGGTGGCCAAGGGTATCCTTAACCGTAAGTTAATTTTAATTATCAGGTCAGGTTAAGCACACCTACAACAATAATAAATTTCACTGTATATTTCATTGGTACTGTATTTATAATTTACAATATTTAAGAGGCAAAATTAATAAACAGAAAGTTATTTTCTACATAATTTAATGTGATTTGTGCCATTGCATAAAGGATCATCCCAAAATTCCATGTGCTCTAGCAAAATATTTCTTCAAGGCAGACCTAGTGTGAAATTCACCACTTAATTCTGTCTTAATTCAGGCATACACAGAAGATTGACAAAATATGCCTAACACACACAGAACAGCAGCAGCAAAAGAGCGACTAAGCATATAATGTGATAATTTAAAGTATTTCAGAGAATTTCTCTTAAAACAAATGTGACTGCTGAACATGAGTGCCTGCAGCAGAAGTAGCAATGAGATTAGGACACTCCTTTTCAAAGAGAGTTTGAAAATAATCAAAAATGTGTAAATGCTTTTTGAAGAGGAAGACAATTTGTAGTAATTCTGACACACATATGCTTGACTATATATTATGTTACATAATGACAAATATTGGGATGAGAAATTAGTACCACGAAAAAGAGTGAAACTATTATCTTAATGCAGGCAAAAAAAAGTAGTAAAGAACATATACAATTTTTTAACACCCTTCCCCTGATACTTCAGAAAGGAAATAATCAGTTTCTTTAGCAATTCCTCTCACATGAGAGAGCTGTATTTTAGCACGCAGCTGGCTCATATAACTTTTAACCTCTGATAAATTATAAACTTCTAAATCATCCCTCCCACGCTCTCAGAATTATAGTTGCACATCCTTTCAATACCAGTAACTTGAAGGATTAATTTTTTCTGTCAAAACAGCTCACCAAGGACATTAAAAGTGTGGCAGTCTGCTCTACGTTTTCAAGTCAAGAAATTAGAATTATTTTCTGAATCTCCTCTAGGATCTCATTGCCTACACAACAGACAAGAAACAAAGCACATTATCGTTGTTGCTCGTATTAATCAGCATGACAGAATTCATAAGAACTGTAAGAAATTGTATTTTCTTTTTAGCTTTTGTAAATAGGTCAACTAACTCTGTAAGTGCCTTTTGACAGTAGAAATGGTTTCTCCTCACCTTTTTTTCCTTCAGCAAAATTCCTGCACAGAACATTGTTCATGTCATTCTTCAAAACCTTTCTGAGAGGGATTTGAAAAAATCCACACAAATACTGGGGTTACATGGACAAATGGAGTTTACTGCAGCAAAACCAGATAAGTGTTTATTTTGATTATATTTCTGGTACTAATGCCTAGAAAGAACATATGTAACAACTTAGCAAATCTGTTATCTGCACTTACAGAGAACAGAAATGCAGTATTGAGGGGCAATTCAAAACAAGCAGAAAAAGAATTATAATGTAGATTACTTTAATTGCAATAACTAAAATGACAAGCACTAAGTTATGGCTATGTGACTTCTGCCATACTGTGTCAAGCAAGCTTAACTCACTAGTCAACCCATAAAAACTGGCCACATAGGTTTCTTAGACTTCCTATTTGTGAAATAAATGATGCACACGTAAAACACAAAGGCTGTGTAGCCACAAAATCAGTTTAAGCAAGTTTGCTTTACTGGCTAAGCCTGAACTGCGTTAGTTGCCAGAACATAACTAAGGAACTCCTCAAACCCTGGTTTTAGAATTGCTTCTGATGATGTGCCTATAACATTTTTCTAGGGATTGGCTACAGCTGGTAAGATGAAAGTTGCTGGACTTGCATCTTCTTACTGGAAGATATTCTTGTGTTTCATTTGAACATATGATTACTTTTTTATCATGAGTAGTTTTCCAGGGGTATGTCTGGCAAAGAAGTATCTTCATAAACTAACGTGATTTTGCTAACTTGCTTCATTAAATACATTTTTAATACTTAACTCTACATATGTTCTACTCTTCATGAACAGACAGTGTACTTGCATATTGTCTTTGTTTTAGATGCATCATATGAAATTTTGAAGCTTTTCCCAGACAGCATGCTGGTTTCTATACATCCCATTCAGAAGTGCCTTAATGCACTGTGCTGAAACTCATAAAAGTCTCAGAGCTCAAGACGGGGCACAACAATTGTCCAGGGTGTCTATGATTCTACAAACAACCCTATATCTTGGCTTATACAAAACAACCCTTAACTATCATCACCTCCTAGAAAGCCTCTGCTCTGTGCTCTCTAGGGGTACCAGTCAGACCTTCTCTTCATTCCCTGCAATTTAAAAAAATAAAATACCTTATTACTACCATTCCCACAGCCTTTCCATCATTGTTTTACATTGACTTGCTTAGCAAGAAAAATCCTGACGCTATTTTATTTGGAGAGATTTCTAGATTCCCCTGACACAAGCAGCTGCACTTGTAATCTGACTTGGGGAATCACTGCCTGTCTGGCAAAATGTTATTCTGTTGCTTTAAAATCCTTGGAATGTCAAAAATAGGACAGATTTTAATACAATTTCCTGAAAAACAGGAATTAATATTTACAAATCTAAAGAATTTGATTGGAACTTGGTAACACTACACTGGTTTGACAAGTCATTGCAGTTCATGGCATGAGCTGTCAGCCACTAATCCCATTATGATGTGTTTCAGATAGAAAATATGCTGTAAAATACCAAAACTGAGATAAAGGCTTTGTGTCACTTCACTGCTAACATTTTTACAAATCTCAGAACCAAAAAATTCCAGATTTTAAGACAGCAGATGCTGGAAGCTTTCACTTAACCCCGCCACAGGACAAGGAAACTTAACAGAGCTGGTGAAATATTAAATTGCCATCACTGCAAACATGTTTTTGTATGGAAGAAATGGCCAAAAAATAGTTTCTTCTATTTTTTGATCAGTTACAATGAAAATTAGTACATATGTTTACCTTTCATTTGGGTTAAACTAAGCCCTCTGACATTACATTGGCATTTGATTAGGAATGGAGAAGTTGCTTACAGCTTAGAGCATGAAACTTGAAAATGGTTCAGCTGAAGTCATTATGAGCATTCCTTAAAATGAAACCCTACGCTGCTCATCTGAGACAGTGAAACTATTTGATGTCAAAAAACGTCTACCTACATTTCTACTGGTAAATTCTCTGCACGATCTTAGGAAATTTAACTCTGCATGACTGCCTTGATTATTTCTTGTGTGACAACAACAAATCATGTCCTTTTCACAGACTGTCCCTCCTCCCCTGAAATGCTGAGTTCTGTAGCCTTTTGAGGGTCAGGGTGGTACAGCTGATCCCCATTTCTTTACTGTGACTTTTCCGTCTTTCTGTGCCTCCTATGTTCACTGCATGACTGCCCTACTGGATGCCACCCTCAGCTAGTGGTAAATCTTATTTCTAAAAGTACTTCTTGTCCTGTTCCATGTTGGTTTTTTTTGCAATACAGTCTCTTTCACTTCAGCTCACAATCCCAATGCCTGATTTCTGAATTCCAAAAGCAGAGAGAGGTAAAAATTTGAAGAGCTTTTTAATTTCATTCAGCTGATTTATGAAAACAGCTCAAGTTAGGCTACCTGAAATACTGTTTGCAGTACGAAATCCTATAGCAAATACAATTACAATATTGCACAATATGAATATATCTGATGCTTTATTATGATTTATCTTCTTTTCCTTGAATTAATACTTCCATGCTTTTAGGAGGGAAGGTTCATGTGTTGCAAAAGGGCAGTTTAACGAATGCTGACACTGACAAGGTGCTCTGTGTGGCTCTGACACAGAGATGCTTTTGTTCCTCACACTAACCCAGAGAATGTCAGAGAACTGTTTAAGCACAAGGCGACAGCCATTTTCCCCTCACAGATGCTGAAGCCTGTGACAAAAGGCACTCACACACAGCATTCCCTCAGATAGCTTAAACTGTTTTTTTTCATTGCATGGATACAAATACTTTCAGCCAGAAAGATGACAGCTTCTTGCAGTGCTTGTAAAATCCAAGTAGAGAAGCAATGAGATTTTACGGCTGCCTTTGTCCAGCTTTCCTCTGGTGTCTCTCCAGAAACATTTTGCAACAAGAGATTGGGTTTTGCAGGCAGTGTATACTGCACACCATGAAAGATACTGTATCGCTAGAGCCGGAAGGAAAAAACCTCCGCATCAGAAGCTTACTTTTGTTTCTGATGCTTTTAACAAAAATTTTGTTAAAAAAACTAAAAATGTTTCTATTATAATCCTGACATATTCTACTAGAAATAAAGAGATCTGGAGTTTATAGTCTCAGATCTATATTCTATTCGTGCCCACTAGTTTACTGTAAACTACTTACTTCTATGTCTTGGTTTCTACCTATATGAAATAAATTTGACATTTCTCTTTGAATTCTTGTCACAGAAGGGTGAAAAATACTTCATTCAAGATAAATACCTTGTATTATTACAGCTTCAGCACAGGTTTTGCAGAAAAACCTTTAGCAAGATTAAGGAAGAAACACCTGGGTTGGTGGTCTAGCACTATGAATTTCTGACTGTTAAATCTTGTCCTAAATCCTTTCAGACATGCTGAAACACCTTCACTACAATTTTACCCTTGTGATGTGAAGTATCCTCATTTTTTGTGCAGTGCACATCTAGATCTTCATCTACAAACTGCAACAAACTGCAGTCAAAAGGAGATGTTCAAACCCCAAAGGGCAAGGGCTAAAGCTGGTACTTCAGGTTGGCCTTAAAAATCCCGAGAGTTTAGCTGTGGAGCCACCTCTTAGGATGAGAGACTTGTAAGTGTGCAATAAAAGAAAAATATGACACTGAATGTGGAAAGACTGTACAAAAGTGGGACTAGGAAAGACAGTTGGGGCAGTAAGAGAAGCCATAAATAGCCTTGCACATTTTCTGTGCCAAACTGAGACAGTGGAAGTATGAAGCACACCCAGTCAATGAACACAAAAACATAACCTCTTCCTTCCCACCTACTTTTCCTCTTTCAGCGTCATTGCAGAGATTGCCATATAGAATAAAGACTTCAGAAAAAAATGATTTTAACCTAATACCTACTAAGTTGAGGTAATTAGCAACAGCTAACAGTTAATGATGCTTTCCTATGAATGGATGCTAAGAGTTATGAAACCTTGCCTGGCAGACAAATGGCACCTTTCTCAGCCATCTGTCTTACAAATGATCCTATATGTACAGCTATTATTTCAGTCAGACACTGGCAGCTCTGCAACTGTTCATGACCTCGGTGAAAAATAGTGCCTGTCATGCAGCTTGAGTGCTCCGACGTTTAACAGACCTGTTTTCAGCTTGTCTGAAATGCTGAACAACTGCACATGGGGAAATAGCAGAAAAGAACAGGTAAGATAAAACCCAAGGGTACTCACAATTCTCTATACGTCAGTTTAAAACCCCTCAGGACGGTCTCCTAGAAATTTTGCTAGAGCTCACTGATAAAATTGCAGATCGTTCTGTACCCACTTGTGAGAAAACACTAACAGCAAGCTCTGCACCACGGCTGTCCTCTTCCCCAGGAGCTGCATCATCACAGGACTCACCTGGCCATTAAACTTTATCACCTCTTCTGACCTGCTCACGTGGTGACCCAGAAGTCTCCAACCCTTCCCTCACCTTAGAATTCAGCTGCTGTTGATCTGCAGCATGAGCAGTGCTCACGTTTCCCGACCGCTGAAGAGCAGTATTGGGATGCTTCCGGCTGAGCTGAACTCTCTCACAAGCCTCAAATGAATGAATGTAGCAATCTATTATTAAAGCTAAATGCCTTTTATCAGAGTGCCAACAATACCTACAACACTAAGGATCTCACAGCTGCCATAAGTGTTTCCAGATGGGGTGTTTAACAAAACTGGTAGATGTTTTGGAAAGACGGATTCTCATTAAAATCTTAATACTTCCCACAAGTAAACGCACTTCTTGTAGAAATCCTTATTTTCTGATCATGCTAAACCAAAGAAAGGTTTACTGTATCTCTTCTTTCTGAAATAGGAAAAAACCTCGACTCACTAATCTGGCTGAAAACCAGCATGTTTGCATATGTTCACAGAATCACAGAATCACAGAATAGTAGGGGTTGGAAGGGACCTCTGTGGGTCATCTAGTCCAACCCCCCTGCCTAAGCAGGGTCACCTACAGCAGGCTGCACAGGACCTTGTCCATGCGGGTCTTGAATAT
>Ga0065711_1034421_pt1 | contig 23798 bp, 18 predicted proteins | sample Hoacrofraction12_FD_59098 | JGI IMG/M metagenome (GOLD analysis project Ga0065711, IMG submission 59098) | Hoatzin crop microbial communities from Cojedes, Venezuela - Epithelial fraction 12 v2 (version 2) | ecosystem: Host-associated > Birds > Digestive system > Esophagus > Crop | place...
GCAGGGTCACCTACAGCAGGCTGCACAGGACCTTGTCCAGGCGGGTCTTGAATATCTCCAGAGAAGGAGACTCCACAACCTCCCTGGGCAGCCTGTTCCAGGGCTCCGTCACCCTCAGAGGGACGAAGTTCTTCCTCATGTTCAGACGGAACTTCCTGTGCCTCAGTTTGTGCCCATTGCCCCTTGTCCTGTCACTGGGCACCACTGTAAAGAGCTTGGCTCCATCCTCCTGACACCCACCCTTCAGATATTTGTAAGCATTTATAAGGTTCCCTTGCAGCCTTCTCTTCTTCAGGCTGAACAAGCCCAGTTCCCTCAGCCTCTCCTCGTAGGGAGGATCCCAATGTCTATGTTTTTGATGAAGGTATTAAATAGTATTGGTCCAAGTATCGACCCTTGAGGGACACTACTCGTTACTTGTTTCTGTTTGGACGTTGAACTGTTGACTGTTACTCTTTGGCTGTGGCCATCCAGCCAGTTTGTTATCTATCCCAACAGTCCCTCTGTCAAATCCATATCTCTCCAATGTAATGGAGGACCATATCAAAGGCTTTACTAAGCCCTTTTAAAAGGAAATTAATTTCGTTTTGTTGTGTTTAAACTAGTCTCACAAATTTATGCCTTATTATTAATTACCTTTTGGATTGTTTATTATCTTTTATCTCACACAAAAAGTATCTCTTAGAAGTAAAGGGTTAATACAGAAAACTTGACTAACTACTTTAAAAGGCACAGTTACAATAATACTTTGGGGATTCACAGGCAAGTAACCTAAATGTTCCACAAGAAAACTGTATTTTTATCATTACTTCCTTACTAATAACAAGACATTTTGGCAGGGGCATGTTAATTATCTTATTGCAACATTCGAAAAAGTTGATGTATTCTGATCGTTCTCTGATCATATAATGGATCTATTATACTCTGGAAACTACTGCTTCTAGTACTAACTGGAGGCTTATTGGGAATAGGAAAGGGCAACATTCTATTCATACAGTAAATACCATTTTTCTGGATGCTCTATACAGAGAATATTTTGCCTGCACAGTGAGTTACCCGCTTACTGGACATATTGGCTATCTTGCATACATATCATACAGTCATTCAGCATGTTCTGACACAGCCAAGGGACCTCTGAGAAAAAAAGTGACTGAATGAAAGGTATTGTTACAGACAAGGAAATATTTCTTTACCACTGCTTGATCCCATGTTGCCCCTTGAATAGAGTGCACAGTGTAAAATGGAACATTAGTAGCTATATAGGCAAGATATTGATTACGAGCCATAAATTAAGCACATCTGAACCTAATCAGAACAAATTAGGGTGAAACTTTTCCTGAAGCTGTACCTGTGTTAGTAAACTATACATGATCAAGCACTGACAGGCTACCATACTTAAAATTTATTTGCTGTCTTGCTCCCTTGCGCAGGTTCAGTCCGTGACAATTGGCAATCAACTAGGCCATATTCATACATGGTTCTGAGAACTGTAGGGCCCAAGAATCATTCTCAAGACACATTGCAAATAGTACCTCCTGCTCTGTGGGTGAGGACAAAGAGAAGAATTAATCATGTGAAAAAGAACCATCTCATGCCACTTTCTGCCAAGGAACTTATATGAACTCCTAAAATGATGAACAGCATATCCAGAGAGCTGACTACCCAGGGAATAATCAGTCTGACTATTAAAGACTTAGACAAAGAAGGCATGAAGTACCTCCACCTTTTCCTCATCCTTGGTGGCAATGTTCCCCCCGCATCCAATAGGGGATGGAGATTCTCCTTGGCCCTCTTTTTGTTGTTAATGTATTTGTAAAAACATTTTTTGTTGCCTCTAACAACAGTGGTCAGATGGAGTTCTAGCTAGGCTTTTGCCTTTCTAATTTTCTCTCTGCAAGACTTAACAAGATCCCTACACTCTTCCTGAGTCACCTCCCACTTCTTCCAAAAGTGGTACACTCTCCTTTTTTTCCTGAGTCCCAGCGAAAGCTCCCTGTTCAGCCAGGCCGGTCATCTTCCCTGACAGTTCGTCTTGCGGCACATGGGGACCACCTGCTCTTGTGCCTGTAAGACTATCTCCTTGAAGAATGTCCAGCCTGCCTGGACCCCTTTGCCCTTCAGGACTCTCTTCCAGGGGTCCCTCTCAACCAGTGTCCTGAACAAGCCAGACTCTGCCCTCCAAAAGTCCATGGTGGGGGTTTTGCTGACCCCCCCTCCTTACTCCATCAAGAACTGAGAACTCTGTCATTTCATGGTCGCTACGCCCAAGACGGCTTCTGACCACCACACCTCCCACCAGTCCTTCCAGGAACCTCCTAGACTGCTTCCTCTCTGCTATGTTGTATTTCCAGCAGACATCTGGTAAGCTGAAGTCCCCCACGAGAAGGAGGGCTAGCAATTGTGAGACTTCTGTCAGCTGCTTGTAGAGTGGTTCATCCTGGTTGGGTGGTCTATGTCAGACTCCCAGTGGGATATCTGCCTTGTTGGCTTTCCCCCTTATCCTTGCCAATAAGCATCTGATCCTATAATCACAATCATTGAGCTCTGTACAATCAAAATGTTCCATAACATACAGAGCTACCCCACCTCCTTTCTTTCCTTGCCTATCCCATCTGAAGAGCTTATAGCTATCCATTGCAGCACTCCAGTCATGAGAGTCATCCCACCATGTTTATGCGATGACGACTAAGACATAGCTGTCCTGCTGCACAATGGCTTCCAGCTGCTCCTGTTTGTTGCTCATGCTACATGCATTGGTGTAGATGCACTGGAGCTGGGCTATGAATTTCACCACCAACATTGGTATGCCACCCCTAGGCTTATCTCTAGTGACCCTGGTTATATCCACTTCCCCCTTCGAACCCAGTTTAAAGCCCTCTCGATGAACCCTGCCAACTCATGAGCGAGAATCCTTTTCCCCCTTTGAGACAGCTGAACTCCATCTGCAGCCAGCAAACCTGGTGCCATGTAAATCTCCCCATGGTCAAAAAAAAAAAAAATCCATCAACTGCACCAGCCTCTGAGACACATGTTCATCACGTGAGTTTTTCTGTCCCTTGCAGTATTCTTCCCTGCCACTGACGGGGTTGAGGAAAACATTGCCTGTGCCCCTCATTTTGCAGCCAATCCCCCCAGTGCGCTGAAGTCTCTTTTGATCACTGTTGGACTTCTCTCTGCAATCTCATCACTGTCAAGTTGCGTAACTGACAGTGGGTAATAATCAGAGGGCCACACCAGACCAGGGAGTTTTCTAGCAAAGTCTCTAATCCAGGCCCCAGGGAGGCAGCAGACTTCCCAGTGGGATGGGTCTGGTTGGCATACCGGGCCCTCTGTTCCCCTCAGAAGGGAATTGCCTATGACAATTAACCTCCTTTTTTTATTAACCAGGGCAGTCATAATGCATGGAGCTGACTGACTCGTCCTAGGCAACACCCTGGATGGACCTTCGCCTACATCCCCATTTGCCTGGCCTTCAAGTTCCGGAGCCCCGTTCTGTTGCGTAAGGGCCATTGGAAAGGTGAGGCAGGCTGGGAGGGGATTCACCTGCCACCCCAAGCAGGGACCTGTTTCCATTCCACTCTGTCTCTTAGGTCCCCCCCTTCTGCTCGGTGGCAAGAGGGCAGGGGATCCTCTGCTTCTTGTGGCCTCAGGGATGGCAGGGTGGAGCTCCACATATCGATCTCCTTCTCGCACTCCCTGATACTCTTTGACCTTTCACTTCCTCTTTCAGTTCTACCACGAGGCTGAGCAGATCATTCACCCTGTCACACAGAAAACAGCTTTTGTCTCTGCCACCCTCCGGTATGAGTGTCAGGCTCAGGCACTCCTTATAGCCAAAGAGCTGGACAGCTGTGTGTTTGTGTGGGAGCTCTGTCTTGGTTGCCACAGTCCTTCTGACGACGGCTTTCAGGTGAGTGAAAACCATATCTGGGTCCTCTCCTGGGAGGGTGATGACCACTTGCTGAGTTACCCTTTAGAGCCGGGAGGCATCTGCACCCTGCCCACACTTCTTTACTGCATTAACTGCTGTGCCAACTGCCATGCCACACCATTCTGACACGCCAGGTTCCAGGTCGCTCGCGCTCCCTGGAGGCTGCTCTTGTATGTAAGGCGGTTTGGCTGCCGTCACTATGGTTGCTGCCCACGCTAAGTCAGAGCAGCCGTTGATCAGGAGCTCACTCTTTCCCATCCGGGACACACACGACACAGTGGGGTACCCTCTTTCTCCCTGCCCTTTTGCCTTCACAGTTTTGCTGTAGTTTTGCCACTTCAGGAAGGGTGCCCCAGCACAATCCTCCACTCAGGATATCCCAGCTTGTCTTTGGATATCTGCATGATGTTCATGTGGATCTGTCTGGCTAAACAAAGAAGGTATGAGAGAATATCTAATTAGTTATTAGACACAGAAAATTAACAATTATAATAGGATGCAATAAAAGGAACATTCATAGCTATGTACATTTTCCATTTAGTTTAGTGACATGCTGAAGAAAATGATAGATATTAAGTGAAGACAAAATTTTAAATGGAAATATCAATGTGCATTTTGGGTGTTTATTAATTTGATCAACTTTTTGCACACACAACTCAGTCTCTTTTCATCCATTAGAAAATCAATCATAAGGGAGATTTCCAATCATCTTGAAAATCAAACCATGGGATCTAATTTTTCAGTATTAAAGGTACTTTGACTTGTGGTGAGAGTCTGAAGAAATAACTTGTACTCTTAATTTGCATTGATATTTCAGAGAAGAGAAATACCAGCTTGTTTCCTTGCTTAGAGAACTTAAAAAAAGACGTGACCCAGAAAGACATGATAAAACACATTGTTCTTTATATTTAATACATGCACGAAGAAATATTTTTATCATTGCCTTCAAACTGGTTTGTGATTGTGTTCCAGAGCAGATGCACTGTTATTCTTTGAAGCGCTTTCCGGAAAACTAATCTAAGACAATGAGGAAGATGTGGGAATAAGTATGTAGTTTAGAATATATGGAGCTCTTAAGGTACAGAACTATTCATTGGAACTATATTGGAATTCATAGTTATCGTCATGGAAGACTAGTACAACCAGCAGGAAAAACAAAAACTGAAACCAAAGGTAGAGATAATATGCCTATCAGTGATATAAATCTTAATGCAATTTCTGTCAGTTATCTTTGAATTTCCCGTGCATATACATCAGAATAATGGATCAATGACAAACCTCTTCAAACATCCAGCCTATGGGCTAATTGCATAGGAAAGTACAAGTGCATCATACTACCTTCATTCTTGCAGGATTTTCAGGCTTCCATGTGCCAGGGGAAATGCTCCAGAGAGATGAGCCTCCAGAATGTGGCAGAAAGCAGGAAACCAATAGCACTTCCATAACATGAACCTAGTTCAACCTGAAAACCACACAATTAAACACTTTTCAGCAGGTATATCTCAGTCATAATTCAAATAGGTTTAAATTCCTATTTTTGGTACAATAAAATTAATTCAGCTAGTAACTATTTTCATATGACTCCCTTAATTGTGTATTTCTTTTATTTTGTTTCTACATGACTATTAACCGTGAAAAAAGTGCTACAAAAGTCATATCTCCTCTTACCCTAAAACATCCTTCATTCATTGACGATATTATTTGCAAAGAGTATACATATGTTTTCTTGGGCATTCAAACAATATTTTTTACTTTTTTTATAAAACATGAAGAACAGGTATTAAAGACCATTTATCACACTTGGTTTATCTGATCTTTTTATCTTACATTTTGTGAGGGAACTAATAATTTTAGTCTCAGTTCCCAAGGTGACAAAATGTTTAAAGGCCAAATTTATCTACTCTTATTACACTCCCATCACCGTGAAGAGATCTAGGGCTTCACTTCGTTGTATTCATATATGCATCTAATGCTATTTGAGGTTTCCTATGTCATCCAGCTTGACATCAGTCTTTGGCTCCATAAAGACATTGGTCCTGTGTCTTACTTAACAGCCCTTTTTCAGATATGTGTTACCAAGGTGTTCTTCTGAGAGTCAAGGAAGTAAATCAGAATCCTCCTTTCAGATCAGTGAATTTGGATGTTGACAATCTATTGCTGAATGCCATACATTACATTCAGGCATTTCAGAATAATGCTTTTCTACTGATCTTCCAGCCTAATTTTGAAAGAACTTCTAAAAAGATAAAAAGCATCTCTGGCTTTTGGTGTAGCTGATACTGTATGTAGTGACCAGCTTTCAGATTAGAACTGAACTTTTTATTACGCTGTCAGTGTATATGTCCTGTAACCATCTAAATACTTGATGATCTCGTGATGCAACAAAATCATGAAGAATCATGGGTAATACATGATCTCAAGTAAAACGTATGTGGTGGACTGTAATTTACAGTGGATGGTGATATACGTTGTGCTTCTGAAGTTCCCTTATCTCAGATATCACCACAGTTTATTTGTTTAATGCCAACAGCTAGCACATACTTGAAAGTAAAAGATATTATGAGAAATTTATGTTGCTAAGTGTTTTTCCTTTACCTCTATGCCCTTGATAAAATGTAAGAACTACAAAGTCCTCCCACTGTGTGAAAAGCAGTGAAACCCCAAGCATCACATTTGCTCTAAATTCCAAATTGAAGGCTGTTCTGTTCGTAACATATGACTATATACCCTTAATACGCAAAATGATCACATTATCCAAAAATCAATCATAAAATTAACTCTGTCAGCTGTAACCCTCAAATGCCATGTAATGGCTTGCTCATTATTAATGCAATAGTTTAATTGTGCGCAGAAGATAGCAACTTAAACAACAGAGGAAAGTAATTTTTACATACATTAAAATACTTTTTTAAAGCATTATTGAGTGTCAAAACAGCTGAAACAGCAAGCTGTATGGTTTCCTTGCTGAATGAGAGTTTTACTGATATAGAGCTTTAGTCAGTCAGAATAATCTACATTAACATACATGATGCAGATATAAAAAAACATCTCTATAATACGGCCCAAGAAAAAATGCGGAACTGTAACATTTTCACAGAATTTACTTTCCAAAGCCACACAGAGAATGCTTGCTTGGAAATCATACATTAGATAGGTAGAGTAAACTGCATGCACAATTAGGCATAAACTTAAATGCTCATTAATATCACTATATCAAAAAATAACTCTTTGTCATATTTTAGGACACAGTTCTACAGATTTTTCCTAGTATCTAAATAGTAATTCAGCTACACAACCTCCTGTCTTCTTTTCTTCTTCTTTACTTTCCTTCCCCTTCTCCTTTCGCTTCCCTTTTCTCTTCCTTTATAATAATATTATATTAAAAATAATATTAATAATAGTATAATAATAATAACTATTATTATTATTATGTATTTTATCTTACACAGCAGTAAACTAATTAGTGGTGCCAGTATATCTTCACACAGAATGTCCTTAAGCTTATATGATCAATTTATACAGTTTTGAAATTAAGTCTAATAACACAATGAAATAATAATAATAATAATTTTTAATATTATAATTATATTATTATTATTTCATTGACTTAATTTCAAGCTTAAGGACATTCCATGTGGAGATATACTGGCACACTAATTAGTTTAGTACTGTGTAAGATAAAATACAAATTTCTATGACAAGGGTTCAAAAGCTGTAGAGACTCTTACTTCATTCTCTGCTGAAGAACTGTGGCACTAATGACCCACTTGTTGTATGCACCTAATTTTCTCTGTTTGCTATTACCTGCAATAACAAAGTATCATCATGTTGAAATTTACTTAGTCAGTGGTTCATAGGATGCCATGGTTTCTACAGGGAACACGAAGTTTACATCAAGATCTTTTAAAACCTTGGTGTTCTGTCATAGGTGATTGCTGATTGACATTGGTTCCTACATCTGTTTGATTTCTTTTTTTGGTGGATTCCTAGCAGAAAAACAAAACAATACAAAACAAAACTAGGAAAATAAAACAAAAATCAGTAAAATTCAAATAAATGTTCCAACCAAAACTCATGGCTAGTCAAAGTAGTTCCTTCCTTATTTTAAGAGTCACTGTCTTACTTGTTTCTCTATGTATTTGTCCATCATTTTGACTAATTTAAAATGTCCTTTGATTTTATTTGTTTCTCATAATAAAGTTATCTTTTTCAAAGCAACATTAATCAATGAAAATGTTGACTATTCTTCATTTTTAGTGTGGAACTCAAACTCACAAACTTGCCTTTTTTCACAATATGAAGATTGGTTACTACCCTACATCTTCACACAATAATAATTTGAAATAATAATTATAAAAGTGCCCACATATATATGATTTTTTAAAAAAATATATAGCATTATTAAGACTGGGATTTTTTATACATGTAACTCATGTAATGAAAACGAATGCAAGAAGGGATGCTTCCAGACAATTTTGGTGTTTAATGTACAGATAATAAAACTAAACTAACACTTGTTTTATTGTTAGATCCAATGTGTTCTGTGTGTAAGTGGAGTTTGAACTATAGTGACATGCCAGATCTTTCTGGCAGGTATGAGAAATTTATAAACCTTTCAAAAGAGATCTGAAAAATTTTAGTTAATTTCAGTCGCTTGAAAACAGAAGAGGACACCAGTCTTTCAGGAGCTATGGTGCACTATGCTGCTTGTGTGTTCAAATCAGCTGAAGAGTTTGCAGAGAATCCTCAAAATCTTGTGCACAGCATTTGAAAGAGAACTCACTTCTTTGGAATTTTACAAAAAGACAAGGTGGGAAACAAAGAGAAGAAACAGGAGTGTTAGCCCCACAAAAAAGAAGAAAAAACAAAAAAGAAAAAGAAAATCTGTGCAGCTGGAATCTCTCTTAAACTTTGCACTCATTACGCTGCTTAAAGATGAAAGAATTTGGCCAGTCAATAGTAGGAAGTTGTGCATAACCACAAGAAGCATTGTCATCAAAACCTCTATTTTTTTTTCCATAAATTTTATTTTAATTTTCTATTTTTAACTTAATCCAATCACCTTGTTCAGATCAATCCCTATCTATCTGACCTGAGAGAATGTATTTTACATTTGTGAATTATCTTGAAATCTCCCAAACTATGAGTTGTTTTAGATAAGCTCTTAAAGTAATGCTAGAAATCAGCACTAGAATGCAAAAAGCTATTTGAAATAGCTTTTTTTTCTTTTTAAAGAGCTGAAGATAGGAACATTTTATCTAGACAAACTTCCATGAATCTGAACTTATATTTTATCTTATGCACATATTATGATCTATGCCCAAAACTGAGACACAATATCTTTCTAATAAATCAATTTCAAATTCAGATGCCTAAATTTAGGATGAGCTGAATAGCTTTCTTGATTCCACTGATTGTGCTGCTTAGACAAACTACAATGTATATAAAGACATCTAACTAATAGGCACTTACTGTAGACCACCTGAATGTCTTAATGTGGGGCTGAATTTCTCCCTGGGTATTGCTCACTGCTTACACTGGGGTACATAAATACAAAGAATACCATAGTCTTATCCATCATTGTTTGCATAGATAATCTGTTTAAAACAACAGATTAAAAAAGTTCAACAGCCAAAAATGCACATAAAATACTATTGTAGTTAAAGCTTCACCTGCACTTAAAGTAATAAATCTTGCTAGTCTAAAATCTCTATGTATTGCCAAAAGAACCATAAACTAACTTCTCTTTCTATTGAGAAAGCACTTAGAGATGTTTCGGAAAACATACATTCTTCACAACTTTTAAATATGCCTCAAAGCATGAAAACCAAAAAGACATGGATAGCGAGTTTGTATTTGAATCCGCCATTATTTCTGAATTATTTTCAAGTCATAAAAGAAACAGTAAGACTGATATTTGCAAATGGTTTTAAAATAGCATAACAGTACAATTGGTTTGAACTTTCACAAGGTACTACCATCTTTATATGGTAATATAAACACGAGTTTGAAAGATACTCACGTGAAGTCTACAAATTAATTTGACGATAACCAGTATGTGTTTTCAGGTAACATTTCATTTTACATACTATCTGTTGTTAGCAAAATGGTTTTTAGACAACTGTCTGTTGAAAGTTGCTATAAAGCAAATCAAGTTTAGTATTACTTTTTTTTTTTACCTAGGAACATGTGAATCGACTTAGGCGTGTTCTTACAAGATGGCTTCTTGTTCTTACAAGATGTAGCTTTAAAAGTGTTTTCTAGGTGTTAGAAGTTGCTTCTGTACAGTAGGTAAATTTCTCTTCTGTGATTCCTCTTTATTTTAAGAAAAACAAAGACAGTGAGTGTTAGAGACCTTTGATCACTGGCTATTGCTTCTACTTTTTTCTCAGTAGCTAAAATATTTTATATTCTGTCTTAAAACCAGGAAACTCTTATCTTCAATGTGTCAGAGATATAAAACAGTAATTAAAAGGTATTTGAAAAAGGTTAGGGATATTTTTATTGCAGTTTGTTTAAAGATATACTTTGGGAAAATAGAAGAAGCAGAATGTGTTCTTTTTCTGTACATTATTTGTCAGATACCTTATTTCGGTTTGTGGTTTCAGATAATAAAACTAATCCTGAAGAGCAAAATTTTCTAAAAAAATGTAAAAATAGTTTAAAACTGAGTGGAAGCAAATGTTAGAACATTTTGCAAATTTCCATAAAGATGGAAAATTAGAAATTTGGGTCAGCATGTGCTACTGTAAATGTTCCTATTTTAAGCACGTTAATTTCATTTTAATTAAAATTCAGGAAAAAGCAACATCATCACTCTAAGCCTCTAATCATTTTATCCTTTTCAGATTTTGCAAGTAAAATCTAGACATAGAATTTAACTATATACTTTCTCTTGTCTTATAAAAGCAGTGCAGAGATTTAACAGCAGATGAGCATGCATCTGTAACAAGCATGATAGATAGCAACTGTATTAAGTTCTACTCAACAATTTTATTACTAGTCATGACCATATTAAAGAAATCGTAACAGCTCTAATCACTTTTAGCTCACCAAACATACACTTAGCTTCTTTGAGACAATCCAGGAGGTCATAATCCCATTATTAACTGCTGTTTTCATGCGTGCCTTGGCCTCCATATCTGGAAAAGCTTAGCTTTCCTCACTTTTATTGTTATAGTTTCCCAGTCGTTGTGCAGCTTTCTGGTCATTGGGCGCACACACACACTCCAAACACACACACACACACGCACTGGTGCAATATTCATTAATAAATTGAGATTAGGTTGAAAAATAAGTTGGCTAGGCAGAGGGTAAAGACTAAGAAATTTAGAGTTATTCATTTACATTAAACCTTTATATCCTGATGACTGTGTGAAATCTTTCTGCTGATCACATAATGCGCTTACCATGGCAAATAAATGTTATATAATTCCTAGCATTTTGCCTATCTTTTTAATTTCTCAAGTCAGAAACATAAAAAAGGGTCTAATCTTTTTACTACTGCATAGAGGATGTTAGCTCCATGTCTTGGTATCATTTTTCTGGAATTCCATGTGACTCAGTTCATGTGACTCTAGTTTGAAGTGAATGAATGAGTCACTTTTAAAATTTGGATCACAAACTGAGTAAGCAGGATACTTGTGATTTTTAAAAGCTTTGTTAAAAAGCTCAGATATGCTATCCCTTAAAGGTTTCCACAAAGAATTCTAATGTTTATTCTCCTGCTTTCTATTTCAGATTAGTTAACCAAGTCACTTACTCTGAACTTTATCTTCTGAAGATGTGTTTATTTCAGGAATCTGAGACTTTCTTTTTCACTGTTGAAAGGTTATAAAAGACCTGAAACTAAATAGAGAAGTTCTTGTGTTTAATTTGATTAACCAGACAGAATAATGGCATGCCCTAAAGTATTTCTATATGAATGAATGACTACATTATCATAAAAGGGACCTTTGCTTTTACAGCCATTCCTCAAGCACAGATTATAGCATAGTAGTACAAGGATGATCTAAGGATAAAACAAAAATATATTTAAAGGAACACATCTTATGTCTTTTTGGTCAGATGAAAAAAACCCAAGTATTGAAACACAAAAGCATTTAGATGTCAGTATCTAGAGGAAATGAAATCTTCTCCAACTACATTTTTTTCTCTGAGGTTGAGGTATTTTTACAGAATAAATAAAATGTCTAATATTAAAAGTCAATGTCTAGTAATGGGTTCTTATGGCATAGTTGTTTTCTTGTTTTATTTGTTTTCATCCTCTATAATAGAGACAATTTTCTTTTGCAAAGCAAAAGAAGCATATATTAATCAGTAGTCTACTGGCTACAGGCAGTCGAGGGCTGTTTTCCAAAAATATTTATTGGGTGGACAGAAACAGTACATTTTCCAAGGACATAATAAAATACTGCAATGTTTTAAAAAAGAGCTTTCATATGACAGTTTTGAGAAATCTTACTGTCATTCAATGATAATTTTGAATATAAAAATGAATAGAAAAAGAAAAAGAAAAAAAAGAAGTAGTATTTGAAGTTAGTGTTCTTGAAGAAAATGCACAAAAATTACATAATTACATATAGAGTCTGTTCTTTCAAGTGTCTAAGCTGATCTCAATAATTACCAAAGAGTACAGAAGAAGTGGTATCAATTAGATAGTCAGTTAGCCTGACTGTGTAGTATACAGTTCCACATGAAAAGTGTGAATGTGTATTTTGTCAGAGGGCATAGCCTTGACATCCTTGTAGGAATTACACATGTGGCATTCTAGGAAAACTGGTACAGGACTTTATGAAGTGCACATAAGTAATTGATGTTGTATGTGCAGATTTCATCTTCTGACCTTTTCTGCTTTTCAATGGTGTGACCATAACCCTCTGTTTTGTCTGTTATTTCTGATCTAAGTTTTTTATCAAAGATGATTTATCCAAATATAAATGGGTCACTGCAGTTTGATCTGACATGCATCAGACATGCATCTGACGTGTACGTATTTGTGCATACACATATACCTGAGGTTAAATATGAGCTGCATAACATGGAATAAAAATGGATATTAAAAAGAAAAATAAAATACAGATAATGTAAAAAAGACTGAGCTCTTCTAGAAAACAAGAATACAGAATCATAGAATCATAGAGTCACAGAAAGTTTTGGGTTGGAAGGGACCCCTAGAGGTCATCTAGTCCAAACCCCCCGCAGCAAGCAGGGACACCAATAACTAGATCAGGTTGCTCAGAGCCCTGTCCAACCTGGTCTTGGATGTTTCCAGGGATGGGGCCTCCACTAGCTCTCTGAGCAACCCATTCCAGTGTTTCACAACCCTCATTGTAAAGAATTTCTTCCTTATATCTAGCCTAAACCTACCCTGTTTTAGTTTAAAACCATTACTCCTCATCCTGTCACTGCTGTCTCTATATTCTCTCTATATGGAGGAATGGAAGGCAGAAAAGGCCCATGTTTATAGTTGTTACTATAGCATCCAAGGTCACGGACAGACCTTTTAGGTACTGCAAGTGAGGAGTTGGAAGCGGTCATACTCACAGGGAGGGGCGGGCAGAACAGATGACAGAATAATTGACCAATTAGGTATTCCATGCCATGAACGTCATACTCATTTTAAAACTTGGGGATCATGAGGGTCTCACTCTCTTCATCTATGGCCGGCTTGTGAAGAGGACCCTTCTCGTTGTTCTGCCTGTGATCCTGATCTAGATTGCCATCCATGCATTCCTGAATCCAGTTCTTGTCTACTGCTGAGGCCAGTCTGGGACTTCCTGGTGCTGCCTGGCAGCTGCTGGTGGGATGCCAGTACACATGGCACCCAACTCTGGGAAACTCAGTATCATTTTTGTGTATTTTCTTTTATTTCTCTGATTATTAATATTATTACTATTATTAGTATTTTTAGTAAAACTGTTTTAATATTAAATTTGTAAGTCTTTCTCCCTTTTCCTCCTTTTTCCCTTCCCATGGTGGGGAGGGCGGGTTTAATAGAGACTTTTATGATCGTCTGCCATTCTGTTTATTGCTGCCCGGCTCAAAATGGTGACAATGACTAAGGCATCTGAATGCAAAGTACACTGAACTTTCATGCTTCAATTTTGTAATGCACAATTCAAAACCTTAAATATTGGAGATTCAGAAAAGCAGATTACTCATAAATCCTTAAGAGAAAACAAAAACTACCACCTTCAGGATTATGAAACAAATACTATAAACTAGCAGTCTTAAAATACAGTTTGTAAAGAATATAAAGGTATTTCAAGAGTCAAACTGAATGCACACCATACTTGTATATTGTGCGTAAACCTAGTCATTATGACAATGACATATTATTAGACATCTTGAAGTTACATGAATCAGGTGTTTATTAGAATGTAGATGCCTTCATTATACTTTGCAATGGTACTGCAATATGTGTGGCTACTTTTTTTCCTGAAACATAATGATAATTCCTTGCTTTTTATACATTTCATGGAAAACCATTTTCATGGTCCTTAGGCTTTTTTTGCAAACATTTCCAAACACAGTGTGGAAAGCTTAACTACAAGAAATAAAATCAGTGTTTTAGAGGTGAAAACAGAAAACATTTCACTGGAATACTTTCACTGGCTTCCTGATTTTTTAACAGATGTGAAAACATTAGCACACTTTCAGATATTGACCTAACAAACTCTGTTGCACACTTTTGTGTTTCTTTTCTTTGCTTCCAGGGATGTAATAAATATACTGCAGGTATCAGATAAAATGTGGAGATATTACTTTAGTTAAGCTGGTAAAAACTATGCTAGAAGTTTTAGCCTTTTCTCTTAGCCAATCTTCTGTATATATTTCTTCTGTATAATTTCAAACTACCACTGTAAAATACTTCTTGTGAGAAAGTAAGTTTCTGCTGTGTTGCCAGTATTCCCAATCTACAAACTGAGCTTTTGTTCTGAGGCTTTTTGCCTGCAAAACTCTTACTTGAGATTTCTAATAGTTTGGGAAAAAATATCTCTCCTTTAAGTCTTTATATAGCTATTTCTTTTTTTTTTTTCTTTCTGCCTTCATGCACAAGTTATGCTAACTTGATTTTTAATGATAGTCTTGACCTAAATATTAAAACTGGTCTGTGAAAAGAACTGCAAATTTTTAATCTGGTTTGGGTTTTTCCACCTCCTTCATAAAAAGAGTTTTTTCCTGGTTTTCAAGAAAATTCTCGAACCCTTCTATAAACTTATGGAGATACACTTCAAACACAGCTAAGGATTTTCTCTGTTTCTTTTGTTTTGCCATCACTTTTGTGGAACTTGTGAGAAATCTTTTTCTAATTTTGTTCCTATATTTATTAAGATGCAGGTTATATTTGATTGCAAGCAAAGAGTGGAAACGAGTCCATAATCGGGGCAGTAAGCTAACCCTCTCCTTGCCCACCATGCTTCCTCAGGTGCCTCTGAAAAATAAGTATGAGGCTTTAGCTGTGTAGGACCTGTCAGTGGATAATGCGGGCGTCGATCTGTCTACACCATACAAGTTGCAGAGAACAGAAAGACCCACCCCCTGTATTACTACCACATCAATAAGGCAGAAAAGAAGAGCTGTAATTGTAGAACACTCTCTTCTGAAGGGAACAAAGGGTCCAATATGCTCGGCAGACCCTCCTTATAGGGAAGTCTGCTGCCTCCCAGGAGCCCGGGTGAGAGATACCACTCTTCCTAGCCCAGTACAGCCCTCAGACTACTATCCATTACTTCTCTTCCAAGTGGGTGGGAATGAAATTGCAGTACATAAACCAAGGATGATCAAAAGAGACTTCAGGGCCTTGGGGTGGCTAGTGAGAGAATCCAGGGCACAGGTTATTTTTTTCTCCCTTGTTCCAGTTGCGGGCAGTGACGTTCCGAGGAACAGGTGGACTCAATCTATTCACACATGGCTCCATGGCTGATGTCACCGACACATCTTTGGCTTTTTTGACAATGGAATGGCCTACATGGCACCAGGCTTGCTGGCATCAGACAGAATTCACCTTTCTCAAAGGGGAAAGAGGGTCCTTGCTCAGGAGCTTGCGGGGCTCATTGGCAGGGTTTTAAACTAGATGTGAAGGGGGAGGGGGAACATATCAGGCTTGCCAGTGACAAACTGTGGGGTGATACATGATGGCTGGAGGCACAGGGTGCTAGTATGGGCCATCAGACATCTGCCCAGAGGCGTGCTGGGGACACTGCAGCACAGTCAAAGTCTTGCGGAGATAAGCTGGGAGCTCCTGAGGAGTAGGAGTCAACAAGGAAGCTTCTGTGAAACACCCCAAGAGAAACAAGGGGTGTTCCTCTATGAAGGTCAAATGACCAACAGCCCAGATGAAGTGCCTCTACATGAATACACGCAGCACGGGAAACAAACACGAAGAGCTGGAAGCTACCATGCTGCTAGAAAGCTATGATCTGATTGCCCTTACTGAAACTTGGTGGGATGAATTTCATGACTGGAGTGTGGCTATTGACAGCCACAGGCTGTTCAGAAGGGACAGGCAGGGAAAGAGTGGTGGAGGTGTTGCCCTCTACATCAAGAAATCAATACAGTGTGAAGAGCTGTCCTTGAAAAATAGTCACGAGCAGGTAGAAAGCCTATGGGTAAGAATCAGAGACAGAGGAAACAAACAGAACCTGGTCGTGGGTGTCTACTACAGGCCGCCTGATTGAATGGAGCCTACTGACGAAGCCTTCTTCCTCCAGCTCCAGGAGGCTTTGTGCTCACAGTCTCTCATCCTACTGGAGGACTTCAACCACCTCGGCATCTGCTCGATAAGTAGCACGATGAGTTGTAGGTAATCCAGGAGATTCTTCAAATGCATTGAGGATAATTTTTTAAGGCAGTTAATTGACACCCCTACAGAAGGGGGTGCAAGACTGGACCTGGTGGTCACTGGTGTAAGTGAGCTCATTGGTGACATCAAGACTAGAGGCAGCCTGGGCTGCAGTGATTATTCATTGGTGGAGTTCAGTCCTGAAGGTTATAGGAAAGGCGAGCAGTATAGTCAGGACCCTAATTTTTAGGAAAGCCCACCTCCAGCTCTTCAAGGAGTTTGTCAGTAGAACCCCCAGGGAAATGGCCCTCAGGGACAGAGGGGCAGAACACAACTGGCACATCTTTAAGGATGATTTCCATAGAGCCCAAGAGCTCTCAGTCCCCAGGTGTGAGAAGTCAGGCAAGGAAGGGAAGAGACTAGCATGGCTGAGTGGAGACCTGCTGGTCAAACTAAAGACCAAGAGGGAACTGCACAGGGAGTGGAAACAGGGACAGGTATCTTGGGAAGAGTATAAAGACGCTGCCCGGTTGTGTAGGGATGGTGTCAGGAAGTCCAAGGTGCGGCTGGAGCTGAACTTGGCAAGGGATACTAAGAATAACACGGGCTTCTACAGGCAAGTCAACCAGAAAAGGAAGGTTAAAGAAAGAGTGCCCCCCCGGATGAACAAAAATGACAACCTCGAATCAACAGGTGAGGAGAAGTTTGAGGTGCTCAACAAATTTTTGTCTCAGTCTTCACTGTCAACGTCTCTCCTAGCCCCTCCCCAGCTGATGGAAAGCAAGATGGGGAGGAGAGGGGCAAAGTCCCTTCCCACTCTAAGCGAAGACCAGGTTCATGACCACCTGAGGAACCTGAACACACATAAATCTATGGGACCTGACAAGATGCATCCCAGAGTCCTGAAGGAATTGGCTGATGCCATTGCCAGGCAACTCTCCATGATATTTGAAAGGTCATGGCAGTCAAAGTCCCTGGTGACTGGAGGAAGGGAAATATTGTGCCCATTTTTAAAAAAGGTAGGAAGGAGGAACCTGGGAACTACTGACCTGTCAGCCTCACCTCTGTGCCTGGGAAGATCATGGAACAGGTACTTCTAGAAGCTGTGCTAAGGCCCATGGAGGACTGGGAGGTGATTTGAGACAGCCAGCATGTCTTCACCAAGGTCAAGTCCTGCCTGACCAACCTAGTGGCCTTGTATGATGGACTGACTACACCTGTGGACAAGGGAAGAGCTCTGGATGTGGTCTATCTGGATTTCTGTAAAGCCTTCAACACAGTGCCTCACAACATCTTTCTCTCTAAATTGGAGAAACATGGATTTGATGGGTCGACAGTTCAGTGGCTAAGGAATCAGCTGGAAGGTCACAGCCAGAGGGGAGTGGTCAATCGCTCGATGTGCAAATGGATGGTGGTGACAAGTGGTGTCCCTTAGGGGTCCATACTGGGACCAGTGCCGTTTAGTATTTTCAGCAATGACTTATACAGTGAGAGCAAGTGCACCCTTATCAAGTCTGCAGATAACATCCAGCTGAGTGGTGCAGTTGACACACCAGAAGGACTGGATGCCATCCAGAGTGACATGCACAAGCTGGAGAAGTGGGCCTGTGTGAACCTCATGAGGATGAACAAGGCCAAGTGCAAGGTTCTGCACATGGGTCGGGGCAACCCCTGCTATCAATACTGGCGGGGGGATGAAGGGATTGAGAGCAGCCCTACCAAGAAGGACTTGTGAGTACTGGTGAATGAAAAGCTTGACATGAGCCACTAATGTGTTCTTGCAGCCCAGAAGGCCAACCGTATCCTGGACTGCATCAAAAGAAGTATGGCTAGCAAGTCGAGGGAGGGGATTCTGCCACTCTACTCTTCACTGGTGAGACCCCTCCTGGAGTACTGCGTTCAACTCTGGCGCTCCCAGCACAAGAAAGACATGGAGCTGTTGGAGCGGATCCAGAGAAGGACCACAAAGATGATCTGAGGGCTGGATCAGACATTGTCTGATATTTGGTCAGACATTGGAATAGGCTGTCTAGAGAGGTGGTCGAGTTACCATCCCTGGAGGTGTTCAAAAAACATATAGAAGTGGAACTTTGGGATAGGGTTTAGTAGGCATGGTGGTGTTGGCTGGATGGTTGGACTTGATGATCTTAGGCGTCTTTTCCAACCTATGATTCTATGATTCGATCATTCTATTATTCTGGAGCACCTCTCCTATGAGGAAAGGCTGAGGGAGTTGGGGCTGTTCAGCCTGGAGAAGAGAAGGCTGCGGGGAGACCTTATAGCAGCCTTCCAGTACCTGAAGGTGGCCTGTAGGAAAGATGGGGAAAATATTTTCAGCAGGGCTTGTTGCAACAGGAGAAATGGCTTTAAACTAAGAGAGGGTAGATTTAGACTAGGTATAAGGAAGAAATTTTTTACCATGAGGATGGTGAAACACTGGAATCGGTTGCCCAAAGAGGTAGTGGAGGCCCCATCCCTGGAAACATTCAAGGCCAGGTTGGATGGGGTTCTGAGCAACGTGGTCTAGTTGAAGATGTCCCTGCTCACTGCAGGGCGGTTGGGCTAGATGGCCTCTAAAAGTTGCTTCCAACACAAACCATTCTATGATTCTGTGATTTAAGGCCTGTCACATTCAAGTCCTTGGGTTTAGCTGTTCTTTTTCTTAGTATATAAACCTTGCCCTCTTCTTGAATCCAAATCTTGAATTACAGACCTGCTTTTCCTCCTTTTAAATTGAACTGAACCAAACTGTCCAAGATTTTTTTTCACAGCCCTTCTTTTATGTCCTCATTAGTAAAATAAAACCCAAAACAAGTCTAAAATAGCATCACCTCTTAGTGGTTCAATAACTGATGAAGAATTTTTTTTCGCTGTGACATCCATATTCTTCCATTTTTATTAATTTTGTTTTCCAATTAACATCTTAAACATTAATTTTACTATGAAATATGAATACTTAAGAGAGAATCCATAGCGCTATTTATCCCCATCTCACTATATCACATCCAAATCCACAACAGAAGCCTGCCAAACACAAAAAAAACCCACAAAAAACAAAAAACTAAAAACCTCAGCCTCACTAGACTCTTTTATCATCCTTCCCCAAAATGGTTTGATGGGAATGTCTTCTACTGTATGAATTCTAGATGTTTTTACTCCTTCACAGGCTCTCATATCTGTAATGCACAAAATTGTCTCATCATCTTATAATCCTAGCTTTCTTAATTATTGCATATTCTTCAACAACGGTCTTCTAGACAAGACAATTATTTCATAGCATTCCCGGTATCTGTTCAGTGTCTAGTTTCAGTCACTTGACTTAACTCATTTTACGCCAAAGTAAATTTCTTCTTGTTGAGTTTGTCCACTCACTCTTTTTTCATTTAAGGTATGTCTAACCAAGAGTAAAAGAAATCCAGCCAACTACTAAACTTTCACTTTCTGTAATAAAGAGTAAAGTTAATAAGGAAAACAAAGAGAATGTCAATCTATTTTTAATTAATTTGCTATTAATATTCTTTTATTCATTTTCGTATTATCATTCATCTGATTTTTTTTCTCTGATAAAAGAAAACTAAGCATAAAATCTGTGCAAGTCTTTCCTTGATTTCTCCGTTTGTATGAGTCACCCAAAAATCAATACAGAAAGCTATTTCTTTGTTTGCTCATATGGGATCTGTCATTCGAAATAATTTTTGGTAGATATAGCCCAGTGACCAAATATTCAAAGCCTTTAAGACTGTGTTGTGGTTCTACCTGTCAGCTGGCAACAAGGACCAAGTAGCTGCTCACTCACTCTGCCATGAACCCCTACCGCATGGGATGGGGAGGAGAACAGGCAAAAAGTAAAATTCATGAGTTGAGATAAAAACAGTTTAATAACACAAAAAAGGAAATTATGAGGATTATGATAATGATGATGATGATAATAATAATAGTAGTAACAATTAAAAATATTATTAACAAGCTATACACAATAAAATTTTTCTTATTGCCAAACAACAGATTGTGTAGCCTGTCCCTGAGCAGGGATTACAGATTTTGTGGAACTCATGTATTTCACAGAGCTCATGGATTTTGCCAAGCTTGCGAGTTCCACAGAACTTGCTGAACTCAGGGAAAAAGACTGAAGGCACAGAAAAAGTTCAAAATCACGGAAAAAATCAAACTCACAGAAAAACGGATAAAACTCATGGAAAAGGGTTCCTGCCCCTTGGGCAGCCTCCACTTATAAACTGAGTGTGACATCTATGGTATGCAATATTTCCTTTGGCCACCTTGGGTTAGCTGTTTGACTATGCTCCCTCCCAACTCCTGCACACTTATTCATCAGCCAGACATAGGATATTGAAAAAAGTCCTTGAATTCTTAGCAGCAACTGAAAACATCGGTGTATTATCAACATTTTTCTCATACTAAATCCAAAACACAGCAGCTACTGGGAAGAAAATTAAAACTATCACAGCCAAGACCAGGACATACTGTAAGTCTATTACTATGTTTAGAGACTCTGACTTCCTTTATTGGGATTGTGTGAAGTTCATAATGAGGCAGGGTGTAAAGCCTTACAACAGAAAGCTACTTGGTAGTTTCAGTTCAGTCATAAGGTCAAGGAGAATCAGAGAAATATACCCTTCTGAGAAAAGGAGTTTTCAGAAGATCCCTAAAACGAGATCAAAAATAGCTAAATAGATCCTGACAGCTATGACCAACCTGATCTTTAGAATATGCATTGAAGGATAAACTCCAGTGTCCCTCTTGAACAACTTAAAAACTATTTTTGTGATACCTTGTGAGCATAGGCAACAACTGTGTACAAGTTTTGTCCTCTTAAAAAGAAAAAAAAAGAAGAAAAATAGGGGATATAAATTAAAATTCTTTAAATGAAAATTCCTTCCTTCCACAGATAATATATTTATTTAATACTTTCAAATATTCCTCAAGTTTGCTGATGACATAAAACTGGGAGAATAGGTGGATACACTGGAAGGCTGGGCTGCCATTCAGCAAGACCTGGACAGGCTGGAAAGTTGGGCAGAGAGGAACCTAATGAGGTTCAACAAGGGCAAGAGCAGGGTCCTGCACCTGGGGAGGAACAACCCCATGCACCAGTACAGGCTCAAGGCGGACCTGCTGGAGAGCAGCTCTGTGGAGAGAGACCGGGGTGTCCTGGTGGATGACATGTTGACCATGATCCAGCACTGTGCCTTTGTTGCCAAGAAGGCCAATGGGATCCTGGGGTGCATTAAGAGGAGTGTGGCCAGCAGGTCGAGGGAGGTTCTCCTTCCCCTCTACACTGCCCTGGTGAGGCCCCATCTGGAGTCCAGTGTCCAGTTCTGGGCTCCCCACTTCAAGAAAGATGAGGAGCTACTGGAGAGAGTCCAGCAGAGGGCTATGAGGATAATGGTTAGGGGACTGGAGTATCTGTCCTATGAGGAAAGGCTGAGGGAGCTGGGCTTGTTCAGCCTGAAGAAGAGAAGGCTGAGAGGGGACCTTATAAATGCCTATGAATATGTCAAGAGTGGGTGTCAGGAGGATGGGGCCAAACTCTTCAGTAGTGCCCAGCGACAGAACAAGGGGCAATGGGCACAAACTGAAGCATAGGAAGTTATGTCTGAACAGGAGGAAGAACTTCTTCACTTTAAGGGTGACGGAGCACTGGAACAGGTTGCCCAGGGAGGTTGTGGAGTCTCCTTCTCCAGAAGAGATCTTCAAAATCTGCCTGGACAATGTCCTGTACAGATTGCTGTAGGTGACCCTGCTTCGGCAGGAGGGTTGGACTGGATGACCCACAGAGGTTCCTTCCAACCCCAAACATTCTGTGATTCTGTGATTCATGCTTTTTTGTCAACTGAGATCTTTATATTGTGCTTTCCAAATATGCTACAATATTTTTGAAGTGTGCTTTCCCAAAGCTACATCAGAACAGAACACTACAAAATAAATCATTTCTTCCTCTGATTTTTATACAATTGATTGATATTAAAACCCAAATGTTATTTTACCTCTTTTTTTATTTATTACTACAGTATCATGTTGTGGAGCTATATTCTATTTTTAAGCTATTGAACGCCCAACTTCCCTATTTTGAGATACATCTGCTTAGCCAGATCAATTTTACTTTGATATGTCTTGCCTTAGTACAGGAATTCACATAGAGTTTTAATGAAGTGAATTGGATCTCTTGCCTTTTGACCATTTTTTATGGTGCTTGCAGCGCCTCATAGATTGATATTATCTATAAATGTTTTCTCTCTAACAACAGGAAAGCTGTTGGTAAATAATATTGACTGGAATGAAGTGGAAATTAAACTTTATTTGTATCCAACTGGAAAATCTTAAAAAGAATTATAATTAGTCTTGCTGTACTGTTTTTTCTGGGTGTTGGAGTTTTTCTTTCATTCATTTCTTCAGTTATTTTAGGATTTCTTAAAGTTCCTGCTTCCCTACTTTGTTCATATGATTCCCACACAGAACATTTTGAAAACCTTATCAAACTCAAGCTATATAAATTCTACTGCTGGCATTAGTTGTTTACTTTCTCCCTAAAAGAGGAAAAGATGTTTGTTTTTATATGGTTTCTTCTGAGATTTATTTTAATATAGTTGATCATTGATAGAATGTTCAATAACTTATTCTGCTAATATTTCACTAAAATTTGAAAAATTAGTCCATAATTTCATGGATCTTTTTCTTTCCTGTGGAGTCCTGGCTGGACGAGAGGGGACATAGCTTGGTGCTGTTGAGCAACCCAGGTTCCGATCCGGAGGTGAGCCTTAAGAGCGGCGAACACAGAATCCTGTTGGGAAGGTAGAGCCATGAGCTCGGGACACTGGAGCAGGGGGACCGTCATGTCGCAGTTTTCTGCTGCACTGTCACTTCCTGCCACGCTGTCGTTTCCTGCCACAGCGCTGCTTCCGCATCGAGAGGCAAAGCCTTGCGCCAATGGCAGCAAGTTGTAGCAGCTTTGCCTATATATGGTTAGGGGTCTAACCAATCAGATGCTGTAATTGCTTTGCTATATAAACCTTGTTTTGCTGACTAATAAAGGTTGAACGATCAATACTCATATTGGGGTGA
>Ga0065711_1034423_pt1 | contig 23795 bp, 9 predicted proteins | sample Hoacrofraction12_FD_59098 | JGI IMG/M metagenome (GOLD analysis project Ga0065711, IMG submission 59098) | Hoatzin crop microbial communities from Cojedes, Venezuela - Epithelial fraction 12 v2 (version 2) | ecosystem: Host-associated > Birds > Digestive system > Esophagus > Crop | place...
GGAAACATTCAAGACCAGGTTGGACAGGGCTCTGAGCAACCTGATCTAGTTACTGGTGTCCCTGCTCGCTGCGGGGGGCTTGGACTAGATGACCTCTAGGGGTCCCTTCCAACCCAAAACTTTCTATGATTCTATGATTCTATGATTCAAAGCATGTCTCATTACCTCAAGTTGCTCGTGGCTGTGTCCAGACAATCTGAACCCTCCAAAGACAGAGATTTCACAAAATCTGCTGAATGCTGATTGCTGCAATGCATTGGTAAGAAAGCAATCCACATGCCAAGTTATTCTCCATTTTTCTGATGCAGTCTGAAATGTTCCACTTTCTATCAGAGGACTTTCTCACTCACTAAACTTTCTGGATTGCTTATACTCTGTTCAGGAATTGTCTATCAGAACTTTGTATCTGGTGGTAGCTAACAGGTGCCCAGAGGTACTTCCTCCATTCAGGTTTGCACGAGCCTACAGTGGTAATAATTAGTTAAGAAGCTCAGAATGCAGAAAGTAGCACAGTAAGTAAAATCTTTCTGTTACTCTGTGATTTACGGTTGGTTTGCTGCCTTATTTACAAAACTAGATTTTTTTTTCCCAAGCTATTTTAAAGCTGTACTTCATTGTCCCTAAAACATTTTCTAGATATTTCATTTACCCTACAGCATTTTGGTTCCTTATCCAAGGTTTTAATGGTCTTTCATTTACACTTTGTATGAAAACATTAACAAAAGCCTTAGCCTACATCAGAACCCATGTGCTCAGCCCTGTACAAACGCAGGAGAATTTTTGCAATGCTGGCAATTAACCTCTTCATATACTTTCCAAATGGCTTTTCCCTTCCTTGTGGGTCAATTGGCTCCTTCTGCCTTACCCTGCCCTCATCCTTGGATCTGTCTAAGGACAATTGTGGCAATTTCTGGGTGAACAGCAGTAAGATCTCATTCCTTGTTTCCTCCTTACCTTGGAACAGAAACCTCGGTTTATAGCTAATGTCATTTTTCTGGCCAACAGTCTTTTCAAATTAGCAATGCTATAATGAAGTATCCAGATTTAATGCTCTCTTAGGCTTATTGAGGAGGTAATAAAAATCTGTAAGTTGTCATTGTCACCAGTATTTTTGGACAAACTCTAGCATCACTGCTAGAATCACTGGTAGCCGTTCCCAGTGTGCAAATCCCTAGTGAGTTCACAGCCCCTGTGCAGACCTAATCTGGCCTCTGCAGAACCGGGCAGCAAAGGTTTTGCCTCATCCCCACTGACCTGTCCTATCTCCCTTCAACTTCTGTCGCTTCTTCTGTGCAGATTTCAGGTCAGAAGAGCCAGGAAAGCAGTTGTGATTACTTTTGTGGCAAGGAGCTGCTTCGATAACATCTCAGAAACATCTCTGTTGGTCCCTACTACTTTGGTCCCAGTTACTTGCAGAAGAGAGGTTTTAATCTGGACTAGTGCTGGGAGCCTGTTCTTCCACCTTCCTAGGAGACCAGTGCTGCACTAGGTTTGTTCCCCCACCAGAAATGAACACGGAGCATTTTGTTTAAACTGGGAAGCTGATAGTGTTGAACCCATCTATTTGTATAAAGTAGCTGGCTATCTTCTTGCCATCTCTAATGTAAATCTACTATGGTATTGTGAAACTTTATTTATTTTAAGCTTGCAATATTTACCCAAGCAGACCATACAAAAAGGGTCCTTTCTAACTTCCATACCATTTTTCTACTGAGTTATTTGTTGGAAAGATATGTTCATGTATAATTAAATGTGGCTTGCTTAAACCTTTGCAGTTGGTAGCTTAATATATATTTTGTTGTACTTTGAGTACAAAGGCTATATTATGCTTTTGTTGGCATCCTTGCTGGTTAGTATGCCAACTGCATAATTTTGTTCTCTGCTATATGTCAGGATTCAAGCGCCGAGGGCTCAACAGGTGGTGCTGGGATAAAGTTCTGGCAAATCAAATAGGTAATGCAGTTATTTCTTTTGTCAAATTATAATTGGAAACAGAGACAAGTAAAATGAAACTCATATTTTCCTGGTGCAAAACAGAGTTTAGAATTAAATTCAAATCAGTTTCCATGACAAACACACATTACTACTGGAGCTTGGTCTGTAAATAAACATGCAACACCTTAGTTTTGATGTGGAATGATTTGTTCCCTGTAAATTTAAACCTTAAGCATCAGTTTTTAAACAATAACAGAAGGCTAGAGTCCTTCATGAATTTTCTGTCTTTCTTGTACACATTTTGCAGAAAATGTGCCAAAAGCTTCAGGAAAACTTTGAAAAGATCTAAATCTAAAAAGTCAGAGAATTTGAGACAATCTGTGATACATAACTCAAATGTTTAACATGAAGAGTTTCCTGCCGTATTATTTTCTAATCATTGCTATGACCACGTTCCCAGCAGAAAATGATAAATATACTGGAAATTCCAATCGATGTGATGAATGAGGTGCTGCTCATTTTATGCTTGACTTGGATAATGTTTATTAATCATAAAATCATAAAAATGGGATAAAGCCTTCTACAACAAAAATGCAATTAATCATGTATGCATAGCTTGGTTTTCCAAATTTATGCATAAAAAGACCTACACACTTGCAAGCCTATCCACTTTGCTATTGTAGCTGATTTTTTTGCACTGAGATGTTTTTATCTTCCTCTGAGGACCTATCTAAATCTAATAATATAATCTTATCTATGGCTTCTACAACCATTGTGGCTTTATTTAGTTTTCCATTCCTCTTTATTCAAAGACATTTCTCCTAAACTGTAATTTTCTTGACTCCAAGTTCTGTTTTGTCAGATCTGAACCCATCATACACTGAAGCAGCTTCCCACAGTGGCCTCCAGTTCCTTAGGCTGGTCACAAATACCTTTATGTCCGTTTAAGCTCTTATTTGACCAAAGGCTTTACCTTTATATGGAACCAGATGGTACATCGTCTTCTCTCATTTAATTCCACAAGTGATGAGGAACTAAGCAGCATAAGAAAAGGGTATCTTATTCAATCCACAAACTTCATTACTTTTACTTTTCATATACTGTAGTTACTATTGTTTAGCCCTGTCAGAATACATATGTTTCTCTCCCACAGCAGCAAGCTGAGGTTAAGATGCTGACTGTCAGGGCTGCGGGAAGGTGGTGGGACCACTGCCTTGCCCTGGCCTGGGGCACAGCTAACAGAACAAGGCATGAGAAACTGCTGGACACGGCACAAGAAATTGCTGGACATGACAGATCACGGGATGAGAAGCTGACAAATTTACAGATGATGCTGTGAGGAATTCACAGGTGGTTCAGGAGGAGTTATGTGAGAAACAGCAGAATTTCACAGAAAGCTGGGGGTGAGCACTGGCGCTGTTTTGGGGAGTGAGATAGTGCAAGGCAAGCAGTACCAGGTAACCATATCAGCTTACCCACGCAAGGCTGAGATGACCTTGCAATGGTATCAGAAATACCAAAATTCAAATTCAGTGTCTACAGGAGTTAAGAAAGGGAGCAGGGATTGACTGGATTCATGGAGAGCTACTAAATCCGTGAACCTTTAAGCTGTTGGCGTTTGGCTAATCACCAGTTTAATTTCTTCACACTTTTCAGTATGAAGATACTCAGCAACAACACAACGTTGGCTGTGAATAAGGATCCCAGTTCTACATAACCTTGTGCACACTCCCATGCTTGGACCGACTGTGTTCCTGGGGAAGCAGGGCATAGCTTTGTTAACGCAGCAAAGTTGCACCCAGTTGCCTCAGGAGGTAATCTGGCAGCTTCGCTACAAGGGACTAACTCAGAAGGTTCAAAGTATATTACAGCCAAAGTACTTCGCCTCTTTAGAAATCCTTTCACTGCACTGCTACATTTCTAGACTGACCTGGAACTTGCCGTGAGGACCGATCCCTGCTCTCTATGATTTGCCATTCATGTTCAATACATGAGAGAAAGTGTTCTGGTTTTTTCTTTTTTTCTTTTAAATAACCATGTTGAATATTTATCTTAAACCTCAGGTAGCTGTTTAGAAAAGAAACAGCTGAGAAGCAGATAATGTACCCCTTTCATTGACAAAAGATTTATATGTCTTTCCTGGCAGGACTTCATACTTACAGAGCTCACAGCTGACATAGTCAAACACAAGGAGCACGTATTCCAGTGTTTATCCAGGGGAACCGAGACCACTGCTCCCACACTTTTTTGTGTGAAATTAAATCAGCCATGTTCAAATTGGCAAAGATTTAAAAACGTGATAAAATTCCTATTAAAAAGCAGAGAGAGGGGCTCAGAAGCAGTTTGATTCAATGAATACTGTGCAAAAATAAGTAGGGTATGCATGAACATTTCTTCTGACCTTCTGCAGGAGCCATCTGTCTAGTTGCAAGGCACGCTCTCCCCCATGGGAACGGGTGAGGAGTTCAACCACAACGCCGACCACCCTTCCCCCACATCTGTGAAAACTATTGTAGTTTGGCTCTAGCACATGTATCATTTAATTCCATGCTGTGCCAAAAAGAGAAGGGAAACAGTATGAAACATGTTCTTAGGTATGTCTTTGCCACAGACTGCATGTAGCTCAGTGTCACGGATTGCTAGACAGAAAGTTTATCTGCATTTTGGCACAACTTTTCAGCCAATATGTCAAAAAAAAACCCAACAAACTTTTTTTTTTTTAAGTAGGGGGTGAGAAAGGTAGATTAGAATAGTAAATATTTCTGCTTTGCCACAGCTCAAATGAAGCAGAAGAAATAAACATCTTTTAGGTATAGTGCTGATACTTGGAAGGGCCCTCAAGGGAGGCCAGGAGGAGGGCAGGGGATTGGATATACCTTCTTTTCATGAAGTGAGCAGGTAAACCTGTGTATTTTCTCTTTCCCTGCCCCTCATGACTCTGCCAGTCCAGACAGCTCTACTCAGAGAAGTGCCACTGGTGGCAGCATAAACTGCACATTGGAAAGAACAGGCAGAATTTGTCTGAGAGGAAATAAATTTACCAATACATCTGCTTCAAATACCTCTTCCCATTAAGTACAAAACCCACAATATTTTTAAATATTACTGTTCTCCTGGGACTGAAAAAAAAAAAAAGAATAGGTAGGAAATTCATTTTCTGGTATACAACACGCTGCTGGAAAGCCTAGAGGTTAACGCACAAAACTAGATGGCCACAGACCTGAATCCCATCTCTTCTTCTTCAATATTCTTCTGCATTGCATCATGCGTCTCAGTGTTTCTTCCTAAATAAATTAATCCATACAATGAGAATGACCCTGCATGACTCCTGCTCCAGAGAGAAGAGTGGAGCTAATCTGACTTAGTTGTGGAATCAGAGTGCTCATATAGAAACAGGCTCTTGAAATTCAAAATTTTATTATTCCATGGTGTTCAGTTACAGAAAAAAAATGGCAGGTTCCTCTGTGGTACTTACGAACAGAGTGATAGCAAATTTTTCTTTTTTTTACATCGTTACAAATTTGAATAGAATCTCCCCTTTGCTCTTTCGTGTATGGCATTTGATTAATTGAGAATTAGAAATGTAATATCTGTTTTATATTTGTCTCTCAGAAACTGCCTATACTAGGCTTGATTTAAAAAAAAATATTTTTCTCTGTAGTTATTTGCTGTCATTTTCTGAGAGTGTGCATAATGAAACATAGATATTTGGAATATTTGAAGGCAGAAAAATGGGGGGGGCGCATAAGAATGTGTGTGCTTTTGTGAAAAGGTGTTTGTACATGAGTGTACAACTATACATCTCACTCCTAAGCCTGAAACCAAATTTCCAACTGTTTTTGAGTTTACATACAAAAAGGCATGAGGTAGAATGAAAATAACATCTCTCCATGTTACTGAAATATGGGAGGGGGAGTAACAAATCCTCCAGGACAGGAGCAAAATGGATATAATTTCTCCTCTCTACCAGTCCTCTTACAGCCCAGAAATTTATACTTAGAGTTATATTTTCATCTCAGTTCAGGTTTTAGCTATTCAAATCTCCTTTTCCATTAGTGTAAATTAAGCCGCTCAGGCTTTGTGTGCGGATGTTGCCCTACTTTCGTCGCCCTGTCTCTGTGTGCCTGCAGCTCCATTTCCCTGCTCTGGTCTGCAAGGTAAGTAAACCCTCACAGGGCTCCGGCTGGCGTGTGCCCACAGGCTAGTGCATCACCTGCTGTACCTCTCCGGTCTGTGACACCTTTAACGCTTTCTTTTCCCTTCAGATGAGGACTAGCACTCCAGCTAGACAAGTCCAGAGATTAGCAGGGGAAGAGGCTGGGAATACAAAGTCTGGAATCAAAAGACCTGCCTGTACATGTTCCCAGACTCTATTCTGCCATCCCACCTCTCTGCTTAGTTTCCCATTTTCCTTCTTGCTGTTCTTGTATACATGCACGTGGCACAATGCTTTTTGAATACCTCTTGACTTGACCCTCAGAACCGTCGTCTCTGTTTTCCTTTCTATAATTTCATCTTTATTTATTTTCACTACAAATAATGTAAGGGCTGGTGATTTGATCCACATAAAGTCCTGTCATTGCGACACCTAAAATGGCAATGTCTACCCTGAGGTGTCTGGTTTCCAGTCGCAGTCACTGTGATAGGCATTGCCTTGTGTCACATGCCTGAGTTTCATAATAGTGCAGGAGAAGGGTTTGATACCTTACTGAAAACTATTTCAGCATTTTTTTTATGATTTTATTATGATTAATGGATGAGACTAAACCATTTGTAGTGCATTTATTGTCAGATACAATACTGAAAGTAATTTGACTCCTACAGTACTTTCTTTTTTTAATAATACTATGCAGTGGCAAAAAAGGCTATGAAATCCTGTGTAGAGATCTTTATCTTAGTTGAACTGGTTGAAATATAGACAATGGAAATTCTCTGGGTTGACATTGCTATAATAGGAAGCAGCATATGACCTGCTCTTCTGAGCAATGTGCTGTCACCACAAACTATCTCACCATACATACCTAACATATAGGAAGTTTATTTGTCAGCCTGCTCCTGGGAGCTCTTTATTTGTGGCTACTTTATCATCTCAGTAAACCCATGTTTTTCATGATTAGAAACATAACAGTCTTGCAAAATCTAAAGTTGTACAGCTGAATGTGACTGCTGTTATTATTAAGTCATTTTGCTGTGAGCACTGGAGAAACTGGCTAGTGCCATACTGTGTTACTCAGCTAGCAGGTCAAGAGTACTATGAAAGTATGGAGTTCAGAAGACCTCTCTTAGCACGTCGTGTTTCACTGAAGGACTGAATTACTGTTTCTCACAGGACTTGAGATGTTGGAAACGCAAGCTAATATTTTTGTCTGCAGCTTCTTTAACTGGGGACTGTGCATCCTCTAGCACAGCACCTCACCCGGCAATGGTCTAACCCTAAGAAGGTTGCTTCACAGCTGCCACAGAAGACAATGTTGTGTGCCACAGTAGTCCATTTACTACTGTGAACAGCTGTACCATTTAGCTCTGGAGTGATGGTCTAGTGGCTTACCTGAGGAGCAAGAGCTGAGGTAAGACATTGATTGAGATACAAGGATGCCAGTTCCACTTAGTGGTCAGATACATTCAGCAGAGCTAAACTGCCAACTTTCTAAGTGCAAGGAAAAGAATTATGCACTGACACTCAATGGAGAAAAATAGATAAGATAATAGACTTGGAGAAGTTAACTAAAACCACAGTAAATAGGCCAACAACATTTTGAAGAATGGCTCGCTAGACATATAAACCTAATAATACGGTGCTCAGTTACCTCAGACTCTAGAAGGCTACGCGAGAACTGGTGGTGCCAACACATGACAGAGCTGCAAAAGGAGCAGATCTGGAAAAGAAAGCCAGATATTAAATTGTCGGTAATGGCTCTGTGTAATCAATTATTTGCATGCACCTCAAGACCACAGGCAGCAAAAAGGAAGATGAAAATCCATGAGAAAGGCTCCAGAGGTGACCCTGAGAACTAGGAACTCATAAACCTTACTGGTGCAGCAAACAAACTGGTAGAAGTTGCAAAAGAAACAAATTGGTCGACGTGGGGGAAAAATATGTCCCTCTGAGAAGAGTCCACCTGACTTTTGTAGAAGACAGTCATGCCTCCCAAACCTATTAGAGCTCTGTGGAGGAAGGGACATGTTGTGCTTCATGAGGAAACCCCAGCAGCCCTGTTAAATGGGCACTCTCTGAGATGCAACTGCATACTGTCTACCTTACTGAGTGAACTGGCTGTGCTAGGGTCATAAAAATCTATTGCAGTTATAACTGATATTAAGGGCTTTTGTTTTCTTGTTGGATGGAACAGAATTCTCTGTACTTCCGACTTTTTTTGAAAGCTGCAAGCCAAATCTCATATACATCAATTAGACTGTGAAAACGTACTGCTGGAGTTGCCTATGGAATATAACTTCATGATAAATTGCATGCATGCCATAGGCAGACATAACAGAATGTTATTGCCATTGTTCATCCTTTGGTATTTGGAGCGCAGATTCTGAGCTTGTTAATCAGCATTTCGTCCTGCTTTTACTCGTGTGCGTTCAATGCCAAGAGTGAATTTCCTCTATATGCTTTTCTACTGTAAGCTTTGCCAATGCTCTTTTGTTCAGTATGTCAGTCAGCTGTGCTCTTGCTTTAATTGTGCCAGTAACTCGTGTCTGCAGATTATTTGTTCTGGTCTGCTGCAACCAGCATTGTGTCAGTCTGAAGCTGATGGAGACATTGCGTCTTGTGTAAACCCAGTTCAGGTCTGGGGACAGCAAGCGCAATCCTGGACCCTTCTTCAGGTGTCCTGCAGCCCTGAACAATGGGACTCAGAAGGTGTGCTAAGACTGTAAAAATACTAATTTGTGTATTATATACAAAGAATAAGGAGTGCAACAGCTGATGTAGTCTGAGTGCTTTTTTTGGGAAAGATTTGATCTCACTGTTTGTGAGATTTGTTCCAAGAGATTTGTTTGAAATTGTTACCAAGAAAATAAGTAAAACTGTCATGAAAATTATTTTGAGTAATATCTATTACAAAGCACTCGCTATAGCAATACTAATGCTAGTTCTAACACTAGTATTCTTCCGTTCTATTTATGTTGGGGCGGGGCGGGGGGTAGATTATGGTTGCACGTAACCAGTTGTATATCACAAGCTAATTATTTTAAAGAAAAGATCAGCTGAAAGAGATCAGTCATTCCTGTCCAGGGGTAATATGCCACTTATTTGATAAAAGATATAAAAGTCATTCATACATTGTTGTCTACAACTTTGAATTCCACTTAGGACTGATCAGGAGAGATGTTAAGTGCCTCCTCTTCAGTCAACTAAGCCAGCAATCTTCACATGTTTAGAGATGAGCCATTAAAAAGACAACAGATTGACTCTCTTGGTTTACTCTCTTTCTCAGACAGAAAATATAAAAAGCATGAAAGAAAATTCAGTGAAGACAAGATTCCCAGAATTTAAGAAAAAAAATCAAATCATAGAATCATAGACTAGGTTGGGTTGCAAGGGTCCTTTAAAGGTCATCTAGTCCAAGCTCCCCTGCAATAAGCAGGGACATCTACCACTAGATCAGGTTTCTCAGAACTCCGTCCATCCTGACCTTGAACGTATCCAGATGTCCAGGTATGTGTGTGAGATATTGCTTACCCTTCCCATGTCTCTCCAGCTCAACACAAAGTCCTGCAAATGAAAAGACCACTCATTAGAGATCCCCCATAAAAATAAATCCAGGCTGAGGTTCTTCATCTGCTAAAGGATTTTGATTTCCTGTCCCAATAAAAGTTTAAAGCAAGATAAGGCTATTTTCATTAGCTGTTGAAAGTTTGGATGAAAACATGTTTCTTGGCGGTACTCTTTTTCTTATTCTTTTTCTTTCTTTCTTTTTCTTTTTTTTTTTCACTAAGCTACTTTTGAAATAGCCTTCTGTGGGCACACACACTGTTCCAACTTTCAGCCTTGATAAAAACTACAATAACTAAGGGGCAAACCTTACAAAGTAGTTCATGAGTAAATGGAATTTAATGGGGTCAATTATCCCCACATGCTTCTGTGCAGGTTTCATTAATATTGATAGGCCATAGACATGCGTATTGAGCTGAAGAATAGGCTATCACTGGCCTCTACACTATTTTGTGTGTGTGCTGATTTAGAATTATTCAAGAGAACTTATTAAATTTCATGTCTAAGATGTTAGTGGCAGAAAAAAACCCACATTTGTCCATTACACCTGCAAGATACAGAAAGGTTGAAAAAAAGAGATTAAACATGACTGAAACAGTGCAGATTCCATTTGTGCTTTTTCCATAATTTAGAATCACATTACATGCATGTCTCTACATAAATATTTAATGAAATCGAAATGAATATGTAGCAGGCTGGGTTCTTCCCTCTAAGGGTTAAGTTCCATTTCTGCAAATTGGTTTGTGCCCTATTTCTGTTCCTGTGTCTCTGTGCATCTAGACATTTTCTTGGCATCTCTAACTCTGCTGAGGTTTCAGGAGATCTTCAGAGATTTGCTTGTAATTGACCTGTTTGGATTGCACATGACTGGCATTTGCTAAAAGATAATACAGTCCTGCACTTTGTTGTTAAGTGCTGGTCGTGTTATTAACTTGTGGCCAAGCCAGAATAAAGGCTCAGGAGACATCATTTTCCCTGAGACAACTTCATTTGGTTCTTACCGTAATCTCCATTATAAATGAAGCACTTTGGTCTCAGCCGAAGAGAGTCACGTATTCTTTAACTTGTCAGCTGTGTTTGTCCAGTAATGAATACACCCACCTTGCTTCATTTTTTTAAGATGTTACTGTACACTAAGGGTAAACAATCTACAGAACATCAAAGTCAGATGATTTAACCTTCTGCCACTTCTCTAACCACCAGAGTTCCTGCCACTGCTAACTGGGTATTGGAACATGTGTAAATGTTTTCTGAGAAAACAGGATTATCAAATGAAAGAAACCTGATGTTTTCTCCTTAGAATACAGGAATATTTAATAAGCTTAGGTCTGCCCTGTCCCAAAGGAGTCTGAATGAGCCCTATTTGTTTTAGGTTTATCATGTAACAGAAACAAATCTTGCCCCCCGCTACAACAGCATCATTCTGGAGGAACCTCCAGGTTTAGGTCTGCTGTAATTTAAACTGGTACTGTCTCAGTGTAACACATCTGACTTCAGCAAAGGTCCTCATGTTTCTCACCATCTTTAATAGCCAAGAAAATTAAAAATGAAATTAGAGCCTAGAAACAATGAATTAACACTAGCCAGATAAGCACATGCAATCTACTTTGTGTAACACAAGAATTAAATACTGCTGATCTTTGCAAGTAGCAATGACAACTCAAATACTATGCATTGGAGCCTGCAATAACTCGGAGGCTAATTAACTGCAGAGAGGTCTTTTTATGTCACACTTTGTATTAAATAAATTCAGCACAAATCCATAGAGACCAATAAGCATTTTTAGGCAGTCTAGCTAAATTTTACCCCAAAAGTGATCAAGCTACAAAGGATTCCAGCTTGTGAGATGTCTGATTAATATCTTGTCCTCCAATAATGCAGGTGTTTATTATGAAAACAAGAACAAATAAGGGATGGAAAAAGAGGAAATCTCCTATCAGTACATGATTTTCTATCTTTCTTTGGACATGGTACGAATAGAATATATATTTTATGTCAGGGTTTTGTAATACTGCTCTAAAATACATCATCACTTTAAAACCAGAAGCTGATGTGATCAAGTGAGCAAAAAAGCAAAAGAAAGTGGGCATAGCGCTCTATATAGTAATTGCAAGGTTTACTCAGGTATTCCATTATCTCATAATCTCTCAGTGAAACCTGAAGATGCATACTAGAAGTATGCAAGCAAAATGCTGCAAGGCCAAGTGCTGGGGAATATCTGTGGCAGGAATAAAATCCTGCTTTGTTTCTAAAAGGACTGATCACAGTCAACAACTGGGGTGCATACAGATCTGTATCCAACAAATACAGCAGTCACCCAGAAAAGTCTGTGCCTTGGCTGATAAAGATGATGAAATGACATATAGTAAAGTCTTTGTAATCCTCCTATCACAATACCACAGAAAAGAGAGCATATTTCAACAGACTTCTTTTTAATCAAATAACACACTGGGAACAAGATATATGCTAGGAATTAAGCATATCTTTTTTAATACAAATAATTCTGCATGGTATAGCTCTTAAAATATTATAATTCTGACGTGATGATTCAGCTGACAGGGCATTCAGCCTTCCTGGGACAAGGCTAATGAGTTCTTTGTTGCTGTAGTCTGGAGACGGGAAATTGCTTGGTGACTCTTACAGTACTGCAAGGCATCTGACTCTTTTTCTTTTTCAGCAGGAATCTGAAGCCTCTTTAACTGAACTGGATACAAAAGCATTATTCTTCACTGGCAAGATGATGTCTCTTTTCTTCATGTACACAAAACTCAATAATATTTAAGTAAGTTTGTGTTTATATCTGTTATACAAAAAAAAGTTCTTTAAGAAATTCTTAAAAGATCCTTTACCTGTACTCCTGCTGGTCACTGTTAGGAGGACCAATTTGTTTTCCTTGGACAGCACTTTCCCCATGGCCTGGTTGTGACAACATAGCAATCAGAAAATGGCACAGCTTATCTCAAAGCTGGATGAAAAAGGGCAAATGCCAAGTGCAAACCTTGCAACTCCACAGTAGAAGTTTTTCTGTGCACTAGTGGAGAACAGACAAGAGTATCTAATAATGCCTCCCTGTTCTTTGAGAGCTAAAAAATTTGGAAAGTAAAGGATGATGGCATCAACTAAGCCACTGAAAAATGCACACCTAGAAAGAATACATGTCTGTTCTGTTCACAAAGAAATATTCCACTTATCTTTGTAGCCGTCTTTGTCTTGTTCTCCTTCTCTCCCTTGCACACCCAAGAACATTAGAAGTAGAAACAAGGCAGAAACCATGTCTAATTCCAATACTTAGCTGAAAAATGAGATAGTGCTCATTTTTTATTTCCAAACTAGCAGGTATCTGAATCAGAACCAGTGAGCTAAGTCTGAAGTTGCTACAGTGAACTTCACCTTCTTTCTCAACATTTCCCATGCAGTTATATTGAACACAAGGAAGGGAAGCAAGTGCAATCTGGCTTGAAACTTGTCAGACCCTTCAGGGTGAAGAATCAGTTTCCCAAGACCTCTCTACTAAAAAGTGAAACCCCTTAAAAGAAAATCTATCTCCTTCCAGAAGAGATGGATATCAACAATATCTGGGGTAGCCAGTGATGCCTTGAGAGATCTGAAATATCAGCAGGAACTCCTCAAGTACACCTGCATAATCTTTGCAGAACAGAGCAGGATGAGGCAAAAAGAAACACCACTGCTGTTGCTTTAGCCTAGACTTCTCAAATAGCCTTATCCCAAATTCAAAAGAAAAGGAGTAGACACTGGTGGATTTCACAAAATTATAATATATAAAATAAGCCTGTCCCTCCTATAGAATCTTTCACATGGGCATTGTCAGCCTTTCTTGGGAAAATGAAACTTAGCCACCAATACGAGTCCATTCTCATTTAGGACCTTCAACAAGTAATAATTGCTGAAATTTATGCAGGGAGTAGATCATTGAAACCTTGAGTCTCCTTAAGTTATGACCCTACTAATAGACAACCTGCCAACCTGCATCAGGATAGCTTTATCCACAAATTAACACACAAGCTGTTTATCATCAGATAGCCTCAGCTGTTCCCAAATGGAGGTAAGCTGGTTTCACCCTTCATTCTCATAGAATTTCTTAGATATTATGATATTATGGCTAAGGCAAAGTTGGCATGTTTTGATTGACTTCCATACAGTTAGAATGGAATAGCAAAGGAGTAGAAAACTAGCAAAAATTTATTCATGGGCTGCCTTTTTTAACCCTTTTTTTTTTTTTTTTAAGATGCTTAGAAGTTCCTAGGTGTCAGGGTTAAGATAAATCCACTATTCCCTGGAACTCCTGTGTTATGAACTGGTTGCGCTGCTGAAAACAGTGCACTGTTGCACTGTTTGTCTTGACAGTGTTGTCATCATGAAGTCTCCCCACTGACAGTACGTGTCACCACTGGCAAGGTTTTGGCTGAGTCCACTGGACAAAAAACAATGGATCGAGCCATGATTCCGAAGTAACTTTTGAAAAGAAGAGTTGAATCTCGTGAATAAGTGAATGGTTTTACAAGAAAAGAGGAGAGGCTTTCTCCTGTAGTCAAGAACTTTCATTAATAAGATCCAGACAGATCTACATTTTTAAAGAGCACAAGATTTTGGGGGGTTGCCATTTAAATCATCAACTACTGTATAAATTATATTTGTAAGACCCATTGGCTCCAACCAAAGGGTATTTAAGATTCTGTCTGACTGCATGAGTTATGAAAGGACCAGGTAAGAGGAAGTGGAAAAAAGGAGAAGCTATAGAATATCCATTAGTAAGATGACTAATATTACTACAAACCTGGGTTCCCATTTCTTTGGCTTCTTTCATGGAGATTTAAAGATATTTGCAGCAAAAATTCAGAAAGAAAAGCTAAAAGAGAGACAAATCCTGCAAAGGAGGTCATATTTACAAATGCTCAATATTCCTTCAGGTTTATTGTAAATTATTTATTAGGTGCTTTTCAATATTAAATTTCTTCGTGAGTTCATTGGAGAGATGGTCAAGATTAGTAATGAATTAATTGTCATAGAAAAAAATTTATTGCTAGCAGTCTCCAAAAATCTAGCAGTTTGGCTTCTGTGGATAAAAATGAGGTAATGCAGCAAAGTCCTGACTATGAGGAAATATATACAGTTTTTTAGATCACAGACAAATAAGATTCATGTTATATTCCATGCTGTGCTGGAAGGGATATCTTCCACGGTTAAAAAATATATTTTAAAACCGTCTAATTTCCCTGGTTTTTCCTGTGTTTTTTATTTCTTTACATAAATGCTTCCCATTCCAATAATATAACTTTTCCCTGTCACATAGCTTGCATTTTCCTCAGCTTCACTAATGAAAATAAATTAGGTAAATTCACTTTAGTTTAAAGCCAATTTCTCATTCAGATTTCCATTCAGAAGCAGATTATATTAACACTGAACTCAGAGATGGCAGTGAGGACACTGAGGACAAAATCAAATAGATTTTTTTCTTCTAATGGATGGAAATATTTCTACTGCTTTTTTTTGTTTTTTAAAATCTTGGTAAGTGTCCTTGAATTGATCTGACAAATTGGTTTAAACTGAACTTGTAGAAAAACTGAAGATCTTTCAGGGTTATGTTTAATTTTGAAACATTTTCTCACTGCTTTGCTGGTTCAGACAAATATACATTGATCTTTTAATCATCATCTAAGGCAGTTAATAACGAATTCATAAGCAAGGCAGGTGGATCTGTGTAAAGCAAGAACCTTCCCTCATTGGTTGCTGTGCTTTCCCCTCAGCCTTTGAAGAACTTTTACAACAAATTTCAGCCCAAAAACCAATACTAAAGCAAATACCAAAAGGTTTAATTAATCACTTAAGTTTGGTTTGCGTGTGTGTACTTTTTCAGCTAGTTGCTTTTCACCGGGTCACAAACACCAGTGCCTTTTTCATGTTTTGAACATCAGGAATTCAGCAGAAATTAAAACTTTATATCCAATTTGAATTTTTTTATGTTTTTCATTCATTATTTCAGACTCAAAAGCTTAAATAGCCTTATGAAAGCTTGAGACCCCCAACTTTCTGCTGCGATTCACTCAGTTTGCACATCAGGGAGCACCGAGTCAAGAGACTCAAATAGAAAATACTACTGGATAATCTGTTACATATAAGACTTACTAGTGACATACTGGAGGATGATTATTGTAGACTGGAGCAAGCAGGAGGAACTTCTGCACAAGGCAAAAATGAAACACTAAAAATGCATTCTGTGGAGGTGCATACTTATGTAAAGAGAACCTCCAAAACTTTCCAGGTTAGTTTGAAATTTTCTGTAAACGCTAAGAAATCCCAGGCAATCTACAGTTACTAATTTTCACCCTATTTATTGCTGTTTAAATAAAAAAGGAAAGAAGAAGGGGCCTTACTGTCTACTCTGGTGGCCTATAGCCCTGTAGGAAATATTTTTATATAGATGTAAGATGTCTTTTATTAATAGTTATTTCCTTTTTAACAGAGCAAGTTACTTTTGAAAAGAAAAGATTACATTGGTAACCTCCTGCTAGAGCTTCTGTTTTTCATCTTTAATGTGAAACAGTCATGCTGCGACACAACCCAAGCTGCACCCAGCTGCACCCTTTTTGCTAACAAACGCACTCCTCTTCTGCTTGTTTTGTGCATGTTTGCAGAGCAGTTCTGTCCAGTGTCACCATTTTTTGTACTCAGGACTGCCTTTTTTGGTTACTTAGAGGAGAATGTTATCCCCAAAGCCCCACACTGATGTTCTCTGTAACGCCACAGCTGCCATGCCATTATCTCAGCTTCCAGGACAACGACTACTGACACAAGAAGCAGGCAACTGCTACACTCCCTCAGAGTGACCAGGAGAATCAGAAAGGTCTGCTTGAATGTATTGCCTCACCTCATGGCAAATTCGGAGAATCTGAATCTCTCTCATGTTCACGAGACCTAACTACGTCCCCATAACTGTAGCAACCACTTCAGCATTTGGAGAAAATTAAACTAAATACATCTTGCCAATGGCAAATACTCAACGGAAAACTTTTATTTTAATTACTGTAGACATAGAAAAAGGAGTTCTTTAAGGAAGTCTGTCAACCAAGAGCTATATATAACTTTTGAGGAATTCCTTAGTGATTTTCCTAAACAGATTTCCTTAAAAATACATTTGTTTCCTGCACAGGGTGGAATTATTGTAAAATCAAATCCTCATTTTGAAAAAGTCTGGTCTGCCTTGTAGAGCTAACACAGCAGATAGTAAACACACATCCATTGCACAATTTAGGTTTGTTGTACTGATCTTAAAAAAATGACTATGCATTACAGAGCCAATGTTTGTATCTATTGAGAAAAGGGCCAGAATGAAGTGTTAACCGTTGGAGTTAAAGCTCTTTTTCTCATAGATTTCAGTAAGCATTTTTCCAGATCCAAAGGCTTTCCATTAAGTCCAGTGCTCTTTCAGTCAGGCTGTGATATTCATTGGAGCCAAAGAACAGCAAAGCTTGTCTGATCTTTTTTGAGACTCCGGTTTCAGTTAAATAACCCAGCGGACCACCCTGTGAATTAGCGTTGCAGAATACGTACCTGCGGAGAGGGTACTACTAAGCTGCGAGCTATCTGAGAGGTACTCCAGAACAAGGAACAAGCAACAGACCATGCAAGCTGCATGCAGTCCTCATTTTGTGCTATTGGGAAGGAAAGCATCTTTTTAACCTTTCATTTCTTTCTAGACTTGGATACGTTTATTTCTTCCTTAGCTTTACATTCCCCTTATTTATTTCTGAAATTCTATATTAAAATGAAAAAGCTTTAGCTACATTAGTGCTTAATTTTGTAAAGAGTTGCCCAGTACATATTTATGGTGATGACAATACCTTTGCTTAATGACACAATGCCAATCTGCACTGTTGTGAGCATAAGCAAAGGACCCATGAATAGACTTTCATAGGGATGAGTTCAGAGATGGCGGGTAACATAAACTGAGGAAAAGGAGACACACAGTCTGCGTTAAGGTAAATCACAAGAACAGGGAACAGAAGAGGAAAAGCAGTTAAGTGCATGGTATGAACACCTAATCTAAAGCACATTTATCTCTCCTTCAGCACACACAAAACTTCTACTAGTTTCTTTTTACAATTACTGAATACGTACATTATTTGAAGCTAGAATTTACTGTGCTGGGCATTAAACCCTAACTAAAGCCTTAAAAATAAGCTTCGAAACAAAATATTTATTAATCTGTAACCTACAACAGCTCTTACACTCCCACTAAATTCATCCCATTGTCTCCCAAGAAGACTACTGTGAATGTGTGTCAGCCACAGAAACACGATACACTCGTACTAGAGTAACAGTGTTTGACTGTCTTCTGTTTCTCACTACTTTGGCTCTATTTTAAATATATGTGTATGTTTGCTCAGCAACTCAGTTTCTGAAACACAAAAAATAAATTTACTAATTTCTACAGCTGTGAAAAGAGTTCTATAATATTTAAAATCTCAGTAGCTCTTTGTTCAATCAATTTTTTAATGAAAACAGCTCAGGATTAAAGAAATCCAGGGAAAGAGAAAAGATTAACCTAGAAAAGGCAAATAGGCAAGTCAAGTGAATAAAGCTGAGCTTCATCAGCTCTTCCTACTTCAACAGAGGAGTCCTACAAGGACTGGGCCACCGTGCCATAGTTCTCACACGTGTGGCAGGGGTGGGCACGGCTTCCCTGCATGCACATTGGCTCATGTGACGTGAATCAGGGGCACAGTGCAATGGTTCAGAGGAGGAATATGCAATCACTGACACAGAACTGCATTTTCTCTCCAGTTTGATGCAGTTAACGCACAGAGCACAGGAGTCAGAGAGACGCCATGGCGCTGTAATGTAAATAAATGACTTTGCAGACTCAACGAAGGGAGGTGGGACCGAAAAATCATCCTCGCCCCCAGCCCCAGTGGCTGTGTAAATCTGTCGCTGCCAGGCGAGCTCCGGGAGGTGCTCGGCGCCCGCCGCCTCCCTGGGAGTCAGTGAGAGTTCAGGTGCTTACTATGTCATCGGGTTTGACCTTCAGATGCGACACTGCCAGGACGTTTGTTTTCCCACAGCAGTGATTGCTTCAGTCAATTATTATTGCCCATCCCAGAGTGCAAACACATAAGGACTTGATTTACAGTGCGAAATATACATCCTGAATTTACTTCCTCTTTTGTTTTTGGACTGTCACAGCATCTCCAGCTTAAAGAGGTGACAGCAAATTACTTCATAGGTAAATATATCTATGTGTAGGGAAGGATAAATATCAGTCATTCAGGTCACCCTGAGATGAACGTTCAGTATAGCTTTGGATGTGTTGTGGCAGACATGACAATAAAGTTTTTTGCTTTTTGTTTTAAAAGTGGTATGTTTTCTGCTCCTCCCTGAAGAAAAAATCATCAGCAAATTTGTTGATTTGTCAATCTAACCATTAAATCCAGTTTAACACAGATTTGAGATTGTACACTCAGTTCTTTAAGCAATGTTTAGATATTACCAATATACTGAAAGATAGATGAGACAGCCTCATGGTAATACAGCTTTTAACCTTTCCTCTCCTCTACCATGACGGGGGAGAATTACAGTAAATGATGGTTACCTTGTCTGCAGTATGGACAATTGATTTGACCTTACTGCATCTGATGCTCTAATGGGCTTCGTGGCTGAATCCCTGGAGATATAAAATATGTCCAAGTGAGTTGGGGCAGGTTAAAGAACGGACCCGCTTTTCACGGCTGGCTCAAGCTGTAATAGATCTCCCGGTTGTTCTGAGCAGAAGATTAAAAATGATCAATATCCAAATCATTAAAAAAAAAGCGGTGGCTTCTGTAAATCTACATTAGCTCTTTTTTTTCCCTGCTGAACGCTATGGGGGACTCTATGTTGATGACATGAGTTTCGATAACGAATGCTCGCTTCTGTTTACTCTCTTGTAACATGTTCCTTTCATATTAAGAATCAGACACTTGGATGGCATGAATCAGCATTGCTTTCCTGAAGTCATGCTTGTTTACACCATGAGGAATCTGGCCTTAGGTTTATTTAATATAGATAAAATAACAATATTATAATATTTCCTGGAGCAGAAAATAAAATCAAGGACAGAATTTCAGAGAATGATGGCAACTATGATAACTGAATGTCCTTACATCTCTGCTAGCCACAGCGCCTAAGACAAAAATAAAGGTCTCATTTAGTCAGGGGAAAACAAAACAATTTTCCTTGGCTTCTCCGAGTCCTTCATTTGGCAAAGTATAATTCAACATCTTGTTTATCCTTGGTTACCTTATCAAGCATATGTCTGTGCTTTTTTCTCCACTGGCCTCGTGTACATGCACTGGTAACATCCCACAACTCAGAGACTTTCCTCTCTACACACAGCAGCAATGGGCCAGGCAACTTCAGTGGGATTATATACATACATTGACTTCATTTCCTGTAAAACTCAAGCCTTAAAAAGACAGCTCTACAACTGTTCCACAGCTGACACACATGTATTAGATGGTTATTTAGAAAACTTGAAATCTAGGGGAGACCAAATCTTTAACCTGCAAAGTCTGACAATGTTTGGATCTGACATTTCCATTTGTTTAATGACAGAAATAAGAGCTAATCCCAAAATCTATATTTGAAGATGCATGCGCATTTTCCTAGTTGGTTTTTTTTCATAGATACAGGAATTGGCCTGAGCTAGCTCAACTCCATTAAATTAATTGAGTGAATATGAAAAATCTTCTATTATGAAGAAATGAGTTCTCCAGAGTTAGGACATTTCCAGATAAAATTAAGGTTTGAATCTACATAAATGGTGTGTCAACAAATTAATGGAAATGTCCAACACATTGAAAAAGTTTACATTTTTTTTTATCCAGTTCTTTGTTGAACAATATTTACCTTTCGTCTTTCACACATTGTTCGTTTAAAAACATGTAACAACAACCTCTGAAAGGAATGTTTCTTCATCCTACTGTCCTGTTCCTAGATGTAGAAAATGGAAGGCATTTTACAAGCGCTTTGCTCAAGTCTCTGGTCTATACCCTGTGGCCAGGCTGAGCTGAATGCCTAGCATCTGTGGGTAGAAGAGGGAACAACTGCTGACCCTCCAGTCCAGCTATTCTTGTATCTGGAAACATTGCCAGGTGCTGCAAGCATCAAGCCATCTGAAAGGCCAAAGTTGAGCACTACGTTATCGGAGTAGATGACACCTTATTCTTATTCTTCAACAATTCTAACAACTTCGAGTCCCTTGCCATCCCTTTGTAAACACAGATGTCATTTTGATGGGGGGGCAGCCAAAATGACAAGAAGGTGACCTATCAGTGAACTCAGGAGCAGGTGAGGCCTGTCAGCTTCTAATTTGAAACTGGTGTCAGTCCTGAGGAATGGCTGGTATAATCTCATTTGTAACTGATAGCCTATAAACTCTGCAAACATTCACAGTGCGCCTGTTATGAGTAATATGAAATTAAAAATTCGTGTTTATGACACGAGACACCAACTGAATCAAGTAGGTTTCAGTAACTGGATCAGCTCCGTTTGTCTTCCAGAGCAGAACATCAAACTGCCTCAGTTCGAAGCCAAATGACTGTGTGCTTATGTTACAATAGGCATTGTATTTATTCTGAAGACAAACTTTTGTAGCTAGGTCTAAAGTGAGGCCCTAAGAACTAACTTCCAGTTGAAATTATTCCTTTTAAATTTTTTGTCACTCAAGCCCAGCCTTTAAGACATTTGTGATTTTTAAGTTTGAGTTTGGGACCTAACAAATCACATGCATACTGTACCTCAAATTTTCGGAATAACTGAAGGGAAAGCTCTGTGTAAATCTTCTCTCTCAGACACATAAATTACCAGCTGCATGAATACTGCCATTAAGACATGCAGACAAGTGCAAGGGGTGGGGACAGGGCAGGATGCCCGAAAGAGGTGGAGTCACGGAGAAAACAAGACATTTGCTCATGGAGTAATTTATCCTTAATCTGCCTTGATTGTAGCTGAGCAAGGATGAACACCATGAGTTAGTCTGTCAGGCTCCCTCACTTCTCTACCATCAGGGCATTCTTTTCTGCAAACTAGCCCTTTTCTTCCTGCTTCTGTGTTGCTTTACCTGTATTTTTTTTTATTAAGAAAAGTCAAAATTGCAGTCCTTGAAGCTGAGATTTGAATTAAAATCAGGTTCAAGTACAAACTTCGGCTGAACTGCATTTCTGATTTGAAGACATCAAAAATCTCACAACCTCTTCCACATATATTTCATTCCAAATTGGCAGAAATCCTGACTGTTCAGTTCCTTTCCTGATGAACGTGCTGCCAAGCTTGGCGCATATATTAGAAGAAAATTCCTTTCCACAGACTTGCAAAGTTAAAGAAGGACCAGAAGACGGATCCATTGCAATTGTTACAGTGTAGTGGTGCTAGATAAATTCAGGTCCAAAAACCAATTAGCTAGTGGAGCTTGCTGAGGAGCTTAGTACATTTTCACGTATACGATCCACTTGAGCTACTAGCCTGTTGTAGTACTGCTCTGTGGTAGGAAAATACCACTTATTCCCATTTGCCAAGAGAGAATTATGTCCCACAGAGCTTCAGTAAAGTAGTCAAGGCCAGGCACAGCACTAAAGCTGCAAGCCAAGTGCAGACATCCTTTGCGCTCTGGCCCAGCACTACCACACCACACTTCCCATGCTGCTTAGCTCAAGTTTCCAGCCATGAGTGCCAGCTAATTAACAGAAGGCAGGTACAACTGCAAACAGTCATCTGGGGAGAATGTCAGCCCTAATCCCATCTGCAACACCAGCTTGACAAGCTCACTTCAACTTCTGGTGCATCAGAAAAATACGTAAGACCACTTTGTGTTGCGGCTACCTAAATCTCAAGAGTTCCTCCTGGGGAGCTTTAAAACTCACTAGAAATAGCCCATCATACCTATGAAAATCAAATGCCCAGCTCGAACCTCAGCAATCCTTCTCCACCACCCAAGAACTCACCTCTGAGCATTAGCCTTAACACCTGAGACGGGGGCTACAAACTGAGCACGCTGCCATTGATGTAGTCACCTGCAGATGTGTAACACAACAGCTCACTCCGAATCTGATGGTACAGCACAGCTGCTTGGTGTTTGAATAGGGCATATAAAACCCTGATAAAAATTACATCCATTCAGCGCTTTTCTAGACCCCAGTGAAATATGTTTTAGTTTTCCTCCTACTTACACGGTTATAACTCAGCATATGGTTTAAATGAAGAGCCTACCTCTGTGGAACAAAGCCCAGCACAACAGCACATGGTCCCCCTCCTCCAAGTCCACACCGAAGCGTGGCTGCTGGGCAGTGTGCACCGTCTCGCCAAGGTCGCAGCACACTAGGCAGGGCATAACGCTACAGTCAGAAGAGGGACTTGAGCTGGGCTGCTGCAGGCAGGACTGGCTGACCGGCTGGATTCTTCTGATTCTCTATTCTTGTGTACTGCTTCTCTGTCAACAGATAAATCAGTCACATCTTTGATTATCGGCTGTAAAAGTGCATTATCCTTTGATTTCCTAGTAAATCAAGTTTATCTGTGCATACATCCTCTACAGCGTTCATTAGAGTAACACTAAGCTCTAGCATAGAACAGCATAACAAAATTATTGCTAAAAGCTGATCTTAGCTTCTGCAGTGGTGCTCGCTGAGCCACCCTCAGAGCCCAGCAGATGAACTACCACAAGTAGGAGCCCGGGAGGTGCCTCTGCCCCTGGTGCTCCTGAGGCTGAAGGAGAACGGCCACCATTCAGCTCAGCCCATCACCTGAAGAGCTGATGTTGGACACGTCGATGACAGGTAGCTGCATGGCCGGTGATACCGAGCTGCTCCCGTCAGCGCTGTTCACTCTGTGTGAGAGCTGCTGTGACGGGTCCCACAGCACAGAGCAGAGTTGGCCGCTGCTCTTGGCCCTCAGCCACAGCTGAGCTGCCTGCTGCCACCCGCCACGGGGCTGGTCCGATGGCAGGGGCATGCTAAGGCACTCTCCATAGGCTCACCCAGTGCCTCCAGCAGTTTAGGATGAGGACATCTTCCCCCCCCCCCAAACCAGGCTGCATTTCTGTAGAACAACTTCTGCAGGTTTTTCACAGTGCGCAGAGAACCCAGTGGGG
>Ga0065711_1034424_pt1 | contig 23794 bp, 11 predicted proteins | sample Hoacrofraction12_FD_59098 | JGI IMG/M metagenome (GOLD analysis project Ga0065711, IMG submission 59098) | Hoatzin crop microbial communities from Cojedes, Venezuela - Epithelial fraction 12 v2 (version 2) | ecosystem: Host-associated > Birds > Digestive system > Esophagus > Crop | place...
TGCTGGTGCCACAGCCATCCTGAGCCCCTAATTACCAAGACACTTTTCCCTGTTAGCTGGGGAAGAATTGGTTTCTGGTTAAATGTAGAGCAAGGACCATGGCAAGAGAGTGAATCAAACAGACACAGGAATAGAGCATATAGCACTCTGAAAAATAAAAATATTCTGTGAAAACCCTCCAACTTCGATCTCACCCTTTTAGCACATCCTTGATTTGACCAGTGATATTCCACAATGTGGTCATCTCTTCCTCAGCCTGAGATTCTTTTGCTTACAGAACTGGGGTCCAGGTTGCAAAGCCCAGGGCTCCTTTCCTCATCAGCTTTCTAGGAAAAAACACTGAAAGACGGTAACCATCGTTCCAGCGTGGAGACACACCGCGCTTCGATAGCCCATGATGTCTCTGCCACACAGCTGGGCTGTAGCCCTGCCACCAGGGTGTGATGCCTTCGGTACCAAGTGGCTACTGCAGCTCACCAGGGAGGCTGCGACTCCTACCGCGCTGCTCCGTGCTCACCCTGCTGCTTCTGCGCCCCCTCCCCATCAGCTGCCTCAAACCCACTGGTTGAGAAATTGCATTCTCAGCATTTTTAAATGCTCCAGTAAGTAAAACTTAGCATGTGTAGTTAATAATTGATCTTTGTTTTTATTAAATTAGTGCTAGAGGTTCAGAATAAGACTCCTCAGTCTTCAGAGAAATGAAAGAGCAAGGGGGAGGGAGGGAAAGGTGCGCTCACTCCATTACTGACTGCGTTCCAGCGACTGACACATCGCTGGGCGTAACCACAGCAGCTATAGGAACTGCTGTAATTTAAGGCTGTTTCTCAGGGATTTTCCACTGGCTTCAGATGCTCCAGACTTATGAGCTCTACAGTTGTTCCCCACTTTACCTTGGAAACTTCTGTACCAGGCTTGTGAAAACAGCCACTTATTTTGGCCCTGACCGACCTTTCTTGGGTAGAATCAGACCTCTGAGGCTCATGCAAGTTCCCTAAATGCTCCTTGATTGTCTGGGGACATGTAGGAGGGATGCCGAACTGGTCCCTTGCAGCTTCTTACTTGTATACCCATGCGATGTGTGTGGATATGTGGATGTAGCTTCAGCTGCTGTCAGCTGTAGCATGCCTCTACGCCTCAGAGCCCCCTTTACAAGGCTGAGCTCTACTCGAGGGAAAAAAAAACAGTGGAGTGGGGATGACAGAAAATGAGCTTTCCACCTGTGAAGCATCCAAATTTGTGCATCAAACAGAGGCTTCAGTTTTTGCTGAGCTTGTAATCAAGGTTGTGCAGATGCCTGTGATTTTGAGGAGCTGGACAAAGTGCAGTGAGCGCAGACATGGTAGGTGAGAAAAAGATGAAGAGGTAAAAAAATTCTCATTGCAGTGAGTTATTTAGGGTCTTGTTATTTGTGGTAAAGTGCATGGGGTAAACCCATACCTTTGAGACAATCCCTGAGAAGCCGTTAACATCCAACCACACAGTGTCATGTTTTGAATCAGATTTTGAAGTCAAATCTTGCAGGAAAGAGCAGGTTACCCTGGTATTGCAAAGATGCATAGGAGAGAAATGCTTGTGCACAAACGTAGTGCCCAATGCAACGGAAGCACACGCAGACTGAAAACAAACAAACCATCAAGCAAAATACATAAAGTGGAAACACACATACTGCCCGCTTCATTTCACTGAGTAACATAGGCCGAATCTTACCTGAAGGATGCATTTGTAATGAGCGGATGCATTTCAATGCATCTGTACCTCCTCTCATTCAGAAAGTGTACTCCTTTTTTTCTGCAGTCTGTGAGAGGAGGCAATTCCCCATACAGGCTCTCATCCCCAGCTGAGCCCTGTAAGCCCCCGTTGTGCAGTCCTGTACGCTTGTACTGCATCTCATCGTCATTAAAAAGAGATGAAACAGCAGCACCGAGGAGATGCCTGGCCGTGGTGTTGTGCTGTCTGTCAGCACTTTAAACTGCAGCAGAGCTACAGACTGGCTCTAACCCCGGAATCCAACTAGCTACCATAAGTCAAAGCACTTTGTTGTCATTTAAATGCAGCACCTCTACGTTTACAAGCTTTCCTGACGACTTTCCCAGTATCGATGTGATCTGAAGGGAAGCACCTACCACCTCTTTGGCCTATTTGCTTTCACATCCTAAATACGTGAGTTTCTTAGGTGAACGAATGTTTACAAAGTTTTAAATGACTTACAGCAGCTAATTAAAAAAGAGACAGAGAATAAATGAAATAAATCTGCCCATTAAGCCCCTGCTAGCGTCCCTCTTCATCCTGACAAAGAAAGAACCTACAAAGCTGAGCCACCTGACTTGAATTAATTCGGATACCTGGGGCAGTCCAGGCATGTCCTAAAGAAAGACGTTTCTCCAAGAGAAATGTTTACACTGATGTGTAAAATATGAAGTTATCCCTACATATTCCGTAGAATTGCTTGCTAACTCAAAAGCTACTACAGAAAATTACTTTTTTATTAGTTGTGGAAACCTAATGACTATTAAATGCAGTAACATGGTGACTTCACTTCTGTAATTGCAAGGTCCATATTTTTTGGGTCAGTCCTGTTAAATCAGAGGTCTTATCAAGTGAATTTAGCTATACCTTTAAGAATCCTTAACATACACCACTGAAACTTGCTGTCCTGCGTTATCCAGAAGCTAACAGTGCTGATCATGAGCTAGATACTACACAAAGCAGACCTCTGTCAGAGCCCTTGGCTCGGAGCTGTTCCTGAAAAAAATCCAGACACTATCTGGGAACAAATACTACCTGCGTGAAATATTCTGAGTGGCAGAATGAAGTAGCTAAAACCAACAGAACTGAAATTTCCTGGAAATTTGGAAGGCAAATGGCTTGAACAGTGCTTCATTCTGTATCTGTGTCTGCGCTTACGAATCTGCTAAGTTTTGTCATAAATGCCAAAAATAAAAGCCAAGTGAAGTGAAGGAGTCTATGCTGATGTCACAGAAAAAGTCTGCATCCCGGAGCAAAGGAGACAGAGACTGGAAAAGATGTCTGGATCTTCATTATGTCAGGTGGAAAAAACCCCGTGTCCTTGTTGTAAAATCTTATTCTCACTGCAAGGATAGCATCTTATTAAAAGACACTAGAGATAAAACAGGTGATTATATGACCGAAATCTGCTTTTTCTTGACATGTTATTTCAGTAAATTCTGAGTGCAGCTCTATCCTGGACTTTGAATTCTTCTTCTAGTACTGCAGAGCCAGTGGGTCTATGCAGCTGGACAGTGGGGCACAGTTTAGTGGACGTGAACTCAGGCAGATGGAAAGGATCACGCATTTAACCGAATAAATTGGTAGAAAATGATCCTAGTTAATAAAATGCTGATTAGAGAAGACAGGATGGTCAGGCTCCATAGAAAACCACTCTAAAATGATACTGATGAAGATGGGACTGTTCCCTCCTGCTACTTTAACAGACACAGGAATGGTTGCAGCATGAAAAACAGATCTGCAAGTCACAGTGAACCTGGAGCTATGTGAAAAAAGAGCTGATTAAAGACCAAAGATTCGTAGGTACTCCTACCCTGCTGTTCAAAACATAGGTCTAACCACGCAGCCAGCCTGAGTTTGCTTCAGAGCCACACTCTGGGTTGAAGACAAGCTGGGGGACTGGGGGATGTCTGGGCATGGATTAACTTTGAGTTTAGGCACAAATTTACTCTTTACACCAAACACATTCTACTTGACTTGAGCTCTTTAGCCCCAGCCTGGGAAACACGCTGGAAGTGTGCAAGAACCACGTGCATGAGGCTGCTATTTAGATGAGTTAATAGGCTTGTTATAAATATCACATTAAAGTAGTGTAATCATTGTCATTTCTGTTATCCTTAGCTGGGAAAAGAAAGTATTGGGAATGAGATATTCAACGGACTTTTCTGCAAGCCAGCTGAAACCGGTTATGTCACACGCAGGGTCGTGTAATGTGCTGCTGTCGGCTGGAGCCCAGACGTGCAGTCAAAAAGACTTTGTCAAGCCCTTGGCTCTGATGGGGGAGTGAGGAGCAAGCAGGTTATTTCTAAATGTTAGCAGCTAGCCTGTGTCAGTTAGCTCGCTTCTACGTGCAGTTTGGGCACTCCTGAAATGTCTGTCACAGGACATAAACATTTACGATTTCTGTAACGCCAAACCCTTGGGCTCAGAACCAGTTAAGGTTAAATGAATACCTGCTATTATTCTTAGCTATTTCAGCTTAAAGTAAAACCAGTATGCTTAGATACTTAGCAGTCAGCTTCATGTTTTTAGCGAGCGTGAGGATAATCACGCCTGTCTAGCTGGTCCACAACACCCAGCAGACAGTCCCAGTTTCTCAATGTGAAAGCGTGCACAGGGCCACCCATGCTGGCGGATGTGCCACTGCTGTGCGACTTCTGCTGAGGCAGATCGAAAAACCCCTTCCCAAAGCAGAAAAACCCCATTGAGATAAGGGAGGGCTGGCGAATACTCTCACCCAGCATATTCTCTGATGTTAGGATCTGATTCTTAAGCTTTGGGTGTATCTCCTCGCTCCACAGCCGCGTCTTTCTCACTCACTCATTTGTTCTGGCTTCATGCCTGTGTTTCACTTCTTGCTTCTATAACATACAGTCACATGGCACACAGATCCCACACCACGCACGTTGTTTCATGTAGTTATACAACTGACGAAATCACTAAGCAGCAGCCTCTTTTTTTGAATAAAGCTTATAGATTTTATTCTCACGAAGCTTGAGACTTTGCTAAGGAAATAGCTTTGCTTAGCAAGAGAGCTTTTGCAGCCAGTTTCAGATCGCAGAAAAGCTCTCAAGGTGTCTGTCATGTCTTCACAAGCCCTATTCACCCTTCTGTTTGCATTGGTACGTTCATGCATGTAGAATTATCAGCAAGAGGTGGTTTTTTTCTTTATGCCAGGAGTCTTTTCTTCGTGGCTTGCTTGGTGCTGAGCCAAACTTCAGTGGTAGAACATCAGTGATTTTACCCTGGGTAAATACCATCTATTTTTCTTTTCTGAGAGACTTTAGACTCTAACCCTGCCCTTCAGGGCTGAGTTATGATCACATCACTCTCTCAAAGAGGATGTCAGGTTACAGTGCTCACTAGATTAATGAAACATAAAATGTAAATGCAACAGTTCACAATCACAATGAGTAAATGCCCTTGAGAAACAAGAGTTCCAGTTTAGCAGAACAACAACAAATTAGCTTGTTATGAATAACATTTACAACAACTTCACAAGTGAAGCTGCCATTCTATTCTGCTAACTGTATAAGACACGAAGTCACAAGGCGAAACTGCCAACTGCTAGGAAAGAGAATAAAATTCACTCCTTCACATCAGGGCTGGTTAGAAATAACGACTATTGCATCTCAATTTCTGTTCTTTTTAACCTGCTATTGTTCAGCTAAAGGTCCTTTCCATCGATGACAGTTTTATAAGACAAATCTTGCAGGTGCTGAACTGCATTCAAAATGCACACAGCACTCTGCAGACTAGTAAGAAGGTGGACCTATTCAAGGAGCTGAAAAATGTAATCTTGTAAACACATGTGAATGATCTCTTTGATTTCAAATGACAGCTGTGATGTGATTAAATTTTCTTGTGTGCATATGCATTTGCAAGATTAGGCCTGAAGCATGAAACTTTATGCATGATTTAAAAGAGAAAAGGGAAAGAAATGCTTTTTGGTGAAAGAACAGAGGAAATAATGCCTTTTTAGTCTTTACTGACTCTGTGTGTCTTTCTACTTAAACTATGTGTATGGGTTAGTGTTTTTTAATTTACGTGTATGGTGGAATGGACATCAGAGTTGCAAAACCAAGTAATGAATAAAAATCTTAGAATCAGAGAGTTGCCAGGGTTGGAAGGGACCTTTAAAGGTCACTTAGTCCAACCCCCTGCTTCAATGAGCAGGGACATCTTTAACCAGACCAGGTTGCTCAGAGCCTTGTCCAACCTGACCTTGAATGTTTCCAGGGATGGGGAATCTACCACCTCTCTGGGAAACCTGTGCCAGTGTTTCATTGCCCTCAGTGTAAAAAATTTCTTCCTTGTGTCTAATCTAAATCTGCCCTCTTTCAGTTTAAAGCCATTACCCCTTGTCCTATCACTACACGCCCTTGTGAAAAGTCCCTCTCCAGCTTTCTTGCAGGCCCCCTTTAAGTACTGGAAGGCCGCTATAAGGTCTCCTCAGAGCCCTCTCTTCTCTAGGCTGAACAGCCCCAGCTCCCTCAGCCTTTCCTCATAGGAGAGGTGCTCCAGCCCTCTGACCATTTTCGTGGTCCTCCTCTGGATCCACTCCAACAGCTCCATGTCTTTGCTGTGTTGTGGGCTCCAGAACTGGACACAGGACTCCAGACGGGAAGGAATGCTTTTTATCAGGTGAGAGAGCATCGTGACAGAGCTGTAGAGTCTGATGTGAAGAAGGAGCCGGAAGGCAAGGCAACACCAAATCTCTGTCTCTGCTGATTATGGGGTTGGAAGGTGAAGGGACAGGTTTTGAAAGCAAGATGGGTAACAGCTGCTACATGAAAAATCCTAAGCAAAGACACGTACAAGGCAGTGGTCAGCAACATATTCATCCCCTCCTTCCCCACATTGTGATTTCTTTCAGACAACTTAGCTCAGAAAAATGTGATGTTTATCTTTTTACTACGCTTTTGAATGGCATGATTTTGTCTTAAAAAACACACATTTATATCAACAGCAGAATGTCTGTCCAGAGGCCAGACTTCACCGCATTTTCTGCGTCTGTGGGCATTGACCCCAGCCTAGTTAAACAGGCTGAGATCATGCCCTGATGCCATTTCACACCTAGGCGGATGCCATTTTATTCTTGAAGGGCCTACTTGGAGCTGGAATTTGAACAGAGCACAGGACAGGAAGTGGGAAGACAAGGATTTTCTGAGATAAAACTAAAGGGAAGGATAAGACAAACTAATTTTAGCAGCAGCAGGTCATGGTCAAGGTAGGAAAAGTGCACAGACTATATCTCACCCTAAACTGCATTTAAAATGTGGTCATTTGGATTCAGTTTGAGTCTAAGGTCTAAGATGCCTAAATTGTGGTTACAATATGTAGGTGTCACATACGGGCCACTTATCGAAGCTTCTGCTACTGTCAACAGAGGTTTAGTCAATGGAATCCAGAAAGAAGTACAGCAGACAAGTTGCTTGGGGCATGATTCAGCTGTCTAAACATAGGCATCTAATGCCAGTTGAGATGCCCAAGGCTGTGCCATCTGGCCTACAGCTGCCTCTCCTGAAACAAGGAGGACAAACAGGTCTGTATTACATCTGCCAGCCCACACAGATGTCTTGGATACCTTCACGCATCTGAAATGGATGCTGGACACTTATGTCTAGGGGTACATCTGAGCAAGCTGAATTGAGTCCTAGATGCCTATTTAAGAATGAGCCCCTAGGATACTCTCCAAGCTCTCCTAAATTTAGGTGTTTTAAACCTGATGTGGTTCCCATATGGACGCTAATTCCAAGTTAATCATTATTACCACCCTCACAGGTGTACATACAAACAGGCTTCTACTGAAGGTGAGCCATGTAATCTGAGAATGATACTCAAGATGGTACTAGAGGATGCCTGTTTGTACTCTCTGATGTAATTTTTTTTTTCTAAACTACTAAGGGAAGTAAGACTGAATAACTTGCACTTTGATATCTGACCTCTAAACATCTAAAGCCAGATGAAGTGAAACTCAGTCTAGGGAAATATTTCCAGAAGAACAGTTGGCAAGATTGAGGTCTGGTCTACACAAGAAAAAAATAATTTCCATGTAATTAGTGGTGCAACTTTATCTGAATGATTTCATACTGGTATGAAACTTTGATTCTGAGACTATTTCCCAATTTCACTTACATTGCTTGTGAGGGGGCTGGGGTAATCAAGTCCCAGGATAAACATACCTGTGTGGTACAACTCACAACATTTCATTCCAGAGACAAAGGCTTGGGGATAGAAGAAGGGAAAGGAGAGCAGGCTGGTAAAACCGATGTCACAGGGGAGGTTACTCAAACCATGGACAATAGTAGTAAAAGGAAGCACTCATTTAAGTTCCTTCTGATTTTCTAATAGTGACGATAAAATGTTGGATCCATTTGCTTTGTTTTTAAATGCTTTGTGTTTTTATACTTACAGGCTGTTCCTTTCACTGTGAGCCTTTTGTTTGATACAAATTGTTTCAATATGTCTTTGAACACACAGCTTAATTCACTTCCATTTTCAAGAAAAAAATATCTCAAGCACTGAAAATTGTTTAGAAACAACTCCACACTCATAAAACACTAACATCTTTGCAAGTGCCTGGAGTGGGAAATGCTGCTGGTTTGTAAGATGTGCAGTCTATTTGAAAAATAATTGTGTATTTCATTTAAAATGAAAGTATGTAAAAATAGTTTGTTGGTTTAAAGCAATTGTGATTTAAGCTGTCCCTTAAAATGACTTCCATCCTCAGAGCTTCTGGTTTTTGCTGGCGTTATCAGCAGTCTCCAATCCTGCAAACACTTGCACATGATGTGACTGTTGCCATAATCTAGTTGACTTCAGTGGGACAACACCTGAGAATAAATTTATGCCTGACAGTATTTGTGGAAGCAGGGTCACCTGAAAGTATTTCTGCTTCCCAGCTGAGAGTCCTAACTTCAGTTGCTTGCATGGTGTGTGCAGGAGCCACGTCTGTCAAACTCAGTAGCCAGTTACTGCTCGCAGTGATGTAACCTTTTCTTCTGAAGATGGTGCGGATTGTGGTCAGATGAGAACCGATGTCATCCTAGGGTTACAAATATGCTTCGAGACATATATCTGTAATGATGCTCAAAACAACCAATGTTTTGTGTTGTCAAGGGCCCATGGCACAGTTTTATAAAAGGCTCTGATAAAAGGCACTGTAAAGGAAGCAGAGAAGACATTCATTCAATATTTTTTCTATTCCTTGTTTCATGAGCACTTCAACTTTGCGACTTTAAATTAAAGTTGCCTTTCTATAGTTGGTTTTGGTGTGGTTTTTTTAACATTTCATTTTGTCGGTGCAAAGCCAATCCAATTATTCCCTCCTAGGAAATGTCTGAATCACCATCTTCAGTGTGGAAACACAGGAAGCCTAAGCCACCTTTACCAAGGAATCCCTCCTGTGGAAAGTCTGGAAACTTTACAGTGTTATTTGCTATAGTGGCTGAGGTATTTTTGTTCCATTAAAAACAGATGCTATTCCTTAGCATTAAGACAGATTAATTTCACAGATACAATGGGATCCTATTATAGCAATCTGGTTTTGTTTTTAAACAGAACAATTTTATCCTATGCATGATGCCTGGCTATAATATAACTGTTTTGATGTGCAAATGGAAATCTGGGAATCTGACTTTCTTACAGTATATGTAAAAGGTGGCTATATTTGTAGACTCTAAAAGTGGATTCAACTGTACTAGTGTTTGAATACATACCATCTGTGTTAAACATATGTTCTTTTTAGGCCTGAGTTTGCCACTGCCATTTTTTTTTTTAATGACTACAATGTACTTCAAACTGACCGGGTGCCTCAGAATTCAAGATTAATTGACAGCCGCCTTGTAAAAACATGAGACATATTAATAGCAACTTGCTCTGTAAATAAGCAAAAAAAAAAAAAAGAATTTGACTAATTGTGAGATGAGGCACTTCCCAATGCTGTGAGGAGAGCTTAGTGTGACTTGGGGTAGAGCCAGCCATGCACAGATTTAAGCTTCAAAAGTGGCAAGAGAGGACCTTGGAAGCACAAGCACAAAAGGCGACCGGAGAACAGCGAGCAGCCTCCAGTATTGTTGTCACATCCGGTCCCTGAGACGGGAGTGAATGGAGGGCTGCTTATGAACAGCTGAGCTGTGGCACAGTTCTCCTGCAGCCTTTCCAAGCGAGGTATGTTTTCAGCGAGTAGAGGCTTAGTTACGGAATTTAGTTCTTTTTCAAGAACATCTGTGGCTTGCTTTTCTAATTAGGAGGGCAGTCCGCAAACAATGCTTTTATGCCGGGAGAAGAAACGACATCTCAGAGAGAAGCTCAGGGCTTTAGAAAGATGCAACAACTCACAAGGGTGGGAAATAATCAAGCAGCCGTGCTTTTCAGAACAGCCACATCACTTTTTGAGAGTGTTGTGTCACTGAGCCCTGACAATTACATGTGTGATGTAAAATGAAATGTCACTGGGTCTTCCATTTATTATACTCCATCATAATTGATAGCCTGAGTGTTTCCAGCACTGGCTTTGATCTTGCTGTTTGATTTATGTGAGCTGACTCTGGTGCCTTGGAAAACCTCAGCTGAAATCAGTGGGGTGGTGGAAGGGTGTATATTTTTGCCCTGCAGCTCAAGCTGCAGGATAGAACAATAATTTTATAAGATTGAAAACTGCATTTTGGATTTGCCACTATGAAATGCCAGGCTAATGTACTCAAAATTTTCATTTTCATAAGTGGTCCTGTTGGTACATGACTGGAGAATGTGAATTTCTGTAACGCTGGGTTGGGTCACTGCACACTTCCTGGACAGCTTTCCCCTCAGTGGATAATGATGGACAGTAAGGAATGGATAAAGACATCTGAGTCTAGCCCATGAAAATAAATGAAGGATTGTAACATGAGCAACAACAAAAAAAATTTATTTTTCATATCAAATGGTTGAAAAAGCTCTCACTATTTTCTCAGTGAAGGCAAACTCAGATCTCTCACAGCCTACTCATCTCAGACTTCTTCCCCAATGCTTCTTTAAGATTTGTGGCAGCCTGTCTCTTGATGATTTCTTACTCAACAGAATACGAAATTACCAATTTATAGACAAGGAGGCCGCTTGCAGGCCACCCCCTGAAAAAGTCTAGTCTTATTTTTTTTTTTCTATATTGGCTAAAGTAGTTAATTTTAATAAAAAATTAACACCTATGTAGCTTTGAGGATCTAGCTAATATTTATTATAAACAAATGTTACATATTCGTGTATTTGTTTATATATAAAACTATAAATAATGTTAGAGTATCTCAGTCCCCCGAGACCAGTGGGAAAGTCTGGAAGATGAAAGACTTACTGTTGGTGAAAGACAACCATGTTAGAGGGCACTAAAACAAATCAGACATATTGAAGTCCACAGAGCCTGACAAGTTGCATCCAGTAGTACTGAGGGAGCTGGCTGATGTCACTCTAAGGCCACTCTTGATTACCTTGGCAAGGTCATGGTGCCTGAGGGAAGTTCTGAGGACTGGAAGAAAGCAAATGTCACTCCCATGTTCAAGAAGGGCAAGAAGGAGTATCTGTGGATCTGCAGGTTGGTCAGCCTCACCTTGATCCCTGGGAAGGTGATGGAGCAACTAATGCTGAAAACCATTTCCAGATATGTAAAGGACAAAAAAGATGATCAGGATTGGTCGGCAAGGATTTAAAAATGGGGAATCATGCTTAACCAACCTGATAGTCTACTCCAATGAGGGGACTACTTTGGTGGATGAGGGTAGAGCAGTGAACGTTGTTTAACTTGACTTTAGTAAGGCTTTTGACACTGTGTCCCACAAAATCATCGTAGATGAGCTGACAACATACAGGTTAGATAAGTACACAGTGAGGTGGATTGGAAGCTGTCTGAATGACCAGGCCCCGAGGACTGCAATTGGTAGCACAAAGTCCTTTATGAGGCAAGTCACTTGGAGTGTGAATCAGGGGTAAATACTGAGACCAATAATGTTCAACATCTTCGTTAATGACCTGAACAGTGGGGCAGAGTGCAGCTACAGTGAGTTTGCAAGCAACACGAAAGTGGGAAGAGTGGTGGATACACCAGATGGTGTGCTGCCATTCAGAGGGACCTGGACAGACTGGAACACTGGGCAAAGAGGCGCCTCATGAAGTTCAACAAAAGAAATGCCAAGTCCTGCATCTGCACACGAATAACCCCGTGCACCAGTATATGCTGGAAGCTTTACAGAAAAGTATATGAGGGCCAACAAGCTGAACATGAGCCAGAAATATGCCCTTGTGGCAAAGGCCAACAGGACAGCATTAGAAAAAGCATCATCAGCAGGTCGACAGAAATGATCCTTCCTCTCAGCTTTGGTGAGGCCACATCTAAAGTCCTGAGTCCAGTTCTGGGCTCCCCAGTACAAGAGACATGGACATACTGAAAAGTGTCCAGCAAACAGCCACAAAGATGATGAAGGGACTGGAGCATCTCTCCTACGAGGAAAGGCTAAGAGAGCTGGGACTGTTCAGCCTGGAGAACACTGAGGGAGATTTTACCAATGTGTGTAAATACCCATGAATAAGAGGAGGCCAGAATCTTTTCAGCAGTGCCTAGTGACAGGACAAAAAGCAATGGGCACAAATTAAAAAAAAAATAAATTCAGTTTGAACACACAAAAAGACACTTTTTACTGTGATAGTGGTCAAACACAGGAATGGGTTGCCCAGAGAGGTTATGGAGTCTCCATCCTTGGAAATATTTGCAATCTTACTGGACAGAGTCCTGGACAACCAGCTCTATCTGACCCTGCTTGAGAAGTGGGGCTGGACTAGATGATCTCAAGAGGACCCTTCCAACCTCAACCATTCTGTGATTCTGATGTTCCATAGTAGACTTGCTGACATGTTCAATTTTATTTGCTTGTTAGATATAAAAATATCTCTGTGGAATTACCCATTATCAAAGTAGCTATCCATAAGAATTGTCATTCAAGGCAAAAGCTCTTTTGCTACTATTTATCTCAAAACCTACAGGAACTTCCTAGGCCGCTAAAGGTCAACTGACTCCCTCATAGTGACTACTCCCCAGATTCCTCCTGTTCCACTTCTGCAGCTCTCCAATACAATGCAAATGGCACTTGCCAATAAAATAACTTTGTAACTATTTGGTTAGTTATTTGAAATGTTCTCAAGTAATATCTCTGGAGGCAGGTTATAAAAACCGGGCTAAGACTAGACTGAAAGCAGAGGGGAATACAGCTATCGTATAGGATTTCTGCTTTTCTTCCTAGTATGTAGCTACACTGGGAATTCTGTCATGAGGGTGACATGTTATGTCAATTCTATAGAGTATTTTCCTTTTATGGTTGTGCTTTGTTGCTCATCTAGCTGCTTATATGAACATTGCCGTGGCTGCTTGGCAATGCACTGTAATTAATTTTGTACTAAGTACCACTGCCTTTAAACCAGGGTTTTTTGATATACAGTCATTTGTAGCAGAAATAGGGTTTCACATGCTAGATGAATAAGTACTGGAATTAGCCTTTCTTTATACTATATTCTATGCTGTTTAGTGGCACAAATGTATTTCATTAAGATAAGAAAATCAGTCTTCAACGGCAAAAGCCATTTGAGTGTATCAGACACTTCATGTGAAGACAATTAGCTCACTGTTGCCACATAAACTCTTTCCTCTCTCAATAAAGCTGAAGTAGACACTGTTTGTCCTTTGTTCTTTCTTAATGCACATTTGTCTGGTATCTCATCGTCACTGCACAGAAACAGCAACCAGTGCCATATAACTGAAAAGCCCAAAGACATAAATGTTTCTGGGAAGCCTCAGATTTTCTATGCAGTTCCTGTCCAGCTGGTCACTTCCCAGAAATACTGGACTGTGTGACATATGCATATACTTTTGTGTTTGGGAAATCCCAGAAAGAAATGCAACACTCTGTACAGCTATGAGCCCAAACTAGACTTCCCTATCCCTGTCTCAAGCCCCTCTCACCTTCTGTGCCTTCACACCCTTCCCTTTTCCCGAGAACAACCCTCTCCCCTCATGCTCCTCTTCTCCGGGTACCCTCACCACGCATGGCCCAATCTACGGACACACCATTCCCTGCCACAGAATCCCAGTCCTCCCTCTTTCTTCAAACCACTGGCTAATTCCCATACTCATCTCGCACACTCTTCAGCTCACCCCTTGATCTGCAACACAGACCCAATGTGCAAGTCCCAGAAGCTGCACCCAGAAACAGCAGCTGCTGCTTTGGACACTCACTGCAAGCACCAGGGTCGAGCAGTGCAGAACGGATGGCGTATGCTGCTGGGAGTCCAGTGGCGATAGCCCTAATTCTCCCTTCTCAGACCTCAAGACCTGTATAACACGTTTAACGGCTCCTTGGTCGACTGGGTGGCTGCAAGATTCTCTTACAACTGGATCTGCAGCTCATTTAATACAGTATAGGTGGGAGTGTATAAAGAAATGCAATATACAGAGTGCTTAGGACTGAATTTGCCATGAGCTGTGTGGGCGGGCACACCACTAGCTTTGGAGCTCTGCAGGAAACACAAATGATAGGAGAAAAATCTTTGAGGCAAGGTGAAGAGAAAGAAGAGACCTGAAACTTGCATACAATTCAGAGCAGGTTTTTGAATGCCATACTGGAGAATGGTTTTCTATGCTACTGATACAGAGGTGTTCCTCTTCAAGTTAGCAATGTCAATAGGCACTTGTAACATTTTGGCAGCCAAAAGTAGTAATTCAGTTGCTGCTTTGTTACTTGCTAGAAAGTACACTGATAATCTGAAGTGAAAGGATAGCCCGTGGCCTCTTCATCTGGCCGTTCTTGGCCTCCAGGCTGCCCATTTTTTACGTCTTTTCCTAACCATTCTCGTTTCCTGCTCCTTCTCAGGAACCACTCTCCAAACTGCCCATTTCCACCTTTCCACCTCCTTTCCCCTTGCCCCAGTCTTCAGTCAGGTCCAAATCTCCCACCACAGGCTTGTTCTTCCCGCCCTGCCTCCCGAGGTGCTCCCGTCAGCTGCCTCTTCCCCCTGCCCACAGCCCCCTTCCCACCCTCGCACTGGGGTCCTTTCCCTGACCCGACCACTCCAGCTCCAGCGTCCTTTTCTGCTTCGCCCAGGTAAAACTGAAGTCTGCTCTGCCCTCTGCAGCTTCCACTTGGAACATGTGCAGGAAGGGTGCAATTTCTAGACAATTAGCTATGGATTTCTAAACCACAGGTGGAATCACTGCTTTTCAAAGGCTTAGAACGGGACCGTGTTGGATGGAAAAAAGCAGAAGGTTTTTTACGTATAACCCACTTACCCCCCCTTAGATTTCAAGTGCCTTCTGCGAACCTCTAGATTTAAGAAAAGGTTTTAAAAGTTTTAAAAAATGTATCAAAAAAAATTTTTAAAATGTCCTTTCCCCACACTCACTCTCGTGGGTGGCTGGACCTTGCCGTGTTAAATTTTCCTCAAAAATTCAGCATCCAGCGTCCGCCTCAATCTGAAGTCTTTCACGCGTGTAGTTAGAGGTTGACAAATCCCATCACGGGAAGCCTTAAGAGTATTATCATAGAAAGTGCCAGGCTGGCTTCCTAGCAGGAGTTGCTACCAATTCCACCTAGTATAGAAAAGAATATAATTTATTAATTAAAAACACCAACTACTGAACATTCTAGTAAAATATGTTACACTGACTCTGTGTTTCGGTGTCACCTCACCCAAGACTTAATTAAGACAGCTCAAAAAGCATACTGACTTCAGTTAGCTTTGTATCGAGTTCTGACTGAACAAACAACCGCTCGTAAGAGGTAAGAGAGATAATAAACATGGCCTTTTTTTTTTTTTTTAATGTGAATTTGGAGGAGGGAGCAAATAATGGGCTGAGAAATGTTTCATTTCTTCTTGTCAGGGCGAAAGACAGGAAAAATACACCCAAGATGTCTCTTTAAAAGATCCATTTAAATGGGACCACTGTCAAAGAAGGTAATTATTTTTTTATCATAAAAGCTTGACAGCTTCCTTTTAGGGCTGAAATGCAGAAACAAAATGAAATCTTTTGTATGATGGATTGAGTTAATGCACGGCGGCTTTCCGAGTGGGAAAACTAGAGAAGAGATGAGGTTATTTTTATTACTTTAGCTAGAGAGACTGGATACTGCTGCTGCAACTAGTCACTGGGGTATAATTAATAGACCATTTGCTAATAAAATATAGGGCTTTAAAGGCAAATGCCATTTGGGTTTTCAGCTATGTTGCCGCATCCCAGAAGGTTGTAAAGAGTGTGGAGCGGCGTGGCATGGTATGAGTTGTTCTCCTGGACGCTGCACGGTTAATCTGGGTTGCTGAGAGAATAACCTTTGCTGTGCAGAGGTCTAGACAGACTCTGGGGCCTGCCTGGCTGCTGCGGCCGGGCTGCGAGCCCTTTGGCAGCCTGCACACCAGGGTGTGTGCGCTCGACCGCCAGCTGTGCCAGCTGCCAAAAACAGTCCCAAACTCGGCTCGGCAGCCAGGAGAGGTGGGGCTGTTTTGCAAGAGGAAACGAGGAGCCTTTTTGTACCATCCTGGATCAGGTGGTGAGGGCTGGCTGGAGAAGTGAAGAGCTACCCACAGCCTGCGTTGAGCAGGTGGTACGTGGTGAAATCTCAGAGTGCCACAGGCAGAGTTTCTCTTCATGTCACCCCTTCTTCTTCGTCCACTTGCAGCCGTGAAGGTGTTGTCCGTTAAGGCCACCCCAGGGTTAGCTGACAGAAGAGCAACTTTCCGGTGTTTCTGGTTGTTGCAGGTCTTTGCAAGAAAAGGGGTGAGGGAGGAACCCGCTGTCACTCCAGTTGCTTTGCATATATGTGCTGGTCCAAGGGAAGCAAGAAGCAAAGTCAATGAGGAACCTGAAAACAGTGCATGTAAGGGACTTCCTGCCACAAGTAGAGTCCAGGGCGCTCTAACACACATTGTCCTGGTTTTAGGATATGTCTTAGTCCTGGAGGGCCAGATTCGGGTTACTGTGAACTTCAAGCTGTCACAACTTGTGCTGGAGACGTGATCGGTCTCCCAGTAGGGTCACTGTACAAAGACCAGAACCATGTCTCACTGGCACTGCCTCCTCTATTTCTTATTTTGCATGTAGATAGGAATATGGACCGAATCGTTTATTTATATGTTCCTGATTAAAATGTTTTATACCGCTGGTGGAAAGAGCATTGAAGATAACGTGTGCGGGAGATATTAAGAAACTATATGTAATGAAAGCTCAGAACGCTTCTTGTGTTTCCCAGAAAGGATGCTAAGAGGGAGAAAAAGTAATATTTTGTGGATGCAGTGTAACCTTTGAAGGCACCCAGTCTATTTCTCTGCCTCTGACACAGTCTGCAGGATCTCAGAAATATGTCAGTAGTCTCCCTTTTTCCGTTTTACTCTGAATTGTTTGCAGCACTCCGGATGTCCCTGTACTGCTTGTCTACCTGCTTACAGCTTTTCTTGCTGCAGTTAGCTGGGGAAAGGGCATAGAGGTGCCTTCCTCCTCCCTTCCTACGCTACTTCTTGGCTGTCCACCTAGGTTTTGTTTCCATTTCCGTTTACTTTTCGAGTTCATTGAAGTTCAGCCACCTTTCCAGGCATGGTTATGTCAGCAGATGTTTGTGCAGCGATTCAGGGCCTGTTGGCTGTGAGAGGGCTGCGAGCGGCCGCCTCGGCGCTCCCGCCACCTCGGGCACCACCCTTCTGTTCAGGTCCAGCCCGCGGTGCCCGCCGGAGCGCCTGTGCCCAGCCTTGCTGGTCCGGACTCACCCGGCTGGTCGGACACCCTGGCCCGCTCCCGTCCCCACGGCCCGTCCGACCCCGGTGACCGTCCTGGGGCTGCCGGGGCCTGTGGGGCTGCATTGGGAGGGCGAGGGCCAGGCCTGCCCAGCCGCTGCCCTCCGCTCCCGCTCGCGGCCTGCGCGGGGCAGGGCAGCGAGGTGGTGTCACCCCTCCCACACTCAGACCTGCTTCAGGGCTCGTTTTTTAATTTGTTGGGGTTTTTTTCCCCCTGGTTTTCCCTTTTTTTGCCATTGGCATAGCTAGTACCACAGCAGGTAATCCTATCTGCGGCTTTTGAGAGCTACCACGGCAGACTCAGGCGTACAGCGCAGTCAGTTCCCAGAGCTTAACTAGCTACCGCACATCAGCCGCCGTGGTTGCTGCCTTTGTATGTTCTTAGTCTGCAGCAAATGCAAGATAATTCAGCTTATCTTAACTGTTTATTACTGCAGGCTCAATTAAATCCAATTACCTCGCACTTGCTACAAGATTGCACACAGACAGGATTACTGCCGCTCAGCTGACAGTGGAGAATGTGACAACGGCTGAGTCCAGCCTAGATATTTCTTATTACTCTTCAGGATAATTTATACCACTGTCTTCATCTCTTCTGAATTTGTTCCCCTAGAGTTTATCTCTCAGCAAAGGCGGTATGCTTCTAAGTGCCGGCTCCTGTTAGTAAAGGAATTTGCATTAGGCTAAACTGGTGATGGTGGAGAGAAAGCACCAGGCTCCGCAACAAATGGAAAGTCTTAGCCTCAGGCTTAGACGATAGTCCAAGCATGGAAAGGTTAGGGAATTCCCTTACAGGAATCCCAGGCCCTGCAGAGTCAGCCAGAATTTATCAGAGACGTTTCTAGGGATGAAGTCATGCAATATTTTTCTGTTACTACTTCAACAGGAGACAAATTGAAGATCACACCTCCCCAGTACATTTACAGTTACGTTTTGGAGAAGAAATTTTTGGAGAAGATTTTTGAAGAAATCCTGGTGCACAGGATGAAAAACTTAATGAGAAGAGATGGAAGAATTCAAGGTATACATGAAAAAGTATCAAGCCAGCAGAAAGTGTCAGTTGGGGAGAACGGCAATACAGGCAACTCTGAGGAGACACGGAACTTTTTATGAAATCTAGGCCACAAATAGAAGAAAGACCATTTTAATATGACATATATTCTGAGGTCCTGATGAGTAAGATATTTATAGAAAAAAATTGCTCACATGTGATGCTCTGCTATCTGAGGCTTAATGACTCCCAGAAAACTGCTACTTGGGCAATCCGTTATTCACATGATAGAAGCACGTGATAATGGTTACAAAATAAGGTGCACACTTTTTTTTTCTTTTTATAAAACATGGCAGCTTGCACAATCTGGAGAGCAAGCTAAGCACAGATTACCTTCACATGCAATATTAGTAGCTGGCTTTTCAGGTAAGGCTGGTAATGGTGTAACTGAAAAAAAAAACAGATCTTCATCTATTTCCCTCAAGCAGATTTTATGGGTTTTGAAGACTTAAATTTGTGCCAGAATGATCTTGAATGCCATACTGCTAGCACTCCAGAAAAGTATTCCAGCACCTGCTCTCACATAGAATTAGCTCTACTTATACTCCTAAAAAGACCAAATGAATTACACTATCTGCTATTAATAATTTCACATGTATCTCTCAAGAGCCATGATATTGTAAAAATTCAGCAGTTTCTATTCATACAGTAATAAGAAGAGGTGATATACTACACTATGGAAAACTTCAATTTCAAAAACAGTGGAGGACCAAATGCGACACAAAATGCTTTTAAAATGTACACCCCTACAGCTTTGGTTATTGTCCAATGACAATAACTAAAAACTAGACAAGAATGAACTATGTCCATGTGAATTTGTCTGTAAAGCACCCTTTTTGAACACTGTGATGGATTGTGAGTCAAGTGGCTTGCTCTTTATGCTCAGTGCATACCACAGGGATTTCAATAAGGTCAAAACTAGTAAAGTAAACCTTGAAAGCATTTGCTATTTATAAATCACTGAACTTCGAACAAGTACATATCATACATTGGAATTTGACCTTAGCAGAAATAAAATCTAAAGGGGATTGAAACTCACACAGTCGTTATACCACTTCTCACACAATATCATATTTAAAGTACATTCTCTTAGGAGCTTCCCACTGATTATGGTTCATAGGTCAAAACGTTCAGCTTCATTTATCATAGCCTTAAATATACAACTTCCCTAAGTGTGAGTGGCTTTAGAGAAAAACAAATAATGAAGAAAGAAATCGGGATATCACATTTTCATATTTTTCACGGTAAGCTCAAAACCAGCCTGAGAGGTATAATTCTGCCGTCCAGTTCAGTCCAGTTCCCTCCTGCCAATTGGTAACATTGGGGCAGACAATCTAGACAATTTCACAGTTTAAATGCAATTCTATGAAGGCTGAAATAAATACAGTAGTGATTTTTACTGTTCATATTTACTTGTAAAGATTCTTTAATACAGAATTTTTCAGTTGAACTCTGGGAAGTGTCAGACCTTCTGTACCTGCTTTCTGTGGTTTTACATCAGATATGCAGTGAAACTGACTGGCCTCGTTAGCTGCAGATAAAATATAGAGTCACAACTCACACAGGTGGTTTTAGCTATGTAGAACTGTAAAAGTCAGGGCAAAGACAATTAAAAGCCAGTACTATATACAAAGCTGCAAATTCCTAAGGCAGCCCTGAATAGGGAGGTATGAGAGGACACCTCTAATGCTGACAGTGCTGTGGTAACAAAACAGCTGGGAGGGGAGGGGTGCTGGTATTATCTTCAGCTGACCTAGATGGATTTGGAAGAGGACATATGTCTACGGCTTCAGCCAGGGGTTATAAACACGGGATTAAGTTCCCATTCCTTTATACTACACTTCCATCTAGGAAAGCTGAGTTACCTCAGTGTTTCCACAGTTGTGAACTACTGATCTTTGCCATAATGGCTAAATAGCCACATTTTTGTTCCAGAGCTGTCTGTCTACCGTCACCCCTTAAAGTGACCCCTTTAGTGAGTTTTTCATACAGCAAATATGTTTGGGGATCAAATCTTTTTGGTAGCACGATATCATTCCTGTAATTGACACTCAGTAAATGAAAGATATGTTTCAGATTTTGGAGACACAGAGATGAAACTCTCTGTGATCCTCTTAACAATCTATCCAAAATGTGGATAATGTATTTAGATAAAGAGAAATGTTACAGCCATGAGAAAGATCTATTAAGATGTCTGAAAGGAGAAGAAATTATGGAAATGAAAGAAAAGGAATGGAAAATTATATCCTTCATGGGACTGTCTTCAATCCTTTTGCAATACCCTCACCTGGCTTTGTGCACAGTGTGAAGCCCAGCTGTTGATCAGCCACACAGACAGTGTGGATGTGACTCTTCGTGTTTTAACCGTGCCAGAGACTGTCAGCAGGCACCCTCCATAGGTAGTCCTGTACAAAGGAGAGAAGGGCAAAGTAAAAATAACACTTTCATCTGAAGAGGAGGATTTTGCGCTCGTGTTGAAGACGGAAAACTGGTCACATCAGACACCGTAGTGAATAATCAGACCTTGTGTGATCATCTAGAGGCAATTCCTTCATCCAGCAGTTGAAGCATTCTCTTGATTAAGAGTAGCTTCTGAGTGACAGAAATTGCGGGTTAAGATGCCAGAGTGAAGGGCTCATTTTACAAACTTAGTCTGTTAAAATGTGAGATCTCCCTGTAGCATATTTTAAAATCTTCATCGTCTTAATTTGTTCCAGTCTTGCTGGTGAAGTTCGTGTCTCCTGTCCACGGGAACTAGCTAGAAATATAAATGCTGCAATGGAGAGTTCAGTCAGAAACAAACTTATCGGGTTTTGCTGCATTACTGTTACCATGCAGGAGGCAGGCTTCGGGAGACTGAAAACAGCAGAAGAAACACTGACTTGTAAAGTACCACAATGTCCCTTTGCTTCACAGCTTGGCCATTCTGTCAAACACTCATAGAGAAACTACAGATGCTTCTTGTTTTTCTCAGCCTAGAAGGACAGAACAACCTTCTGATACTAGGCCATTTGTGTTAAGTTTGATAAACACCTGAGAGCAAGAAGAACGACTGCCCATGGTGAAGTCTGGAACCAAAAATCAGACAGGCATTTTATTAATGATATCCCAGGGTAAAAGAGTCCTCAGACAATCTTTATTTACATCATATTTATCCCATGAGCAATTACGCTGAGATTCAGGGAAGGATGAAGTGATGACTTTAACAGATAGAGAATGAGTTGTAATTTGGAGGTAAAATAAGTCCTCCTTTCATTAATAATTTACAGGGATAAAATTTATACTGACTTCCCTAGGAATTTGCCCCATGTAACACCATTTAAAGCACTCTGAGGCTTGAGCCCTGGATATTTGGAAGCAATGAGTTCATAGGGGAAAATTCTGCTGTTCACTTTGCTTTGCTGATTTTTTCTTTATTTCCGTGATTACAGAAGCACCTGCCACCTCTGCCCCACTGTAAGGTTTCAGTTTTCCAAGATGATTACGTCTTTCAGAATGTGTGTAGGGGTTGTCTACCACCTGAAACACACAGATATTATGTTTATGCTGACAGGAGCAGCCTGTGATCTTCAATATCTCTAATTGTGAAATGACCTATAGTAACCCACTGACGTGAATGTATTTACTTTTCTGTCAGCTTTGACTACGCTAAACGCAGCATACAAAGACATTAGGTGAATCCGTAACATTTTCTGCAAGAGTCTGGGTCCACAGCCTTTTGCGGATTTCACAAGCACAGCAGTAAACGAACTAGCTCATTTAAGATCTAAGAAGTTAAATTACCTGGTATAAATAAGCCCGCAGTTGCAAAGTTGACAAGAGTGGAGTAAATGCCCAAATGGTGGCATACCCTGGAACAAGCAGTTCCTAGGATCAAACCAGATCTGCCTACAGCAACCCAGGCTAGATAAGTTCAAGTTATCCAGTACTAGGCTCTGAACAAGCCCTAGTTCAGAGCTGACCCCAACTGCATCACGCTAGATCCTGTGCTGGGGTGGAGCTGAATGAAGAATTCATTTAACTGTCATCCTGATATGACTGTCTCATGCTAGTATTACTCATGGCTTTTCTTCTCATTTTAGGAATCTGTAGAATTTGTGAGCACATCGGTTCTCACATGTGCACTGCATACACTTTTAATACAAGAAAATTTGTTCTTTTCACTCACTTGAAGCTCATGATGAGCATAGACTTGTTTCTACCCATTCTATGTCATGAAGTGGGCACAAATTTTCGAAGTGTTTCAGAGCTCAGGCGTCAAAGAAAAAAACCTCACCTGATGTTTATAGGAGCGACTTTCAGCGCAGCAGTGACTGTTAAACAGGTAGCCACAGGGAGGAGGGTCTGGCTGAGTCCCTACTGCAAAAGAACAGAGGTTCAGTAACCAATTCTTAGCCCAAGACTGAGTGCCACAGGCTGGATTATGTCCACCCAACCCAGGCCGAGCACTGCTAGATGTTATTTGCCCCAGTGAGGGCAAATGGGAATCATTTGAAACAACAGCCAAGCAATGGGAATGATCAGATGTCCAGGAGCTGAACTCCTTTGCTTGTCCTCTTGCTGCACAGCAGGAACTGTGTTTATGGCTCCCGAGAGATGTGCTGCCTTAGAAGAGGTGGAAAGAAGAATGGCTGTGTCTCTAGCCTTCTGCAAACCAACCTTCAGAAAGGAGTACAAAAACCCCAAGTGTTCCTTTTAGAGATGCTGGCCTTCCAGGAACTCCTGGAGTTGCATCTCTTCATATTGCTCTTTTCAAGGGAAGTCTTTATGCCACATGATCCACCCAAAGGGAGATAAATATGAATCTACCCACTTAGCACAGCAGGAGCTCAGAAGCACTCCCGGAGCTTGCCTTTCCCCTCTCCTTATGCAGCATCAGAACCTTACCTTCAAACCGAAAATGTCTGTGTGGGGATACTGAGCCACCATCTTTGGCCCCTTCCTTTGGACACCCCAATTTGGAATTGTGCTCTGTGCTGCAGAGGAGAGCAATTTGAGAGCACCCTTGGGTGTTTTTCTATTTTTGGACTGCAACAGAAAGTATATTATATGAGACACCAGAAGGAAGGAATGCCATCCAGAGAGACCTGGACAAGCTGAAGAGGTGGGCCTGTGTGAACCTCATGAGGTTCAACACGGCCAAGTGCAAGGTCCTACACCTGGGTCGGGGTAATCCCCGCTATCAATACAGGCTGGGGG
>Ga0065711_1005646_pt1 | contig 23791 bp, 16 predicted proteins | sample Hoacrofraction12_FD_59098 | JGI IMG/M metagenome (GOLD analysis project Ga0065711, IMG submission 59098) | Hoatzin crop microbial communities from Cojedes, Venezuela - Epithelial fraction 12 v2 (version 2) | ecosystem: Host-associated > Birds > Digestive system > Esophagus > Crop | place...
AAGACCAGGTTGGACAGGGCTCTGAGCAACCTGATCTAGTTAGCGATGTCCCTGCTCGCTGCAGGGGGGTTGGACTAGATGACCTCTAGGGGTCCCTTCCGACCCAAAACTTTCTATGATTCTATGATATGAATGAACAGGTACATGCTTACAGCAAGTGGCAGTGAGTTGAGACAGGCTGCTCAGACTACAGAGGACCTTCTCACTAGGCTCGGTAGCAATACAGAGAAGTAGGTGGCTCTCAGAATTTCATAGAAATTCCCAGCTAATGCAGCATGCTTTCATTTGACTTTTGCTGGAGGAGAAACACAACCTAAAAATGCATTTATTGATGGTGGGGACTTAGCAGCCCAGCAATCCTAATGAATGTTTTCAGCTTCAGAAAAGGTGATCAGATTAACAAAAGGAGAAGGAGATTTTATTTCCACAGCAAACAGCCTCTCACCATCCATTAATCCAGCAGGATAAAAAGGGGGGGACTCCTAGTTTGAGCTATGATGGATTGCTATGTTTAACCTACCAAACAGTAATTGTAACTGAAACAAGTGAGCTGCTTAGAGAATAACCCTGTTTTGAAGTGTTACTACTTCAGCATCATCCACGTGTAGTACTGTATCATGAAGGCAATTCATGCAAGGCTCTGCACTGTTTCTGAAAATATTTTAAGTAGTTGCTATACTGTAGAAGCCATATGAAAAACTCTGTGACTTGGCATCCCCAGCTAATGTGGGCATACCTTGTGGGGCAGCAGTTTGCAGGATGCCGCCAAGTGCATGCTCTGCTATAGCACTTGACTGCTGTATAAGGTCACTCATCTGGAGAGCGGAAAATGCTCTGCTTGCTTGCTTGCTGTGTGAGTGTCAATGCTCAGTAAGAAGGCTGTGCTGGGCTGGGAGGATGGAGCAGTGCAGCTTCCAAGACGTTTGTTAAAGACACTGGACATTTGTTTTTAAACATCTGGGATGAGCTTCTGGTTAGGTGTAGTCTTGGAATCCTATCACAGAGCAGGATGATCTCTAGAGTTCTTCATGGGCGTAAATATGCATGATTGTCTCCTAATGGCTTTTCCATATCAGATTGCCCTGGGATGACATTTTGTAAGCTCGACTTCCCCAGTAATTTAAGTTTGATCCTGAAGACACTGAACATCGGTGCTTCTCATTTTAGTTGAGTACTACAGGTACTCGCAATCAGTGTTCACATCAGGAGTATTATTCCCAAATAATGTCTGTTAAAGAAAAAATACTTATTCTTAAGGGCAAAAAGAAACAAAGATCAAAAGACTCTATAATGGGAGCGAAGAGTCTGGGTCTTCATTCTCTCCGGAGAGTGAACAAGCTATCCATATAAAGCTGAAAAAAATAGAAGAATGTATGAAGCTGTCATGTTAAAACATCACTTAAATAAATCTTTAAGATTTTATCACCAAAGTAGCTTTTCACTTAGGAATGGAAAGAAATGCTCTGTGGACAAGCCTGAGTTGGAAGGTGTTGAAAGTATAATGATGATATCATTCTGTGTGGACAGGATGAAAAGATTCTGTTCTCCTTTGTTAATAAGCTGACAAACATCACCAAGATGCGTGATCATTAACCTTATTCCTTGAAAGCATTCGAGAAACAATAGAAACAGGCAAAGAACTGTGGAGTTTAGAATCAAATTTGCACCCATGAGGCCTTCTTTACAAGTTCTGCTGAATCAGGCTCGGGGGTATGGTTAAAATAAAATCCAAACTGTGTTTCTCAGAAACATAAAAGACTGATCCAAGTCCACTGCAGTCGGTGAGAAGACTCAGATTTACATCACTGGGCTGATGAGGCAGGTTTTGGATCATATTCTGCTTGAGCTGATCACAAAGAGTTTGATTTATCCTTCTTCTTGGTCATCCATTTATCATTTTTTCCATACACTTTCTTTTCGTATATTATAATGATGACATCTAACCTTAAGCTTGAAGGTTACACAGCATGTTAATGTACTCAATGTTTTCTTGTTTTATCTTCCTCTTCACATCATAGTATTTTTTTTAAATGACAATCTATTCACCCAGAGAGCACTTGAGATTAACGTATTTTTGTAATTACTTCCTAACAGTGGGGAAACAAGGAATAGGTGCCTTTATCTCCCAGCTTCCTTTCAGAATTTTCATTTTCCCTAAAGAACCAGAGTGCTTGTGTGGCTGATGGGGTTGCCATGGTACTGGGTTTGAGTGTCTTTGTCCCAGGTGGGAAACATGTAGGAGGAAGAAATGATTTGGGAATTGCTCCTGGTTGCCTGGGAATGAAACCCTGGAATAAAAGGTAGAAGAATGGAAAGACTATTGCCTGCTTCAGAGACCTCCCTCAACACTTCCCCAGGCACATTAGTGTTTCTTAGAGACGTCGTCATGCCAGAAGGTGTTTGAACTATTTCTCAGCAGAATTTCTCATGACCTGTGTTCTGATGGAGGATATTTTAGATACTGCACAGCACACCACACAAGTTTGTGCATCAGTAATAACAGGAAAGATGGAACTGATTTCTGTGGAGACTTAGTACACCACATTTTGTAACATGCTCTGTTACAATATAGGCATTCTTGTAGAAGTTGTATTGGTGGCAATAACCTGTGTATGTACTCATCTAAAGACACCCTGCCTCTTTATCTAGAACTGCTGGAGCTTTAGCTTTTAAATCAGCTGCCTTCTATAAAATTGAAACTTAATAGGATTCAGTGAAGTTCTTGATTCGATATTGGTTTGTGGAGTTAGTTTTCTTCCTTTTTTTTCAGGTAACCACTTAATCAAAGGAAAGGTTAAGTACTTTTCAAACAGGAAGAGCATGGCATGGAACAAAGCAAAATGAGTATTGGTGATAGATGCATTTACAATGAATGGGGAGAAAAGAGAAGGGATCTAAGGAGGAGGAGAAGTGGGAGGAAAAATAATGACAAAACCATCAAGCATTTCTAGAAATGGAAGTAGATGAGTAATGTCTTTGAGTGCAATGGAATTACAGCCCTCTGTGAGGGTTTGAGTGTGTGTTTGCACTGCAGACGGAAGTATGCTCTCAGCCTGCTTAGGCATAACCTGAACTAGATTTGACCTCCTTTGCTTGGATATCTGTGTCAGTCAGTACAACTGTGGAATCAACTGATAACCAAGAACCTGTGTGTATTATTGGGTTCTACAAAGCCACTGTTGCTTTGGTCACAACCCAGAATGCCCCCTGGTGAACGTGGCCCGGGATGCATGTCTTCCTTATGCTTTTGTACTGAGGGCTAGTCCATGGTTAGGTTTCAGATCTGCTTTCTTTGCCCTCAAAGGTCACAGTTGGGCTTGGCCCACTTGTCCTCAGGTGACGTTTGGGATTCATCTTGTACTTGGAAAGTGTCTTTCTTTTAGTATTTCCTGTCTCTCCTCTCTTTTTAAATGATACCTATTACCAGAGACACAGAGGGAGTCGGAACAGTTGGGTACGGAGTTGGCTTAGTGAGGTGTTTTTCCTCCCAGTTCAAGTCAACTCGATGTCGTGTATTCCACTAATGTGCTGGGCAGTGCAATTTAGCAATTAGTTGCCAGAGCTCAGTGATGCATTCTAGTGTCTGCCTGTGTGCAGTTATTTACATCCAGCTTCAAAAAATAAAAACAGTCCAATTCTTCCCTTAGATGAGCATCCAAAATTTGTGACGTACATGGAGAAAAATTAAGGTGTTTGTCTGTAGACTGTGAATTGTATACTGTGTTCTGGGACTTCTCTCATTTCCCTTTGTGCACATATCTGTTTGGCCTCTATGGCTCAACATTTCATAGAGTCAAAGCATGGTAACTCAGCAGTTATGTTTTCAGTATTTCCAAGGATGGAGATCCCACAAGCTTTCCAGGCCCCTGTTCCAGCGTTTGATTACCCTCATTATGGTAACTTTTTTTTCCCTCCTATCTGATTGGAATTTCCCTTTTTCCAACTAATGTCCATTACCTCTCACCCAGTTAAAAACTTTTTGAACAGCAATGATCGCTGTATCCTGAAATTCAGTAGGCAATGAAGTAGCTGAATGTTTCCTGGCAGATTCACTATCCAGCCTTGACTTTTCACAATTGATTTAATAATTTCTCTATGTTAAATGTTGAATTAATGTATAAAAAGCGTTTGCGTGAATTGTAACTGGACATGTTAGACAGTAGGGCTCAAAAGTGTAGGTAGTCAACAGGTGGAGAACGTAATCTGCTGTAATCAAACAGGAGGTCTGTGATCNNNGNTAAGAGCAGAAACATGGTTGTTACAAATACTCATCCTTCATTTTAAAAAGAGCTGTAAGACTTAGTAAGATGTATTGAAATCATATTCAAGGTACATCCAAGAAATTATGTTCATGAAGTGCACCGCTTTAGACCTGCTGCACTGCTTGTCAGTGAGGCCATGATAATGAAGCTAAGGTTCAGAGCGATTAAGTACTTGGGGCAGGAGTTCCGTCATGGTAGCCAGATAATTATAAAATTAAACATAAATATAAGATCTATAGTCTCTGCTGTGTAGGCTTTTTCCTGTTTTCTCTGAAATGTGTATGAGCAAAAGAAAACCCAGACTTCATAGCTGAGAAAAAGCTTGTAAAATTTTTTTTAAGAAAGAAACTTGAGCAGAAATGGATCAAAAGTGCTAAAAAGTGACTTATGCACTCTCTCTGTGTCAGGGAGGTTGTGCTTACCTCCTGATGATGGGAGTAGGGACATCCATCTGTTTAAGTCGTCTTCAGTTCTTGGCAATAACAAAGGAAAATTATTCTTAAATAAAACCAAGGATAAAGGCTTGATTCCAACCGCAGGCACCCAAAGCCAGAGTAGTAAAACACACAGAAATCTGTATGAAGGGAAAATTGAAAAAATGGAGAAAGATCCATACATGCAACTTGCAGCCATTCCAAGACTTACACAGTTTCCCAAAAAAACCTCCTTATGCCCCCAAATTACATAGGAAGAAAACTTTCAGCAAACAGTGGTGATAATGGACAGCAGAGATTTTTAAATATTCTGTAAGCAGCTGTTCCCGTGTGAAGGGAGCCTGTTTCATTTGCAGTTTATACTCTTTAAGTAATCTCCTAAGAGGTGAAGACATGCCAAGCTAACGACCAACCTTTGTGCCCTTTCAGCACGTGTCCAGCATAATGGACAATTCCAGTGTCGTGTCAGAGGAGCACGGGACTCACCGTTGCCTCCGATGGATAAGGAAATGTTGAATCCTGCACCTTTGTTTCTGATGATAAATGCTAGCCAACACTTGGTGTCTTCTCCATAGCACAGCAGTCACCAGAGCTGGTTGTGTGATATGTGTCAGCTCTGAGGAGCTAAATAACTGGAGATGGTGCTTTTCAGAGCAGACTGATTCCCAAAATGAGATTCATAGTGTCAGCTAAACACATGGTGAAAGAATAAGCAGCTCTTGCTGAGATTTCCTCTCCGCTACTAGTTTCATGCCCATTGTTTGAGGTGGGAGGCGAGGAGAAGCTTTGAAGGGAAGGAAAATGTTAATATAGGTAAACAGTAACTGTCAAAAAGTACTGGACAGCGTTGTGGAACTGAGCTCCCTAGCTCAGATGAGAAGTAGCTCATTCCTACTACTAGTGAGTTTGATAAGAAAGATGCACGTGAGATGTTTAAAAATGCTTTGAAGTTGGCTGGGTAAGGCAGCAATGAGAGCCAGGAGACCAGGGTGGTGTTACCCAGTGGTGTGTGCAGGGGTGATTCCTTCTGCAAGCTCCAGACAGCCATCTGCCCTTCCCCAGCCCCGCTCACCTCCCGCTGTAAAACAGAGTAGGTTCCAGGACAGTCCCTCTCTGAGAAAACCCACTAGCTGGAAGCAGAAGAGCTGCCTTATCAGGATGAATTTATGTGAATTAGACATCAGGAGCATGAGGAAATGAATCCTCCCACAGCTTGCGGGGGCTGATACTTGTTTAATTGTTTTACATACACATCATACAAATTTAGTACTGTAACATGATAGTATGAAAGCACCAAGAGACTCTCTCTCACTGAAAGAAAAGATCCTCTTTTCATCAGTCTACATTCTACAGTTGACTTGTTTTAACCTTTGTCTTTGGGAAAATGAATTAAAATGTAGCAGTTTATGTCATGATATAAAATGGTAATTTTCATACCATATGACTGTTGCTGGATTTTCTTCTCCTGAATTTTATGCAGTTTTGGCATTTTTCCCCATTGTGAGACACCTGGTTTTAATGGGTTTGTTGCTCAGTATATTTTAAGGAAGATTTTAGAAATGCACAAATTGGTAAGAATCCAAACCAAGGGGGAACTAGGCAACTTAATTCAGTTAGTATGTTTGAAAGTCTCTGTATACGATGCAGTCATCCTTGGTTTATGGTAGAGAAGAAGGAAAATTGATCTTGTGTACTTTGCATGAGCGATTTGGATGCTTGCAGAGGCTGGCTGTGCTCCTCCTTTAGGTGATATGTCTCCTCTGTGAGGGCCCCGTGGGGTTCCTGTGCAGTAACTCTTGCTGTACTGTGTATAGTGCTTCCCTAGAATTCACTGCATGCTTCCATTTGTCCCTCTAAAGCGCTGTGTAGATGGTAAGTAAGAGTAAACTTATCTTGTTTGTCTTACGTGGGATGACAGTATTGGGCAACTGAAGCTGATAGGAATGCATACGGAAATGACTAATGTGAGAACATCATCCTTGCAGTTAATTTTGCTCCCAGTGGACCAAGTTTCTTCAGATCCATTTCTGGATTACAGAAGTGCATAAATCTTTCCAAAATGCAATAGTAAAATACCGCGGAGTAACAGCATGACCCAGCTGTTGTTTGCTATGAAAACAGTGGGGTTTTTTGCCAGAATGCCTTGCCTAATAATTCTTTCGAGTATTCTAATAACATGGGATAAGATCGTCAAGATAGTTAGGATTCTGGAGGTTATTAAAAGACACACAAGTCTGAGTCTGCAATTTGAGTTGGAAAAGAGCAAACTGCTATCTAAGGGAAGCTGTCTTCTCCTGCCGTAGTGATGGGGAGAGGCTGACCTGTGGGAGATCTGGGTTAGACTCTGACAAATACTGTGTGGTTTGGGAAGAAAACCCAGTGAGTGATGAAGAGCTTTGCTGGCTTGTACCTTTGGGAGTAGCTAAGGAAAGCTTTTTGTTTGTGTGTCGTCCTTTGCAGTGTGACAGGCAGTGCCTTTTTTTAGATGTTCCCTGGAAAAGTCTGAGGATACGTCTGGAGTAGAGATATGAGTAGTGGCTGGGGTTCGTCTCTGGTGTATCCTTTGAAGTCTGAACACTCCACCCAGGTAGCAAGCAGTCGGCTACATCTGAAAAGTTAGTGTGTGATTTGTGCCAGAGAGTAGGTTTATCCCAGACCAGGATGGAGTAGATAAATGACTCAGAAGACTAATGAAGGTAGAGTTAACACGCAGTTTTCTGTCCTTGCCTTTCTTCTCTGCCTTTCTGTAAGTCAGGGAAAAATGACTGTGTGGGGCTTAGCAGGCACTGCGGTTCAGAGGCCTTTCTCATACTCAAATATTTGCTTATGCTGGGCTCACGACTTACATCTGTAGGCAAAAGCTCTCCTTTGTTTTCTTAATGGCAAGGGATTCTGCCCATCAGGTGGCAAGAAACAGTAAGATTTTTCCTCCTTCTCCCATATTTCTGCATGAGCTACCTAACTGTGGACCCAGACATCTGGAGAAAATTGGATTCATGTCTTGCATCCTCCATGGAGGACAGGGAGTGATGGGGACAGATAATGTACTGCTGGTCCAGCTTAATATCAGCCCTGAACTGAGAGCAGCGCGAGGTGTAAGGACTTAGATGTGCTTCTCTGATGCACTGTTGTCTCAGGTCTATGCTGGGATGGACGCATTGCCAAGAAGAACTTGGTTATATCTTAAAAATGTCTCAGTCTAAACCAGACCATTTGTATACCTTCACATATTCTTCCTGCCCTCCCCTTCTTTTACAAGAAACTATAGAAAACATGCTGTGTGTTACAGCCTATTTATCCGCGGGAGAGCTGGTGCACCTGCTCGCCCACTTAAAACAGTGCTAGAGACCCACGGGTGAATTCAAGAGCCTGCGTCTGCTCTGTTTCTTTACTGCAATGCACAGAAAGCTGCTCTGGTGTCATTGTTTCTACCTGGGAACCAGGCAGCTATTGCTAAACATGGAAGGGTTCTGGCCATTTAAGTAACTTTTTATTTGCTGCAGGAACAGAACAGAATCGGAGATTTTTCCTAAATAAAACTTTAGGGTTGTTGCTGCTTTTGTCCTAACAGACAGCAGAAGATAGTCTGCTCAAGCCTTTGTAAAGGCTGCCAGTAGACTGTGAATCACGGAGCGACTAAGCTAAAAAGAGTTACAACTTGCCGCAGTGCTATGTTAAGGAAATTGCCTTACACAATTAAATGCAGTGGTCCGAATTAGTGTCACCTGTGTATTAAAAAATGTGTTGGAGACATCAGTACCATCTGATTGCTTGTGGCCTTGATGGTAGGAGAAAGCATTAGAAAGTGCTCTCATTCCAGGAGAAATTGTAGTTGTGCTTTTCTCTCCTCCACAATAAATTTGTTAGCAATATTAAGGCAATGCGTAGTAGTAACTGTTAATTATTTACAAAAGTCAGAGTGGTGTGACAGTCCGTGACAGGTTTGTGGCTGTTTCCTGCCCTGGAGCTTCTCATTAATCCTGTGAGCCTAAAGTTTTTGGACTTGTTTTCTCCCTTTCATGTGAAGGTTAATGTTGTAATGGTTTACCAGTTTAGTATATACTCCATTTCCTTACACTGAATCTCTTTCTGAGTCTATTTCAAGTGCACTGTGAAGTGGTATGCTTATATTTGAGAAGGTCCACGCAAGCAGATACTGAAAGCCTGTACTTCTTAGGATGCTGACTTCTGCAGTCCACCACTTCTGTTTGCAGCAATGGACTGAGTGGGAATGAGCTAATGAACAAGGAGAAGCTTCCGAGGCTCAGCTTGGACCAGATCTACAGGAGGCACTCGCTGCCCAGCCACCACGACCAACTGGCCAGATGGCAGCTCGGCACATGCCAGTGATTCGTCTGGCAGCCCACCGTAGGAGTGCCAGGAGCAAAATTTCTCAGAATCAAAGGATTGTTTGTCCAGCGTTGTCACACTGAGTCCTATCACCTCCTGCCTCTTCCAGCAGCTCTGTGGGGTAGGAACAAGGTTCTGAAGCACATAGGTTAGAGAGGAGTCTGGGGAAGAGAAGAAGCTGCTGCGGATGTTCTTTGGGAGCCCTGAAAGCAGCTTGAGCAGAAACACTCGGGGTGATTGCTGACTTCTCTGCCAAATATCACAGTCCTTGCTGGCCTCTGAAATAGTTTTATTTTAATGAAAAGAATTGCCAAGAATGGCTAGCCCTAAGGAGGCCGTGGTTTGGAGGTGGTGTGCCCCTTAAAAGGAGAAAAAACCCAAAACAAACAACAAATCTTTCTGGCAGCAGGCAAGTCTGCCTTTCTGTCTCTCAAATCTCCTATAGAAAGCTGAATACAGTCTGATTCTTCACTATTTTTTCGTAGCAGTAGCAGGTAATTTGATTCCTAGGCTCACTCCCTTCAGGGATGCATCTGTCAGTTGCCCTGCTACCTACAGCTATTGTCTTCTAACTACTGAATATGGCTTGGCAACAGCGTGCCTGGGACATTTACTGTTGGTGTTTTAATGTGAGGGGAGTTACCCTGGAAAGCTCATCAGGAGTAAGGCAAGAAGGAGTCCCAGAGAAGCGAGTTTACAGAAGCTTGAATAAATTACATAGTCGCAACTTTATTAAAATGTATTTGAAATTTAAGTTGTTAAGAGATAATTTTGTGCAACAGGGAAGAATTTTGGATTGTTGAAAACAGTTGTGAAGGCAACAACTTCATTTTATTGAGGACTTGACAGCCTATGATTTTTACAACTGAGAGCAGTTGAAAACACAACATAAATACCTTGCTCAAATCACACCTGCGTTACCTTTCTTGTAATATAGAATGCATTTAGTGCTTGATGCTTATTGTCATTTTTTTATTTTTCACGTAGGTCTTGGACTTCCTGAGTCCACCTAGAAATGAGTGTCTCTTGCTTTTTCCATTTTTGGATGTAGATTTTCATTTGGCTTTTTTGAGTATGTGTGGTTTGATAAAGATTCTTTGTGGGTTTTTCCACTTGCTTAGGGCAGAAAGGAAGGCCTTTAGTGTTTTTTTTTTTTTTCCTCTGGAAGATCAGTTCTTCAGGAAGCAATCCTGGAGTATAACTGGAGCTTTTTATTTCCTAAACTATGTGTACAAACTGTGGTATGCGTACCACAGCCTGTTTGAAAACAGTGTGCGCCGGCTGGCCAAGCCACGGTGCACATGGTCTGCCATTCACAAGTGCTTTCCAGGGCAGAGCTGAATGCTGCTGCCTCTGACAGCAATACCTGAGCAAACAGAGCTGGGCAACACCTGCTGAGGAGGATCAGGAAGCTCTGAAAAATCCCCAGTGCCTTATGCGGAACAGTTTTCAGGTTAAGTGAAACTGCATTCTGATCTTCCAGGTTTTCTCACAACATAGAGTGAATATCTCAAGCTGAACTTAAAAATCATGTTGTTGAACATTTCTGGATGCATTAAGTCCAAGATACTTGGTCCTTTGCACCCATGTACTTTTGGGAGTCAAATGTCATTCACTTGATTTTCTCCAGATTGTAAAAAAGTCTCTGTTGCACAATTTATACACATTTTCATGTGGAAGCAGTGTTGTTACTCAGCTGCTCCAAATTCCAACTGTCAGATATAGTACTGTTTGTTAATTTTCCTAATGCTGTTTCATTCTCACATGTTGTTTTCTGTTGGTAGGGTTACCTGTTTTAGGCTTCCTTTATTGCTTGCCAAAGCTCAGTTTGCCATATTTCTGGAAAATTCAGCTGGTACTTCTAGACTGAGAGTAATTCAAAGTATATCTATTGCTTTAATTTGATCTGTGGCAAAAGCTGCTTTGAAAATCCCTGAAAAATATCTTACAATGAACGGGTAACTTATTATGCTCCATGGCATCACAGATTATATAACTAATAGCATCATACATTTTGTTGATTTTCAGCGAAAGCCCTGGATTTATTTTTTAGATCTCTGATAGCAACAGAAATCCAGCTCACAAAATAATTTATTACCTATTTTTTTTTAAAATGCTCAGTTTTAACCAACACTCAGTGAGTATCCAGGAACCATATAATTCATTTTGATAACTATTGTAAATAGTTTGTCCTTGAAACTGCATTGCTGTATAACTGGGTTCTACTCAGATTCTTCCACAGCCAACTAAATGGGTTTTTTATCACTAATCACAAGTGAATTTGCAAACAGATGCATTTGAGTCTGTGCTTTGGTATTTTAATGGTATTTCTCAATTTGCTTTCACAGGGTTGATTCTTGATTTATTTCAAGAAATTGAAATATTGAATATTTATTTCAAGTCCTCTTTCTTAATCAGTTTGTAGAGTTTTCCCTGCCAAGAACAAGTAACAATATATTTTCATGACTTCCAGCACTTCAAAGGTTCCAAGTTTCTGATGCCCAGAACATATACTACCAGAAGAAAAAAGAAGTCTTCCTTTAGTTAACAGTTGCTCTTTGACAGGGAACACAAGATGAGATAAGTTAATTATAAGAGTCTGGTATTTGAGTGACCAGCAGTTCAGTTCATGTAATGTCATGCAATGTTTCGGTGCCTGATTATACACTAGCTTAATTGGACAAAGGCCAACGAAGTTTTGACCTCCACAGATCTGCTTCGTTTGCTTTTTTTGTCAAACATGCTTTTTATTTTTGCTGGCGAGACAGACTCATCATTCATATTTATTTTTTTCCATCTGAAGTTTGTCAAGCTGCTTGGAAGAATATGACAATGAAAGACATCTGGGCATCCCATCCGCTTTCTATTTGGAAACATGCATTGTTATTAGGAACTTCTTACTAGCACTGCAGTGAGCAGATGCGTTCTCTTTCCATCTCCAGGCTAATTTACAATTGCTGGTAGTGAAAGAAATTCAATAGGCACTAAATAGCTGTTTCTTGACTGGGCTTTTTAATACGACATATTTAGGATGCCTTAATGTTTGTTCCTTTGTAGAGAATAGGCTTGTGGCATTTGTAGGGGGAAGCGATGGAGAAAAGTCAGCAGTGTCTACTTCAGGTTATTCTTTGTCTGTATTATAGGATTTAAAAACCTAAGCACTTGTGTTCTTGAATCTTTGCCATGCAGGTTGATTCACAGCTGTTCGTCAGATGTAATGCTCTTTGTAAACCCAGAGTCCTCTGTCTCAAGCTGCCCTTTCTCCATTTTTAAAGCCTAGAGCAATCTGTATTAATACAAAAAAATCCCTGGTCTTTCTTTTCTTGCTTAGAATGGGAGAGCTGCTGAATTGTAGTGGCTATGATTACAAAACATTCTCTGAGGAAGCTTGGCTTTAACTGTGGTACAGGCTATATACACTGACTCACGTAGTTACAGGAATAAAAAATAGTCCGTAATGAGGTCTGGGAAAGAGCTGTTCAGTTCAGTAACCTGTCTCTGACATTGGCCAGGAGCTGACAAGGAAAGTGTGTAGGAACAGCACCCCGATAAAGCCCTCCTGCCTCTAATGCATCCTCCCAGCGTTCAGCAGTGTTAGACTTTCCAGGGCACTCTGTTCACCAGCCACCCGTGGATCTCTCCCATCTTCACTTGTTTGATGCTTTCGTAACTTTTCCTGTAGCAATGACAAACACAAATCAGTTAAGTACCATGGAGAACTTTTGTTCATTTTAACCCTATTACCTGGACATTTTATTTGATCCACCCCATGTCCTATGTTAGGAGAATATTCTTCAGCTTTTCCCTGTTTTTTGGGGGGTTTATGTCGATCTTGCTTATCCCTCTTGCTTATCCCTCCTCATTGTCTCTTTTCCAGTCTAGATGGAAATACTTTATCCACCACTCATGGTCTGTAAGCAGGCGTTTTTTTGTGGCCATCCCTGCCACCTTCTCCACAGCCTTCCATCCTTGTCCTTCTGGCGAAGGCGGTGCAGATGGCTGCATACAGTGCCCAGCGTGTAGACGTGTTGTGGATTTGTGCAGTAGGATCATGTTTTGCTTCTGTGCCTTTTGTAACAATTGTTGCCTTTTTGGCTTACACGGTTGTTTTTAGAGAACTCTCTGCATTGAATTTAATATCACTTTTCTGAGTGACCATAGGTAATGACACTGTGCGCGTGTATACGTTTTGCTGTTCTTTCTCCTGTGTATTAGTTTTCAGCTGCCAGTATCTCCTGGTAACTCAATATTTCACAATCCATGTACAAGTTCTTCATTTACCTTTAGGTGTCACTGCTTTAGTAATCAGAAACTTTATTACCTTCATGTGTATTGCCTTTTCCAGATAGCTGGTGAATATCTTGAGTAGCACAGCTTCCAGCATAAATTTATGTGGCTCTTTAAGAAGAGTGGCTGTTACACAGAAGGGAGATTGCATTACACACAACCTGGCTCACATTTTATACACTGTACCTTGTGCGGAAAAAGCATAACTCTTCTTACTGGGGTGGATGAACAAACGGTTATTACCTTTAGAGTGAGCAGAATTGAGTTCAGAGAGCGTGTTCCTCTCTGACACTTACTGATGAAAGGCAGACCTCAGACAGGTTAATGGAAACCCACACCTTCCAGTGGGACTGCTCTTAGAAGTCAGCTGAGTTAAGTATTTCAGATTACCTGCTAAAAGATACCTACATTATGGTAAAATCTTCCTTTGAATTGTGATGACTGAACTCAAATTCGGAAGAGAGTGACTTGGTTTGTCTGTGAGCTCTTAACACTCTACAAATTTTCATTCATAAACTCCAGACCTCTCACACATTATTTAGCATATTTTAAAATAGACTCATTCTTCTAGCTGAGGAGCAACATCCACACTGGATATGTATTAATGACATGAGTGGTGCTTTCAAACTTTCTGCCTCTTAGTGAATTCCTTAGTTTAATAGATAGTTGGCCTATACGTGACTTCTCTTAGAAGCATTTTCTTTCTAGGAATTTTTCCACTGCAGGTTTGACAGTAAGCCTGCTACCTGATCATAGTATTTGGGACAGCTTTTTTGGCAATACCTTGAATATATGTACACTGTGTTTACAGCCTATGCACACGTAAACTGATGTGAATCTAGCTAGCTTAGCAGCTGCTAGCAGTGTAACTCCAGCAGCCCTCAGCCTGGGCTTGGGAAGCCTGGCAGCCCACGGAGCGCAGTCACGTCCACAGTGATGGAGCAGCTCTGCGTTTCATGTAGAGCTAGTCCACCGTGGGGACTGTGACCAGGTTTGTCACTTTAATATTAACATGTGAGGTTGATGTCATGCAACTGATAAGACATGGAATACTTGAGTGAGACTTTAAAATGTTTGAAATGCTGGAAGGTAAGTGAAGGTAGCGTTATAATGGTGAATAGAAATCCTGGTGAAGATGTGTACCATAAAGAGAGTAGAGTAGCTCAAGTCAGTTATGGGCTTAAATATACCACAAGTGGTAAGCTACTAACTGGGAGAATTAGCTGGTTTGGAGATAAAATAGGTGTAAAATAAAGTTTATTTGGATGTTTTTTCCCCAAGCAGCTGCTCTTCTCATTTCGGCTATCCCAGAAAAGACCGTTTATTTCTATTTCATTTGGTAGTTGCTAAATGTATACCACAGTAATCTTGATGTCACTGACTAGAGGAAAAAATGACCGATATGCTAGAGTATATTGCACTGATGAGCATCGTACTGCGGAATGTGTTATACTGACCAGTAAAAGCCATTCTGTCAAACTAGGACACTGTGCACTGTCATTGTGAGCGTGTACGAAGCCCATTTGCCAGTGGCATTCCTTAGGGGACAGCGTTGTGGTCAGCGCTGTTTAATGTGCTCCTCAAACAAGCTGGATGATGGTAGCAAATGCAGCTTCAGTAAATTTGGAGAGCACACCCAACTGGGGGGATCCGTTAATCCTCTGCAGGAGAGGGCTGCTGTTCTGGGGTCCCTGGGCAGGCTGGAGAATTGGGCTGACAGGAACCTTGTGAAGTGCAACAGAGGCAAAAGGCAAACTCTGCATCTGGACTGGGAGAACCTCATGCACCAGTAAGGGCTGCACTGGCTGTATAGGAAGCAGCTTCTCAGGAAAAGACTTGGGGAATGCTTATAGCAATCACTAGGCTCAGTATTATAGTGGTAACAAATTGAGGCCTGACGATAATTAGCAAAAATAAATTTCTGAACTGTTATTCCTTACTCTCTGGTGTTAGGAAAGTCTGTACCATCTACCGAAAAATGTACTATATTCTCCTTTGTTCTTGAAAGCTCTTTTTATGTTACAGTCATGGAGAAATGAAAGTGTCATGTTGCTAAGACTGAAGATAGACTGCTGTGCTGAGGGCTCACCCAGCCTGTTACTTGCTGTTTGGATTAATTTTTCAAATCTCTGCTGCTTGATGTTAGCTTTTGCCTCATTTTAATATTACTTACTTCCTCTATTAGCTGTGCTAAGAGAAATGACCTATTGATTTGTGGAAGTATTTCATTGCTTGAAGGTTAATCGTGAATTTGTTGAATATGCTGGTAATGTTTGGTTTAGGATTTTTCCCAAAGAGGGAAGATTAATAAGCAATTACATTCAAAATTAAGTTTGTTCTGAAAGCTCATAGATGAGAATTTCGAAATAGAAATCTATTTCCATTTGAACACAGAGTGTTTCTGCTTAACTCTGCGTTTACTGTGGTGTCATACAACATCTTCTATCACAGCAGTGTTGTCAGCAAATCTTTCTTTACCAGGAGCTTGCTGCATGGTCCAAGTTCTGTCTCAAAAACACTTACTGGGTCTGCCTTTAACTAAAAACAAGTAACACTGAATATGACGCAAAGCAAAACCATGGTGTATACATCATGTTTACAAACCCATTATGTTTAAATTCTTGTGTATTTTTTTTTCTTGTTCAAATAGCTCTGTCAGGTAGCATACAATTACATTTTTCTCATTTTGTCCATTTTTTAACCATTTCTTTCGTATTACAATCTGAACAAGCTATGTTGTGACTTTAGAAATAGCGTGGAATGACTTTGAAAACACATTTATGTGGCAATGAAATAAAATTTTTTTAACTATTTAATCAGAAGCATTTGAAATTACTTGATAAAAAAGTATGTCCATTTGACTCGCACTGTAAGAAATACTAAAAGCTATTAGTATTACAGAATGGCAAACATCACCAGTAGAGCTTTTCTAATCCTCTTTGTTTATCCCAATACCTTGTGGGCATCATACAGTTTTTGTGATGCTCCTGTAGTTGGTTATACATCCCAGCAGGTTGCACCTCTCATGCTCTACTTGCCTCAAGTCCTGAAGGTCCCTTTTAGGCACAGAATGCCCTCTAGAGAACAAGTGCTTGTCGACACGCACACAGGTGTTCATAAATGTATCCACATCACAGATCAGAGACTATGAGATTTTACTCATTTGGCATGAATAACAGGGACCTTTGGAACCTCAAGTTTCTTGTATCAGCATTTAACAAATGTACCATAGGATCGCACCCTAGTCACTATTGATATTCTTAGCTTAGCAGCAGCTTACCAATGGTAAGAATGGAGAGGCTGGTACATTAGTGTACTCTGGGACCCGAGTGAGTCCTGGGTGCTTGCTCCTGTCCAGGTGAAATAACAGAGAGTGCGAGAAGTAAGATTTTGCCGAGTGTCTTTTATAGAGGAAAAAAATGAAAACCACCTGCCAGGTGACGGAGAGTTCTGGTTTTCTAAACAGTACTGATGTTTTTGGCACATGGTCCTTGAGCCAAAAGCATTTGTGTCTTGCTCAGGGTGTGGGCATTTGCCTTCCTTTTCTTTTTCTGCATAAGGTAAGCAAACAGTTTCCTGACCTGTTTTAAACTGCTGCAAAGGTAAAAGACAGAATTCTGGCTTTGATGCCAGGGAAACTGAGGGAGCAGCTGGCTTTCCAAAGCAGGGAAGGCTGAGTTCCAGGAGGGAAAGCCAGCTGCTTTGCTGGGCAGGGAGTTCCCTCGGGAAGGTGTCGACTTCAGCCATTTTCCTGTTAGCAACTCTTCCCTGTTCTGCACTCCATCTCTTTTTTCTTTCTTAATGAAAGGAAACTCCATTTTCCATTTTTCCTTGGAAGAGCAGAGTTGGACAACAAGAGCCTCCATGAAACCTTTTAGCTACTTGGGCCATAATAAGCTGCACTCAGCACTTTCTATGAAGGTTTATTTGGGATGATTATAATATTTACAACTTGACTGGGATTTTCAAAGACACTGCAAATTATTAGCCCAGCTAGAACTGGGTAAACTGATACTGAAGGTTATGGAGAGACTGCTCCACAGTCAGTGGCAGAGCTTAAAACTGAACCTAAACTTCCAAAATCCCAGGCAGACACTCTGTCTCACTAATGGCTACATTGAATTTGAACTGGCATAACTGAGAGCAGATTTGGATATTATTTGTTTTTCCATTCAGAAATAGAATGATCTTTTTGCTCTAGTTGTTTTACCGAAGCTTTTTGTTGTCTTACTTGTTTAAACCCAAGACCTTATTTGTGCAGATCAGCATTTTTTTTTGGTGCACCCCCTTCCTCTTTTTATGTGGTGTTAGGGGAGAATGGCTTCGCACATATTTTTGCTGTTATCTTGGACGATATTGTGGTACATGTACTGTTTGGAGATTTTTGTTGGTCTTGGAATGCTGACTTACAGTGCATTCATGGAAAAAAAGCAGGAACATGAGTTCAACAGCATTCAGTGATAATTTAGTTTATAGTTGGAGCTTTTCCTTTATATTTATGCCAGCGGAATTTTGAAAAATGGCTGAAATTCCGTGCGGCAAGAAAGAGAGGCTTATTATCTGTGACTAATGCAGTTTTTAAAATTGGTAATATTTGCTGTTGTGCCACTTCTGTGCTTCTGCTATGTTGGTTGCTTCTGTTGTCTCATCATTTTAAACAGGTTTTCTTCTAGCTTGGATTGTTACTCATATTACTCTTGGTGCCATCCTCCTCTGGTTATGGCCAGTGCAACCACACTATCAAATTTGAATCCAGAATAGGGGTAAGCTAGCCTTTGTGTTAGTAACTGAATCCAAGGTGAAGTCTGCATTTTTGGATGACAGTACTGAGATGACACAAAGTCTTTCACAAACAAAGAGTAGAAATACCACATGGTCCTGTTCAGTTCGTTGTCTGCCTTACTCATTCAAGGTAGATATTTTTCAAGATCAAGTACTCCCACTTTTTAAAGTAACTTTTAAGTCAGAAAAGAAAAATTGGTTTCCTGTAACTTAGAATCTCAGTTCGCTCTTAGATCTAGCAGTACTCCTCTTTCCAAATGTCTGCCTCATTTATTTTGTGTGGTTTGAGAGTCCCTTCCTTGTGTCTATGTTGATGTGCGTCACTCTGGAAATATAGCAGCTTTGCCATTCATCGGTAGTATTTAGAATTTAATTGAGGGTAATAATTGGGCTAACCTTCTCAGAAAAAAAACATACCTCTGCTCAAATTATAAGGCTTTATCTTCTGTGTGTCTCTGAGCCCTTCTGAAAATGTGACTGTCTGACAGCACCATTATATGTACTAGGAGAGACAAAACTCTGCATTTTCTTCTTCCGTTTTATCTCCATTAGGAATGCTGCTAGACAGTTTATGCTCCTGTTGATGGAAGTGACAGTGTAGATTCTTGTTACGCATGATGAAGAGCAAGGGTAAGATTCGTGCTTTTGCAGCAGTCTCTCTGCTTGACACAGGCAGAAGGGCAGCTCAGCATTGGCGGATCCACAACTTGGAAGTGGAAGAGAAATTGTACTCGGATATGGTGTGATGCTGCATACATCTGTTTCAGACACTGGAAACATTTCAGCAGGAGAAGACAGATGTTACTGGTGATATGGGTGTTTGGAATAGTGCAACTCTTGTAACTGCGGCAAAGTCTCTGGGCTGAGTTAACCTAACAAGAGTGAGGACTGGAAGGGCACCAAAGTGTTTAAGAACACTTTTCGTCCCTCGTTCTGAGCTGCTCTGAGAGCCGCTGCAGGGAACCCCACCTCAGAGAGACTAATGACTTGCTGTCAGTTATCATCGGTGATACTGCAGCAGCGAAAGACTGAGCCAGGAGAGGAGCTGCAGACCAAAATGGCTGGTGGTGAGAGTCACAGAATCACAGAATGGCAGGGTTTGGAAGGGACCTCTGTGGGTCATCTAGTCCAACCCCTCTGCCGAAGCAGGGTCACCTACAGCAGGCTGCACAGGACCGCGTCCAGGTGGGTCTTGAATATCTCCAGAGAAGGAGAATCCACAACCCCTCTGGGCAGTCTGTTCCAGTGCTCCGTCACCCTCAGAGGGAAGAAGTTCTTCCTCATGTTCAGCTGGAACTTCCTCTGCTTCAGTTTGTGCCCATTGCCCCTTGTCCTGTCGCTGGGCAACCACTGAAAGAAGTCTGGCCCTATCCTCCTGACACCCACCCTTCAGATATTTATAAGCATTGATTAGGGCCCCTTGCAGCCTTTTCCAGACTAAACAAGCCCAGCTCCCTCAGCCTCTCCTCGTAGGAGAGATGCTCCAGTCCCCTCACCATCCTCGTAGCCCTCCGCTGGACTCTCTCCAGTAGTTCCTCATCTTTCTTGAACTGGGGAGCCCAGAACTGGACATATCTGCAGTCCAACATCTGCAGCTATAGTGTTGTTGCATGGACTGAATTCCTGATGCTCAGGCTTCTTTTTGCCTGTGCACAGCTCAACATTGTGCGTATGTGTATCTTCTTTGTGTTTTCTGTTGTGAGCTGGTTAGTACTTACCAGCAACAAATTTCATCTGCCAGTATCTCCTAATCAATCTATATGACAAGATCTTTCTGCAAGTTCTTCAGCTAGTTTTACATGCTACTGCTTTGCTAATCACAAAATGTATCAGGACTGTACCTGCTGCATTGTTAACTATGTCCACTGACATAACTCTGTCACACAAACTATCAAGATACTTGGCTGTGCAAAAAGAAATTATCCTCTACACACCTTGTGTTTTCTTCTAACATCTGCTTCAGCTTTCCGTAAACCATACTCTTAATTTCTTTCAGTTCCTTGGACTGTCTTTCTAGCTGCTATTCATGCAGTATTCCTGTGCTCCTGCAACACAAACAATGTTTTACTATTTTTTCTTTGTAATTTTGTTTAAAAGTCATTACATTTACTGATTAACATTAGTTTAAGAGGTCCTTTTATGTGTCTAAAACTGTGAAAGGGGAGACTAAAAACTCAGCAACAAATTTGACCATAAAATGCTGTCTAATCTGGACCTCTAGTTTCTCAAAGTCAGAGATAATACTCAGGAGTTTTAACTCGGTATTATTTGGATATCTTAACTATCCTCTATTCAGTATAGGATTGTTACCAGCCTGTCTGACAAAATGAAACCTGCTGCATACTCAGGTCTGGAGATCACTTATATGCACTTTAAAACAGTTCTTGTCATATTCTGGGCACGTTTCTCCCCTTTCTTCACTCTCACCTGCCCCATAACAGTGTGCACCCTAGGGCTGTTTTCCCTTTAGCCTTTTGAGAAGGACTGTCTCTTTTTTTGTCATATTTATAGTCAGACCCATTGTGTATTCCATGGAAAATTCTTCCTAAATCTTCTGCCATCTCAGGTTATTCTTTTTTTTATTACTATTATTTTTTTGCCGTCTCTGTTAGTTTTCCACCAGACTGGAGGGCTCATTAAAGCATACTGTACAGGAAATCGAGAGAGGCGCAAGAATGGGACCTTGCTCACCAAATAGGGAAAGTTGGCAATTCTAACAGGGAAATTCCTTGGCTTCAGGGAGCAGCTTCATAGAGAGAGTGCGCTATTGAAGAGGTGTATGGAGCATGAAATGCTGCCTGAAATGCCATTCCACAAATAAATGGTGTGTTGGATATTCACACATTAGGTGGGGTTGTATCAATAATGTTCAAAATTGTATTCAAATTAATTTGAATATAAGAGTTGGAAATTTATGGTTTTATCTGAGCAGTCTTGAGATCAAGATGCAAGTGTCAGGAAGGAGAAGACCAGTTCTGGGCATCAAGAAGTTAAGAGCATGCGTAGTAATCTCCCACAGAAGGTCTTTCCAGCAGACTTCACCTCCAATGTCAGACAGCACAGACAGAGCATAAATGAACCTGTCTGAAAAAGCTCTCTATCCTTAGTTACCGCTTTTTCAAGCAAACGTAAATAGCACCATCTTTCAGGCCAGAAAAAGATGGAGGTCAGAATGGGAGAATTTATGGCTCTGTGCTGTTTTGGACAGGATTGGGATGGGGAGAAGGAGAGGGGAATGATCAAAATATCCTGTGTGGAAACACTGTGAGTTATATTCATAACACATCTGTGCGAGGTGCAGTCAAGTTTGGCTCACTAACAGGAATTTGGTGAGATGGAAAGAAAAAAAAATGTTACTTTGTATAAAAGTCCATATGAAAAAAGTAAAATATCAAAGGGTAATGAATCCATAATGAAATAACTTCTGTTGCAGTTACTGAGGGCATGGTGTTTTGGGCCTTGTGGAAGACTTTTTGCCCCTTTCTGAAAGGAAACAGGAAAGCTAATGTGTGATTCTCTGCTGTTTGTTAACCAGTTTTGTGGTATGACAGTCAAAATTAAAACTAGTAAGCTGCATATTTGCTGGGTTTTTTCACTGAAAATACTGTGACGTCAGTATGTATGTAATGTTAAACTGTTTGGTTTTTATAAGTGTATCACACTTGGGTCATATTCTGTATACTTATAGCCAGTCCTGTGAGTAGGAAGGGTTCTGCTTCATAAGGAATTGTGAGATTTGAGAACTGGCTTTCAATTCAGGACTGCTCCCTCCCACTTTCAGCCCTTCCAGTTTTAAAATTCTCTCTTGCATAAAATGTATGACTAAGAGACAGGAGAGGCTTTGACTGACTTGCTATGATTTCACAAAATCTATGGTAGTGCACGTGTGTGACATTGAATATTATTTTGTAATGAAGAATCAGAATTTTTCAACCCAGAACAGCTGTCTGCAATATATTTGTAATCCCCCACTTCAAGTTTTTTGTTGCGTTTTTTCTCTCATAAAATTATTCCAGCCAGTTAATGTGTACAAGTGAGTTAAAAAATGAACTATGGCAGCTTGAGGTAGGGTTGATGGCCAAATGAAACAGTCCTCAAAACTTCAGTTTTGTACACCTTAATACCTAAACATTATACACTATGTTTAGATAGATAAGTTAGATTATACATATATGTGTGTGTGTACAATACGTTGGATGGTGCTCTTTAAGAAAGATAACTTAGTGTATGTATAGTTTCCTTCTTACAGTGTGGTAATGATGTGCAGTGTTTACTAGAGGATGAGATATTGATGGTTTAGATGTTGAAATGCATCACTCAATATCTTAGATAATCCGTGCACTTTGCCTTGACTCAAACATAGCAAGAGTCTTTGCGTTGAAGTCGCTGGGCTTTAGATTAGATCCACAATCTTGTATGTTTGCCCAAATCATTTTGCTGGGGGCTCTCAGGTAGAAAGTGCCACACTCCAAGACTAGACATCTGAGGAACTGATTTTCAGCTGCCAAGAAAACTTTGCCAAGATCATCCTTGGTTGCCATCTGTTAGGGTACATGCATAGGGCCAACAGCTTTGTGTCCTTCAGCAGCCTGTCACGCATGAAAACTTTTATCTAAACGCTGGCTCCTGATGCTGCCTGGCAGTTGGTTGTTAGCAGTGGAGGAAGCCTGCCTTGGACTTGGGTCGGTATCGCTGTAGGTGCATGAGGCTCATCAAAAGGCCAGTCTCCAGAAAACAACTCCAGCTGTTGGGCTTTGTAATGTCAGAAGGTTGGAATCCACTTAGTGACAACTGAACAATTAAGGACAATTATGCTTTCAGCTACATTAACGAGTAACTCAGTAGTAAGGCATTGGAAGGAAATGACCCGTTGTCGAACACCCGCGTAATTTGTGACTCATGGCATCATTGGAAGAGTGACTGAAGTTCTCTTTATTTTGGTAATATGGACTGCATAAATATTTTCCCACATTTCTTTCCAGTTTTACACACTCAGTTATTCCTTTTATCTGACTGAATACTGTGAATTCCATTCTTCTGTCTCCTTTAAATGTTTATCTCTGCATAAGACATCTAACAGCTGAGTCTGCCCATTATGTTCGCAGCCTTGGCTTTAGTCTGCACTGGTGGCCATGTGAGGGAAGCATGCTTGGAGTCATGAAGTGAATGCTGTTCCCTGAAACCTCCTCTGGAAAAATACTCTCTGGGATGGGGTTGCGATTGGTAAAGCAGCACCACGTTGAGCTTCAAGAGATGAAGTTCACTCATGAGGCAGGAAGTGCTCAACTGTGGCCTGGAGTTTCCAAGCAAAGTTACTGTACGTCAAACGCTGTCTCAAAATTATTTATAGAATTAATTGAAAAGCATGGAAGAAGCGGCAAATCTTGGACAAGATGGATGTTTAATGAAACCCTTTAATGCACTTTCCATGTCATCATTTTATAGCTTCTGCCAAGTGGATCTTACTTCCCCTCTACACTGCCCTAGTGAGGCCTCATCTGGAGTACTCTGTCCGGCTCTGGGCTCCCCAGTTCAAGAAGGATGAAGAGCTACTGGAGAGAGTCCAGCAGAGGGCTACAAGGATGGTGAGGGGACTGGAACATCTCTCCTGCAAGGAGAGGCTGAGGGAGCTGGGCTTGTTCAGCCTGAAGAAGAGAAGGCTGCGAGGGGACCTAA
>Ga0065711_1034425_pt1 | contig 23791 bp, 10 predicted proteins | sample Hoacrofraction12_FD_59098 | JGI IMG/M metagenome (GOLD analysis project Ga0065711, IMG submission 59098) | Hoatzin crop microbial communities from Cojedes, Venezuela - Epithelial fraction 12 v2 (version 2) | ecosystem: Host-associated > Birds > Digestive system > Esophagus > Crop | place...
GGAGAGGAGAGGAGAGGAGAGGAGAGGAGAGGAGAGGAGAGGAGAGGAGAGGAAAGGAACAGCCAATGACAGCTATGTATTTCTGACATCTTTATATGGTCCTGTCATTTTCTTTAATTGGTGGTAGAAGACAGACATTGTAAAAAGAGCCCAGTAATTGTGTCAGGGAGGACTGACCTTTTATGCTGTTTTGCATAATCATTAATAAAAGAGGGAGAACAAGAAAGAGAGAGAATGAAAGTCGAAACATTCTCATGAACTTTCCTCAGGTTGACTGGCCATAGTCCATGCTATTTGTGTGGATCACTACAGTATAATACTAATGCCACTGGTCAGCATAGCAAGTCCCTGCTTTTTAAAGGGATACACTCCTAGCAACAGGCAATGACAAATCAAACAGGCTGTGGCCTTCAAACCAAATCATATCTATATGTCTCTTTCCGAAGTCCCTAATGGAGTTGGATGAAAGAGACCAGTCTCCCAAGCCATGATTTTATATATACAGAGTATACTAAATATTCTATACATATAAATTTATTTTAAAGTATAAAATTTCATTACACTTTTTGAAAATATATTATTAGAATTCATTATCCATGATATTCAATTATCACTGAAGTTACTTTCCTGTTTAGAACATAGCCTCAGTTAACAATGCAGGAATTGTTAATTAGAAATTAGAGAAACAAATAGAAGGTAACTGAAATGCATCTTATATTTATGAAATTCTTTTTAATATGGAAAAATAATGAGGAGTGGCTTTGTTTAACATGAAAAATTAGTTGGTGAGCTTCAGATCTGTCAGTGGTATAGCAAAAGAATCAAAGGGAAGAGTGCAATGGCTTTAAAATTCATATGCACTGAAGATATTTTCCTTGAAAATTTGCCATCCTTTAAAAATACAAGCAATCTGAATGTACCAACTAAAGTACTTTTTGCTTGTTGGAAACCAGATATTTTCTGCTTCACTATAATAAGACTGTAGGAAAGATACAGACCACTGACAACCATATCGGCATTTTCCATGACGTCAGCGATTCTCTTTTGAAGTTTCTGCTCAATAGCAAATCTCTAGTTTGAGAGTGGAAGAAATCAGAACACATCAAGTATACAGTTAACAAAGAAACAATGTGAATGCTGGATGATAATATTTTCATAATAACAGTTTTGATATTTATTGTTCACAGTAAGCAATCACCTGGGATAGTTCCAAATAGTGTCATATTTCTGAAAGTCCCAGGTACCTGGAAAAGAAGTAGCGTAAATATCCTGGGTCAGAGGAAAAACACGTAGGGAAAAAAAAAAGAAAACCCCTGTTACATTTCAAAATTCCTCTCTGCTGAGTCTGATTTTGTAAGCTTAATACTGTAAAAAGAAAAGTTAAAAAGGTTTTGGAGACAATTTGACAACTCAGAAAAGGATGGAAGCAAATTAATAAACCCTTTCAAATGACTGACTTGGACCGAAGTTTGACATTTTGGTCTTCAGGAGTGTATAGTTTAATATGGTTACTAACAGACAAGTTTTACTATAATCAGCTGATAGTTGAAGTTGTTGCAGTCACCGCACAGTACAAAGGATGAAAATTGAAATGGCTAAGGCCAAAGTCTGTTTGGTCAGCTTACAAACCATTCTTCTGGGGGTTAAGGAGAGGAGAAGCACACTGACACGACAGGAATATTTGATGCAATGGTAGCTGTTGCATATTTCATTCCTAAACTTGTCAACGTGGTATAATTTTTTTATTCATGGAAGACCAAATAGAGGTTAAATACTGGAGCCGGACTGTACAAAATTATGGTCAGAATTAGGAATAAATATCTATAAATATGAAATCATAGGTCACATATTCTGTGTCTCAGAAAATTTTTACTTGAACTGGAAAGCACACCAAAGACACGTCTCCTGAAATACCACCACTAGTGTTCATTTGCCTGGTTGATTAGCCTGTGTTTATAGGAATAGGAAAGAGATTATTTTATTCTCTGTTACCCAAGAGTATTTCAGCCATATGTGCAAGTAGGCAGGTGGGCTGAGGAGTTCAATCCCAACTCATCTCTTTTATTTGTAAGGTTATTAAACAGCTGAAAGCTTTGGAATCTCTCATTTAATTGTAAAATCCATTTCTCTGCATGAACAAATCAACATAAATTAAATGCAGTCTTCAGACCCTGTAATGTAATTCTTCTTGTTCCCTGAAATTAACTCTTTCTCTTTAAAGAGCAAGGACTGGCATCACGCACAAGGAGCCCCCATCGAAAATGGCAATGAATAAATCCTGGTTTTTTTCATAAATAATAAACATTGCTGGCACTGTACCATTAGAAATCACAAATCTACAGAATTTACAAAGATCAGGAACCTTTCCAAAGAATCTTTATTAAATTCTTAAAGCAAAACATATTTCATAAATGTTTGATGTTTTAAGGGACAGTTGGATCAAGAACTGAGAAAGAGTTTTGAAATGCTGGGATGGTCTGACACCAGAAGGTAAGTCTCTGTATTTGTAATGACTGTTTGTTATGACTTATTGTAATGACTTGTTGTCTATCTCTCAAAATCTACTTGACACCAGACCAATGCACATCTATTCTCTGTGTTTTGATTTGCAGTCTGTGAGTAGAATTGAAGACAGCAGAGGAGACAATGCAACTTCATGTAATTGGTTGTGGCAAACAGTATGATGCTAGGGAAATCTGACTCTGGCAACGGATAAAAAGAAGGCTACTCAGTAAACTAAAAGGGCAAAAATATTCAGACAGAAAGCAAAGAACAGACTCAATGCAAAGATATGTAATGATATTCTATCACTTACGATAATATTTTATTTTCACCAATGAATACTATATGCTAAAGCATATGTGAAATTTGTCCCAAGATTTGAGGGGCATGATTGTCTGTCATGCAGAACTGATTCCTCATTTGACCCGACAGAAGTTTATCCGATGCTTGAAAAACGCACATTAAGGTTAAGAATTACCAAAGGAAAGAATTCTCTAATTTGTCAGTCCCCACCCCCACAAGATGGTCAGTGTCTAAAAGCATACACATCTCTGCTTCCCAATTTTTTTCCATCTATTCATGCTGTAACTTCGTATAGTTGTAAAAACACATAACTGTAGTTGCAACTGTTAGGAGAAAAAACTAAAATTTAATAAAATGGAGCATAAACTTCCATTAGAAGAGAAAATGAAAGAAAGTCAAAGGAGTGGTCAAGAGAATTCCTCAGTACTTCAGTCTTTATTATGTTGAGTAATTAAAACAGAGGCAGTTTGCCAAGCAGCTTTTGTGATTTTTCTGGTACTGTTTTTGATCATTGTCCTGTAATTTCACAGCTCAAGCAGAGGCAAAATATAAACAGAATAACTATTCAAACTATACAAAATAATTTAGGCTGGCTCTTCTGATTTAAAATTTTGCTATTAAGAGTCATAATAACATCACAGATAGGCTCATAGGTCTCTCAGAGACACATACTCTCCTTTTGCAAGATGAAAGCAAATGTTTGAATCTACTTATGTCATGCATATGCAGAAATTTTGCCTCTACTACTATTGAAAATCACATCCTCTCACAGACTCAAAAGCACAAGAAATGAAATAAACTAGACTCCTGTCTAGCTCTGCTGGGTGGGACGTGATTTACCTCAGTCAAAATTTTTAGTTTACCCAGAAAAGCTAGTTAATAAGGATGGTTAGTTTCCAAATGATAGAAATAGACTTGTGTAACAGATGAACTGGGGACATAAAGGTGCTGTAAATAATGGAGTCTCTTTATACATAATTGACTTCAGCCTTAAAGATCCTGGCTCTCTAATTCATCCAAGATTACCGAGAGACATTAATAACCAGTCAGACTGCAAAACACTTCAAAGAGTGACAGGAATGAGACAAAAATATCTAAGTTATTTTTACAAAAAATGAGTATCCCCAGACACAAATTAGCCAAATTGACATTTAGAAAACTCGTATATTTGCTTTCAGAACTGCTTTCTGATCTTTTACACAATGAAACATGCTTTTTTAAATCCCCCATGTAATAAAAATATTTAAAAACATAAAAAAGAAGCACCTTATTATTGAATTGTTAGACGATGATCAATTCTTTAATTTTCAACTCATTTTGCATATAAAAGTTTGTATCTACAAAGAACTTCCTCTACAAATTTTAAGTCTTTCCAAAACTTTTTTGGGGCATAAATGGGGAGTGCATTTTGTATTTTCCATTAAAATTGCTAATACTTGTATACAGTCCAAATTGTCTAAGCTTTAGTTTTGGACTGGCTTTGTTCTTTCCTGTTCTGAAGCATTGATGGAAAACCACAAAGTAATCTCCTTTGCACAGAACGGATAATAACTCATTACCTATTTCAGGAAGCTGAAGAATCATGAAATTCTTTCTATACAAAGTCTGCCTAAGCATGCCGTGATCATTACAGAATTCTGGAAAGAGACAGATACAAATGTTTACATTTGTGTTCACAAATGAGTTTAGCCTATTTGGACACACAGATTTATGACCGAAGTAGCTTAAAATGGGAGATGTTTTGGGACAATAGGTCAAATTACAGTGCCATCGAAATCAAATAGAACAAGGCTTTTAAAATCTCTTTGTTTCTGGTCCTTTCTCACTCCGTGTTTCATATCTGGAAAGTTTGCTTATTAGGTTTTCCTTGCAGAACAGATTCCCAGTACTTCCTCTGATTGTCTCTGTTATTCCTACTGCTTCTTGGAAGACTTTTCTGGCATTTCTGTCACAATTATTTATAGATTCACATTTTTGTTAAGACACCACCTTAACTATTATTGTATTCACCCTGTAGGTAAATTGCTGTGGACACACAGCTCAGATTTACAAGTGGCATGCAATGACACAATGGAACATATTTTGGACCAGTGAGTCAAATTTCTGCCTTGCCTTGCCACACTTATTCATTGGTCCCCTTTAAGTCTAGCTAATATACGATTGTATTTACATTTGCCATTTACTTAAAAGGAAAACCACGGATACTTCATCAATGGTGTTTGTCCCACAGAAATTCAGGAGATTTTGCTGCTTAATTTGCTTATTTTATGGCAACATTTTTAATCTCATGGAGTGGCGTATGCCCTTGGGCTGTTTGAAATAGTGGTTTCCTTTCCCCTAGACATACAGCTCATCAAGCCTGATGTGTCACTGACTGCAGGTCAAATTTTCAAAGCCTGCACCTGTACAAAATGATCATGCTTTTTGAATTAATCATATCTGCATTAGTTTATGCTAATGAATTGCCAAATAATTGCATACATTTTGTGGCCATGCAGATCCTTGATTCTAATGACATTCGGCTGTATTTCAGCTCACTGAAATCCAAGCATGGCATGATGGTAGGTAGGTACCCATATTCCTTTTTTTTTTTTAAATTGACACAGTTTGCATACCTATCTGATTGGCATTTTTATAATCCACTCATAGATAACTATTTGGCAATACTGGATGAATTCATTTTGAAAAGACATATGCTTTCAGACATTTATAAGGAGGGAAAAATACTGGAAAGATAAACCTGGATACGGGTTTTCCTAATCTCCATTTTCTTCTGAAGTAAGAAAATACTAATTCATCAGTGGTATAACTTTGTATCAGCCTACAGAAAGCATCAGAGGAGTAAACACTGCCTCACTTGCCACATGCTTACACCTTAGTTTTCACAGTGGAGGTTTTTGTTTTCCCCTTTATATGACAGAAATTACTACTGGAATGCAATGAGCCCCATATGCTCCTGTGACTGGACAGAGACCACCATCACTATTCATGTATGAGCTGTCAAACTGCCATTGGGTAGTAATAACTTTCACTCACCACCAGCCTAAGTGGGATTTGAGCCAGGTGACCTAGAGTTTAATGTCTCCATATTTGTCATTTCTGAGTCATCATACTAGAAATCCGAGTGTGTTTTTAAGAATTCATTTGAAATAACGCTGGAGCTCCATATCTACGTGGCAAGATGCATTCTACACACAAGTCACGGAAGAGCTAAAGCTGTCAGGAAAAAAAAAAACTGAGATTTTTCTTGCTTTGTTCCCTACTCTGCTCAGTAAATCACAATGTGATAAACACACTGCATGGTGTGAAGCATAGCAAAGTCCATGTGGCACACTTTATCAAAAGAGCAGGCAAAGCACACGATCTTTGCTAAGTTTAATGGGATAATATTGTATTTTAACTGAAGACAATTGACTGTGCATAAGTGTATTAAGCAAATGTGCTGTGGTGAACCATTTACTACATTTAATCAAGTCTGAGGGAGGTCTGGAATTCTCTCACATTTAGATAGGTGAATTAGCACTGTTGTAGACAAATGGAAGAAAACCAGAAAACAGAATGAACTTGACAGACTATGTGAACAAAAATCCTCGCTTGGAAAACATTACCTATTTATCTTGAGATCCACAAAGCATTCAGTAGAGGTCCACAGAAGGTGTAAATTTCTTTAGCGTTTGTTTTGTAGAGTTCTTATATAACCTTTTTCCTTGCCCTCACAATAATTAAATTTACCGCTATTTTGACTGTTCAGTTTAGAAATAGTGTGTATAATGGAACCAGTATTAAATTATGCGTCTGCCCTGAGCACTTGGAGGTGTATCTTCTGCATCTCTATTGGACCTTTGGAGTCACTGCCGTCTGTTCCTTCTCCAACACTGCAAACATAATTTGCATTATATTTCAATTTCTCTTGAATTGTATTAAGAAGTAAACAACGAAAGAAAAATACTGGGTAGGGCTTTTTTGTGTTTGTTTTTCCAAAGCCTCTAACTGGCAGACCTAAGACATGTTCAAATTTCCAGTTACAATACTACTATGTCACCTTATGTGGACAAAAGGGCACTTTATGGGAGGACAAGACTCATCATTAGATCTCCATGCCTCTTTGTTTCTCTGGCTAGAAGGTCTAACTGTCACCAAGCATAAAAAGTCTTATTTGACAGCCTATAGTAGTAGAATTTGCTATAAGAATATGAAATTATATAAATATAGCACCTGGGAAAATAGAAAAAATGTATTAGAGCTTGAACTCTAGTCCCCTAGCTGTCAAAGCACAGCTCCTAGGTGAGGCTTACCACAGCAGATTTCTATCTCGACTCATTTAAATTGTTAAAGAAGCATGATTAGAAGAACAAAAGGACAAAAAATGTAAAATTACATACATTGGTGTAATGGCACTATTTTATTAACATTAATCCAGATTCTGTTATAGTGTATTATTGATTCTTGATATGTTTATTTTGTTTGGATATCAAAGGGAGCGAAGCTCAACTAGTGAAGACAATGTTAACTGTCTGGATAAAATGCGTATACCATGGACTGCGGACGGGAGTGCAAATGATAAATCATCTTAAGTGTGTTCAGAAACATGGTCAAAGGTTCCTGATAAAATATAACCAGAACGTTCTCAGTATATGATCTACAGGGCAGTAAAAAATGCCTTTCTGCTGTTACTGCTTTCAGAAAAACATGTCTTTCAGTATTCAATTACTTCTAGAAGCTGTTTTAATTCTGAGTGAAAAATAATCTGCATTATTTTATTCCCCCTATAGTTCTTCTCTGTCTGTAATTTATTTGTTCTCTATTATTCTAACACTTGCCCTCATAGTTGTTACCTCTTCTGCAATAATCCCTGTCGGGGGATGAATTTAAAGGATACTTGATTTGGGCAGCGCTGGAATTTAACCTTGAGCATTCCTGTAAACTAAAGATCCCTGAATTTTATTTTCTCCAATAATGAAACAGAAATGTGAAGCATTGGTCTGTTTCTGTTACCCTGAAGATGAAGCAGAAAGATGCAAAATGGAATTCTCACATCTGTTTATTTTTGTTTATGAGGCAAAGTGAGTGAAGTAGTAGGGGATGAGGCCTAGATTTTAAGTCAGATGCTTTCAGATCAGATGGATAAAAAGAGATGCCAGAGGCAAGTCCAAGCCCGGTAAAAATATTCCATCAACCTGAAGGTTGAAGTGATATTCTTGATTCTGGATGTACCCTACACCTTCTAAGAATATGGACAAATAATCTGTGATGAAAGAGAATGTTGGGAATGTAAATCCCATGACAATTCACTGAAATGATGTGCACTTGCTGAGGATTTTCCACTGGGCTTTGAAATATTCATTCCGACAATTTTTAAAATGTTGCCAGATTGTTAGGTGATATTGCCAGCCCAGTTCTGTTGACATCAAACTGAATATATTCAGCATAATGCAATGTTTATATATTCTTTGGGAAATAGAAAGATTGGTAATAATAGTTTATTCTACATAACGAATTATTTTTCGACTCTCATTTAGATGTAAGCCCACAGGTGAGATAAAATGGGGGCTGCATATTCCATTTTACACATTCAAAATACATTTGTGAAAGTGGGTTGAAAAGTGAGCAAAAAAGGGTAAGATGTTGAAACATCACCTCGATTTAATTTGTTGTAAAATTAAACCTTTTTAAAATGGTTCAATATTTTCAGATTAAAGGATTTCAGGTAGTTTTATAAGCTGAAAACTACCCATGTAGGGGTACATATAAAATGTAGATAATTTGAGTTTAAAATATTAGCAATTTTTTAAAATTAAATATTCTTGGAAAATGTAATACAATAATAAACTTCTGACAGAGTAGCACCTTCTTTGAGAAAGATGCTTTACATAACTCCTCATTTTAACATTCACCTTGTGTTATATATAGAAGTGTATACAGTAGTCAGGACTTGGATATTAAGTCCAAATAGCATGAAACCAACCAGATGTCACCATACTAAAAAAAAAATACACAGGGAAAATTAACACCATTTTTTACTTAAAATCAAAATCTGTTAACATTCCAAGAAGCTTAGGTTTGTTATGACCTTGCACAGCCTTTATGGCCTTTCTTTAAATTACAGATATTAAATTCTGTAAATTACAGACATTAAATATTTTGCTGTCCTGCATATGCTTAGGGCACAGCCAGACATGCTCTGATGACTGAGTTCAAGCAGCTTATGAAGTTACTGCCATGCAGTCAGATGCTAGTACCCTGCAAGTTAAGATGCAGTGGTTCACTATCTATAGATTCCCAGACCACTTCTTCACAGTCACAAGTTTTAGTATACATCATGGGTGAAGAGGTTAACCTTTTGAATTTTGCTGGGTGTGTTTTGACTTGTTTTTACTTCTAGAGGAGGAGTTTAAATTTATCTTAGCTATGCATAAAAGTTTATGATTCTTTTAGGCTTATGTGCAAAGCCTTTTAGCTCTATGTTCTTTACACATATTGCCTACATAGAGAGTATATGACTGGCAGGTCATTATGGACACTAAATTTTTTAAATTACAGGATCATATATCTATCATTTTAGAGTCTTTTAACATCTTCTGTATTACTTCACTGTACTTGGTGTTATACATCTGAAGAACCTCATCATATAAGCATAGAAAATTCATTTCATGAAGACAAGGAGAAGTTGGGAGATGGGATGAATACAACAGATGCAATGTTAAAGAGTCAGTCAGAAATATTCTGACCAGACAGAATTAGTGAGAATAAGACACTGAGCTGCAAAGGAATGAAAGAATAAAACCACAGAGAAGAAAAACATAAATATAATATATACATACTTAGTACTTTAGAGACAAGGAGGCAGGAGTGAAATCACGAGCTTTTTTGGGGAATATGATGGTAAAATTACAGGTGCTTGTCACTCAGTCTTCTGATGAATTATAGTACTTCTGTATCAAAAGTACGTGCATTTGAGCAGCATATTTCTAAGGTAAGGAGCAGAAAAGATAGATAACTCTGTGAATCTGCATCTGATGGGACTTATTTCAGCTTTCTGTGAAATAGCTCTACATAATGCCCCATTAAGACATATCGTGCTGTGGTTCGACTGGAGATGTCATCTTGGTTCTAGAGTTCAGCTGGCCCACAGATTCTGTCCACCTTTACCTTAAATGTGGTAGGGCTTTACTGTGGTGAACTTTGCAGTCATATATCCTGTCAAGGCACACACTTCTAATTTCACTTGCACTGCATGTCATTTGGTAATCACTTACACTACAGGTAGCACAGAACTGAGTTGTTTCCTCATGACATTCCTTGGAGGTGACTGAAAGCTGTAACAAGCAGGTGCTCATGTTGTCGACATCATGAGATTAGTTTGGACTTAAGTATGGGCTCACCTGAGGTGACTGTGAATGTCTTTATAAGCCTGTCCCCAAAATGCTTACAGATCCAGTGTGTCACAAGTTGTTGGACTGCAATAACCACAGATGATATCGTCCTCTACTAGTGTGACATGAACCCAAGTGAGAAATGTCTTTATATGATGTTAAGAGCCAGTCTTCTGTTTATGACATGACATAGAAATACACCATTTGAGAATCTGACTACACATAACTTCTACTGCATGGCTGGACACAGAGGAGAAAACAAAGAAGGAACTAGGTTTTTAGCAATTATTCAAATTTCTAGATGACAGCTTTAAAAAAAACTTTTGGCTAATTGTCTTCAGGAATTTAAATGCATTCTTGGTATCCTGGTCTCTCTACTCTATTTCTAACACTCACTCATTATTTTGTGACTTTTAATGTCCTTCATGAACAGAAAAATTACATATTTGGAGGAGGGGAAAACAAAAGCCCGCCATGGTTCACTATAAATATTTTTAGGAAAGCTGCTTGTTTATGAGCTTGTTTAATCCTCCTCTGTGCAGCTCAAATTGCTTTTACTTTTGAGTCTTGTGTATCGTAATTAGTAATTGCTTCCAACATTGTAATATCCTGGCTGGTGTGATCATCAAGCACTCACTAAATAAACTTCACACAGCAGCCTCCCACTGTAGATGACACTTCCTCTAGCCAGCATAACGTTCTATGTACTTTTGCAGTCATGCATTGAAATGATTTGTAGATGTATTGAGTTCATTTTAGTCATCATGTACCCCAGAATTAAAATAGATGTTGAATCAGCAAGGACTGAATGTACACTGGCTGGGTTGATGCTATTGCAAAAAGCACAGAAGTCAGATTCACTCTGTTTTGCTATAAGAAAGAATACATTTCATTATAGATGATGCAGCGGCATGCCTCATTTATGAGGTCTGATTATTCATCTCCAGTCATTAGAAGATGATGATAGAATATGCAGTGCAGGAGGGTTTGATTGCACAAAAGTACTAGGAGGAATATAAAAATATAAAAATGTCCCCTCTTTATCCAGCACTCACAGCTGAAGAGGATACTTACGAACTTCCTTCCAAAGACACTTACACATTTATAGAAATAGGGATCATTTCACTTACTTGCCTGTGAATGGAGAATCTTTTTTGTGGCAACACTGTGTACCAAGCTGCTTCACACATGTGAATTTCAGGATGCTTTCAGAGGTGAAATGTAGTACTGAATATGACAGTGACCCAGGACACCTGAGCTAACCCTTCCAGCCCACCACTATTACAGTGTTACAGGTGGACATGTTGAATACTTTCCTATAAAGCCAGTAGCTAGAAGTTTAGTCCTTACTTCTCATCAAGAGGCAGTGTCACTTCAGCACTGGGGCTGCTTAACGTCATGCAAGGACATTAATTTACTCGTGATTCAGATTAAGTGTATTTACCACAACAGCATCTTAGATGAGATAAAATTTTCCCTGGGTATAATCACGCCACATGGAATATGAACAGTGTCTGATTTTTGTTGTGAAATCCAAAGAGTAACAAGTCAAATGGACAGAATGTTGAAATGACTTTTAAATATTGTCTTACCGATTGCCTTGAGGAAGAAATGTCATGTTCAACGACTGCAGAGAGGAGATCAAATACTGAGCAGCAAAGACACTGTTCATGTGTTGATCACTGTGCTAAATTTTTCAGCATATCTTTAATTGCTAAGGTTATATTAGATCTTATTAAAACTCAGACATTCTGGACAGCTGAAATTCCCACTGGTTTTAATGAGAATTTTGTAATTAAAACCATAGGATCACTGACACTTCTAAAACTACTGCTGCTAAAACACTCTATGCTGATTTTTGCCATGCTTTAGGGGTAGGGAGGGGTGCAGACGCAGCAAAGTTAGTTGCACTAAGGTGGCTTCTCTGTACAAAGGAGGAAGAGCATGTGAAGAGGACTCGATTCTTATTAAAGTGTATGAAACTATGGCCTATTACTGTAAGAAACAGATGTATATTTATTGTAAGCTGCAGATGTGCACGTAGATCAACAGCATTGATCCTGTTCTGAGTTGATATATTTTATCAGAACACAGAGTTGTTTTCATATAACACAGCACAGTTAACAATAATGGCAATACATTTTATAATATGAAAACCATTCTAGTTGCTCACTAAAAATCAACAGCAAAGAAACCCCAAAGCAGTAAAGTGATTCTATAATATTCACAAATGTCTGGATTTGAAGCAAGGAATCTTCTTTAAGCTTAGTTATTTTTATAATATTTTGCATTCGGGATGGGGGCATGAAAGAATTTGTTTACCAAGAATAGGAAGACCTAAAATTAAAGACAGTTACACTAATAGGTGTAACACAGAATCAACCAGAAATTCTGGCTGTTAATTTGTGTCTTTTTAGCATTGTTCTAGCAGGACTACTAGGTTGACCAAGGCCCAAGAGCGTGACTTCTGGGATTTTCCCCCACCCCCCCCGATTCACGCAGTGATTTAACATTTCGCTATCTTAGAACACACGGTTCCAAGGTGAGTGTAATTTGTTCCTTTGTCTCTTGGAAGCACGTGAGGTTTAATTTAGTAAGGTAAGGATAAGTGATTTAGTGATTTAATCAGTGTTGCAAATAACAGTCCTATATTAATGTGAAATTCTATGATTGGGATAGGAAGGAATAATCGAGTAAGTATCAGGAACTGGGCCAAAAGTAGTTGCAAAAACTGTAATCATATAACTGTATGAATTTGTAAATTTAATGCATAATTAAATATAAGTAAATTATTATTCTATCAGTCATACAATTTTAAAATAGCTGGACTTAATCATTAGCAAGACAGAATTAGTTTTAATTCTCATGGAAAAAAACTCCTAATATTCATAGTGACTGTGAAAAGAAAACTCATATAAAACTAGATTTTCCCAACAACTGGACCCCTAAGGAAAGTTTTCTGAGAAGAACATTTGTGCTTTGAATAATTAAAGCATGCATCATAATTTAAATTACCATTCTACAGATTAAATTAGATCAAGCTTCTCCCATGTTGCAGTGTTTCTAAAGATAATTACTATCCTTTCGTAAAGTAGTTTGTCAGTTCAAACAGAGTAATTTGGCAAAGGAAGCTGCACCTGGGGCTGCTGTCTTGTCTTCTAAGTTTTGGGGCATTTGCTGTTTACGAGGACTGGAATGCTGCAGGTAGCCATTGACAAAGCCAACTGATGCCTTGTCTGTACAGACAATTTTCTTAGTCCCCTAGCATTGAATTTGTTGGTTTTGAGGCATTTTCCAAGAACAGTAGAACCTGTTAGAAGTAAAAGAATCTCAGTCTGGCCTGTTATACGTAGTATGTGTTCCACAACTTTAGATTAGTAACAAAACCAGATTATATTTCTTGATTATCATTTAACACAAACCATAGTCTCTAACTGGGGAAAAAAAATGATCCTGAAGTTGTTTCGTCAGAGAAATGAGATTTTTTCCTGGTGTTAGGGAGCTATAACTTCAAGAAAATTACCCATTAAGAATACCTTCCCAGAAAGCAAGAACTGAAAGGAATTCAAAGGCTTAAATCAGCTTGTAAACCTAATCATCTATATGATATAAATTTAGAATGTATAAGTTGTGTGCAAGACAAACTGCAGCACCTCATGAAAAACGGGGAAATCGGAGCACGCTCTCATTCATCTCACAGGTGCCAATGGAAGGTGGAAGAGTTTCAAAGGGATGCTTTGGGGTTAAAGGCCTGCAGAATACCTTGTAGTGAATAGGATGTTCACCTGCAAGATGTGATATCTGTCTTCACATCCATTCTCTGTATGATTTACTTGAGGAATTTGAAGAAAAGCTTCTGAATCATAGACACATCTAATTACTGGACAGATGCAAGGTACTTAGGTCACTTTCAACCCCTACAGGCGGAGCTGTTTGTATAAAATCCTTCTTTTGTCCTTTCCTGATCACTTTCTAATGAATCCAGTGAAAGTTCAATTACATATTTAAAACAAAACGTTCTCATCAGGATAGAATAAGACCTTCTATTTTTGACGCCCAATGCTTTATCACAATGTGGTAACAGCACACACTCCAGAGAGTTGAGAAGTGAGTGTGAATTTACTACAGCAGGGAAATAAACAAGTACAGTATCAAAACCTGAGGGCATCCTGTCACCGTTGGTGTAGTGCATGATGGCAGAATACCGAGTAGTTTTCTGAATTAAATCCTCCTTAGTTTCTTTTCCAAGAACAGAGGGAAGGACAACTGTTGGCAGAATTCAGCCTAAATTTGCAAGCAGTATAAAACAGCAACACTAATAAGAAAAAATCCTTATGTCTTTTTCAACTGTGACTCAAAAAAAAATACAGTTTGTTCCTATTATATTTAAGACTCTTGCATGCATTTCAAACCTAAGTTTTCCAGCACTTTTCTGAAATAGGTTAATATTCTTATATTTTTACAGATGCATATGTAACGTAGATTTGTTTAAGTTAATCCACAGAAATGTTATGGCAGATAGAAGAAGAGAAAGTAAAGTTCCTGTCCTGGGCCTATATAACCAATTTTTCTGCTCTTAACATGCACAGAAATTGAATACATTTTGAACTATCTAGCTACTGAGCTGTGACTCTAAGTATAGATTATATCAGAAGTGCTTGTATATGATGCTTTTTTATGATAAGTGATGAGTGTGGTTCATAGTCTAAGCTACTATTTTCACTAAGTAATGGCAACAGAGCCTTATTCAACAATGATGAACATGAACATGCTGCTTACCAGGATGTAGTGGCAAAGGAGAGGTGGCAAGACATCTAAAAATTAAGTAAAATGTTGGGTTTTCATAGATTCAAGAGTAGGAATCTCTGTTACTAAAGCAGACCATTCCATGCAATTTTGTGGTCTTTTATGTCTCTGTGTGTCACGAATAGGAGATTCGGCAGAAAAAATTAACTTATTTTAGTAGACGTCCTTAAATGACTAATCTGCACTATATTCATAGTGAAATAGCAGTGATTTTTTCTGATAACTTTGAAACACACCAAATCTGTCGCACGGTGCCTTCAGTGCCCTAATATTTATAGGAGAATCACAGAGTAGCTGAGGTGGGAAGGGACCTCTGGAGATCTTTTGGTCCAACCTCCTGCTCAAATCACGATCAGCTACAGGACCGTGTCCTGTTGGGTTTTAAGTGTCTCCAAACAAGGAGACTTCACAATCTCTTTGGGCAACTTGTTCTAGTGTTCAGTCATCCTGTCACCCAGAGGAGGAAGTATGTGTGAAGACCCTGTAACTGCTATTCCCAGCTGCTCATTCTTTTTCTTTTCTCTTGCTCGCTGCTTTGGGGTATTTTTTTGTTTTGGTTTGGTTGCACTTTTTTTTCACCAGAAGTAACTTTCATCACTGGAGTTAATGTACAGCTACAGATCCCTGTAAATAAAGTTTGGTCTCAAAATCATTCATGCCATACCTTCCCTTTCTCATTTATCCTATCTCACAAGAATTTGTTCTTGGACTAAGAACAGTGCTGGAAGCCCAGAGTTGGAGTTGTATTTGCAAGTGTGCCACTGATTTACTGAGTAATAGGAAATAAGTCAATTTTGCCTCTGCTACTTCATTAGGAATTAATAAGAATGGCTTGCTGAAATCTCCTGGAATATATTACATGGGAGGCCAGACATGATCGCAGTGAAATCTTTTGGCTTATATTACATTATTTCATGATTCTTACCACTTTGGAGAAGTGTTTTGGGATCTTTATTTTTAACTGATTAATATTATTCATAATAGAAAATGTGATACTGCAATTCAGCAATCTCACCTACTGGATTTTCCAGATTTTTGACTGGTATCTTATGATCAGCTCAACGGAAATAAAAAATGACAGACAGAATGGACTAAGAAGATTTTTTTGGGGATGGCTGGTGTGCATCATTACTGCTGTCTTTCTTGCAGGCACTGTGATCTTGTTGAATGCAGAATGTCTCCTGAACTGCATTGTACCAGGGAATTTCCAGAGCTTAAACTGATCAAAACCAAGCAGACATTCAGAAGAATTTTGAGACATCACCATGGCAGTAAGTGCAGTGGAAGTAGTTAGCAGTAGTCTCTTCTATTCCATTATTTGAGAATGATTAACATTCTGCTTAGGAGTAGCTAACCAAAAAAATTGCAGATAAACTTCCTATTGGCTTTTTTTAGCTTATAAAGTAAAGAAATGGTGTACACCAATGTTCTTTATAGCTCGGTACACGTGCTATGCACTTGGAGAAGAGTATGCTTATCTGATTAAAGACTGTGGATTACAAAAATGCTGATCAGTGTGGGTAGCAAAGTAAACTGCTATCACTAATCCCAATTTCCAGAATACAGAAAATGATTTTTAAAACCTGTGAAGGACACCATTTTTCATTTGAATTTGTGCACATTAATTAGATAATTTGTATGTGCAAATGACTAATTGTCTTTAGCAAATTCAATTACCCTATCAGCATAAGTAATCATTGTAATTATGCACTCAAATCAAGTACATGCTTGCTAAATTTTTTAAATCTTATATCTGACAAGGCCAAAGTCATATTTAAGGTAGCACCTTCCTTGTATTACAGGTTTCAACTTTTACTTTGCATTAATTATTTACAACCAAGCTTCATTCTTTATGTAACAAGATAGTGAGAAAACTCTGCTACCACCCTTTGTTCTAATTTCTTCAAATGATTTATTGCTCAGTACTCAAAGACAGCCTTTTTTTCTGACCTTATCTTTTGACCACCTCTTATCACAGTGTCCTTTAATCTAAAAAGACAAATTAAGTGAGCTAAACATGGAGAGAAAATTATAGAAGTCTAAGAACTCCCACACATTCTCATAAGGGGACTTGATAATACTGACGTACAGAGACACCATTCACTGTAACACAAAGTCTGAATGTTCATTTTGGCTGCTTATAAACTTATGAGCATCATCACTGGCCTAGCATTCCAGCATAACATGCTATTTCCAATTAATTTTGGCTGTCAAATTGCACGGTGGAAGCTTTCCCTAAACTGGTTAGCATGATGAAAATATATGAATCAATCTTTTCCTCATACTGTATAAAGCTGGTGGCTTGGCTTCACTGCCCCTTTTGTGTGCACTATACATTTCCCACCTCTGTAACAGTGACTGTTTTTTTCTCAGTGTGAAGCCACAGAATTTCTTTCCATTCTTTCTAGTTCATTTTGCTTTTGTATCCTGCTGAAAGCTATATATACTCTGAATATATTGCAAATAAAGAGTGAACAGCCTCTGAATCAGAGAATTTATGCTAGTGACCAAAGTAATGCTAGAATCTAATCCCTCAGGCACAAATTTTTTCTGAACGTTTTTGTTCCTGACAGCATATGTGGTGGGGGACAGAGGAGTGGGGTGTTCAGTTATTATGTCTTTATACAGCCAACACTCAGCCCTGCATTTATCTGGAATGCAATGCATTCCATGAAATATCTTAGTGCCTGGTTTATGCACAATAATGAAGATTCAGGATGTAGTCTTCAACATCTCCAGAAGAAAACACTGTTTTCTGTTCAGATGAAATATGTCTTTCTGGTGAAGAATGTAATTGTGGCAAAATATCACAACTTTTGGCCTCAGCCTTCTTCTCACAAACGCAGACAATCTTTTAAATATTCTGTATTCAGGTAAGAAGCAATTTGAAATTCTCATGAGAAACCTGTGTGTAGCATGGAAGGTGAGTTTAATACAGAAAGTTTGTTTATAGCCTGCATCTCTGAGATGCACACGTTACTTAAACTCCTTAAAGAATCCTCTAATTCTTGAAGTTTTGAAAATAATAAAATTATGATGTAGGGATATTTCAATATTGCAGTTCTGTAAAGTACGTAAGCAAAATGAGTGCAAATTACTGTATGTGTAAATGAGCCACGGTCAACCATGTAATTTTTAAGCTGTCTGTCAGGTACTAGCTATGTGCTATACAACAGCTTATTCTGTGAACTGTAGATTGAATATACATCAGATACCGAATGGAGCAGATGTCTCTAAGATACCTCTGTGTTTCGAACCATGTATAGTATTAGAAGTAAATGTTCCCATGAAATCAATCGTGACAAGTTGATTAAAAACTTTTATTACAGAAGTTTGAAAAGTACTGCATTGAACACAAGGACACAATATAATTAAACTTTTATTAAAAGATGCGTGAAAAGCAAAAAGGAACTGATGCATCTAAGGCTGAGGAACTGTTGTGGTTTAACCACAGACGACAACTAAGCAACATGCAGCTGCTCGCTCACTGCCCCTTCACCATGGTGGGAAGGGGAGGAGAGTGAAAAAGTGAAACCTGTGGGTTGACATAAAGACAGTTTAATAGGACAGGACAGGTGAAGCGAATAATAATAATAATAATAATAATAACAACAACAACAACAACAACAATAATAATAATAATGATAATAGAAAAAACAAAGAAAGTGAAGCACAATGCAATTGCTCACCACCCTCTGACCAATGTCCAGTCCGTCCCTGAGCAGCTATCACCACCCTCTGGCCAACTCCACTAGTTTATATACTCAGCATGATGTCATACAGTATCGAATATACCTTTGGCCAGTTTGGGTCAACTGTCTTGGTTGTGCTCCCTCCTAGCTTCTTGTGTACCTCCTCACTTGGCAGAGAGTGGGAAGCTGAAATTTTCTTCACTGCTGAGCAACAGCTAAAATATCAGTGTGTTATCAACATTATTGTCATCCTAAATGCAAAACACAGCACTATACCAGCTACTAAGAAGAAAAATAACACTATTCCAGATGAAACCAGGACAGTATCCACCCCTTATTCTATACTATCTATGTCATGCCCAGGTCCTTTATTTGCCAATACATTCCAATTAATCTCCAACACTTTTCCTGTCTTTTGATATATACACACAGATATCATTCCCTTAGTTTATGAGCTGTCTCTCTAAAATGTCCGTGGAGTTCATTGAATCCATGAATTTGGGCTCTATGAGTCATAACAGTCTTTTTGGGCAGGAGAGATGATGAATGGTGTTGGATTGTTGCGTTCTGAAGCCAGTTCTGGTTCTATCACTGCCTGACTTTATTTGGTTTCATTGAAGTTCATTCTTTATTAATCTAGGTGATTCTTACTATAATATTATTGATAAGGCATATAGCAACTATAGAAGTGATGACACACAGTGGCAGGGTTATTCAGCAATTAACATCATATAATTTAATTAACTGGTTATTCTCACTGAAAATCAAATCCCTGTGAAGTACACATTGGACTTCACAATCCTTCCACATCACCCACCAAGCGCACCCAGGTACTTGAGCAAAAGCACACCTGCAGATGGTTTTGCCTTTGCCTGAGGCAGGACAAACCCAGGCTGTCTTCCCTAACATATTCCTCATGTGCACTTTATCCCCGTCTACAGTACGTGGAATTTTGATTGGGCAGACGCAGCTAGATTGGTAGATCCTCTAGTGTTAACCAACCAAGTGGCTTTTGCTAAATATGTATCCCAACGCTTGAAGGTCCCACCACCCATTGCTCTCCATGCAGTCTTTAACAGTCCATAGTATCATTCAGTTTTCCTGGAGGGTGGTGCAATATAGGGGATGTGATACACCCATGCAAATGCCATGCTCTTTGGCCCAGGAATCTATGAGGTTGTCTCAGAAACGAGTTCTGTTGACTGACTCATTTCTTTCTAGGGTGCCACATCACCATACAACTTGTTTTTCCAGGCCCAGCATAGTGTTCCGGGCAATGGCATGGGGCAAAGGATGTGTTACCAGCCATCCGGTGGTTGCTTCCACCATTGTAAGCATGCGGTGCTTGGTTTGGCAGATTTGTAGGAGTGTGACATAATCAGTTGCCAGGTCACCTCATATTTATATTTCAGTCATTGTCCTCCACACCAAAGAGGCTTTACCCTCTTGGCTTCCTTGATAGCAGCACTTGTCTCACATTCGTGGGTAACCCATGCAATAGTGTCCATGGTCAAGTCCACCCCTTGGTCACGAGCCTGTGTATATGTTGCATCTCTTCCGTGATGGACTGAAGCATCATGGGCCCACTGAGCTATAATTCACCCTTACGCTGCAGTCCAGATCCACCTGAGCTACTTCAATCTTAGCAGCCTGACCCACCCGCTGGTTGTTTTGATGTTATCCCACATGCCATGCCACATATGACCATACTCTCACAGAGCCTGGGTCTTTAGATCTTTAGACAAGGACTCTTCTTGATATTTCGGGGAACTGAACCTGTGATAGTAGACCAGATCATGACAATCTTGTTCTCCACATTTAGTTCAAAAGGCAGCATGGTAACAAACTATGCAAGCACATAAGAAAATACAAAATATTTCTGCTACAATTTAACTCCAGTACTGGGCTTTATTCATGTCATGCCCCGATTGTATCCACAAGACACCACAGACATGGCTCTGAGGAAGCACTTCAGCAGATGAAAAGGCCGTCAAGAGAACACAGAACAGACCTGAAAGGAAAGCACTGCCTCTCAGATCATGCTCCATAAAGAGTTAGTATCTATTTTGGGATGGAGGTAGAAGTGGGGTTGGATGGGCTTAGAGAAATGTTCATTGAACTACACTGACAAGAAGGATGGCTGCCAATGGAATGAAAAATAAATGAAATCTTTATCTTTTGTAGTGACCACAAGAAAGAACTAAATATGGAAAGACAGATCATTTTTGAAAAATCTTTAAGGAGAGATGTTTTGGTCAAGATGGTCAATGTTCTTGGTTAACTGAGGCACAGATACAGTTTTAGGTTAAATGTATTTCTAGATTTATATTTCTGGATTTGTATTCCTTTTTTTTGTCAGTGGTTGATGGATACCTGGATAAAATCCTGGAAAAGGCACACATGTAGTGAGCTTTCCTCTAAATATTCTTTCAGCAGGTAGTGCATTTCCTGAACTTTCAAAGGTGATGCTTCAGACATCAGTGAGCATTCTGGTGACTGACATACAGCTTGTTTTCATACTCAAAATCCTTTTCAAAGATACTCTTTCTTCAACCCAGGCTTGGTTGTTGACTTCCAGATATCTCACAGGAAAGCAGAAGCAAGTTATGTCAGCACAGGAAGTTCTGGGATTCTTATTTGTAATCTGACCAGAGTTGAAGGGAAAACAACAAAGTAGCATGACTGGAGCTTGAAGAGTGTGAACAACCACAAAGTGAATAATAATTTAAAGAAATATTTTTCGTATAACAAAATTAGCATATCTGAGAAAAGTGTTTATATACTGAGATGGATAGTTAAGTTGCAGTCAAGTTTGGACAACCACCAGTGAATCCATCTGATAAACAGCAAATGCAAAGGCTTCTTGCAACTGAGAATGGTTTAGAGAAAATAAAATTATTTCAGCAAAACTGAGATGCATGAAATCTGTAAGAGATGCACTCTTGCAAAGATGTTCCATGGATATGGTGTAAATCTTAATAATGAATCTGCCAAAAATGAGCGTGTCAAATAGGATGAATACAGTCAGGAGAATCTAGCAAGCACAAAACTCCTTTTCCACAGCCTTCCAATGATCATACTAATATGGGCAGAATAAACGGACATACTAAAGTCAAACACCTGTAGTTTGGTGTGTTAAAGACAGAAGCAGGTCCCCTGACAGCACGGAAAATGTCTAAGACAAACGTAATTGTTCTTGATTTCTTTCCACTGTGGGTTATCTATGATAATTATAAATATTATATTTTTGTATAAATTGGTATAAATTTACTTTTTAGTGCTAATGTATTTGACAGAGCAGGAAATGTGTGGAGCTGTTCTTTTAGTGTGTTCTCCCACAAGCTGTCTGTAACTCACTGGTGTTGAGCAGCCAATATTAAGGTTTAGGCTCTGGGTCACTCAGACTGCTGTTGTGTCACTGGCTCTGGGTGGTTTCCGAAGAACACAAGAATCTCCTAGAGAAACTGGGAAAACAAAAAATTGCTGACATCTATTGTCGACAATGAATGAGGAATCTCCAAGATATACTGAGAGTTTACCTGAATTTCTATGATGCTGTTACTATTAATACCAGTATTAACATTGGTATTAATATTAGTATAAATGTAGATACAAGATCATGAAAGCAAGTGAAAAGTTTTCTGTTCATACTAGTTTTTGACTTAAGCTATTAAGACTTGCATTATTGAACCTGAAGAGATAATGGTTCCACTTCTGGCATCCCCCTGCTTATCTGATTTACAGTCTAATTGCATCTGATGCCTGTGGTGCATAGCTTTATTGTGTAACGACTGAAGACACAGGGACAAGTTCAGTACCTTTAAAACAGGAGTGTGACTGCAAGAGAAGAATAAGCAGCAGGAACAGATGAAGCACTAAGCAGTCAACTGCTAATGCCATTTGCTTGGTATAAATTTAGTCATAAAAAAGACTGGAATGAATAAAAACTGTAAAATAATAGGAGAGATCCTTCTAATTAAAATAAGTTTCAAAGATTTCTGAGACAAGACTGACTTTCTTCTCTCAAAAAGATACTAAATAAACTGCATCAAGAATAAGATCCTCTCCACATCAGCAGTATACGTTGCTTAGACAGATTCAGGAGAGCAATGCTTTGAAGAATCTGGAGTTCAAAAGTTCAAAAGAATACTCCTATACTATGACGTATAGGATTTTTATAACATTTAATAAGCTTTACTTTGAGATATACTGTTTTTCTTGCCATTAATATTTTTTGATCTACAGAAAACAGCATTTAATAGTGGAAATAAGAAAGAAAAAAACCCAAAAGTAAAATGGGAAGCAGCATGTTGACCTGTGAATTCCTAGACTGAGAGGCAGAACTTTGGGGTTGGGCTTTGACTCTGTCACCTTACTGCTCAAAGATATACTGCTTATATGGGGCAAATCATTTCACCTTTCCAAGTCTGGAGATTACTTACAAGGTAAAAATATTTTTCTTGAAATGTAGTTGTTGTAATATTTCCCAAAAACACTTTTTTATAAGACTTGCAATGCAGTAGTCTACTGCGTTTGCTATGTAATTTTAATAGGATATAGCAGATAAACTAGAATATGGTGTCAACTTATCAATGCTACAAGTTTGTGGACATACCGGATAAAATTCATTCTATTTGTTCTTGTTTTTGCCCTACCTTGAGGATAGGAACCATTTCTGAAAACTGAGAAATAAAAAGACAATTTTTATATCATTAAGTGATTTTTGTGGTTTTTGAAAATACAATATGATAACAAACATCATATTTTTGGGAGTTAGCAATATAGAGGTCTATATAGGAGGAAATCTCAACAGGTGCACTTTGAAACCTCTTTATTTGGTATACTTAAAACTTATTTTTGTAAACTACTCTCCTGTAGAACATTTTTTTCTTGTTGGTAGCTGTATGGAGAGGATAGCATGAGGCAGAAATGTCAGGGTTGGTCTTTACCAGTGTTTATCACATGGTGGATAATGCCACAGTGTCCCACATTACAGAATCACAGAATCACAGAATAGTAGGGGTTGGAAGGGACCTCTGTGGGTCATCTAGTCCAACCCCCCCGCCGAAGCAGGGTCACCTACAGCAGGCTGCACAGGACCTTGTCCAGGCGGGG
>Ga0065711_1034426_pt1 | contig 23791 bp, 6 predicted proteins | sample Hoacrofraction12_FD_59098 | JGI IMG/M metagenome (GOLD analysis project Ga0065711, IMG submission 59098) | Hoatzin crop microbial communities from Cojedes, Venezuela - Epithelial fraction 12 v2 (version 2) | ecosystem: Host-associated > Birds > Digestive system > Esophagus > Crop | place...
ATTCTGTGATTCTGTGATTCTGAGGTGAAATCTGAGGGGCCACTGCCTCAAACAAAGTCATGGGCAAAAGTGGAGTACAAGCTATGCCCAAAGAGTAGAGACTGGTTGAGAGGGAGCATTGCTTCAGTGAAGGTGAAGTAGGAGTAAGGAAAAACACAGGAACTAACAGAAAGAGGAGCAGAAGGCCAAGAAATAGCAGAATAAACACAAAGTAAAATGAAACAGACTAAGCTTCTTGGCCTGAGCACTGGCTGAAAGTGGCTCAGAAAGATAGAAAAAGCCACTACTTTGTGCTTAATGCCTCTTGTGTCCAAAAAATACGCATTTGTATGCACATAATAATGGAATACCTGGCTCAGTTACTAATTTATTCTCTTAGTTGAACCAATATGCCTACTAAATTTATTGTACTTCAGAAAGACAGACAATACAGTTTTGACTTTTGGATTTTTGTATAAAGTCAACACATTTTCATCCTCAACTAGTTTGCAGCCCCCTGAGTGATCTGTGCTGCAGCCAACTCAGAGAAAGATAAAGCAAATGGATGGAGAAATTCTTCTACTCCCCTGTCTTACCATACGAACATGTAAAACACTACAACATTGCTGAAGATGATTAAAATGCAGGCCGCTGACTGTAGTGGATTTTGCTTCTGTAAGGTCTTGAATTGACTTGTCAGCTCATTAAAAATTTTGGAGTGCTAATAATTGCCCGGTAATTTATAACATCTTAATATACTACAGTGATTTCTAAAATGATTATATGACTATGTTCAAAGCATATCACAACTAAAGAGGAAATAATATTTAAGGGCCTATTTATTTATAGACATCTATAGCCACATCTATGCATGCTTGAAATAAGTGGAAAATGTTTATGAATTAAAATCCAAATTGTTATGAGTTTAAAAGCTTAGGTTATGAGCTTAGCAGAAATGTGAGGCAGGAGCTGCTACCTGCAGAGCAATGGCTTCTGGCATCCTCTGCTGTTCACAAGAAGACCAGGTTGCTTGTAGCATGCTTGGGCTCTGTGGTGACAGGATTCATCAAGGACTTCTGTAAGCCAGCTGTTACTGTTGCTCAAGCAAGGCAAAGCCATAAGTGGTATGGCCACCAACATCCACTAACTTCTGGACTCAGCAGGGGCTTTGGCAGTTCCGCTGTGTAACCAGCCAGCACATCCCCACAATGGAGGAGAGCTCAAAGAAGGGCAAAACCCAGTGAGTTCAAGGAAGAATGTAAAATTTTTCTCAATACCGGGTAGACTGGAAGGTAACCTTGGTTTTAGATAAGACAGCTGCATCAGTAAATCATCAGGTTCCCTGAGAGTACTAACAAATAATAATGTCTTCGTGAGCTAGCCAGACCAGCAATGGGGGATGCATGGGGGGCAGTGTGTAGGTAGCTCAGCCCAACATAAAGCATAAAAATTAGATGGATAATAAACTTTGCAGGGAGCAATGGGGTTCAGCTGGCTTAAATCCACTTGTTCCTTCCAGGTGACTGGGGATGCCCAGTGTAATGACAGCAAGCATATAGAGACCAGTGATGAGAAACATGTTTACATCAAGATTCAACTATAGTTGAATATTTCAATTGCTATATTATGATTTCCATTCATTGTTGTATCACTCTGTCAAATCAAATCCGACGTAATGCCAAATGTAACAAATAAGTAAATTTTATATTAAACATTAAACTCTCCTCGTATGGAATATCTAGAAGAACCTGGTCAGAGAGTATTGGACTCTGACAAGGTGCCCAGAAGAAAATTTTGCCTCTGAAAGGTGTAGGATCTTCTGAATCCTGGTGAGTTCAGAACTGAGGTGAAGCTGTGATCTGGGAGCTGCTACTAATTGTCAGAGATATGACATACTTTGCATCTGCTAAAGGGCTAGGCTTTTTAGCTAGTCTGTTCTCTGGCACTTGCATTTCATATGGAGCTTTCCCCCTCGCAAAGAAGTGGTGTGTCTATTTAGAATAGGAAACTGGTATTGCAATGCAGAACTGCAGTTCATGGCTTGAAATAAGAGGAAACATATATGAATAGCCCTCTTACTGTAACAAATTAATGACTCGTGATCAACTGCATCTGCACCTTATCAGGATTAGAAAGGTAGAGTGTAGTGCTGTTGTCCTTTAAGCCCTTCATAACAGTCAATGTATGTTTTATGCAGGGACTGCTTCCTTCAGATTTGATGGGAAACTTCTCCAGAACATTTACAATCACTGAGGATAAATAATGTGAAGAATGTCCCAGTGGGAGGTCACTGACTATCGGAGCTGCTCCAACTGGCCTATAACGACAAGAAATATAACCTTCATACTGTGTTGGATAATTCCCTATGTAAAAAGCATGTGCCTGTCACACTATTTTTACAAATGCTAAAGAAAAACTCTCCAAAATCAAAGCAAACTGGGAAATACCAGATGTGGCTGCCAGGTGACCTGCACAGATGAAATGATATTTGAAAGTAGGTCCTCATAATGCTACCAACTGGTGAAATAGGCTTAGAATATATGATTGTATAGCCCTCTGCCTGCCTGGTGAAAAGACAAAGGGCAATTACTTACCTTCCTTCTAGTAAACAGAGTTCATATAGCCTTGTCCATATGTATTCTGCAGCTATTGTCACAGTTATTGGCAGAAGGTGCTGAGTTGTTCAATGAGTGAAACACAGCTTTACTGAGTTCAAACTGAGTAACCACACTAAAACTACTTATTGTCTTATAGTCTGTCTATATGTATATACATAGATATGATATATACATGCACATACACACAGAATACAGTTTCTATAATCTCTTTCTCTTATGGGAATACTCATAAGAAACAGCAGAAGTTGCTTTTTCTTTGCTAAAATGCACAGTAATCTGTCTTGTGGCCTCTGAAAGAGCTGTCTTGGAGCATACCTTCATACCAGGTGGTACATACTTGAGCTGAATTTGCCTGGTCCTTAAATAGGTCAGTAAATGCAGTGAAGAATGTAAGAAATTTCTGTACGATGACATCTGAAATGTGCAGAGCAACCATTTCCTCAGTAATTTGTGTTTTGGGGAAGACAACAGATGTGGGAATTTGTGATTTTAAAATGACAGAACTTCTTAAAAAAAACTCCAAACTTGTAGAATGTTAAAAAGAAGGTTAGGTTGTGGGGCACATGTAAAATCTATGGAAGACAGAATATGGTGGAGAAGCAGTGTTGAGAGACCAGTTTTCACTCTGGTTATTTGCACATGAATCAATGATTACATTAAATGCAGAATGGAAATGAATGCCCTATCTCCCCTCTGTGCTTCTTTCCACCTCCACCTACTGATAAAAATTTGGAATATAGCTAAAAACTGATACAGCTAATGAGAAGGATAAAATAAATCAGCTTAACAGCAGACACGCTGGAAGAACCACTTCACACAGGTCCGTGTTTGTGAATGCAATGAACTATTGTGAAAAAGAAATACATGTTTAGTAAACAAGGAGGAGAAAAGTAGATATGCAAGATAGGCGGAAACTGTAGAATGCCCATGTATTGGAAATTCTACTATTATGCAGCTTCTAAGAATAGTTCAAATTATTTCCTAGAAAGGGTTAGCTAAGGATATGAATCTCTCAGGATTGACTGACATCTCTTACAATACCTGTCAAACTGTTTTTGTCAGTGGGTATGACAGATTATTAGAAGTAGTGGTAACCTAAGAAATTTTCTCAGGTACTGTTACTACTAATAATCTACCATACTCTTTGATGTTATGTAACTTCTGTTTCTCTTTGGGTGTTTCTGAAAACTTCTGATATGGGAATGTGGTAATAATAAGAAGAGACATCTTTAGGACTGATAGCAGAAGTGGTCTGCTTGGACTGAGTTGCATAAATACTCAAAAAGTAAGACATGGTCTCTAAGGTACATGGCATCTATACCAATGACGAGTGGCATTCCTTAGGGGTTCATGTGGGGACTGGCACTGTTTAACATCTTTGTTGGTGACATGGACAGTGGGACGGAGTACACCTTAGACAAGTTTGCTGATGACACCAAGCTGTGTCATGTGGTCAACACACTGGAGGGAAGGGATGCCATCCAGAGGGACCTTGACAGGCTTGAGAGGTGGGCCTCTGCAAACCTCATGAAGTTCAACAAGGCCAAGTGCACAGGCCTGCATACGCGTCAGGGCAATCCCAAGCACAAATACAGGCTGGTCAGAGAATGGATTGAGAGCAGCCCTGAGGAAAAGGACTTGGCGGTGTTGGCTGACGAGAAGCTCAACGTGACCTGGCAATGTGCACTGGCAGCCCAGAAGGCCAACCGTATCCTGGGCTGCATCAAAAGCAGCACGGCCAGCAGGTCGAGGAAGGGGATTCTGCCCCTCTCCTCCGCTCCAGTGAGACCTCACCTGGAGTCCTGCATCCAGCTTTGGAGCCCTCAGCCCAGGAAAGACAAGGACCTGTTGAAGCAGGTCCAGAGGAGGGCCACAAAAATGATCAGAGGGATGGAACATGTCTGCTGCAAGGAAAGACTGAGAGAGTTGGGGTTGTTCAGCCCTGGGGAAGAGAAGGCTCCGGGGACACCTTAGAGTAGCCTTCCAGTATCTGAAGGGGGCCTACAAGAAAGCTGGAGAGGGACTTTTTACAAGGGTGTGGAGTGATAGGACAAGAGGTAATGGCTTTAAACTGAAAGAGGGTAGATTTAGATTAGATATAAGGAAGAAATTCTTTATGATGAGGGTTGTGAGGTACTGGAACAGGTTTCCCAGAGAAGCTGTGGATGCCTCCTCCCTGGACATGTTCAAGGCCAGGTTGGATGGGGCTTTGAGCAACCTGGTCTAGTAGAAGGTGTGCCTGCCCATGGCAGGGGGGTTGGAACTGGATGGTCTTTAAGGAATCTTCCAGCCCAAACCTTCTATGATTCTGTTAGTTCTTGAGCTCACCCAGGAAATGATTTCCTGACTTTTCCAGACTTCTGTATGAATCATGTAGGTGACTAAGCAATCTATGAGTCTTTGGAACTAGAAATTGTAATACTGATGGCATCAATACTGAGCTGAAGGCAGACTCAATAGCTTGTGCTAAATAGGCTGTGCCCCTGCTTTCAGAACTTGTTCCTGTCAAAGCAAAAGTGCCAATCATCAAGGCAGACAGCCCATTTGGTACTGTTAATTGTGCGTGCAAATACAAGGAAAGAATTGGTTCTGGTTGTCTGAAGGAAGATTCTTCTTTAGAGACGTCAGAATAGCAAAGCATAGACTTTAGCTTCCTTTAACAAGCAATCTATTCTTGCAGTCCTTAGAGAAATAATACAAGGATCTATCCTCTCAGACGGAGTGGCAAAAAGACACTTGAGTGCTGTATAAAACACCCCATAAACCATGGAAGAAGAGCTGCTGAGTACTTTTAATGGAGGGCTATTCAGAGCTCAATGTATTCCATTATTGGTATATGAGATATGCTCCAGAGTTTGAGGAGGTGACTTCTGACAAGATCTTGAGTCTTTTCAGTTGTTTCAGAAAAATAGAAACAGTTTTTTCCTTTGTTCCCTCTCTCTCTGAAAGAAACCAAATACTTCAAGAGTCTGTTGCTGAGGAGTACAGAATCACTTGAATGAGCATGATACTAATTTACAAAATGTAAATGCTGATATAACTACAAACACTAAAGGGTCATTTGAAAATAAGTCTTGGTCCACTCCTGATGGTCTCAATCACACTCTTCCGAAGTGTATTGCACCAGTAAACTGCTGATTGAACACACAACATTATCACATAGGAAGACAGGAAGTAATAAACACAAGTTCTACAAACCCCACAACAATGTATTTCAGGGATCAGATTCATCAGTCCTACATAAAACAGTATTTCCACTGAAGATCTATTCTACTTAGTAGTTTTCCAAGAGCTACTGACTGTGACTTGCTCAAGTGACTATTACTTTAACCGGTTTGTTTGCTGCTGATGTCACTTCAGCAACCAAGAAAGTGGCAAAGGAAGTAGTATTTCTAATCTTTGCTGTTAAGTACCTAACAATGGTTTTTAACATTCTCCGAGAATTCACAGGGCTTTGGCAAAGTTTTGCATGAATCAGAATTAGTATGAGTGGATCTGGTTTTGAAAAGCTGAGAAAGTAGTAATTAATGAAGAATGCCATATTCAACCATACTTCCACAAACTACAGAATTTCATATTTGTTAGAACATTTTACTATTTATTTATGAATTCCTAAAACAGCATATCAAAAAAGTAAAAACAAAAACTATGAAGTATTTTGCCAATGCCCTTTTGCTAACTACCATTTGAAAGTATTAAATACTAGCATATTGTCTTGATATACTAGTATCATCATCTTACCAGTACTGTGTCACTTTATTGAGATTATGAATTTTTGAGCTCTAGATACCGCCTTTCCTTCTCGTTGAATTATGCTCAAAAAATATTATTTCCTTGTCATTGATATATTGTTGGCACAATACATGGTCAAATAATTTGTTTACTTCCTAAAAGGTCAGAAAATAAAAATATTGTTATTTTATTTATTTTCCATTTCTAGTATTATAATGTATAAACTTATTTTGATGCCCCATAATCCAATTAAAAAACACTATTGTCAAGTGGAAATAGTGAAAATTATTAGATCCTGTAAAAGTAGTTGTTTCTTCACCTTTTAATGGACATCTTATCCACAGAATAACCATCTTTTTAAAAGTTACATTTATTTGATCTCAAATAGTAGAATCTATAATACCATAAGTACTTCCTTTTTATAGCAAAGGAGTAGCTGAATTGTGTAATTGTTGTCAAAAATCTCTAAATAGCAACCAAGCTATTCCTTTAGGCCATTTCCTGACTGATCATTTAAAATGTCAGCAAAAATTAATAGTAAACGGTACAAGGATTATATTGTTGGATAATGGTTGATACTACTAAAATTGATTCAGCAGGTATAATATTCTGATTATGCCCCTATCAGCAGAACACTAACAGTCAGGTACAAAGTATACAAAGAGGACTTAGCTATGCCAGTACAGTTAGTAGCACTGCATCTCGTGAGAGGGAGGTTACTTGTAGGGTACCACAGTCTTTGCATTCAGCATATTTGTGTTCAATGTATTCAAAACTGAACTGAAAAAGAATGACAAACAAGGTGATGAACGTCACTAATGATTATAAGCATAGTACAGATAGTGTCTGACTATGTAGAGTTGCAGAGAGATGTTATGGTATTATGTGACTGATAATAAAAGCACAGGTGAAATTCAATGTGGATAAGTGAAAAGCTGTAAGTCAGAAATACATTTTTTTGTATACAGTAATGTCTCCCTATGTAGCAGCACCGAGGACCCAGTTGTGTTCCAAGGGTGAAATGAAAGCTTGAAGCCCTCTGCACCAGAGAACAGCCTGGCCACAGAAGCTGGATTAAAAGACCTTTTCGAGCATGCTCAATTTGGAGGGAACTGTAGAGGGACTCTAAGTACAGAGGTCAGTTCGCTCTCTTTGTGGCAGAATTGAGACCGGTACTACAGGATTCATAAACTGGATTTGGATTCTCATAGGACTGCCACTATACAAAAGTAATGTCCCATTTTCTTCCCCTTCATGGCAAAGTATAGTACAAAAATATTCAACTAAAATCAGCAGCTCTTGGACTGGTGAATCACTGTTATGTCATAGACAGTGATTTCTAAAGAGTTGTCTTCTTACAGGAATAGAACTTTTATTTTCAAGTGAAGAGATTCATTAAAATAAATTAAATAATAAAATTTAAATTAAATTAAAATTAATAAATTAAATTAATTAAATCAATGCTTTCCTGTTATCATTTTATCTTAGCATGCTATACATAGCACAGTAAAATAAACAGAAAAGGAGAAAGGACAGTCTGCCCATTTAGGTCCAATCTGTACAATGACAATACAGAAGCTATTCGACTACAGCCATCTGCATTCTGCAGCAGATGAACAAGGAATATATGGTATATGACTGACAAGCTTGCTATGCCCTTGATGGCCTCTCAACAAGTAATGAAGCACGACTCATGCTTAGCACAATGACATACTACACTTTCCTTGTTTGTCTTTGAGTGTTGGTATCCGTATAATACTTTGCCTGAAGCCTGCTGCTCTACAACTAGGTGAAGGATTGTGTCGTTACAAGCTTGATTCTGCCATCTACACAGCTAATAAAACACAGTGCTACTATTTTCTACAACCCTTGTCTGTCTTTCAACTATTCTAACCTGTCAGTTCACTCAGAACTTATCAGTAGAAAGTATTAATGTTTCTGTAGAAAAGGCTTACTGTAAAACAGCATTAACAAGGTACGTGTGAAGACTGGTTAATGTAGGAGCTTTCCCATGTAGTGGTCTTGCCTCACTTCACTGCAAAAGTAGGTTTAAATTTCTCACCTGCCTTAGTGAAGAAAATGCTTCCCTTATCACTTATGAATGTGACTAGATGTCCGTGAGCACATGTGTTTGCTTTTATGATTTTTTGACTCTTTTGAACTTAGTAATAATTGAAAAGAATTGCCTCCATCACTAGATAACCACACCTGTTAAATAAATAGTTACTGCTGAATTACTATATATACTTAGAGGCAGAGCCACTACAGGGCCTGTTTATTAGTTAATCAGTATTTTCTGAAAAGAGTACATGTCTATTCCATCAAGTGTAAAAGTGCCATTTATTTTAGTAATTGCCTGTAAACTGCTGTGTATAGACCAAACTGACAGAACACACCACCTTGTTTATAAAAAACCCTTTTGCTGTTGATTCAAGATTTCTCCATAACAAAAAATTATTTACAGATAGCTTCTTGACTGTTCTCTACAAAAACCTAAAATTAAGGATTTCCTCCCTAAAGATCAATTTCTGCCAATGGTACTGATGCTGGATAATTATTATTTCAGAGAGTCTCACAATTTAAATGAGACCACTGACAGAGATGGTACCAACGCTGCAAAAAAGTGATTCCAGTAATTGAAAAATGCATGAAGCTAATAATTTTGAGCTTGATTCCACTGAAACCAGCAAGAACTTTGCCAAAACAGTTCTAACAACAGTTGAGCCATTTTCTTCTTCTTCTTCTTCTTAAAAAAAAAAAAAAAAAGTATGTTACAGTCAATTTTAACATTACTTTCTTCGCATACATACCTCATTTCCATAAACATAAAGAAAATGACTCTGTTGGTGAAAAAACTTTCCATGTGGCAAAAATCTGATGTTTGCAAATACAAACACTGGAAATTTTGGGTTCCGATACAGTTCGTGGTCTCTTATATTGTAAACGGCAACCACTGACTTTTTCTGAAGAGAAACAACACATTAAGTATCAATAGCTGAGGTAAGAGTATAATGGCTATACAATTATTATATAGACTACCAAAAAAGTAAGAGTGGGTTGTACACTTTCACTAGGAATGAATTTAAAGTTGGGAGAAAGTAAACAGTACACATATGTTGGAGAAGGAAAGAAGTAAATATTATATATCTGATTTCAAATGTGCATTTCCTTTAATTATTCGAATACAAGTACTCCATGTCCACCTGTAATGTTCAAGAAAACATGTTTTTTCTGTGTTTGGAAGATGAAAAGTTTTTAAGAAGAGGAAAATGTGCTGTAGCTAAACCAAAGGAGTTGTAGCTGAATCTGTGGGAAGCCTGAAGAAGCAGATTTTGTTTTCAGCTGAATCTAAAAATTCACTCAAACCAAAATTTGTGCTGATGAAAAGATACTGTCACTTCAGTTTTTGGGACTTGTGTAAGGGAAGGAGAAATCAGCACAGAAATAAGAGAAAAATACATCATTCCTATTTTACAATTTTTAATACATCACTGGCAGAGATCTCAAATTGAGAGCCTCTTAGGAGAAAATCTCCATCAAGCAGAAGTTCAGCACAAATCAGAGAAGCATTTGCATCCTGTAAACATCTCCTTAATCTCTTTAGACTAAATTTCACATAGTGAACAGATTCTTCTAAGTTCTTGTACGTTGCCCCAATTTAGAAACAGGAAAACTGGTATGCAAAGAAACAAAGCAATTTGCCTGTATGGTGAAGAAGCTGAGAACGGCACCAAGATCTCCTGGGTTGGAGTGTCTTGCCTAAACTGCTCACTAACATCATGCAACCTTCTGTGTTCAAATATGTTAGAATAACAACTAAGAATAGTGAGTTTTATCTAATTTATAAACATAATATAGATATGCAAATCCAGAGAAATTGTCCCTAGCCCTATAACTTATATTGAACCATAAAAATACCTGTTCCTGTATTCTGCTCATAATCAGCCAGAAATGCTATTACTCTTTGGAAGGTGAAAATTAAGCAGTCTTTCCTATAGGTATAACAAATCCTTTCTGACAAAGAATTTCAAATTAAAGTCCCTGGATCTCCATCCAAATTCACACAAAAATCTACTTGCAACTGTCTGGTTCCACGCTGATCCTAAAAGGAACAGAGTTTACCAGTACGAATGAGTAAGATTATTAGGATGTCATATGAATTAGAATTTATTGATTAAATAATCTGGGAAGGAATTTTAAATAGCAATTTCAAATTTCTAATCCTAGAATAGAATATGTTGGTACTTATGGACTGGTAATATTAAAGCTTAAAATACTCAGGCAGAAACATTGCAAGAAAATAGGAATCTTAAAATTATTAAGCTATCAGGCAATTTTTTGCTATGCAGCATATTGTTGAAGTCAATGTAAATCTTCCATTTTCTTATGTGGCTCCGTGTTTTATCTTTGTTGAATGTGACACTAACAACATCATAGAATCGTAATATCATAGAATATTTTGGGTTGGAAGGGAGCTTATACATCATCAGGGTATGATACATGGGTAGGAACACCTTCCACTAGACCAGGTTGCGCAAAGCCCCATCCTCTGAAATAAGTGAAACTTTCATTAATCTACTATGTCTTTAAAAAAAATTTGCAGATTACATGATAAGTAATTTTAAAACAGGGTCTATATAATCTTGTATAATTGAGTAATTTTATACATAAACAAATATTAATGATACAGTCTCTGCTCTGCATACAAAAGAGGATGTGCCTACTGGTGTGTTTCTGGGCAGGTTAGAAGGAATGTTAGCACTACTGTGGTGTGTTCTTCCATGTATTGAAAGAATAAGAACTATTTAATGAAAAGTACATTTCTGTATATAAGAAAAGAACAGCCATTTAAAGGGAGAAAAGATCCATCTAGTCTAGCATTTGGGCATGGAGAATGAAAACAGAAACTCAGATATGTAATTTCAGAAATTCCCCAGACATTTTTCTGCACTGGTTATGATTTGCGTCCTTTCCTAGTCATCTCTTTAATGATACAGGGAATCGTGGTGTATTCACAAAGGCTAATTTTGGTGTAAGGATAGTTCCCCTCAACTTGCTCTACACTGCATGGACATAGACATGCCAACCTCTGCATATCTCTCAGCAGACGTTATCTTAGACACTTTTGAGAAGAACTTGTGATCTGGAGTTCTCAAATGTTGTTTCCAATCTGTATTGCAAGAGTAGCTGTTCTGAATTCAAATAACTATGCAAAATAATATGAAGAACCAGACAGGAAGCACTGGTATTTGCATGTCTTACCTTGCTTGTGCGAAATATGTGTAAAGGATGGGTGACGCAAATGTATCTTTTGAAATTCTTGTCTATATATATTGACTTGTGTACAAACTAATTTCTTTCAAGACCCGAGTAGCTTTGTTTCACGTGAACCTTACATGAACTAGCCGAGAAAGAATCCTCATCTCCGTGATGTGAAGTTTCTCGCTGTCGCTTGGCAGTGTCGGTTGTTGACAGTAAGTGCTCTTTGCTTTCTGGGCACAAGGTGGTGCTCTTACCAACAGGCCACCCAACAGGTGAGTGCTGAGGGCAAGATACACCCCGCTGCTTCACGGCGCAGGATTCTTTCCGTCCAGCCCATCCAGCTTTTCCATTATCTGTACTGACATGTCAAAACCACAGGTTTCCGTTCCTTTCGCCAGATACCAGGCGATGTGGAAGAATATTAGAAGGAGGATAAGAGACTGAATAGCTCTAAAATTAAAGAGATACTTGGCAATTAAGAATCAAGATGTTCACATGAACTAGGAAGTTTGGTCCCCAAATTCTATGCAAGTTTAGTGGGATATAAATTCATTCCCAAATTTGAGACTGAGAAGCTGAAAAAAAAATTAACTTCTTAATGGAGTTTATTATGATTTTTATTATTTTTTGCCTTCCCCTCAAATTTAAAATCTGATATTATACCTTCACAGATTTCTCTGTTAGCTAGACACTGGTGATTATACTGTTGACTTGCACTGAAGTACTCATTCTATGAGAAATAAAAAAAAAAAAAAATCAGTAAAGTGATTGTATCTCTTTTGACATAAAAATAGATCTATAGAAAACAGGTTTACTTTCAATGATAGGCAGGCAAAATGAACGGTTCATTGTATTTCAATATAGCTAGATCACTTAAAGCTTGACTGATCTCAAGCTAACAAAGACAGAATCTGGTCAGTACTCTGAAAGACCTCCAAAGAAATAGTACATGGATCACTCTCCTAGTCAAGAAAGTAAAGTGTCTGAACATAAACAAGCAGCAGCAATACCACCTGCCAGAGATCTAACTATTCTGATGATACAGAAAAATCAAAGCTCTGTTCATTCTGCTTAAAAACATCCCTTTGCGTTCTTACAAGAATATGCACTGGTAACATCCCAGAAAAATTCAAGTAGCTGCAACTTAATTCCAGAGTTACAATCCGAAGTTGTATTTTTCTAACATCTTGGCTTACCCTAAAACATGTCTATGTTGAGATGTTAAGCAGATGAGCTGTTTTGTCCCAAAGAGTTCAAATACTTTCAAACAAATATTCTCTCATGTAAAAAGAGATGTGCAAATACGAAGATTGAAAACATTTCTGAGCTTCTTACCATTTCAAAGCTGTGGAGCCTCAATTTAGAGAGCTAGGGAAAGAAAGAAGTTAAGAAGGATAAAACCAGCACACAGTAAAGACAGCACAGATTGTAATGATAGTAAAAAAGATTTGATGGTGTCCCTACAGTTTTTCTTGTTCTTTTTTTCTATTTTTTGCTTGTTTCTTCTATCATCAGCTCACAAAGTAATACTGGCATAGGCATTGGCTATAGTAATGGAATGTTATCCTTTAATGAGGTGCTATACTGTGCATCTGGTCTTGCTCCTCTAGTGCAAGATTTATGATTGCTAAGCTTGCACATATCCAGTTTAGAGAACTGGAGTCAGTGAGATACTTCACATGGAGCCTTTTAATTCCAGAATGATGCCACCACCATGGAAGCTTCATTAAAAAAGAGTCTTAGTAGCATTGTTCATTTTTAAGATAATTGAATACAGAATTTTCTAATAAGAATCATAGAACTGTTCACAAATTTGCCAAACCAGCTATTTGGAGAGAAATTTCCCTTGTAAGCTTTCCATCACAGGCTGACATTTCAAAAATTTGGAAAATAATCGCTAAATGTTCACCTATTTCTAAGGACAGGGTCACGAAAAAACACACTGTTTTGTCCTAGTTCTGTAAAATACATAAGTAAGTTTAGCGACTTATGGAAAATCTTTTATGGCACCATGTTTTCCATAAAGACTTGAAATGTGGCAGAAAGACTATCTTTGCATCAAGGACGGGCTTTTTGCAGTCCTATGAGAATCCAGCAAACTTCAGACTTTCTGAAACGACAGCTTTTCAGGTACTCAGCAAAGACTTCAATCCTGACATTTAAAAATCACTGAAGAATCTGTAATCACTGACAATGTTGGTTCAGCAATGCAATGCACTTTGCTGCATGAATAATGTTTTTGTAGACTGTCCTGTGTCTTGCACTGCCTTCACTGGCACAGGCAGCATGGAAGGCAGAACCACAGTTTGTTGTGAACAAGTCACTAAATCACAGTGGAGAGCAGTACCAGAACTCCGTGTTAATTTTGTTGCAGCTCTGTTACTGTGCCTGTAATTGTTTGGGAACACAAGCAGGCTATTTTTATGGAAAGTGTACATTTTACTATCCCGAATAATTAATCTGAAGAAAACAGGCTTTTGGGACCACAAGCCCTTCCTGAGGTGACTTTATTACCTCTGGTTCCAAATTCTGCCTCAATTAACCTCACTAGTATCCATGAATACCCACTATGAGGATTTGCAACATATTATTTCCCAAGTTACAAATGTAATTGCTTGTTCTGTACTTAGAACGATCACTTCTAAACATAGAATGGCTAATTTGAAAGAAAATGCCCGCAATTTCAAACGATACTTTTGTCTACAGTTAACAGGAAACAAATGCAGGGAAGAGTATTATGTAAATATCTTATTAAATACAGGAATCATGCATTTACAGCAGTGCCCAATCCTTTGCATTGCTTCTAATGAATTATATATTTCCTAAAATGCTGATTAAAAGATGCCCATAATATACCAAACAGAAAAAAAATATATCTTCAAAATGAAGAACTAATGAACCTTGCTAACTGGATTTCAAATCATTCAGATCAACAAAATCCATTGAAAACTTGGATGTTTTCTCAGCTTGGAATTAATAAACAGTTACTTAATTTCCTGTGCAAGATTAATTTTTCTTTCTGCAAGAGGTACAAAATAATAATAAACAAGGGCTGGAAGTGTCATACTTCTTTCAAAATACTTTGATGATATGATAAATTAATGTATAAAATTTAATCTTTAGACAACACTAGGTACTTTTTTAAAAAATGAACACTGCGTTTCTTGTCTTTATTCACTGCCTTTAGTTTTATTATCTTTTACTGAGAGCTTCAAAAAAGTCTTTCAGAAAATGAACACAGAAAATAGGAAATGTACGGTGTCATATTTCCAGAATACCTCTCTGAAAATAGTTAAATTGTTCACTTTCTATTTAGCTGAAATTTTGTAAAACTGGGTTAAAAAGTTACTTCATGTTACTTAATATTTTTCCAGTAGGATTGCATAGGTCTTCACTGGCAAATAAAGCCATTGTTGTGAAGACTGTTAATAATGATTCATTAAGATGATATTCACAGGCGACTGGTCATCACAGACCTGGGGAGGTAAAAAGTGAACATTGTGAAGAGTTGGTTTTTTGTTCCCTTCATACATCATTTGACATTCTGTCTCATCTGCCCTAGGGTATTTTCATAAACACACAGGAGTTCCCCTCAAATCTAGAGAGGAGGTTTATGCAGACAACCCACCTGCAGAGTAACCTACCCTTGTAACCGTACAGCTGAGCACACTCCTTGGGTAACACAGCATTCACAAATCGTGCGCTGCCTGGCACAGAGGGACATCGCCATGCAGTCAGCTAGGCAGGTTTAGGATCATACTGTCCCTGCAACCAGCTGCTCCATAGTGCTTTACAAATGATTGACACAAAAATGGGAAGATCCACATCTAAAAATACAGCTTACCACAGGTTTTAAACATCTGAACTAAATTGCTTCCCCTATCCAATGTCAAAGAAGTTCCTTTTATATGCACACTAACACTGTTTTTAAATAACATCCTAGCAGCTGAATCAGAAGCATATGTACTTTAAATCAACACTCCCTAAACAGAACAAGACTATGCTGAGTAACAAATGTAAAATTTCTCCACAACCACAAATAAATCATCAAAATATCTGTAATTCCAGGTATATATATAGTACAATATTTTTCATACACTGACCCAAATGCAGTTGATGCAAATAATGTCAATAAAGTAAAACAACCACTACTGACCAAATAACCTCAGACAGACAATAAAAGTATACAAAGATTTAGTTACCATTGGGTACAATCATTTTAGTGCTGATTTTTAGTCCTGACTCTTAAAGGAGACTTACAAAATAACTTTAGAAGCAGCATTTGGGAACTGATATTCATAACTGTACTTGATATAGCAAATTATAGATATTGTTTTGATAATGCATGATAGTTTTTCCTCCAACTTACTTCTGCTCTTCTGCTGACCCTTTAGCTCCACCTGTACTCCCCCCTCCCATCTTTTTTCCTTTCTTTTTTTAATTCTCATAGTTATTTAAAAAATTCAGTTAAAATTAGAATAGTTCTCAGGTTAAACTTCCCTCAAAATAGCATTGCTTTTGTTTCACATTCGGGGAAGGTCTATGTGTTCTAAAATAAATAAAGTTATATGTTTATTTATTTAAATTCTTTTTTCCTCGCCAATCCTATTAGCTTGGCATAATCTCCCTATCAGATTTGCCTGGCTAAATTACTGTAAAATCAAAATTTACCACCATCCAGTTGGTTACACAGGTTTTTTGTCATATTGAACCACTTTGTTTCCTCATATGCAAATCCAGTGTAGCTAACACCTACATAGACACCTAAAAAGTAAAATAATAAAATAAACAATTGACACTGACATGAAAGAGATTTATTTTCAAAATCTCTCCTCAAATGTTAGATCTGTTTAGGAAATGTATTTTCTTGCATAGAATAGATACAGCACTTCCTTATTCAGGCAAAAGCACTACTAGATGTCTGGAAATCCTGAGAGTTCTAATGCTTCAGCACAGTAACTTCCATAGAACTGTAGTCTGAGACCCAAGGAAACACTGGTTGAGAACACTGGAATAAAAATGAAGCCGATTTCAAACTTCTGTATCTTAGTTGTTGCTGTTATTGTGCTGAACCTCTACAAACAAATATGCAGGTTTATTTCTTTTACCTAGATTTATCAACATCAGTCATTTTGAAATAAAACATCAATTGACTTCAGATTTAGTTTGCAACTGGAATAACAACTGATGTCAAGCCCAAGTCCTTTTCTAGGAACACGGTAGGTTTCCCATTATCTACAACAAACTGTCTGTGCTTAACACTGTGCAAGAAAAAAGAAAAGATGGTTCTCATTTCAAATACCATTCACAGTAGCATTGTAAGCAATTTTCAGTTTAAGGAGCTGTGAGCATCTTGCTTTGGCGCTTGTTTTGAAAGATTTTTGCTAGACACACATACTTTTTCAGAAAGGATGGGAATGGAACTTCAAAGTAAAAAAGTTTAACACAGACTTAAACATGGGAACAAAAGCAGGAAGGACAAAGGAAGGATATGTACACACAAACATACATATATACAGAAAAACCCAAAAGTTTGAAGGTGTAAGCAGAAGGACTTTTGGTTGGCTGTTCTTGAGTTTAATGATCAAATGCTTGCCCCTCGCCTGCTAACTCTGCCTTTCATCTCTTGAGATGCTATTTTTTCCGTGTGAATTTGTCAGGTTTTGTAATGAAAAGATGAAATGTTCTCAGTTCTTGTTAAAAAATTCAGCAAGAAATCCTAGCAACTGCTTTTGCCTCAATTTCTACCCCAATGTTTTGTAGTGCAATGTTTCAATACAATTAATAAGTAAGCAACTGCAAAACCATTCAAAAAAACTGAGGTAAATTTCAATGGAACATACTTAGAGTAGTTCAGATAAATCACCTTAGTCTGTTAAATACAATGTTAAATAATATGTTAAAAATATTCTTAAATTATTTGGTAATTTTACCTATATGTTATCCTTCCACTCACTAATCTATTTAGGTCCTATTTTGAACTTTCTGGATTTGGGAAAATATCTTTTTACATGTCTACAGTTATTGGTGTGGAGTAGAATTACACCTACTTTTATTTTTCTATTGTTTTTACATTTCCTGTTAGATTGGAGTAATCACTTTTATTGGCATTGCAGACACTAGAGTCTGTATATCATCTTAGCAGATCATAGAATGATATATAAACTGGTTTGCTAAATATTGAAGTTGTTCATGCTAATAAGACACATAAAAGACAGATATGCCTCTAAACAACACCGTGTTACAAGACACAATCAGTTTGATGAGATGGAAGATTTATGCTGTGGAACTCCTGCATGATGTCTATGAAAGGATATGTCCAGGCTGCTACTTCCCCTCACTTGCACATGAATAAGCTCTCTTGTATCTAGTCATTTATTTTCTAAAACTTGTAGAAAAAATGTCTCTTAGGCTCCACTGGTCTATAAGGCATAGCGGAACTCACCAGTGCCTGGAAAACCTAGGAGGTGAAGAGAGACAGAGCCAACATGACTAATACTTTCTCTAGAAGCAAACCTAGAAAACCCTACAGGCTGTGTTACAGTAAAGGCAGGACTGAAAGATCACCCTGGGTTCTTCCAGAGTTATGATTTAACATTCATTCAACATTTTCAAGTGACTACCTAGCAAATCCTTCATCTCCAGTAATAGGATGTTTTAAAGCCTTCATAGTACAGTCAATTGCATAATCCTTTTGTATAGTGTGACATTTTTCCTGGGCCTGGATAAAAGTCAACACAAATTCCGAGGCAGTGGATCACTTTCTAGATTTTGGAATAAAATCCCTCATCAAAATGAATAATTGGAGCCAGGTATATCACTGCTCAGTGCCTCAGATGCTGTAAAAATAGCACATACGTGTTTCTGCTAAGTGCTACGAAACATGTGAAGTATTACTTTAATTATTTCAGTATTACTGTGATGGATTTTTTTTGTATTACCACTGTGTCTAGGAATCCTAATAAATGACTGAGATGCCCCCCTTTGGTTTGTGCCGTACAAACAAAGAATAAATATATAAAATGATCCCCATTTTAAAATCTAAGCAAGAGAAACAATGGATACCTGAAGACAAGAAGCAATGAGATGTTGTTCAGCATAAGAGGCAATTGTTTCTGCATAGCAGCAGTCTAAATACACTCTTAATAGCAATCCTCTGCACCAACAGCTCTACTTCGAGGAGGTATTTGAGAAATGATAAGAAGACAACTCTGTAACTGTTGCATATTCTTCCAAGAGCAAGAAGTAACACTGGAGGAAAAAAAATGTTTAGCAGAAAATTCAACAAGTATATGAACTCAGACATCATAGGTATATTATAGATACTGAATGAGACAAGGTGAAGTAAGGAAGGGCTATACAGGGTTTTCACACTAAAGCAAAAACAGCCCACGTTTGGAGTAACAGTAAACGGAGAGACCAGAGAGATGGAAGGAAATGATTCTCCCCCTCATCAGCACTGAGTGTATGTGAAGGTGAAAGATTTCTCCAACTTTGCCTAATACAGAAGATAATTTAATAGTCAAGAGAGAGGATAAGTCATAAGACTTTCAACTTTGGGGAGGAACAGGAGAAGCCGAATCTTGGAACAACAGTGGAAAGAACTTAGACAAAGCCTGCAGGACAAAGTAAAACATGACCAGGACAGAGCGGCAATCACTGTCTACATGAGAAAGGAAGTTGCAAGGACATCTGGGGAGAAGTAGGCAAGGAGTTCAGGAGATTTTTTTAAAAATTATTTTAGACTTCAGTGAAATATACAGTCACAAGATAACACTTTATCCAGACAGTCTGTCTGGATAAAGATGTCTGTTCAAAGACAGGTCTCTAAAGTTAGACGAGAAGAACTTTGCACTCTAAAACCAATTATTTCTCTCCCTTGACTATAAAGAATTTAGGTAGTGAGCCAGGAGTAAAACCCACATTGGACATAAATAAATCCAGAGATGAATCCCACCTAAGAGAACAAGAACAACAACTGAGATCAGGTCTGTTGTCTGTATAAAAGGCCATAGCCCTTTGGAAAAATCAAACAACTCTTTGTCCCAGCACATAATGAGATACTGATGTGAACAAAGTATCTATAACTTGCTTTAAAACAAAGAGGAAGGTCTTCACTGAGAGCCCTTGTTCTGGAAGCATACGCTTAAAAGGCCTTTCCTGTGCAGTTTGTTATGTTACAGAACTATCAATTTTTTCCTCCTTTATTTGTTTCCTACGTTAAATACCCCTAGACTTCTGAATGTCCCTTCCTATGTCAGATAATTTCATCTCTTTTTTTTTTTTTAATTTAGGCCCTGCAATTTTTTAAACAAAGGAATAACACTCAACAGGAAGAGTGAGAATACCTAAATGAACTATAAAATATAAAAATACAGAGAATATACTACTTGTTAATTATCTGGCTATGTCTGAATTTTAATTAAAGCATTATACCAGACTGTTTCATTGGCTAAACTGATTTTGCAAAAAGGATACAGCAGACTGCTGAAGGTAATTTGATAAATTATAGCTAATTCAAAACATATCAGTTCTTTCACATAGTCATTGCTTTTCACTTGTTAGATTCATTCTGCATTTGTGAAAGCCCAGATATCTACACTTGCCATGAACTGTAGCACTACGGATGACAGCAATGACTACCACATCATCAGCACAAGGAGATTTTTGACATCGTGATATTTATTACATAAGGTATTACAGCATCAAAGTCTTTAGGGGATACTTTGTCACGAAGTTCCCAGTAAAGAATAGGGTCCGTGGATGAGAAATGTCCAACTGCTTAACAGATAAAGCATGAATAAGCTGTATGCATATAAACTAGTCTTGAGATATTATGGATTTGGGGATTAAGACAACAAATATAATACACAGGAGGTCAAGTATACTGAGCATGTAAGAAAAGAAATTTACTAAATAGCTTTATCTCTAGCATGAAAGGAAGAATACACATATTAACAAACACATATCAGGAAAAGAAACATCACTGAAATATAAGACCATGCTTTTATCACAGAGAACTCAAATTCATGAAACAAGTTTGTGTTGCAGTATTAGTACACACACTGTGGCAAAAAGCATCTGTGTAAAATTTAAGACATTTTTTGTTTCTTAAATTATGTTTTACATGCATCTGTATTAAAAAGAATACTATGAAGATTGCAAAGTTAACCTGAAGAGCTGCCAGATCTGAAACCTCATGTCTGCTGTAGCTGGGACTGGATTTCAATGGAAAGAGGTTTGGGATAGTACACTGAATTTGGTCTCTGGTTTCAACATATAACAGGACTAGGCCTTATTCTCACCTCTCAGAGTATCCAGTAATGTTCTTTTAGAGGCAGATATACTTAATCCATGAGGCATCCTGAGTTTCATAAGCCATGCCTCTATTGGAGCAAAGTCTGCTTGAACATGAAGCGAATATTAGTGAAGTCTTGTAAAATACCATAGAAGAATGATACTCACAGCAGGGGCATTTTTCTTTGTGCCATCAGATCTCTTTTTTAGTAGCAACTAATTACTGAGCTAGGACATCAGTACCTAGCTAGGAAAAAAAGCATAGGTAAAAAATATGTATTCTTCATATTCAGCTAACTTTTTATACAAGAAGTGGTTCTACCTGGCTATTTCACAAGTAAAAGATACTGTTTTCTTATCAGAAACATTCATTGGAAACGTCTTGGATGCATCAAATGAAAGCTAGGAAAAGAGAACAAAGCAAATAAAGTAACAAACTAGAATGTTTGGAAAGCCAATTGTTTTGATATAATACTGAATTTTATCCAAAATGACTCCTGTCACAATACTGAGCGCTAGACCAGGCAGAAGACTGCTATCAAGAACATAAATCAATTGTACTCCTGCTCAATTGAGTAACAGCAAAGATTTTAGAAACCCCTCCTAACCCAAGGGCAGCATACCACCATTAGCACTGCAGTGGAGACACTGAGAAAACCACTTCCCTGGAGTAAATTGTCAACAGCATGGACTGCAAGGGCATTTAACACAACACTATAGTGACTAGTGCCAGGCAGATTTCTTTAAAAATCTGCAATATTGGCAGGAAATGGTAGTGTTAAAGTGTCCAGACACTAGTTTAGGAGAATTTGCAGACTTAAATGAGCACCAAGAAATCATTTAAAGGTGTTGGAATTTTATATTAAAAATATCTATATCAGGGATTCTGTCTAGGAAAGTTAAAGCTAATCTGCAGGTAGAAATTTAATATGAAAACCTGATATTTTATGAGACACAAATATGAGCAGCCGTGATGCTGAATGAAACAGGGTGTTACTGGACAAAATGCAGGAGTTTGAAACCAAATATTCCAGATGATTCTGGACTTGAACTCTCAAGTGGGAAGAGCTGTTATTAAAAAATAGTTTATAAAGGCTGAACTCCAGTAATTTCTGATATAGTAAGCAATTAATGTGTTTGTTCATCATTCAGTAACTGCCTTCCTACCAGCAAAGTCTTTGGAAAATATAGAAAACTCAAGGAAAAACACTGGAAAAAAATTTTTTTTAAGGAAATTTTAGCAAAACCAACCACCTATAGAATGGGTATGATACCATGGTAGGCAGATAAAAAAAATCTGCAAATATATGGGTGACATCAAAATCAAAAGAGTATTGAACACAGACAGGAAAGTGAGTTAATTATGGAGTCAGCATTATAGCTACAGGAAAAAAAAAAAAAAAGAAAAGCCATTTGTATCCAAAGAAAACTATATTGGCATGAAGTGCGATTTTAAAATTCTTACCAATATTATATGTGATGTTTACTCTGGGGATAACAATGTCCCAAGTAATTACATAGTCTTCAGTTTCCTTTAGAAATTAAAGCCAGTATTTAAAAGAGCCTTGAAAACTTTCTTGCAAAGGCTATATTTAAAAACACCCCTTTCCCCAATTACGTGTCTAATTGCCCATGTCTCACTGCACCGTTATAGGACTTAAGTCTGAGGGTAAAAGCTGCTGGATTCAAAAGTCTTGAAAGCACATTCCTTGAGTTTCTCTCTGGCTGAAGTCAGTGGGGATAGAGCAGAACTCCACAGATTCACAGAACCCTTGGTGTCACTCATGCTTTTGTATCTGTCCCATTAAGCCCTGACTGTGTATCAAACCTTTCTTCAGCTGATGGGGCTCATCTTCCTTTGGATATGCATTCCTGAGCACCTGAATCCAATTTCCTCCAACCCCCCCTCCCCCCCCTTCTTTTCTTTGTGAAGCTTGTGGTGATAGAACTAACACTATGGTATGTCTACCAGCCCTTAAACACACACAGAAATTTTGGCTTAGATCAGGAAACAGTTAGATTTATGGGTTTATGTATATATGTATACACATATATGTACACACACATACACATGGTGGAGTGTGTATATATATAAGTATGTATATTGCTAGTATAACCGTATCTGTTGGGAAAAATAATTAGACCAGTTGATGTAGACGCAATCATGCCAATCAAGACAATCCATATCAATGTAATTTCTCTCTGAGAACAACTATAATGTATCAGCATCACGTGCCTTTGGAGAATAAACTTCATCACCTCAGAGTGTTTGCAGTGCTGTGATAACACTGACATAAGCAGTAAACCGTTCAGGCCTCAGTTAAAGCATCAGAAATATCTTCAAGAGGTATCTGAACTAGGACTAAATTTCACTGGTTTTCATATATTTTTGTGATAAAGTGGAAGGAATTCCGTGATATTTAGATATTATACTCTGGATAGAATTTCACAGAATCACAGAATGGTAGGGGTTGGAAGTGACCTCTGTGGGTCATCTAGTCCAGCCTCTCTGCCGAAGCAGGGTCACCTACAGTAGGCTGTAGAGGACCTTGTCCAGGTGGGTCTTGAAATTCTTCCTCGTGTTCAGACGGAACTTCCTGTGCTCAGTTTGTGCCCATTGCCCCTTGTCCTGTCGCTGGGCACCACTGAAAACAGTTTGGCCCCATCCTCCTGACACTCACCCTTCAGATATTTGTAAGTATATATTAGGTTCCCTCGCAGCCTTCTCTTCTTCAGGCTGAACAAGCCCAGCTCCCTCAGCTTCTCCTCGTAGCAGAGATGTTCCAGTCCCCTCACCATCCTTGTAGCCCTCCGCTGGACTCTCTCCAGTAGCTCTTCATCTTTCTTGAACTGGGGAGCCCAGAACTGGACACAGTACTCCAGATGGGGCCTCACTAGGACAG
>Ga0065711_1034427_pt1 | contig 23790 bp, 13 predicted proteins | sample Hoacrofraction12_FD_59098 | JGI IMG/M metagenome (GOLD analysis project Ga0065711, IMG submission 59098) | Hoatzin crop microbial communities from Cojedes, Venezuela - Epithelial fraction 12 v2 (version 2) | ecosystem: Host-associated > Birds > Digestive system > Esophagus > Crop | place...
GCCGCTGCCGGTGCCTGGGCTGTTGGCGGCGCCCACGCGAGCGCGCGAAGCCGTTCCGGCGTTCGGCGGCCCGAGCCAGGCCGCTGCGCTGCTGCCGCTGTGCTTTGCCGGGAGGGAGCTGCCGGCCGCGGGGGGCCGGGCCCTGGCTCCGCGGTGTCTCTTCGGGGGCGGCTGGCGGCGGCGGGGTCGCTTCGGGAGCACCGACGGGTGTTCTGCGGTTCGGAGCTTCTAAATAAAACGGTTGGGGAAACGCCTTCGCTTTCTTAAACTGGCTGCTCAGTTCTGAACTGGACCTGACTTGATTTGCACCAAGAGGGGAAAAAAGATGTCACCAACGCAGAATGACAGGCCTGAAGAGTTTGGTTTTGCAGTTTTTAACTTGAAGAGGAAGCGTTTGAGCTACTGGGAGCTGCGAGCAGCCAGCCTCATCCGAGGCCGAGCAGAGCCCGCGAGACAGCGGCGGCCGCTCCGAGCAGCAGGCGTGTGAGGCCGGTTGTGGAACCCGCCGCGGGGCGGCTGGGGGAGCTTGGGCTGCTCGCAGGGGGCTGAGGCACCTCGGGAGCCTGCGAGGCCAGGCAGAGCGCGGCTCGGGGATCAGAGGACCCTGCTAAAGCACAGACGTGCCTGACCATGGTAGCTGTTTGATCTCCTGTCTCTTCTGCCAGTAGAGTTGCGAGTTAGTGATCTTTGTGTAGGAAGCATAAATAAGGTTTGATTTTGAGTTCCTGACGACAATCTGGACTTTCTGAAGGTGCCTTTTCCCTGCCAGGACAGGGAACTTGAGCTCTCGACCAGGTGTTCTGAAACGCGGCAGTCAGATGCTGGAAAGCAGACAGCGGCTTTTATCTCGGGATCCTTGGGGCTGTCTGAAAAAGAAGGCGCAGAACAAGGATCGTGTTAGCAGCCCTGGAGCTGTCGGGAGGATGAGCTGCCTTGCTTTAGCGCTCAGCGTGGTGTTTGAGACTTCACGGGAGCGTGCATGTCGTGATCACCAATTGATTCCTTCACAGCGCGCACGGTGGATTGCTGTTTTCCTTCTATATATTTTAACTCAAAAACCCATGCTGCAGTGAGGGAACGGTGTAAGGCTCGTGCTGTTTTTCATGCATTAATGTTTTGGGTAGGTCTTGCTTTTCGCTTGCGGCTGGGGCCAGCACGCTGTTAACAATCGATAATTATGTGCGTTGGGAATGTTATTAAATGCGTGGTGAAAAATGTGATTGATAATGGCTTGCTGTGCCTGCTTTGGGGTTTGGTCAGTTGGGTACGTGTTCCTATTTCGATATATCAGTAATTTATCGGGAAAATTGAAATCTGTGCATTTCAGATGGGTGCAACGCTGCCCTAGTTGTTGCCAGTGCTGTTTCCTAGCTAGCAGCCCAGGACTGTGGGAAGCACTGAGTATTGCTGGGCCTCTTTTTTAGCAGGTGAGGCTTCCTGCTTCCCTCTGGGTGACAAACCCCCAAATTGTCCCTGTTCCCACAGCAGCGATGGACACCATCGACACAGGTGAGGGTGGTGCCACCTTCGTACGGCACAACCGTGCGTTTGCTTTCCTGGGGGACGAAGGAGGAACCCTGAGTTCCGGGGTGTTCGTACCGGCTGATGAAAAAAACGTGCTGTGTCCCGTGGAGGTGACTCTCCTGTGACCATTAAAGTTAGTGTCAGGATTACCTGGGACGTTCAGCGTACGGAACTGTTGTGACGTGATGACCTGCAGTCAGCTCCAAAGGAGTGCTGCGCGTTGCTTTTGGCTTGACACCGGCTTTCTCTCACGTTGGTTTGCTTCACAGCTCGGATAAGCTTTGGAAAGGTGAGCGGTAGCTCCGGTGGCAGGTGTTGGAGTCCGCCGCAGATGCAGGTTTCCCTACCTGTCATGTCCCCCAGCCAGCACAAGGCCTCTCTTTGCCAGCCTCTCACTGGTTTGCTGACCTTCGGGGTTTTTTTCCCCTCTGCTTACATTTCCACTTCTGGAAAATGTTTAGATTCTCACCTTACAAGTTTTATTAAATTCTCTTCTAGATTTTTCACTTGGGTTCCCTTTCAGAGAGTCAGTCTGCTCTGGGAAATCTGTCACAAGCTCAGCATTAAGATTTTGGTTGCAGGATAATTTGAATTAATATTAAATTAGAATGTTTTAAAAGAAGCTCTGAGTACATTCATTTTTGTTGGGTTAATTGAATCTGTTAAATGTAATTTAGACTGTTACAATAGGAAAAATATTCTTTACCATCCTTCTGAAATGAGATGGATGCGTCGATAGCCAATTTGGAGGAGTTGCTGGAGGAGAAGCTTTGGTCCACGTTTGCCAAAAGTAATGTAAACTAGAGGGCAGCTCTGCTGAGGAGGGCAGCTTTGTCAGCTCGTGGATACCAGCGAGTGTTCCTAACCTTTGTAACTCTGTAAAGCTTTAACCTCATCATGAAAGTTCCCGATAGCAGCTGGGAGGATTGTTCTGCAGCCAATCAAACGGGCTCAGTGTTTGTTAGCCTCAGTTAAATAAGCAGGAATTGATATTTTGGCCTTCTCTTCAGAAGAGCCGCTTGCCGGAATGGAGTGGTGCTGCTCCTGGGGCAGAGCAGACTGTATTTTCAGAAAGCTTATGTAAATTAGGGACTTTTTATCCTCTCGGAGACCATGGTGTCTCGCTATTAAGATGCGTGACATCAGCGCTGGGTCTTGCAGAATTGCATTGCATGTCCTGAGGTTTTTCTAGAACAAAGAGGAAGCAGCCCACGCTCTGTTTCAGGTGTATACTTCAGTATTAATAGGTTCATTCATCACTATCAGCCTGAATCTATTTAGTTTCTTAACAATTTTCCCTTGGACCGGTGATTTCTGAACTTACGTGTTACCACATGTGACTTCCGGTAGTTGCTAAAGTGAGCAACTTCATCTGCCATACTCGGAGTTACTTTTTACTTCTGATCACCTCCACAAGTGTAGTAATCTCCTAACGTGTTTCAGTTTCACTTTGTGCTACTTAGTCCTTAAAGTTACTTTCAGCTTGAGCTAAGCGCTAACCTCAAAGACGTAAGGTAGTGAGGCAGTGTTTATTTTTATAAAACAATGAATCATCTCCTGGATGCGCCTCGTCTTTCTTGCTTTGATGAAAAGTAAATTGAAGGAAATGGGGTCTGCTGGTTTTGGGCTCCTGAGCAGGTGCCCCCGCTGACAGGTACGCTGCGTCACCAGAGTGACCAGCCGCGGCGCAGAGCGAAGTTGTGGACCTGCTGAACTGCGCGGGCCCGCATGGGAGTGCGTGGATGCAACAGGGTGCCGGGTTTTTCTGCTGAAGTTGTTTAGTTGGAGAACAGCTACTCTGAAAACCAAGAAGGGAACAACTACTCTGTCAGCTCAGAAGGGAAATGTATGCGTGTCCTTTCACACTGAACTCTTTCCAGTTCTTCTTTCTGTTTCCAGCTATATTCTTCTACGATTAACAAAAGGGGGAAAACGTCATTGCTGTGTGGATTAAATCAGTTGTGTGGGGGGGATTTTGAATCCCAAAGGTGGCCTTGCAAAAACTGCGATCTTTGTTTTGCCTTCTCTCATGATTGTCTTGAACCTCACCAGCGTTCTGAGACTTTTTGTTGCTGAATTTGGGCTTGTCTTGTAGCAAATAGCTTTGGAGCTAGGTGTGACCTTGGCAGAGGAATTATCTCTAAAGCTATTGCAACTGCTTCCTTATCCTTTTGCTTTAGGTTTGAGGCCTGGTAGTAAGCCACTCCTTAATTTCAGAATCTAGGAGCCTGGCCTCTGAAATATCAGACTTCCTGATTTGTGAATTTGTGAGATATGAGCTAGAATTAATGGCTTTCACCTTTTAAATTCAAGCAAATAACGTGAATGAAGTGGACGATCGTTCAGCGTCTGAAGGAACCTGTTTGGAGAAAAACATGTTAGTTCCTGGTAGGGTGTTAGGAATTCTCGGAAGGAGAATTTTTGCAAAAGCACAGTTTTCTTGTCTGTATGGAAGGAGTTAGTGTTATCATGGGAGAGCGAAAGCTGTTGCAATCCTTCTCCTCTGTGCTGTGGCTGGGTTATTTAACTCCTTACCCAAATGCCTTTGAGCTTCTGAGCAGCTCTGCGAAGCGGACTTTGGAGGGTGCCATCTTTTGCTGTAGAAATAAATGTTGACCTGTGTCGTGTTCCAGGGTTGAATCCAGCAGTTTCCCTTGTCTGTCTCATTGTTTACCCTCTTGCTCTAATTGTGGTCCTTGTTGCCCCATCTCAAAGTGAGATGATCCTGTTCCCTGCTCCCTGCAGGCAGTGATGGGGTGTGTGTTTATCTTGGCACTTTGAAAACTTTAATCTCCTTGGTTACAAGTCTAAGGAAATTACTAGCATACGTTGATGTGTGTGAGATGTAGGTAAGCTCATGGGGATATCAGGCAGCATGCAGGTAAGTTCACGAGGAATCCTGGCATAGCACAGGTGATGCTTGGTTAGTATAGATGTCAGTAAGTCTTTAGTTTCTTCTCCTTGAAATATGTTTTTTTACCTTCCTTTCTAGGAAGGGGTCTGGAGGAGGGAAAAATTCCCTTTCTGGTGAAAGGGGACTGGAGCATTATGACAGTCAAGTCTTTAAAAGCTTATGAGTTCCCAGAGTCCTTGACGGCTAGCTGCTTCCTCTGCTGATGTTCTCGGATGTCAATAAAGAGAGGTTGAAGGCAACACTTCTCATGGAGGTAGAAATGAAATACTTGGAAAATACCAAGGATTTTCCTGTTTTGATTAATGAAAAATCACATAGGTGCTTAATAGCTGGTTAGACACTTGAGATGTGGAACTCTGTAGAAAATCACGAAATTCACCTATGTGGTCTGGCTTGACTAATTAAGCATCTTGGATTATTTTTCTTAATGAAAGTGTTCTTGTCTCTTCAGCAGGTAACATCGAAAGGTGCTGGCTTAAACCCTAATGCCAAAGTGTGGCAAGAAGTACCCCAAGGGAGTGGTGAGGCTGTGCCACCAACAAATGGCGCGGAGCACTCGTGGCAAGAGACGGCGGCTGCACAAGGGACTCACACCGAGGGTGAGATGTCGCGGGCCCGTGTGTAAACACTAGCTGCGATACGTCCCTTGCGAGGTAGCACTGAGGGTTCTCTGTAAAAGTTCAGCAGCGAGAAGCAACCTCTTGCTCTCGCCCTCAAGTTTGTAGCAACAAGGATGACGTGAACGTGAGAAAGCAGTAGGCAGTTTCTAGAGGTGATAGGTCTGAGCAGTGAGCTTTGGTTTAGGGGCTCAAGGTCTCCCGAGCTGCGCTAGGGTGGAATACGTCAGCAGGTAACAGGATCCAAGGGGCCCGGTGATGACTGAGTAACGCGCTAAGAGGGGAACAAGATGCTAAACGTGTAGAAATGGATTCATGACTTGTCTTGTTTGCCATTGCTGCACTTTAGTATCCATTTGACCCTGTGAACAGGAAGATAAGATCTGAGGGCCACCTGCGATCCTGGTAGATCCCCGAGGTGCTGCTGAGAACTGTTAGACAGTAGCGTTTGTACTAGAGTAGAAACTGCAGAGCGTCTATGGGTAGCTCCTCCCAGTTTAGTCTGTATTCTGTTTCAGTGCCTGTTTTTCATCCTTATCACATGGCCAGTCCTGTTGTCCAGAACTAAATATTTGTATGGTTTAACTCTTCTGATTTGGCGTAGCGTTGGTAGGAAGCCAACTGTAAAGCTGAGGTTACTCAGAATACAGCAGAGGCCTGTTAAGCAGGGAGCAGAAGATTCCCTGGAAAAAGGTTCAGGCAAACTTAGGGATAAAGAAAGGAGGATTCCGTTTGTGTGGCCCTGTCAACAGTTTCTGGTAAGTCAGCAGAAGTGGAGAGAGGGTACTGAATATGTGCATTGGCTGAGAGAAACTCATTTGTCTCTTTGTAACAATATGGAGCAATCATGGCAGTGTTACGTTGCTGGAAAATTAAAGGCCATTTTTCCAAACATGATGTTCTTGCTTTTCAGCAATTTCTAATCTAAGTAGTTGGATAGTGTCTCTTCTCAAAGTATGTTTTTAGTGGATTCATCATTGGTGTGGAAAAGATCTAGCAGAGCAGTTGATTTTTTTGGAACAGTCTCCGTTGCCTGACTGTTGGATTAATCTGAAATTGTGCTTGTTTCTGTCTCAAGTGGCCGTGGTGAAGACTGAGCTGAGGTGTCCTGAACTAGAGACTGGCCAGTTTCAGTGTCATTCCACTGCGCGTTGTAACAGTCACTAGATGCTCCTGAGTCCTTTATATGAATAACAATCACGTAATGCATTGAAGAAGTGGTGGAAGCTGTTTTAGTGCTTTGTTTTTAGCAACCTCGTTTAAAAATTTAGATTTCTGGTGGACAGCCTGTTTTTTAGATCCTCTGCCACTTGAGGGGATCTTACAATTTCGCAATCCTATTATTTAGTTAGCCCTGAGACCCTAGTGCAAACCAGCAGATCTTTGTGAAACGGGAGAGGTAGAAAGTGCTGTTCAATATAAAGTAGATGCTGAAAGTCGAAGAAACATGGACTGAGTCTAGACAGCAATCAGTTACAGCATTCTTGAGCATTTGTTTTAATGTTGGTAGCCAAAATTTTTCAAATGGAAAATATTCTGAAGCTTATAGTAGGTTTTCTCTTGATGATGTATCTTTTGCCAGGTAACATAGACATTTCAGAGGAGGGCTGCAAGCAGTATGAAGTGATGTATTCCTCGTCTTGTGAAGCCACGAGAAATGGCACAGGAGTTGATGAAACGGCTGCGAATGGGATTGTCCTAGCAACTGAAGATCTTGGATACCAAATCTATGAAGTGTCTGGTGAGTATTCAAGTTAGAATACCACTGTCAGTGTCTGTCATCCTCTGAAGTCTGCCGCGGTTATGATGTGACTTATAAATCCTGAGTAGGAACTTTGAAATGTTCCCCTGGGTGCGTGTCCAAGAAGATCCAAGCCAGCCTTAGCGCTTGGTCAAGTAGGTGGAAACTGTGGGATCTAAGGCGTTTTGAGAATGTGTAGTACGGTAGTCTTTAAGCGTGTCGCAGATGACCTTTCCCTCTTGGTCTTATCCAGAAGGATTCATTCTTTTATTGTGCAGCGAAACGTCTTCTTGCATTGCATTCTTACTGTGGAACTGAGCTCTGATGGTGCGTGTGGTAACTTCTAGGTGAAGGCGGCTCCACTGTGTCCACAGAAGACATTAGAGAATGTTTGAAAAAGCAACTTGAATTCTGCTTCTCACGGTACAGTACAGTTCATTCAACTTTGTGTAAACCCTTTATTAGAATAATTGACAATTTTTTCACGTTTTTGGCTAGACATGTGCTGTCATCTTCATAAAAATGTTCACTGTGAGTGAGAGGATTGCTTGCGATAAGAAACAAGACTTGCTAAAACGCCGTGGAGACCCTGTGGTACCTTGCAGCTGTTTTTCAGTCCTGTCCATGCATCCTTGTCCTTATGTGAGAATTGAGAGTGACTTCTGTGCTTCACAGTTGCAAGATGTTGAGATAATTCAGCTGTGTACTACCAGAAGAGATCTTTTTGGCAAGATCCTTTTCACAGACTAACATGCAGAGCACCGCAGCTTTCATTACGTTTTTTAATTATCTTCTGCTCTGTGTTGATCTGCTAAGATTTTTTCCAGGAGAGAAAACCTGAGTACATGTTGGCTGGAGTTAGCTGTGAATGGTATTGGTGAATACTTAAGCCTATAGTTATCCTGTTGTTTGAGGCTTCCGTAGATAAAGTTCAGGATTTTTATAAAAGAGTGAACTTCTGTCTTTTTAGTGAGAATCTTTCAAAGGATCTCTACTTGATGTCTCAAATGGATAGCGATCAGTTTGTTCCAATATGGACGATTGCCAACATGGAAGGTATTAAGAAGCTGACAACTGATATGGACCTTATTCTTGAAGTTTTGAGATGTAAGTCTGGGTGTTTGGTGTCTGTGTTAGTAGCACAAAGAATCCTTCCTTGCTTTAGAGAAATGTAGAAGTCTCTTGGCTGGTTATGGCATATTGTTCTGGTAAATGGTGATGGGAACCTTGGTCTGCAGAGACGTTTGAATAAGTGGCTCTTCCAGACTGCTGAATTCTAGTTATGCTTTATAATAAACTGCCTAAATGTGCCCTCGTAAGAGGCCACCCTAAGATACTGGTAGCAGTGAAAGTCTTACTTGGGGAGTAAACCTAGTCCTCTGATTCAGTGTAAAAGTTTACTAGAAATTATAAAACTAGGAAAAGCTTATAAGAAAAAGTTAGCTAGAATTCTTCTGACTTACTGTGCTGATTCTGCACACTGCTTCTAGTGGAGACAGTTGTATATGAATGTTTTAGGTCTTTATTCTGACTGGATTTCCCTACGCTTATTTAAACTTTTCATATTAGGGGTGTGTCTAGGAATGTTTTTAAATCCTCTTACTTGAATTTGAGCTAGGAGTGAGCTGAATTTGGGACTGAGCTTTTTAGATACCTGAGCTGTAGATGGAGGCAACATCAGAGAAACAGCTAAAACATGCTGAAGGTCTAACAGACTATAGCTGATAGAACAGTCCTTCGCTTGAATTCAGGAAATCTGGTTTCTTAAGCCGTCCATTGTAGTTCTTTGTTACAAGTTGGATAATGGAGTCGAGTGTTACTGAGGTGTTTTGCAGTGCACAATGTCCAATATTGAGCCAACTTTTATGTTTTCATTTTAGCTTCTCCTGTGGTACAAGTGGATGAGAGAGGGGAGAAAGTTAGACCAAACCACAAACGATGTATTATCATTCTCCGCGAGATCCCTGAAACAACACCTATAGAGGTAAATAAATAAAAAAGAAAGAAAGAATAGCCTGTTGATGTTTTTGGAAGGTATCTTCAACAGTGCCTCAAACAGCAACAGGAAATGTTGCTTAAAAGGTCAGCTGGTACTTAATTTGATTAAACACAGATATTCTTCTTGTAACCCACAAGTCATTTTTTCTGCCTGGATGTATTGTCAAAAAAGCCAAAACAAAAACTTGTGGTCATTGTTGTCCTTTCCCATTATTTACTAGTATATTAAAATGCTCCTAAGTACACTTTTTTCCACGAAAAATTGAGCTAGTTTGGCTCTTCTGGAAGGAAGTTTGAACTGGTCACTTTTCAGATCCAAAAATAAAATCGGTCCAGGGCACAGCTTGGAATTCAGGCTGAATTTTTGTCACAGCAGTAACTTTACTTGAAGTCAGACAGTTGTTGTGGCAGCGAAAATGTTACTAAACATTTCTCATTCATTGTGACCCAGTGTGAGCTGAGCTCATTATGTTCAGAGAAGGGAGGATAATAAAATTCCTACTGATATTTGGCTAACAGAATGATTTAGTTATTTTTCTTTTTTTTTAAAGTTGTAACACAGAGTGTTTGTCTGCTAGCATTTTTAATTAGTTCTTTTAATGCAAGTACTGAACACCTGCTTTGCCCTCTCTTTAAAATCTGATTATTGCAAAGCTGTCAGGCTGCCTTGATTTAGAAATATTTCTTAGAATCGTTTTTGTCTAGCTGAATCTCCTGATCTAAAGCCACATTTTTGCTGCCTCTTTCACACACACAAACGTCACCAGTTCTACACCGATCTTGATTTTCTTGCCAGATGGGCCTGCTGCTTTTTGTTTGGGGAGCTCAGTAGGCTGGACTAGTATTCTTGGGTTCAGAAAGAGAGGATTATTTGGGGTGTGTGACCTGTCAAGGGAATAAAAGAACATCCCTGGTCAAGGGAAAACTGCAGCGGAGGAGCTGGAGTGTGAACTTTTGTTGGTATGGTGTTCATTTTACAGCTTAGAGCTAGGTCCCCTTAACTGCCTGACTTCTTCTCTCCCTTAGGAGGTTAAGGCTCTATTTAAAAACGAAAACTGCCCCAAAGTGATAAGCTGTGAGTTTGCTCACAACAACAACTGGTACGTTACATTCCAGTCGGATACAGATGCGCAACAGGTAAGGCTGTCTTCAGCTGTGAAAGACATCTTGGTTTCCTTATTAATACTTCTCCCGTTCAGGAGAATTGCGTACATGCTTCCTGTAGCTAGAAGAAATGTTTATTTACTGATCCCCTTTTTATTGTTTTAAGAAGTTATTGGCAAATTCTGGTTAATAGAGGAAAAAAGTTGAGAGATTGTAGGGTTGTAATTCTTTTGTCGGCCTGTTTCCTCAGTACTCTCCAGCCATAACTGACATCTGGTATCCTGAAGTTGAAATGTAAAGGAATTTACCTGGGCTGACAGGGGAGCACGTTGCTACACATTGATGTTAAGTCACGTAATACCCTTTGAGAGTACAATTTTATCAAGATATTCTAATGTTAATCTTTTTTATATCTGCAGGCGTTTAAATACTTAAGGGAAGAAGTGAAAACCTTTCAGGGCAAGCCAGTAATGGTAAGGCTGCTTTATATGATGTTTCTGTGTGTATTGAATTATATATTGTTTCTATTTGAATGATAGTGTGCATTTACAGGGAGCAGGGAACGCCTAAGGAGTCAGCAGAGGGATAGTTCATAACACTTGCTCTGTAGGCTGAGAACTTGAGTGAGGTCATGGGTAGCTTTGAAAAATTACAGTTCAGTGGCTGCTGGTGCACAGCGCTGCTTCCCGTGAGGTGTGAAATACATTCCTGTTTCGTCTTCCAGTCTCTGCCTTCCCCAGAATCTGGGTCTGCAGGACTCAGGAGAGGGACTCGTGCCATCGTGACTCTCTAGCTCGCGTTAGCTGCCCTACAAATAAGGCTGAAGCAAGCTGTTAGTACTGTGAGAGTAACTGTCAGAATTGGAGCCTGGACAGTTACCGCTGTAGAAAGCAGGGTTTATCTTAAAGTGAACAGATTCTCTAGCTAAAGCAGTGTGTGTGCCCTTCCCTTCAGCACGCTGTAAGAATGTCTTCTGTATTGGTTTTTATCAGAGTTTTTATTTGTAAGCAGTAATCAACCTACTTCCTCTGCGCATCCCTTTGTTATAATTTCAGTAGGTGAGAAAGATTGCACATTCTGCTTCTCCTTTTCTCCCAGCTAATCTATGTGATATGATTTGATATCTTGCAGGCAAGGATAAAAGCCATCAACACATTTTTTGCTAAGAATGGTTACCGGGTCGTGGATTCCAGTGTCTATACTCAGCCAGTTCAGACACAAGCACAGTTTGCCTCACCACTGTTTATGCAGCCTGTATATAGTCCTCAGCAGTACTCTATTTACAGCATTGTGCCTCAGACGTGGTCTCCAAATCCTGCACCTTACTTTGAAACACCACTGGTGAGTAACAGCTGATAAAAATGAGGGGAGCTAGCCCAAAACATCAGTGGCAGTTGTTACAGTGAACCATTAATTATTGAGGAACAAATCAGTAGGGTTAGTGGGCTTTTCAGCTGTAGAATGCACAGGTTTTCTAGTCAGGTCCCTCTGGTTTGTGATACTTCATGTTACGTCACAGACCTGATAAAGCAAGGCTGTCGGAGAGGCTGCATGGCTCACCATTGGCTGCCACTTATTTCAAGAAATTTTGGTGTGAAATTCCATTACCTGGTAGCTAGTGTTACTGGAAGACCTTTGTAGCTCTTCCAGGAACCGGAGGGCTCTGATGGTAAAGTAGATTTGCAGGCTGTTGACCTGGTGGGGTTTTCACTTTAGGAGTAAGTTTACAACATGCTAGATACAGTAGCCAAGCATAAAAGTACAAACAGGCTGGATGAATAACTGCCAAAGCTGATCTCATAAAACTGCAACCGTTTTTCTTTTTAGTTCAGCCATTGAGACTGTTCTGTCTGTTGCAGGCCCCCTTTCCTAACGGTGGATTTGTGAATGGCTTTAATACACCAGGATCATATAAAACAAATGCTGCTTCTTTGAGTATAGGTCGCCCATTCCATAGAAATCGGTAAGATAGCTCTGTCAGCTGTTTGCTCTCTGGGAACTTACAGTACTGAGATCCTGACGGGTTACTTGCGCTTGTAAGTGTCTGCTGATCGGATTAGGTTGGTTATTTTGTCTATCCAATATGTGTGATGCTTTTTAACTTGATTTATAAAATAAAATTAAAATCAAGGGGAAGCTTAAGATCCTAAAATAGTGGACATATATGTGCTGGAGAGTGCAAAGGTAACTCCTTTAAAAGCCTCAGAGGGATTTCTGCAGATGGATGAATAACTTCCTCCTAAGGTAATATTTCTAATTGTGTTTGTTATACGCAGATTATAAACTCCTGCAGCACAAACGTAAGCTTTTCCTGTTGTGTGATTAGTCTTGCAGAGAGCCATTCAGTTTATGCAGCTGAGAGTTGCATGGCCTGACTGCTGTATACTAAAACTGCTCGATGCTGAGTCTTACTATAATTTATTTGCTTTATCCCTATAACTGTAAGGACTCAGCTCGGGTATAAACACTGGGGAGGAGGAAGCAGCTTTGTATTTGCTAGAACAGTACTCTGTAAATACAACAGAGTAGTAATCTGTTTGTGTGGGTGGAAATTGTCTTATTTGCAAGCTCTTTCACTGTATTCAGCATGCGGGCTGGTAGCATGGGAATTGCTTTTTATACTGTTTGAGAAATTGGTTGACAACTGCCAGTACCGCGAGTGGTTTTGTGATGCAGTTAAGGTTTGTGGCTGTTGGCAGAAGGTGAATTTCAGAGTTTGGTCTGCGGTGACTCAGCAGAGTCCTGATGCAGGCTGTGAAGCTGGTAGTATGACTCTGCTTAGAAGATGGGGCAGCTGATTCAGGTACAGCTGCTCAGCTCCCAACTGAGAAGGGAGCTTTTTGCCTTAAATTGTGCCCAAACTTCAAGCCTGTAAAGCTCCCAGGTATGTGGGTCCTGTCAGAAGTATGGATGCTGAAACTGTGCGAGAATTGTGTGTACCCAAATATTAACGTCTTGAAATGCCCGCACTTTCACTGCCGCCTTGTAGGCCACATCTGTATGATCGTTAAGCTTTTAAAACTCTTCTGCTTATGTGAAGACTTTAATTTGTAAAACCTGAGTCATTGTGAAGTTACAGCTTTAGGGTCAAGCGTGTACAGGTTCTGCTGGTCTGTCTTGGTTGTCTTATCTTTCCTGCCGATCTCACTCAGCCTTTGTGCTAGTAGGAAGCTCTGTTTTTGCGGTAATATATCTTCATATTCTGGAAGCAGGCATTAGTTATGCTTCAGCAGGATTCCTTTGCAAGCAGGAGAGTGCTAAGGTAACAGCGAGGCACAGCCTCGAAGGTTTGGCCCAGTGATGATCAAGTATCGCGCTAAGAGAGAACAGGTCCAACAGTCGATTGTCTGGGCAGCCTGCACTTCATGCTTTTCCTTCTTTTTGCTCTCTCACATCATTTCTCCTTCTCTCTGCTTTTTTTTCTTCCTTGTCTTTCCTTGTCTGTTCTGCTTTGCTCTTCTGCCCAGACAAGATTGTGGCCTTCTCAGTGACGGGTAAGATTATGAGATCTGAGGGCTGAATAATGGCTTGAAAATCTTCCATTGTAAGAATGAATTGAACAAAATGGAACAATTAATTTAACTTGCCTCCTCCTCCTTATGGTCTTTGCTGATGGAAAACTTCACCTTATTGGGGCCCTAAAACTGGTTCTTAATGCTTCTTGAAACTGGGAAGTAGGACTTAATCTTTGATCAGCGTATCTTCTCTTGAACTGCAGAAGAGTTTCTTCGGAGAGCTCCATCCAGCTTTTGGATTTCTGTCCTGGCTCGCTAAACTTGATTTGTTTTGTCATATAGTTTGTTAATAGTTAAGTGTTGGATGTTTCTCTGTGGCTAAACGTTTGTTTAAGCCCATCATATTTATTTTGCCCTGATTTGTTGCAACATTCTTGTGGGGAAGGAAGATTGAGTCTTTGTAACAGAGAATCCTCAGTGCTAATATCGGTTAAATTGATGTTTTTATTTTCAGCTATCTAAAAGGTAACTTAAAATGTCTTTGGTAAAGCAGATTAATTTGACCATTCAAAACTGGGCTATTAAAAGGTGATTTTTGTTCTGCTTCCTGGTTACATGTGAAATCTTGCAAAACTTCCAGCTGTTAATTACAGGGCTACGGAGAAGTCTGTCAGGTAGTGGTGGAGTTGAGGGTGTTTTGGTTTGGTTTTTTTTAAATGTCATAGGACAGCAGCTGAGCAGAGGGAGGAATCTGCTGCCGCTACAGCCACATCACTTACTGCTGTTCTGGTTTAGTGCTAACAAATGATAATTTGTCATGCATTGAACTCTCCTATGTTTTATTTTCTTTTCCTCCCAACTTAAATTCTCTGGCCAAGTGGGACGGAACAAGTTTGTTGGTGGAAGGAAGGAAACTACCTCTTTGTTAGGCAGGCTGGGGTCCGGGGCATCCACAGCGTGCCTTCCCATATTCGCTTAGCATAGAGAAACCAAAAGCTGCATGATTTATGGTCTGTTGGAAGAAAGGACCCTTCTTCAGGCTGCTCTTTGACTGCTCTGTAAGAGTAGTCAAGTTAACTTCTTCTCCCGGATAGGAATCATGCTTTGGCTGGCAGTGGGAGAATTTCCTCTGATTGCATGGAATGTTATCATGAGTTTGCTTAAAAACAATAAGCGTGCAAAATCCTCCTTCTGTCCTTAAATTATGAGATGTGCAGGGTTGACCAGAGGAGAAAGATAGAGTTTAAGTTCCTTGCCTTTCTTGCTGAAACTGGTTGGTGCTGCGTGGAAAAGACAGCGAGGTGCAGAAGTGGAAAATAGTCTAAGGCACCTGAATGCTGCTCCAGAAAACTGTTCCGTGTTATGGTAGGTCAGAGTTCTTCTGGGTAATTCTGTGTTTAAGACCCTGAGCCTTAACTTGCAGAAACACTGAGCGTGCACAGAGGAAATGCAGCTTTAATGCTGAATAATCAGTAACTGGGGTATTGTGAACTGCAGAGTCAGTGTTGTGGGTGTTTGATAACAGGAACAGTGAGGCTAAGATCCTGGCTTTTTGAGCTCTTGGGGAAGAAGGCTAGGGTAGCTGAGAGCCTAACCTCCCCTGTTCTCTCCAGCCTACTTAGTCGTCATCTGTTCCTGGCTTCTTGTTTCAGTTCAGGTTTTTTTTGCTTGTGGCCAGAGCAGTTTGTTCCTCAGGCCTGGCTGAGCTCTCCAGGTCACTTTCCCATACTCTGTGCCTGCGCTGCAGGCTCAAACCAATGAAGAATCCATCCCTGGGTTCTTCTGGCTTTTCTACCGCTCCTAGGTTTGGGGAGGTTTTTTGCTGGTTGGAGTTTTGTTTCTTTTTTTGGGGGAGGGGGGTATTTTCCCCCCCTTTGGTATCTGCTGAGCAGTGATCTCAATGTTTTCTTCAAATGACAACACTTGACAGGAGGGGAGGTTGCAAGGAAACTTAACAAAAGGAACAGATGGAGGTAAGGAAGAACAATTTCTTTGTTCTTGACAAATGTGCGAAGGAAACAACTTCTCTAATGGAGTTCCAGTACTTACTGATCTCCTCCTTTCTTGTCAGCTGCAAATTAGCTGGCTGGTGGTAGTTTTGCATCTTGCTCTCTAAACTCTGGGTTACAGAGCTGCCGCTCTGTGTCCCGCAGTGTGAAGCCTCACTTCCGATCATCCAGCAGCTCGGAACATGCTGTGGAGGGTCCAGCTGCCGTCAGTCCCATGCCAATGGGGGATGGACCACTGAACAGAACCAACTCAAGGAATTTTGTTATGGAGCGACATAACAGTACGTTAACTGGGCACCAAGACCAAGGTTATTCCCAGAAGGATTCTCCTGCCGCACAGATGGAGCAGAATGGCGATTATGGCATTGGCAGGGGCAGGTAACGAACTATGTGTACTGCTTTTTGCTGTAGCATAACAATGCGTCTGGGACACGGCATGGGAGGATCAAATGACTTGTGTGAGCCAAGGACCATCAACCGTTGGCACAATATATATTTCTGTAAAGAGTGACCAGGAGAAAACTGATGTTTAAATAAACCAGGTGTGATAAATACTTAACTGGGAGCATGAATGCTTCCTGCTTGGCTGCACAGCTATTGGTTATTCTGACAAACACCTTGCAGTAAGATAGTGAGGTGTGTGTTATTTCAAAATAACTGCCTGATTTGTCCCCAGAACTAGAGCGGTTGCTGAAGTTGGTATTTATATTGCTGTAAATAATAAGCAAATCCTCGGTTGGGGAATTTGATGCTTCTAAACATTGCAAGATCAACTGGTTTTGTCTCTTCTCTGTTAATTCAGGGTTTAGACACTTAAAAATAAGTGACCAAGACACACACATGAGAAATCAGATGAATAAGTTTATTACTATAAAATGATAGGATAATATTCTGTACTATTATAGTCTAATTTGTCACCGTGACTGTGCTTGTTCAGATACAGTGCTCTAGGGTACCTCCTCCACAGGGAGAGAAAAGAGAAGTTGTTTCCTATATTGGCTGTGTTCCAAGAGTGTAAGAGCTTTGACCCCTCCTGCAGATGGAGAACATCCCAGAACTGTATCTTGAGAACCATCAGTAGGCTGCTGTAAATCCCCTGCCACAGGCTCCCCTTTGTGTAGATGAGTGCGCACTTCAGCTAGATGAATGCACTTACTGACTTTTTTTTGCCTTTAAAGGAGGAACGTTTTCAGAGGTCGGAGAAGGCGAGAAGATGAGCGGGTTTCAGTAAGTTCCACTTCCCTTATTGCGAGGAGTTGCACAAAGCGCGATGTGTTGGCTTTGCGTTTATTGGTGGAGTGGTATAGTCCTTAAATTCTCAGATTATATTGTGGGCATTTGGTGTTTCTAGGAAAATCCCTGACACTTGCTCAGTGCTTTTAATGCTGGGTGTTATGGCTCTATTAACTGGGATTTTGCTTCTCTAGAGACCTCAGCCTTCAGCAGAAACAAAGACTCAGACACCAAAGTTTGACTTGCTAGCATCAAATTTCCCACCTTTGCCTGGCAGCACAGCAAAAATACCGGGAGAGCCTGTGCTGGAGAGCAGAATGTCCGATGTCGTTAAAGGAGTCTGCAAAGAAAAGGTACTGGCACGCACACAGTACTGTGTATAAGCTGTGGCCCTTCTCCCCTGCTTCAAGAATCCGTTTATGCTGGAGTTGCATGTTAGAATGCTTTAAGCCTGAACATCCTACTATGTTTGTTAGTACGTTAGTGCATTTTCTGTCCTTCTGCTCCTGGATTTCTTTGCCTTTTTGTGGGTATTTAGGTGAAGCTTCGTAATCACACTGTTATAAGCTCGATAGTGTCCTGGAATAAAGCAGGGAAATGAATGTTGGTTGTTGAAGCAGCAACAGTTTGTGCGTAGTGTAGGCAAGAGCTGTTTCCAGATGAGTCTGTTGTTTGAGCTGGTGGGACTAGGCATTGATATTCTGGGTGCTACAGCCTTCCCGTTTTATCCACTATTTGTTTTGCCTGTATAAAGGGTGATTCCTTTAGAGGCGATGCACCAGAAGTAGAATTCCTATAATCAGGGCTTGAGCAGCCTTTGGAAATATCCCACTTTTCAGATGTCTTGAACTGGCATGTTGAGGAGCAATTTAAGCACATCTGCGATCTTTCCATGTTTTGCAACTTATTCTGTGCAGGAAAGCAAAGATTTGCTGCCCAGCTGTCCGGCTCCCGCTCAGGAAGAACAGACGCACACCAGTGTCCAGCAGCCTGTGACAAGTGTGAGTTCTCCAAGTCAGACTGAAGCTGTGGTGTTAAGGTATGCAGAATGCGTGAATCGAGAATATTGAAATTTGTATGTTCTGGCAAAGCCTCCAGCTGGTGTCCATCAAGGTGGCAATAACGTTTGTTGTTTCTTCTCCATCTGTGGTAGGCAGCTGCTCTAGAGGCCACTAGATGGAAATAACAAATCTTGGCTCTACCATCCTGTTCTGCAAAAAATGCAGTTGGGACTTGACAGAAAGAAAATACTTTCTTGAACATTAATTTCTGTGTTAGTAGGTTTTAATGTTAAATTGTTCTTGATTTAACAGCACAGTTCAGCCAGACAGCAAACCAGAAGAAGTGTCTGTTCAGAAAGATGTTACAAGCCACGCTTCCCCACCCGTGTCTGTCTCTCCTGTCAGTGCTGTGAAGCCACCAAGGACAAACACCACTTCACCTTCTACTACCGCGAGTGCAGCTCCTGCTTTGTCAATGCAGGTAAGGCCTGGAGCAGAGGGTGAGTGGGGAGCATGGGGAGCTTTCTCTTGGACGGGCTGATGTAGCTCCTGGGAGCTTCTCTGGTGCGCTTTGCCAGAGCTGTGGTGTAATCGCTCGCTGTACATGTGGTTGCTGTTGTGCCATGACATTGTGGTAGTCTGGAAGAGCATAGGATGGTTTTTCCGGTGTGTAAACCTCGCTCTTCTCCCTTGGTCCCAAAGGAGCCACGCAAGCTGAGTTATGCTGAAGTTTGCCAGAAGCCCCCAAAGGAGCCTCCTCCAGTTCCTGTTCAGCCTCTGAGGGAACATCGCACCAACATAGTTCCCCCTGCCAAAAATGAAGAAAATGGCACACCTGAGAAAGCTTCGGAGAAGGCTCCTGACAAGGTTGAAGGTCGAATGAAGGATTATTCCGGGTTCCGAGGCAACGGGCCTCCCAGAGGAGCTGCTGGGAAAATCAGGGAACAGAGGCGCCAGTTTGGACGCAGATCATCGCCTCAGGGAGCACCTCGACGTATTGGCAAGGAGCAGTATGTGCCACCCCGGTCACCAAAGTAACACTTGTCCAGCCAATTATTCTCTATTTAATTTGAGCTGTGGACTAAGAAGCAGCGAAGGAGACTGTGAGGAAGAAGTATTCATGAAGGGGAATACTGAACTGGAGCGTGGCTTGTGTGGAGAAGTTGTGGAGGGTCCCAAAATTCATCTCTAAAAGTGATTTCACAAATGCTGGAGGATTCCAATCAATATAAATATAGAGATTATAATTTTTGTATTTTTGTTTTTAATTTGCAGAGGGTTTCCTGCTTGAAATCAGTTTTGGGGTTGTGAAACTAGCATTTTGACAAAGTGAAAGGATATGAATTGACAAATTAACCTGTCCCTCGGTGTAGGAGGAAAAGGATAAGAGAATATTATTTTTGAAAAATGAGCATTTCTGTAAAATTAGAACTTTTTTTAACCTATTTAACATTTGGCTTGTCGGATGATGTGTCTGCCGTTGATGGCCTTGCATTGCAGAGCACATCTGCAGCTGAAGTGCTTGGCCGGCGTGTGAGTGGAATGAGTGCAGCCAGATACTGTTGTCATGACTTAGTCACTGATGATAAAAACTGAATGTACTACTGTAGTAAACTTTGTGTTTCCAGCTTGAAGTATAGTCTCTTGACCTTACTAATAATTCATTCAGCAAGCTTTTTAAACGATAATTTTTACAGGATACTGGATTGTAGATCAGAGCACATGGACAGCAAAAATTGTCTTCTAGACGCAATTGGGAGGAGGCGGAAGGGAGCACGTCAGAATTTTTAGTTTGCCCTTTTTCCTCACCTCCTTTTGAGGGCAACTTCTTAGGTTTGGGTGGTTTATTTTTCCTTGCTTGTTACTTTCTCTAATCTCTTTATTACAGACTTTTGTGCATTTATCTTGATATGTTTTCCTGAGGTAGGCCCAGCATAGGATTGATGGGTGGCTACGCACCACTTGATGTTAGCTTCGCAAGTGAAGAGCCTGGAATTCTGCCATGCAGGGGGGAACTCTGGGCATGGAGTTCTGCGCACCTCACCAGAGATGGCTAGCGAACCAGAGACGTGGCTGGGTTGTCTGTATACTGACCTATCTTTGTGTTGTGGAGTAGGGTATTGGATGCTGTATACTAGAAATCAGGGTTTATATCTACTGGGAACTCACCGTTTACAGCTGATGTAGTGGCAACTGACTCTTTTTAACTGTTTAGAGTGGAACTAAAGGTAAAGAGTTAAACAAAACCCCTCATGTTCAGAGAAGCTGCTTGAAAGGTAGCATCTTGTCTAGCTGTATGCTGACTATATCTGCAACACTATTGTGTAGTAAGTGGTTAAGTTTAAAGGTGATCACCATAATGGCTGAAATAGGAAAATTCAGCGCGTTAATCTGCCAAAATCAGCATGCCAGGGTTCAAAGTTCTGTATAAAGTGTTAGGGAAAAGTAGCTTCCAGCAGTAAGAATCACACCTTTTTTTTTCCTTTTTTAGTGAATAGCAAGTGTACAAATTAAAAGTCGTAAGTTGTGAACACTGGAAAACTCATTTGTGATATATACCGTAAACATCTTAGTAATATATGCTAGTGTTGCCATTAGACTGAATGTAAGTGGCAGTTAAAATAACTGTGAAAATTTTCATCTTCTGATTTCTTAGCCAGATAACCGTTGGCGACTTCTTACTCAGTAGGCATTCTCTATCAACTGCTTTGAGAACACTCATATCTATTTTTATAAATATATATGTAAAGCCAGAGTTGTCATTTCTCTAACTTATTATTCAGCTTGGCAATTGATTTGATTCATAACACAATATAATGTATTTATGCAGTTAATGTTCATTTCTACGCATGTTATATATATATACATATATATATAAAAAAACCCAACCAAAATCATTATTCACTTTTAAACTACCTGTACTGGGTTTGGGAGTGTTTTTTTTTAATTTAGTAAAAATGTCGATCATGTCTACAGTTTAGGGATGCTTACAGAACCCTTCTCCATTTATTTCTGTAATGCTACATTTGTTGGAATTATAGAGAAGTTTTAAATGTTTAAAAGTGTTAAAGTTCTGAAATGCGATGAATTCAAAGTTAATTTTTAATAATTTTAAAGGTTATAAACAATTACTGCAGTCAAACTGGAAAAAACGAACCTGTGTGATAGTCACAGATGTTTAGGATAGATGCGTGCTGTCACTGCAAAGCTGAGTAAGTGTCGGGATGCCAGTAGCTGCCGCGAGCCGTTTGCTGCTCAGAGGAAGCATTATTGGGGAAGAAGCTCGTGCAGATGTTGATCTCTGGGCTCCGTGGTAAAGGCAGCGTGCTAATTGCGATCCACGCAGGCATCCGCTTTCAGTGCAGTGCTTAGAATAACCTCGTAGTGCTGAAAGTATCTGAATTTTTAACAGTTGTGAAATGTAACTTCTTCATTTATTAGATGTGGGCAAAAAATTAGCTGCAGTTCAATCTTTCTTGTAAGGTGATTGGAAAAACTTGACCATGGAAAGGATGCTTTGTATGTCCTGGGTGTGCGTTTTCCAGCAGCAGATTATGGCTCTTGTACAGTGTATGCAAATAAGTCTGTAAACCTGTTGGCTTTTCCCAGCATATTCAAACTTTTATCAGATTAGGGCGCTCATAATTATTTATTTAATACCTGCGTGCAAGGATTTAACATTAGCATTTCCCTTCTCCCCCCTCCTCCTGCTGCCATTTATAACTGTGGTTTTGGGTTTTTTTTTCCTTTCTGTTCTTTTGTGCGTGGGGAGGGAAATAACCAAGTAAATATAGAGGCTGTGAAAACCATAGTTTTGTGTGCAAGTTCTCCTGCAGTACTTGTATTGCATGGCAAACATATAACTTAGACAGGCTAGCTGCTACATTCCCATCCCTGTGTTAGACTCGGGCAAGCCACCGTGTCTCTACCCACCACGTTTGCCTGTTCTGACAGACTGGGGGAAACGGGGACAAAGCGATCGTTTGGGAGCCAGACTGACTGCTGGTTCAGCTCATTGATTTCGTTTGAGCTGTGTCGTTTCGTCAGCAGAGGTGAAACTGTCCCTCGTTCAACAGCGATGTTCAGTGTGCACTTGAAGCGACAAGTAACAGTTCTCCGTGGTTCCTTCTTGGTAGCTTATCACATGATGTAAAGATGAATTTTCCTACTCTGCTGATATTAAATACCAGAAGGTGCAAATCGCACGTAACTTTCAGTTTTATGAACTGTGACTTGTTTTCAGAATTGTTGACTTTTGTTAGCTACAGAAGTATGCTTCCCCAGTTAGGTTCTTTTCCAAATTATTGTGCATGGAAAAGATTGGGCCACTCTCTTGTACTTCTGCTAGGGAGTGAAAAGAGAAGGAATTGTTTGCATGTGATAGTGAAATTAAAAGTGCAAAAAGTTTTTTTTTCTTTTGATTTCTAAAACTAACTTAGTTTTATAGTATCTTACATTCCTGCTATCTTTGTTTTTTTTTTAAAAAAAAAAAAAGTTAGCCTGGCACAGTATGATGGTGCAGTTTTAGCAGTAGGTTTGAAAAAAAAAAAAAAAAAAAAAAAAAAGAAAAGAAAAAAAGTAACCCACTCTATTAACCAGAAGAGAAAGATGATACTGTGGCAGATCAGTAGCAAATAAGTGACTTAATGCTTTACTGTAGTTAAATAGCTATGGCCTTACTACTTTGTCAATATCGGCTTCATTGTCTTGAAAATGTCTGCTATTTTTACTGTTACCCAAGTGAATGTTCACCTGGGGTAAAATATCTGGTATGTACAGATGATATTTTAAATTTGTAAAATGCGCCATTGTATTACAGACGATGCAACAGAAATGCACTTCGGGGGGAAATTGCTTCTGATAAGTTTTTTTGTAAATCCTTGATTACTACAGATATGCAATAGAATTTTTGTTTCTAATTTTGATATTTCCTTCTGAAACATAAGATTGTTGCCATTAATCTGAATGATTTATCATGCTCTTCTTTGTGTGTATATATTACATATAGTCTGAGCTTCCTTTAGGATGGTACATAATTTTGGTTTGTTGTAGTATTTTAGTTGGCTCTTCTCTTAAGTGCCTTTAGCGTAGGCACTTCAAGAGGTTAACCGAGTCTGTTTTTAATGTACAGTTGGGAGGACTTGAAATGGAGTTAAAGCAACTTATTTCTGAAAAATCCATCTGCAAACTAACCTGTAACAACTTTAAAATTTTATATTTAAGAACCAGAGGTTTATTTTTATGGAGCTTCAGTTATGGATACAGTTTCCAAAAATGCAACTTCAAATGTAAACAGACTGTGCATAAATGGTTTTTTGTTCTAATTTTTATAGAATACAAAATATTCAGATAATATATTGAGCTCAAGTTACTACAGACATCTTATTCCTCCCGGATGAATCCAGCTTCCCCTTGGCATTTATGATCTCTCTTCAAAGTGGTAGGGCTTCAGTGAAAGGAGAAAAAAGCAACCTATCTGGCTTCTATACTTTGTCTGTTCTGGTATATTCCTGTTGTCAAAACTGTCCAAAACAAAATTTGTGTAAAGTAGGTTCATGCTTTAAATGTTAAAATGATAATACATGTATTTGTATTTGTTTTTGACATTGCCAAGGTGCTATGGGAAATTGAAATAACAGTTAGAAAAATAAAGCTGATTTAAAAGAAAAAAAAAAACCAACAAAACACAAACAACACGAACGTCCCAAGCTCTCAATCGCCTGTGTTGCTGTTGTGCTGCTGAAGGGGCTCTGCTCTCTCTCTCGGTTCCCGACACCGTCCCGGGCCGGGTGCGAGCGCTTCAGCAAACAGCCGTTGCTCGACAGCCAAGAGCGGGGTTTCCCCGCGCTCCCGCCCGCTCTCAGGGGCAGCGCTCGGGGAAGGCAGGTACAGCCCCCATGGCACCACACGAGGTGCCCCCCCGCCGGCCCGGGCACCTACCTCAGCCGGCTTTGAGGTAAAATTTCTTGACCAGGACGGGCACAAAACGCTTTTGTGTTGGTTTTTGTAAGGCGTTTCCAGCGACAGCCGAAGCGGGGTTTGGGGCTGGCTGAGGGGGCTGCAGCCCCTTCCCTGCCCCTCTCCGAAGCCTTCGCCGCTGAGGGAGAGGAGTGGCCGGCCCTGAGGGGAGCGCGGGAAGAGGCGGCGGGAGGGGGGCGCGAGGCGAGCGGCGGGGCTGCGGCGCGGGGCCGGGC
>Ga0065711_1034422_pt1 | contig 23789 bp, 7 predicted proteins | sample Hoacrofraction12_FD_59098 | JGI IMG/M metagenome (GOLD analysis project Ga0065711, IMG submission 59098) | Hoatzin crop microbial communities from Cojedes, Venezuela - Epithelial fraction 12 v2 (version 2) | ecosystem: Host-associated > Birds > Digestive system > Esophagus > Crop | place...
CACTCCAGCTAAACATAGCCTTAACTTGCTAGCCTTGCCAGCTGAATACATGGAGGAAAAATGTTTTAAATCCTTGCTTTCTTTTTCTAGGGTTTCAGAGCTTTACAAAGTGCTCTGAGCAGGTAATTCTCTCCACTCAGGATTTAAAGGTCTTAATCTTCTCTTCAAGGCCTTTCTTTCAAAATGTGTGGGTGGCTGGAAGGCTAAAATAATACCTGCGTTGAGTTCAACTGGTTTTATATTTCTGCAGAGTTGTAGGATACAGGGTGTATGGTAGTGGAATAGACCATATATCAAGGACTAAAACTTGTGATTTTCTCTGAAGTCAGGTGACAGTCCTCACCCGCAAGGCTGTCGTTCTTTGACTTTGGTCTCTTATGCAAATTGTATTAGAGGTGGAAGGAACCCCACAAAAATCTTGCAGTTGTAGGACTATCTGGGAAGTCTGGTATGCAGTTCATGCCTCTTGTACACATGAATTCCATATAACAGGGGCAAGGTTTCAGGTCTTTTCTCACTGGACGGCCGAATAAAAGTGCAAATCAGCACCATCTCCTTGAAGTATTTTAAGGTAAAGTAGCCGCCAACATTTTGTTGACTCTAAAGATGCATTAAGTCCCTCATTCAGTACATGTTAAGAAACTCAAGTTTCCTGGTCCTGATGGAGTGTAAGCTTCAGACAGTCCCTGAGCTACCCAGTCTAGTCAAGCTGACACACACACCTCCATCAATCCTGCCACAAACACCCAGTTTTAGGCTGGGAAATATTACTCTCTTGATGACAAATCTACAGCAATGTGATCCCTAACTAGAAAGTTGCAAAGGCAATCGTTTTTGAAATCTTGTTCTCCCTTTAAGCTTGCAAACAGAGTCCTGACTTTGTGACAGTTCAAAGCTGATAACGACTCCTGCTGCTCACTCCAATTGATTTGAAAGACCTTGCTGCTGCTTGTTGTTTAAGCCTCCGTGCAACACTGACAGTCTCTACTTCTGCAAATAACATCTGTGTTTGCAAGACAAAACCAATACTTGTCAACAGGCGGAACTGACAGTTAGCCAAGAGCTTTCAGATGACTGTTTCCTGGCTTAAACTCTTGGTCATGTTACCACTGGGTAGTGGCTACAGTTCATGTGCCTGATGTTCTGAGCACAGTTAGGCACAGACTGATAATAATTCACCCACTGTTAGGGCTGAGCAATGGAAGAGGTTGAATTTTCTGAGCAGCAAATTTTTGACCCTCGTCCTACAGAATGCTTTACATCCTTATGCGTAAACCCACCCAAAGATGCACTGACTTCAGTAGTAAGATATATTTTCCTCAATTAAAGTTCTACTTAATTTTTTTTCCTAAAATGCTCCTTATCCTTTGAGATCAAGGAAAAAATCCAAGTTGTAGAAGGTGGCACTCTTACCACAAGTGTCTACTGACTTGTTTGGACACTGAAAAATAAAACAAACAGCCCGAAGGATATGCCTTTCAGTGTTGCATATTAATTTTGTGTGATGTCCCATAAGAAGCTACTACAGTGCAATAGCCTGTTGTATCCAAAGATCTCAAAGTAGTGAACAAATACATTAATCCTCACAAAATTCCACTAGACATACCTCACAGGTGGGAAAACTGAGATACAAAAGTTAAATAATCTGCCTAGCATTATACAGTAAGTATAAGTAAGTACAGTAAGCAGAAACAGAAATCATTACTTTTAGTCCTGCAGTTAATTCAATGACGCTTCTGCTCTTGATGTAATGCGTTTGTAGATTTCCATTTTCTTTTTTTTTCTTCCTCTTTCTAGTTGTGCCTGGTTTTTTTTAAATGAAATTTGACATCAGCACCACTTTTGTAGTTGTTGAACACGGTTATTTGAGGAAGACAACTAAACAGTTTAAGCATTTTTTTTTTTTTAATTTAATGGAGGATCAGCAAATTTCAATAAGAAAAAGAAAAACAAAGGCTTATTTTTCCTTCAGGCCATTTCCAAACTGGGTCTTTTTAAGATTCTGCTCTGATTCTCAGCCAAAGGAATTCTTGGAGGAAAAAGTGGCTCCAGTACACAGTACATCCCTTCACTGATTGATGTCTTGAGTTTATGGAAGTATGAATTCAATTTTCCTTTTAAAATGCAGATCAAGCAATTTTGCCAACACATATTCTTCTTTGTCAAATATTTCACTTACTCTTGGCTTTGCAGACAGCTTGCAAGTTGTGTCTATTGACCGCACTTCTGCAACTGTATGTGCCTTTGGTCATGAAACAAAGCTTTGATTTGCTCTAACACACCTAAAACTGTGTACTTTATCCTATGGGTAGTAGTGTCTACACCAAAGGTACATCCATTAGGGCCCATGACCAGGACTTTTAAGGACAGCAGAAATCTGACATTTTGACTGATTTAACATCCTTCTCATCTCCTGTTTATAATAGTATCTTCCTTAGTATCAGGAGTGCAGTTAGGCACAAAAAGACATAAAATTGAGTCAAAAGACTTAGAAAATAGAAGTGTAACCAGAGTTGCAAAGAGACAACTGACTGTTCTCTGGAAATTTTTTTTCTAATGAAAGCTGCCAACACTGAAAATGGACAGCCTCTCTTTCCTGTAACAAGTGAGAATTGCTTACCATGCTAGGGAACTGAAAAGAGAGTTCAAATTGAAATTGTTGTATTACTGACAATATTTGGCATATTACTTCGGTAAGAGAAAAGGATTTCAAAGACCTTGAGGACTGGCATGAAGGGGAGAAAGAGAAACGCAGGGCTATTTGTCCTATTGACAAGCAACTGGGAAATGGCTCAAGCAGAGTCAAAAAGGGAGGATTTTCTTGGTGAGCAGGACAGAAGAAAATCAATTTGTTCGTTGAGAGTGAATAGCTGTAAAGAGAACATACAAAAGAACATCCGCTCTTAGAAGGCACTTGACAAAATAACCCTACACTTGTGTGAGGAAATACCTGTGTAGTCGACAAGCTGCAGGTAGCTCAGCATGGCAAAGACGTTGGAATTTCACAGAATGGTTGAGGTTAGAAGATGTCTCTAAAGGTTGTCTTGTGCAACCCCGCTGCTCAACCAGGGCTGCCTAGATCCAGTTGCCCAGTACTGTCTGGGAATATTCAATTAACAGAAATAATAACTTAATACACATGGGTCCCATAATCAGGTCTCCTTTTCTAATAACAGCAGTTTAGTGACAGGCAGGCAAAATTCTTAAACAAGGATTATCCTGTGCTCTTGCATGCAACCAGACGTTGAAAAAGCATTCAAAAGAGACACATTGAACATGCACAAATATTCCTGCATCTCTTGATCATTTATGTTCTGACATTTCTTTTTTAATTTCTTTTGTTCCTTTATAGCAGAGGATCTTTCCAACTGAAGGAAATGAATTCCTTATACCTGTGGCCACAGATGGTAAGATGTGAGTTTAGAGATGCATCTGGGAATAATATTTGAGCTGATGTATCCATATGCTGCAGAGTGATGTATCTCATTTTCATCTGCTTCATTACTGCTGGACTTGATGATCTTAGAGGTCTTTTCCAAACTTAATGATTCTATGATTATATGTTCTGTGGCTATTGACTATGATTTGATGATATTTGGGAGGTATAATTAATTCCCAGCTTTACAATGCCAAGGAAAAGTGAAGTAGCAATACAATGCTGTAAAACAGTAGTCATATATAGTGTATTTTTTAGAAATCTCATGTGCCTGTTACTAAATGGCTTGATCTTTTCCAAGATTCTGATCTTTTGGGGTTTAGGGATGGTGAGAGAGAAGAGACAAAGGAAGAAAGGACCACAGAGCTTGTCTCCACGTCTGCTTTCAGAGAAAAAAACCAGGTTTGTACTAACCTAGCTTCTGGCTTTTGTGGACTTTGAAGTGTGACAGCTCACCTCACTGGCCAGACATGTGTTTGGTCATTTGGCTGGCTACTTTATGTCCCCATTTACATGGCTGCTTTCGTGAAACAGACACACATGAATAAAACGAATGGACTTTCCCTTAAAAGGCTTGTGATGGTCAACATCCTCAATAGGCTTCTGGATGTACCCATGAATACCACGTAAAAATAATGGCTTCCTGCTGGGAATGTCTCTTCCTGACTGTCTACCAAAAGGCAACACTTAAAGGATTTTCTGAATTTCTTCAGGGGCAGAGCACAAACAGCCTGCCCCCTTTCTTGGGTTGCCATTCACCACACTGAGCTTTCACCATCAAATCTCAGTTTTGTCATGGGCCATTTTTCTCAGTTGCACCACCTACTAGTCATGAAGTCTTTGTTGGTGATTGTGAAGCTTATCTGTATAATGTGAAAGGAAGGAAGTTAGACCATTTTGTTCCTGATGGCAAACCAAGACATGATTGCCTATTTGTTGTACTTTAGGTGCTTACTTTTTAGGTCTTCTTTCATGGGAAAACACCAAAATTTTAAAATTTGCAGGTCATAAAACATGACATAAACAATAGTGGAAACTAGGCATTAGATTAAATCATTGCAATTATGATATATTTACTCATTTCAGTTTTAGGTCAACATTGAAAAATATTACCTACGTAAAGTTACACACATAAAAAATTATTGTATGAGCATTTTTGTTGATATCCGTTTGTCGTGGTTTAACCCTGGCTGGCAACTGATCGTCACACTGCCCCTCACTTGCTCCCCTCTGGTGGGATGGGGGAGAGAATTGGAAGGGTAAAAGTGAGAAAACTCATGGGTAGAGATAAAGACAGTTTAAAAGGTAAAGAAAAAGACACACACACAAGCAACGGAAAACAGGGAATTCATTCACTGCTTCCCGTTGGCAGGCAGGTGTTCAGACATCTCCAGGAAAGCAGGGCTCCACCACACGTAACAGTTACTTGGGAAGACAAATGCCATAACTCTGAATATCCCCCCCTTCCTCCTTCTTCCCCCAGATTTTATTGCTGAGCACAATGTCACATGGTATGGGATATCCCTTTGGTCAGTTGGGGTCAGCTGTCCTGGCTGTGTCCCCTCCCAGCTTCTTGTGCACCCCCAGCCTACTCACTGATTGGGTAGTGTAGTATCAACACTGTTTTCAGCACAAATGCAAAATATAGCTCCCTATTAGCTGCTATGAAGAAAATTAATTCTACCTATTTTAGCCAAAACCAGCACACCATTTCAATCCAGTAAACTGCTCTACGGGCCTTAAAATTTTTGGACCTCAACCAAGACATTTTGTGGAATTTTGGTTCTTTTTACAACTTTAAAAAACACCATCACTTGTCTGCATAATAAAATCATTGTTTTCAACAAAACGATTTTCTTCTGCCATAGAACAAAGAAACACCTGCTGAGAAATGCTCTAAACTTTAAGTGAATAGGCTTTCATAATAAGTAACCTTTGCTAGTTTGTAGGGGTGGGTTAGAAGAAAATTAAGAGTCAGAAAGAATTGATTTAAAAATCACCCATGCATACAGGTAGTAGCATAGGATAAAGAAATCCTTCGCCTTTTCTGATATGTTATTGCTGCATGCTATAGCTGCAGCTAAGACAAGCTGCAGAACAGCAACTATTCATATCTCGTTGAAGCAGTCCTTCCCAAGAAACTGCAAATAGAGTATTTAAATTATGTCCCTGTTGTATTCTTCATCTGTTGATTGCTCAGTTGTGCCGTGTCCAAGATGTGTTTGGATGAGTCTTACAAGCGCTTTTGAACAGTGTTCAGAACATGAGAACACTGACCTTAGCTTTTGCTTCTCATTTTCTGTCTTTGTTGAAAGGTCAATTCAGAAACTTGGGTAACTTGACAGAACTAGGTTATCACAGGGACTTGTTAGATTTTAAACAAAAAACAATTCCTGAGCTGTACTGTGAAGTGAAATGTTATGCTAGGGGTGAAAAGATAGTGCTTGAAAGTGCTTTGACATGATTTATAGTGATATTGAAGTGCACTTGGTTGTTGCATGTGATGCGTGTAAGTCAGTATCCATATGGACTACTCATCTTTTGCAGTACTTTAAACTGTGGGAAGTTCATATCCAGTGTGTACTTTTACAAATACATACTGCAGCAGTTATTTATTCATGCAAAGCATTTAATGTCTCTAACTGACCAAAGGGTCATATGGGCTTTGAATTAGAGGCTGGGTTATTACGTACCCCGTTGTAAAAGAGAATAAATTAACTTGACAGATATTTGTAAAGAATCATAGCGATCACTTATCTTTCTTTTTAAATTCTAGCTTCAAAGTCACTGAAGCCAGTGTCTAGTCTAGACTACAGTCTAATTCTTTCAAAAAATTTGATATTGGAGATTATTTGCAAGGTGGATGTCATGGTTTAACCCAGCAGCCGGCAGCTAAGCACCAGACAGCTGCTCACTCTCCCCTCCCATTCTCCCTCCAGTGGGATGAGAAGGAGAATGGATGAAAGGTAAAACTCATCGGTTGAGATAAAGGCAGTTTAATGAGACAATAAAGGAAATACTAATTCTACAACTAATTATAACATTAACAGAATATGTAAAACAAGCAACACACAATACAATTTTTTCTCACTGCCCGATGACTGACTCACAGCCAGTCCCTGAGCAGCAATCGCAGAACTTTCAGATTTTGTGGATTTCAGAAAGTCTCAAATAAAGTTCAAACTCGTGGAAAAGACCAAACTCACAAAAAAAAAAGAGAAACAGTTGAACTCCTGTAAAAGAGTTTCCTGCCCCCAAGCCAACCCTCATTCATAAATGCAGCGTGACACCTACGGTATGGAATATTTCCTCTGACCAGCTTGAGCTGGCTGCCTGGCTGTGCTCCCTCCCATCTCCTGCACTCCCGTTCATTAGCTGAACATGGGAAAGTGAAAAAAGTCCTTGATTTCTTAGCAACAACTATAGCCAGCCATCAGTTATCAACATTCTTTTCCTAGTAAATCCAAAACACAGCAGCTACTGGGAGGAAAATTAACTCTATCCCGGGTGAAACCAGGACAGTGGATCATGGCACTTCATCTAACGGTTGCTACAGTTGTTTATTGTTTCTCCATCCTTGTTCACATTCTCATAAACAGAGGAAAACAAAGTAGACCTATTTTGGGAAAAAGATCTGACATGCAGAAAATTTAAAAGCTACTGTGCTCTGCAGTTTTATATTAGACTGAGTTTATCATTCAATTTGATTTGAAAAATTAATTCACTAAATGAAGATACATTCAGAAATTACGAGTCAGTGAGGAAACCCAGATTAATTTCTTTATGATAATCACTTTCTCCTAATTCTTTTACCACTTTTCCCTCTCCTGCCCTCTTCCATGATGAGACATATAAATAAATGTATAATATATGTTAGATGATAAAACAAAGATCTGGATTTCATCCTGAACATTCCCCAGCCATCCAAATTTTTGCAGGAAAAGGCGTTTGAAATGCTTTAAGTCACCTGATACCAGTCAAAACTGAATACAGAATGCACTCATGGTTGTTTTCCAGTGTAAATTTCTTGTTGATAGGAAAATCTCCTTGTTATTCTCTGTGTGACTTATCTGATGAGTAGTATTAATCATCAAGAAATGTATTAGCAACTATTGCAAGCAGAGTTGAATACAAGCTCTCATTCTAATCTCTGTTCTACTCATAGTTATTCAAACTTCTTCGGCTTTACTTTCTGTACTTGAAGAAGACTTTTAATTACCCACATTTTAGTCATTTTTCATTTAAGGATATTAGAAACACTTAACCTTATTGTACAGGAAGACTGGAAAGAACCTAGACTTTTCTGAACCTTTCTAACATTGACATTTTGGGATAAAAACTCTCACCAAATCATCAGAACTGTCAATCATATATGATTTAGCCAACCTCACATATAACTAAACCTGATGTATTTTGTACATGGTGAATAAATTTTTAATACACGCAGGAGGCTCCATCTGAACATAGGGAAACACTTTTTTGCTGTGAGGGGGACCGAGCACTGCACAGGTTGTCCAAAGAGTCTGTGGAGTCTCCAACCTTGGAGATATTCAAAAGCTGTCTGGACATAGTCCTAAACACTCTGTTTAGAGTGAAACTGCTTCAGTAGGGAGGTTGGGTCAGTTGGCCTGCAGGGATCCCTTCCAACCTCAACCGCTCTGCGATTCTGTTATTCTACATACATGTACCACTCTCTAGTGAATTCTGTATTTCCTACAGGGTAATGTGCCACACTCTAAAAACAGTTTACAGCTGGGCATTGTCACTAACCTGCTGTTTATCTAGGGACTGGTGAACATACATGCACACACACTCTTAGTAGCAAGGACTAGAATGCTGGGCTGCCACTTTGACCCTGAATACCTTTCTCACTGGGCAGCAAGTAGCTCTTCTTGGCTGTTGTCCTTTGGTTCTGGTGCTGGCTGGATTAATAAGGCTCCCTCCCTCTTTCCTTGTACTCCATCAAAAGGGTCAAATGTTAAAGCACTGTCTGTCACACTGTGTGAATTCTGAGCAGACTACAACGGGAATTTAATCCAGGTCATCCATTTAGGGGATAATTCTCTAGGCAAAATGGCTACTTGATACGGTTTCTGGGCTTTGCAAAGATTCATCTCTGCTCAGTTGGATAATTATCCTTGTAAAAAGGCCCAGCTGCCTGCATCCGTACTGCAAGTAATGCAGCCTGACTCATGAAACACAAGCTCTCAGCAGCGTCACAATTAAACACATCCTATGCTTAGCACTTTCTTCTCACTCACACTAGTTCACTCTCATCATGAAGACTTTCCTGATTTCCCCTTGGAAGCATCTAATTTGGTCCGGTGTCTTCATAAGGAGCCTTGGAACCTAATTTATGTTTTCTGAGCAGTCTTCTGACCTTACACGGTAGGTATGATCCATTTATCTTCCATTCTGAAAGTTACATTAGTATTTGAGTGCCAGTATATGGGCCACTGGGTCACTGTCGCTGCATATATCTTACTGTTGTGACGGCAACAAGACTGCTTAAGGGATAGCTGTTACATTATACAGGGTGGCAAACCCCAAACTGAGTGTATATTACAATACCAAACATGTGGAAGTGATATCATTGCATAAGCCATGTATTTTCCTTATGTCTGATCCAGGGCAAAATATTTCACCATTCACGCTCTGCTAAGTGCATGAATTAATCGAGCTGATAGGTGACTCTGACTGGAAGAACTTGGGGATGTCCTCTACTGTTTGCCAAAAAATCCTTATGTAACAGGAATTCCCCACACTGTTGCAGCTTTTGCAGCAACTTGAAAGGCAAGAGTTATGTGGGCTAATAGTTCTGCTTTGTGGGCCATATATTTAGGTCAAAGTCTCTACAGGTGTCCAGCTTTTCATTTTTGCCTTGTAGCAAACGGACATAGAATGGTGAAGGTGTACACCTTCTGCTTTCATTAAGACACCTTCTTCAAAAAAACCCAAAGAAAATACAATTGCTTTTTATTACTCACTACCTGAGATCTATCCCTTTGAATAAATTTGTGTATGTTTTTAATTCCTTTCCTATATACGGCTTACAAAAATCTTGCCTTGCTAGGTACTACCTAGCCCATTCTTTCTAACAGGTAACACGGTGCCTACCGTTTGATGTTTCTTATACTTCCTCTGCATTGGTGTTCTGTAAGGTTGAATGAATACCCAATCTCGGTGAGAATAACAGGTTTATCTCTAGCTTGCCCTCTGGAACAGGTGCGTACATAAAATCTGTTCTCTTGCTTTTGAAACAATTTTTAAATCAAAAAGAAGTCTATTATGCTGAAAAAATCAAAAGTAAGAATGAACTTCTCATCAAAGCGGCTGAGTAATTCTGACTGCAGAGTTTGAGCCACACTCCCCAAAGGATGAATGCTACTTTTTGTTCTGTTGTCTCTCCATGCACAAGAAAATCTCCTGGCCATTTTCCCTTACCCAGTCCTCTCTCTTTATTCACTTTGGCTCTTGCACTGAGAGTTAGCACAACGTGTTAAATAACAAGAGACCGTGATGGGGGCAGGGAAAGCTGTGGCTTTCAAAATACTGGAGGACTATATTTCTTGGAGTTAAAAGTGCTAAATCCTCTGTGAACTGTTGCAACTATACAAGGAAGGCCTCTAAGCCAATGAAAGTCCAATCCATTTTCAACACACTTTAGCCAAGATCACTTCACACATCCAGAAAGAGATTACAAAGATATTAGCATGGTGCCTACCATTTGATGTTTCTTATACTTCCTCTGCATAAGGTTGGATGAATACCCAGTCTCCATGAGAATAACAGGTTTATCTCTAGCTTGTTCTCTGGAACAGGTGCGTACATAAAATCTGTTCTCTTGCTCTTGAAACAAGCATATCTTATATCAAAAAGCAGTCTATTATACTGAAAAAAACCAAACAAAAGCTCACTTTAACTAGAGAAGGTTCTTACGAAGAAATTTCAGAAGTGAATATAGTGAAGAAATGAACCAATAAAACACTACTGTAAGCTTATGCATTCTTATTTCAAGAGAGTTTTATTTATCAGTTTGATTGCTAATCCTATCAGCAAAGCAATGTAGCCCATAAGCAACAAACTATTGGCTTTAAAATATGATTCATTCAACCAATACCAATGAGGACTCTTGCCATACAATTTTATAGTCTGTGTTCACCTACTTTTGGTGCTGAACTTTGAAAGTAATCATGTGATGTCTAATTTGGGAGTAACAGGACATGACTTACAGTAACTTACAAAATACGTGCCAGCAGGATTCTATGTTAGCCCAGAAAAACTACTTATTTGTATGAAACAGCACAAAGGAGGTTTATATAATCCTACATAAAACATCTAAAAAGGAATATTGGAAAAAAGAAATCCTAAGTCACATGTCAGCTTTCACAATGCATAGTTGAGCAACTGTATTTCTAAGGCTGTAAATCTCTTTGGCTACTATATGACAGTTTTGTGAAGGTTAGTTAAAGACCAAGTCCATCTGTAAACAAGGAGTTAAGTCAATGTTGTGATTTAGCCCCAGCTAGAAACCAAGTACCACGTGGCTCTCCACTCATTCCTCCCCCCTAGTGGGATGGAGAGGAGAAAAAGATAAAATTCATACTAATAAAAGGATATACAAAGCATGTGATGCACAATGCAATTACTCACCACCCAGAACCTGATGCCCAGCCCACTCCCAAGCAGTGATCCCTCTCCCTGGCCAGCTCCCCCAGTTATATATTGAGCATGGCGTCATATGCTATCGAATATCCCGTTTGGCTGGTCTGGGTCAGCTGTCCTGGCCGTGTCCCTTCCCAGCCTCTTGTGAAAATTAACTCTATCCCAGCTGAAACCAGGACGGTCAAAACCATAGGCTTTTTGCACTTCACTCTTCTTTCAGCTAATGCAGATCAAACAACCACGTCAGCCAGTAAACTGAAATTCTCTGACATGCAGTTACTGGTGTAATCATAATCCAACAGGAATGACAAATCATTTTTAAATTGTACTTACAGTTGTTCAGAAGATCTAGCAAATGTATCATAAACCACAGATTTATGAAAACCAATTTTAATCATATTCTTGACGTTAGAAATTGTGTCTGAGACAGTATTCCAAGGTAGAGCCTACTGAAACATGGAACCGAGAAAAGCTGAAGTTCTTATGTTAGCTATAGATAATCATACAGGCACCTAGATGTTATTAGAGCAAGGAAGAAAAATGTGGTCTTGCAAAATTATTTTGATTTTACAGATCCATATCTCGATCTGCTGCTCTTTAAGGACAGTGATGCTAGAGTTGAAGATCAGCTGCCTTTTGAATGCTTTGTGTTATCTGTTACAAGTGAAGCTTGCAAACTTGGTCTCTGAGCAGTACTGAAATGACCTTAAGAGAAAGCCGTAGATAGTTCCACTCTTACAATTGATTAAATGTGAAATACCAATTTCTATTGCTGTTTCTTTCTTCGAAGGACAATGGTTGTCCCTCATTAATCTTTCATTAAAATAATAATCCTTCATTAAAAGGGCAACGCTCCTTAATGCAGTTGAAGAACAATGGCTTTTGACAAGAAAGGTTTCTTACCTGGTTAATCAGAATGCTCTAAGTAGATACACTCTGCAGCTTAACTATCATGGATTTTCTAATTTTGTTAGTCTTCATGTTGGCTTGTTTTAGGCAGCAGAGAAAACGAGCAGCTCAGTTTTAAATGTTCTGACTAGTTCATGGTTGGTCAGAAAAAATCTCATTAACTCTTCCCATGATAAAACTAACTCATATTCTGCAGTTTCATTCAACTACAGCTGCTAGTTAAGCACAAAAAATCTTCCTTATTTCACAAACACAGATTTTCAAGTGTATCACCTTGTACATTTTATATAACTTAATTTTGTGCACGCCTGTGAACTTTGCTTTCTTATCTTAAATCGGTTGCTGTGACTGATACTCTGGTAAATATTACAGGTCCCTTCTCCTGAGCGACTGTAGGGTGGAAGGGTGCTACAGGGGATGTTTTGAATATTTCTGGTTTCTACTGACCTGTTTTTCTACGATTTTTTTTCAGTTTTTCGTTTCCAGTCTTTCTGTTCTCATTATGCAAAGTCTTTGTTTTTCCCTGCCACCAGAATGACTCTGACTTTGCAACCTGCCTGGGGGTTTGTGACTGCATGTTCCTGTCTCTTTGCACTTACTCAGCCAGCAAGTTTCTAGCTTCTTTGATTAAGGGATGAACAATTTATTCTCTGTGCATAACTCTCATAACTGCACTTTTCTTTCTCAGTCTTCTTTCTTGGAGCCCTAAGAGATAGTCCAAGAAACCTAAATCACACATCGGATAAACACAGCACTAGATGCTCTTTGCAAAGAAATAGGATTACAGAATTTCATTTTGCTTTCCTTCTGCTTGTAAGGAAGCCCTTTTTGATTCTATTTTTTCTTTTGTTTTTCACTGCAAGTATATGCCCAGAAAGGATGTTGGTGAATGACTTCAATGAGACCAGAGATGGAGCAGCTGCTGAAAAGACTACTTCTGAATTTCACAGGAGGCAGTTCATCCTTAACACTTTAAAAGGAACAAAATAAAGGCATGGAGAACTCACTTCTCTCCTTCATTTCTGTATATAAGAAAAGATCATGCTGATGTTCTGCTTTTGTCTGTATCCTGTATCTATGTTTATATGAATGAATGCTTAATAAGTTAGTACATTTTTCTATTTAAATCACGAAGTTCCACAGCATTTAAAGACTATTACCAAGCAAAATTTTCTGAAAGCAAACTCTCTTTGGGCATGTTAAATATTCACTGTTTCTTCTGAATGCTTTCTTGGTGCAGGCAACCAGACACAGGTGGACAAGATGAAAAGGGTATTAAATTGAAAGGGTTTAGTACAGCTTCCTGAAATTGCCTTCTCATTCTTTGGTTTATATTACTCAACACTGCAGTGTTAAATCTTTAAATATTCCCCCTGACTGACTACTAAGGTGGCTGCCTATACAAAATTTTTCAACACTGACAAGCCAAGATATTCTCATTCCTGTCAACTCCCTTTTGACTTCATTAAAAGTGTGTCTGAGCAGAGCTTTAGGATGTAACTGTTAATTACAGAAACACTTCTGTAAATCAGATCCTTTTCTCTAGGATGCTACTGCAGATTTTTGCTTTAAAATACAGCTAAGTGCCCCAAATGCTTACTAATTTACTAGTAACTTCTTTGTGTCATGAAGAAGTATAAAAAATTTTTAAAAAATCCACCTAACTGACATAAATATTCAACAGTAACAATGAAACCACAAGGATCTGAGTAAGCTGTTACCTTCTTTCTGGAGCAGATATTTTCGCTATAATTGTTGTCGTTGGTGAGTGGGAGAGAGAAGGCATATCACAAAAACAGTGACAGTATTGCCTGCATTGCATTACCCGAGAGTTGTGGCTCATGGTAGTAAAATAGCAGCGTATCACACCAAACATGCTGGCCTGGCACCACTTTGACAGGTAAGATGTAGGAATATAACTGGTGCTGAAAGTACCTGCTTGCAGTTAGTGGCACATCACCATAGCAACAACAGGACTGAAAAAAAAAGATAAATCAGAAAACTGCTAGCAGTTCAAACTAACTTGGGAGGATTTTTCCTGTTTTTAAGAGAAATGCATCTTATAAACATTAATCATCTGCGAGAATAGGTAGTGGTAGGTCTCAATATTTTCCTACTAAGGTTTTAAAGAAACTGGTCACAAACTGCAAAATGGGATTTCCTAGTACTGCTCTATATTGCACACATTAGACATACGTTGTATTCTTTGATAGCTTTCTGTACTTTGGTTCGACTTGGGTCTCAGCATCGGCAGTTGCTCTGCTTAGTACTTTTTGCTGCAATGGAACAATTCAGATTCGTTGTTTCTGCTGTAATACATGGCCTGTCATTCCATGGATGTTCAGTTTTTGATAAATGCCAACAGCCAAAATAAAATGAAGTCATTAAATGAACTTTAAGAAGCTGTAGAACACTAGAGGCATCAGAAGTATCTTTTATTTCTAATGGCTTTAAAAATTGAAAAGTGTTATATCATTGGTGTCAGAATTGAGGGGTTTTTTCTTATAACGAGGACTTCTCTAACCCCTCATTTCTGGTTTCTGAACAAATAGCTGCCCTAGGTGAATGCATTAGCAATGTGTAGCACTGAAATGAGTGATAATATTGCAATCGACTGCCTGATTATTCAACCGAGGAAATATTCTTGGTCGAAAATGAAGGAAAAGCATGTTGATCCTTGACAGCTTGTATTTCATAGAAGCTCAGTACCTAGCCGAAAGTAGCCACTAGGATGAAGAAATGATTATCAGCTTTGATATTCTGGCATGCTGCAATTCTATGTAATAGGGATAAACCTCTTCAGGGCAGGAGAGAAGATCTTTCTAATGGCTCAGCCAAGGGCGTGGAATGAACTCGCATAGAAACCAATGATGGTGGAAAATAGACTAGAAAATACATGACTATCTCTTTCATCCTGTTGCCTTTAATGTTCACAGTGAGTTACCATCAACAGAAAATGCTGACAATTATTGAACAGCCTTTATAGACTATTCATTGTTGAATAGTTTTCACCAGCTCATATAAAATCTTTTATATAATTTATGAACTAATGTTGTGAAGAATGTTACCACCAGGTTTAAGATACTGGTTCACATGGGATGTAAAAACTAGTTGTATTGGTAAAAGATTTTTTCATTTTTCTAACATATATCACATGCTTTTTCTAATGCACTCATTTGGGAAGTATCCTTTGCAGTTGAATGACAGTTGTGAATTAAGATCGTCTTTGGTAAGATCTTTTTCACACTACTGCCTGAAAAACATTGTGCTTTGCCCCTCCAGTGTACACACATTCAAGAATGGGACAAAATGTTGTTGCTGTTCGTCTTCCCTCCCCATCCTCTTTGTTGTACTTCCCTGCCTCACTTCAGCAGCACAACAAAGTAAGGTATTTTGGGAGGGTCAAGGACAGTACCACAGTTGCTTGTGAAGTTTACAGAAAAAAAAAACACAAAGGGCAATACAGAGCAACACAGTATATGAAACACTGACATAGTTTAAAGACGTTAAAGCATCAAGTCAGCCTGTCATAGTTCACGTGCTTTCTCATAGAAGTAATAAATTATGTTTAAGCTTTATCATTTGATTTTTTTTTTCCTTAAAAATAAAACTGTTATTTTGAAAAACACACTAGGATATCAGTTTGCTGTGTGTGACTGGCTGGATAAATGAGCTCTTTTTAGCATCAGAATAATTTAAGTTTTGGCATTTAAAATGTAGTGGTTATTTAAAAAAATGAAAGCTGAAAGTAGGAGAGAAATGGGGGCATTTTAAAGACTTAGAGTAATTAGTGATCTCTGTTACTCAGTGAACAGTATCTCAGTGGAATTATAGTGAATTATATACTTCTGATAATTATTATTATTGATTCAGAGAATTTTTACACAACTAAGAGGCTATAAAAGAAAGCCATATCATCTTAGGTTTTGGTGTCTTAGCTATTTGTTGCCAAAGGAAATAAATCACATTTTTAATTTTCAACAAAATGAAAGATTCTGCAACAAATCTGACTTGTGGTATTGTTATGTAATATTTTTATTTTGGTTTTCATTCCTTTAAGAACACTTTAAAGTGCATGTTTAACAATGCTACATTTCATATTGCTGCATTTCTCAGATACAGTTTCATTGGTATGCATGAGATCATTGCATTTCTTGTCACAATGAATATTGTTTGTGTCCCCTAAGAATTTTAGAAAGAATCTTTTCAATTAAAATTGGCAGATTTCCAGTGAAATTTTTGAACTAGTGTCTTCTTTAAAAGGTGGGGGTTTCTTTTCAGTCATTTTGATATGGAAATGAGTACAGAATTCACACAAAGTCCTTGCATTAGAAACACAGAAGTAAAGTATTGGAAGGGTCCAAATTTTTTTCATAGACTATAAGACTCCCTAAATCTTTTCTCTCTTTTGCACTACACAAACAATATAAGTGCAGATGAAGAAGGGTAAATGTACCTTGAAAGTCATTTATCATTTTTTCCACCCATCTAAAATTGTGCAAGCTTTATTACTTTTCAGGCAACAAACAACTCTGGAATTCTTGCCATACTTCAGACTAAATTGATACTGAGCTTTCAGGTGTATTCTGGTAGTTTCCATTAGTTCTGTTGACATTATGGGACTGAAAAGTAAGCCACACACTTCTGAGACAGTATATTTTATTAGAACAGCTGTGTTAACTGATGGATGTGAAAGCCACAGCTATCTCTGATAGCATATTACAATTTGGAGCTCTGGTCTCATTGAGGCAGTTTTTTTTGAAAACACTAAGAGTATTTAATGACAATAATGACACTGGGGCTGGTAGGTGATTGCAACACACTCACCTTCTCCTTCTATGGCTGACTGTGTCTGCATGAAAAAAGAATTACTTTACGCTTCAATTGCTAAGTGAAAAATATTTTTCTGATTGGCACATAAGCACTAAACCCATGATACTTTCCTGTTAAGAAACCAGCAGAAGGCAGTGAGACTGATTTTTTTTCTGCTTTCACAGAAATGATGTTGAAAGGCAAAACGTATTTGTAGAACATTGCTCATGTACTAACTATGAGAGTGTGACCATGACAAACGATGCTCTGCATACACCATCTGCCCTAGATAAGTGTGAGGGTTCCTAGCTCTTTACATAGAAATTTTTTAATTTTTAAGTGTTAGGTTTCTAGCAGAGTGTGGGAGAGGCTTGTTCCTTTGAAAAGCAAAGTCCTTTGCACCAGTACTAGGCTCATCCCTCCAGCAGAAGTTTGGAATAGTTCTGCCAAATCTTAAACACAGTGCTATGAATTACTCTGTCTTCTAAATATCACCCCACTGTAATAAACAGCCAAACATAAACACGGAGTTTAGCCAAACTGATGCAAAATTTAAAACCTCCAAACTAAACCTGTATTTCACACTGTACTTGCATACTGATACGCCCTAGTTGTGGCTTAATAATTTAGAAAAATGCTACGACATAGCCTGCATAATATTACACTAATTTACATGTGGAATATGTTTTGTAAAAAAACAAATAATTTAGGGATTTATATTTGAAAATACTTTCCAGCATTGTATCTTTCTTCTGGGTTATTTTTGCTTCTATATTTTCAGCAAAGTAGCAAACCAAAACCAAAACCAAATAGCCCTGCGAGCAGATACTGGAACTAGCTTCTCTGACCTCTCAAGTGAATATCCTGACCTGTAAACCAGAGAGGTGTCTTTAGGTCAATTCCTCGTTGTTTCTCATAGGCAAGGTGAAATAACTTCCACACAAGGGATGAAGATTTTGTATTCTTTTCCTAGAAGACAAATAAAGAAGTGTGAGGATGTGAAGAAAAAGGTTCTACCTTTCAAAGGTCTTCACTAGAGAGTTGTATTGTTATTGTTGGGTTTTTTTTTATTTCTTACTGTACTTGGTATTATAGATAACCATTTTCAATCCTATTACTACTGTTTGTGACTTTCTGAAACTTTGGCATAAAATATCAGCATAAAGAACATTCAGGAAGGAGCAGAGCTGTGAGGAATTTTTTGTATCTTATTTATGGCTGCTAGGATTTTTCACCTTAAAAAGGGAGCATCTCCTTCCTTTCTCCTATCCTGGAATTTTCACATAAACAGGCTGCTATCCTGCTGGCTCCTTCTGATTAAAAGCCTTTTCTCACCATCCTTTTTCACTAAATGAATGGCATGAAATGTTAATAATTTATTGAGTAGGGAATATATAAAACCTCCAAAGACGGAATCAGTTCTACAATAAATATAGTCTCTATGTTTGTCACAGAAATGATGCATTCCATGATTTTAAAGAGGGAAAAGAGCAGGGGTTTTCTTAACCCCTTTTAAACACTAAGCAGCTTTAAAGTTTCCATTGAAATTGCTTCCACACTTGTTCCAGAAGAAATTTTGAAACATGTCCCATTAAATCTGGGCACGATCTGAAGCTAACAGTGAGACTTTCTCAAGGGTTAATGTTTTTTATCTCACATATTTTAGGAAGGGGGCAAAAAGAAGACAGAGTGTATGTTGTCAGGGGTTGAGGTATCTGGTACAGTAGTCATGATCACACTGATTTTCCTGGTCATACTTGCTATAAGGAGACCGGCTTCCAAGGCTAAGGCTGATCGGACACTAAGAAGGGTTCCAAACTAAATCCCGTTGAAGCCAGCTAGAAAGCATCCATGGGCTTTGATTCTGCACTGCAGTTAATAACAGCAAAAGCAATCACCTGCTTTGTTAAGGTGTTTTTAAAACACTCTTAGGATACCTTTATTGCAAATGTATAAATGTCGATAAAGTGAACTTTGATTTTTCACTTTTCCTGTTACAAACTTTGACTCCATTCACATCATGCCCTCAGACTGGAAGATGCCTGTATGTGTATTTCCTAAGATATGGCAGAAAATACTAGTTAACATACAAAACATTACAAAGTAGGATGGCAGAATGCAAATGCCTGAAGTAATAAAAAGGAAATGTCTGCTTTGGTCTGATCTCTTAAGCCCCTGGCACTTTCTAGCAAGTGGCAGCATAAGAATATATTTAGTGTTGCTCTTTGTTCCTGCATTAATGTTGCCACTACTGTATTTTGTACCATAATAACACTCTAGAACATTTCGAACATGAACAACAATGAGGAGAAAATGGAGCATAATATTTGACTATTTTAACAGTAGGAATATACATTAATCGGAGAAGGTTGTGCTGTAATGGAGGACCTTGAGGTGGCTGGTACAAGTGGGTAGCATCTGCAAGAGTAGGATGGAGTGTATAAACAGTGCCTCACCCATGGAGCAGAACAGCCATGGACGTTAGAGTAACTGCTTCTTTGTACATGTATTAGTGTAGGAGTGGGGGACGGATCGGCAGTAACGATGTCGACTCAATATGAGCATAAATCATCCTCCCCTCTTAATCAGCACAATAAGGCTTATATACCAAAGCAACTACAGCCTCTGATTGGCTAGTTATGCTTAACCATATATGGGCACAACTGCTGCGGTTGGAGCAGAGCGTCACCTCGACGCGGAAGCGACGATAGGGCAAGAAGCGGCAAGGAGGCAGGGAGCGGCAGTGCGGCAGTCCCCCTGCGCCAGCGCCCCGCGCCTGCCGCTCTGCCCTCTCAGCAGCGCTCTGCTTCCACTGCCCCCAGGTCCATCTCCGGCACAAAGCCTGGGTTGCTCAACAGCACCAAACTAGGTCCCCTCTCGTCCAGCCAGGGCTCCACATATTAGGATGCAATTTTATAGTTCTTGAGAATCACATATATCTACAGCTTCACTGGAAGTTGTATTCTATAAAATATGTGAAGTCAGTGTTTGCTGGTCCTAGAATGGTAAATTGATAAAAATATTAACTTTTGTCTAAGGTTAGTCTAAACTTGCAACATACCAATGTTCTTCTTTGTATCAGACTTTTTCTCTTGTCTTGTACACTTCCCTGTGCAAATTAGTCTAAATTAAGTAGTTTGCCCTGTGTTGAGGATTTCTTCTACAATATTTATATAAAAACATTTACAAAAACCCATAGACCCAAATATTTTAGAGGGATTGGTATGATTCTTGTAGAATAAAGTTGTAGAATTATCTTGTTAATGGCTTCTTGTAAGTAATTATTTGAAATCATCTCAAAAGAACTGAATGAAATTCAGGGGAAGTAAATTCAGGATACCACATATAAACAGGAATACTTAATTATGCCCTTTCATGATGGGACCCTACAGTTTCTTAAGCTATTCTTAAGAAAAAGGTGAGAGTTGCATATTGTTGTGCTGAAAAGGAGTCAATCCTCATTGGTATTTATGCATAACCCATAGGATGTGTGAAACAAACTCTTTGTATTGTTGATAAGGTCTCTGCTATGCTGCAAATTAACATATATAAAAATGTGTGTATGTATCAGGGAATTTGAGAATGCTTTCACTGCTTTATTCAGAAGTCTGACAAAATCAAACTAGTTTTAGAACAAAACTTTACCAAACTGACATTGATTAACAGTATATTTCCTACTAACAGTTAGTTTTTTTACATTATCTGTACTTCTCTCTACCTATATAAAACTGTTAGTTCTTCACACTTGTACCCTGCATTAGCTGTGAGTATACAGCACCAGGGTGCTGACGCTGCATTTTCAGCAGTGACAGCTGTGGTTCTGGGCAGTTCTTCGTCTCCAGGCTTGTTTGCAGAACCTGCTCCTTTTATTATTCTTTGTTACCTTGCAAAATCTTTTGCTTCGGTCACTGTCTACACATTTTTGAATGCCTGCCATGTGCAGCTGCATGGATCTCTGTTGAATAGCTTAGTGGTCAAATTGCTGACACTCCTCAGTAAAACACCCGTACGTTGTGTATATCTATGCCAGCAAAATGTCACAAAACATTTAGAAACTGCTCTTGTTTACTCTATTTTAGTACAAATATATTTCAATTCGAGACAAGCTAATATTAATTATATCCTAATTAAGAGTCTTTTAATTTGCAGGTGTCACAAACCTCTGCTTTGACCACAGTCAAAAATCTCTGTCTGGTTTCGGGCATGACGTTTAAAGAGAGATGTGGGTTTAGCATGGAAAATCAAGAAAAGAGCAATGGAAATGATCAGAGGTTTAGGAAGCATAGCTTATGGGGAAACTTTGGCAGGACTGGGATTATTTAGCATAGGATTTTATCTTTTTACCTTTGTAAAGGTAATGACACCGAGTGTTACTAAGCATGGACGGGGTACTTGTCAGCACCAAGCCTAGCACCGCAGCACCTGGGAGCCGTAGGTACTGCCGCAGCCAGCACAGCGCACCTGGGCAGCAGCCCTCAGAGGGGCTTTCACAGGATTTATAGCAGAGATAAAGGTTATAGGCTTAAGTCTGTTCTTCATGCACACACAAATGTGTGTGACTACTTGGCTGGAGGACAAAATCGTAGGAGGTAGGAGGATGCTAGAAGATCCAGCAATCCTGGCTGTTTAAAGATTTCCTTTATGGTTTGACTGACATCACTATAATCGTGTGCTTCAACTCTCCTTTCTATGGTGAAGATGAACAAAATAGACTTTTTTCTGAAAAAAATTATTTGCATAAATGAGTTACAGAAGTCTTACACACCTGTGCAGTAGCCCTCAGTGTGGATTTTGCTGACTGTCCTCTTGCTTGGAAGGGTATGTGTGAACACAAGCTCAGGAGAAACAAGGGCAAAATAGGCAACACTAACAAGGCCTTTGCAAGGTTATGGCTATTTATTTTCTATTTTGTCATGTATAACAACTAGAGTATTCTCCTCTTCTTAATATTATCTTGACCATAAATAACCTACTCTGTTCTTGGTTGGTATGACACTGTACTTACAAACCTCTGCTGTGTCCTGTGCATGCACCCATGCACACATATATCTACCATGACACTTTTCTGTTAAAATAACTATGAGACAGAAAAGCTTTAGAGTTTGCAATTTTTCTAGCAATTAGGAACAGGAGTTAAATGTCTAGGCTGAGGAACTTCCATCAATGTTGTGTATGAACCTGGACTTTTATGCCATAAAATTATATAAGGACAGGAGAAGAAACACATTCCAGCATAAAAACCAATATCATTGATGATGATGAGCAAGTGTTTCCATGTCTGTCTTCTTACAACTCCATGCTTATAATCCACAGTCTTCATTGAGACTTCCATGCACTTACCTGAGGGTAGAATATGACTTATAATCCTTAAATTATGATAGAAACTAAATAGTTCTGGGGACACCTATGCCATTCTTTCTTCTGTAGGAAATGTCAGAGTTGTATTTGAAAGAAGACAATTTGAGGATACTGTTTTTCTGCACATCACCTGGACATCTCTTTCATAGAATCACAGAATCACAGAATGGTAGGTGTCCTTTTTGAAAAATTTTAAAACATCTAAATCATGTAAACCTGCTCTTTTCAGTAATATGCCCTACGCAAAAGGAATATAAATATTTTCCCTTCTTCCTCTCTATGCTAGGAAATCTGACACAAGGAGATGGAATGCTGTATATATGCAGCAATTATCCTACATTCATTTTTAATGAGAACTTGTCCACAGACTTTTGTGTCTTTAGCCACTGCATGTTTCCTTCTCCGTCAGTTCCCTGTTGCTGGTTTTCGCCTTTTTGAACGCAATGGATTTCCACTCAGCAATATTACAACTCTTTCCAAACTTCCTTCTCACTCAAACAGGATCTTTTTCTTGTTTCTTTGTTTGTTTGTGTGTTTGTTTTTCCATTGTGGTTATTGCACTTTCTGTGTGTCTTTAATTATTTTTAAGAAAGACTCATATTTGAAAGCAAAGTCGAAACCAAGTATAGTACGTACGTTTTTATATACTATTTTATGTCCTCTCTTGGAAGCTAAAGTAAATTCTAGATTGCTTTAGAAAAAACTAAAATGTAAATTACTAAAAATGTAAATTGCTAAGATCTGATTTGATCTTATTGCCTTAGCTGAGTTCTAACACTTAAATCTGGAATATATAGCTGCTGAAGCTTATTAATACAGGGTAATTTACATATTCAGAAGGATCCTGCTGTACTCTCTTTCTCTCAGTTAATGTAAGATGGATGAGAAAAAGCTCCAGAGTACATTCAAATAAGGTTCTGAATTCAAAATTTTTGAAGTCATTTAAATTTTTAGAATACCTTTAGCATGGGATCAGCTCATGGTGTCTCATTTTCCCTTTTTTATTTTTTGTAGTGGGTTACTAAGAATGAAGTATATTATTTTATTTCATCTGCCTTGTAATTTTAGGAAAAATCATTATATGAAGGAATATAGAGCTATTGTTTTGTCTTTTAATCTTTGAAAATCTGACTAAAATGTAATAAAATTTGCAAATTATATCTCTAGGATGTCAGAAAGAAAAGGTATATGTATACAAAGAATAAAATTCCGAATTTTTTCAAGACTTTTGCAAAATCATTACAGTTTATGCTGCAATACAGCAGATAAAATTATGGGGTTTTTTCTGTATTATCTGTTAGATAATTTTTTGGCCTCTTCAAAGAAGCTACTGGGAGGAATCCCGTGGGCCAGGGCTCTCGAAGGCAGGGGGGTCCATGAGAGCTGGTCGCTCTTTAAACGACACTTCCTCCATGCACAGGAGCAGTGCATCCCCCTGAGAAAGAAATCGAGCAAAGGAGGCAGGAGACCTGCGTGGATGAGCAAGGAGCTTCTAGCAGAGATCAGGCGGAAGAGAAAGGTCCATGGAATGTGGAAAGAGGGGCAGGCCACTTGGGAAGAGTACATGAAAGTGGTCAGAGCGTGCAGGGACGTAACGAGGAAGGCCGAA
>Ga0065711_1034429_pt1 | contig 23789 bp, 12 predicted proteins | sample Hoacrofraction12_FD_59098 | JGI IMG/M metagenome (GOLD analysis project Ga0065711, IMG submission 59098) | Hoatzin crop microbial communities from Cojedes, Venezuela - Epithelial fraction 12 v2 (version 2) | ecosystem: Host-associated > Birds > Digestive system > Esophagus > Crop | place...
CAGCCAGGGCACACTGCTGGCTCATGGTTAACCTGTCGTCCACCAGGACACCCAGGTTCCTCTCCGCAGAGCTGCTCTCCAGCAGGTCCACCCCAAGCCTGTACTGATGCATGGGGTTGTTCCTCCCCATGTGCAGGACCCTGCATTTGGCTTTGTTGAACCTCATCAGGTTCCTCTCTGCCCAACTTTCCAGCCTGTCCAGGTCACGCTGAATGGCAGCACAGCCTTCTGGTGTATCCACCACATCTCCCAGTTTGGTGTCATCAGCAAACTTGCTGAGGGTACACTCTAACTCTTCATCCAGGTCGTTGATGAAGAAGTTGAACAAGGCTGGGCCCAGTACTGACGCCTGGAAGATGTTCATGGAGACCGTTTCTGCCCTGAAGCACTTCCACGTTTCTGCCAAAGCAGTTACCACCCCTTTCAATTTGCTAAAGTTGCTGCCTCCAGATGTGACAGTCCAGCATCCCCTGCTAAGACACATCTGGGCATTTCATCTTCCGAAAAAGACTAGAAATCCAGCACCTCTCACTGTGGTCATGTTGGACTACAGAGCAGGAATAGGGATTCAAGGTGTATGAAACCGTGACTGCAGTGGTGCATTTAATCGCATGCCATAATTCACGTGGCAGCGGGACATCCAGGGAGAACAATCCCAGAGCTGTGCAGGGTACGGACACAAACGGGCAGGTCTGTCCCCATGAACCAAACGGGGTGCAGTGGCAGCAAAAACGCGGCTTTGTAGGAGGCCGTATTTATTCTGGGATAGCTCCTTCTGGAATGGAGTCATCTCGCTCCTTAAATGGACTAGAATGTAATAAAACAGAAATAAAGTTGTATATGTAGGTAAGTCCTCTACACCAAAAAAACAAATTATGCTGGGGAAAGAGAGACAATTGAGAGACAACAGCTTTCCCATGAATACAAAGCTCACCGTCTTTTACGTCTGCCTACAGACAAGTAACATGCAGTATTTCACACATGGCCCTTGTGTTTTGGTCCAGAAAACCTAAGGAGTCTGCTGGGTGTCTCCCCTGGGGCGGGGGCAATCTACCTGGAATAACAAGGAGCATCTTCCCCCAGCCTGTACCAAGGCAGCTGTAACAGGGGCTGAACCAAGCAACTGAACCCTTCACAGCGCGGCTCCAGAGGGGTAGAACTTCCAGCGAAAGAAAAACAGCCGTCATTTTTGCTTTGTGCAAATCAAAACCAGCCCGAGGTCACCTAACAAAGGAGTTGAGTGAAACTCCGTGTGTGTACTGGAGAGCAGGACTTGGGCCAAAGGCTTTAAAACGTCCTTATTTAAGTGGCCAAAAAAAGCCCAAGTGATCCTGGGCTACTGGATCTCCAGATCGCCATTGACCTTTGTATTTGTTTATTTTAAAGATGTGTCATTATTTTATTTTTCTCGTAAGTCAAACAATTCAATGATTTCTAAATTCTCTGACCTCTTATTTTCTTCCTGTTTTATTACAGAAATACTCATTCAAAACTCAAATATTAAGAGTGGGTATGGCCCAAATGTTGCAATTCCTCATTCCACAGATTAGTATCACTATTGCAATTGCTATTCCCTCTGGATCCAGAGAAATCCACACAAAAGGACACTATAAAATACATATCTGAATAGTATATGCAAGGAATATGATATAGAGACTTTGAAGTGTCTTTACAAAAATAATCATTAACAATTAGGAAGAAAGGGCATTATTTTTACAAGGGGAATGTTGTAAGTGATGCCTTCTGCTCTCAGCAATGCCTGAAAAGTTCATTTTGTGGATCTAGGTAATTATTAGGTGCTATGATCGCATCACCCCAATCGAATCATTCTCTTGGGCTAAATTCCCTTTTCTAAGCACACCGGTATCACTTGGTGATTCTGCTTTTCAAAGATGACTTGACCTGCTTTGATCACACCTGCTGGGAGACAAGAGGCAGTGGGATTAACAGAAGGGAATTCTAGAGAGTGGAGGAAATCACACAGCCAGGTTTGTCAGACAGCTGAAATAGATGCTGCAATTTTGGAAGCGACTATGGCTTTATTGCTCAGAAGTTGAGGAGCGGGGCTTGCAACCTGGGCTCCCTCCAGCAGCTGCCTCAAGGAGAGCTGGAATTCTGCTGGCAAAACCGCAGCCCGGCGAGTCCAGGGGCTACAGGCCCCCTGCACAGCCATAAAGATGCCGGTATGTTTAGGATGGTGGAACACCTCTAGCAGACCACAACTACTTTATATTGCCATAGTTACGTCCATACAGTTCATACCATTACAAATAGCGTACTGGTCCACAGTCTACCAGGCATGGTTATCCCAGTACCAGATGAACACCACATCTAAATCCAGACAAATTCTTTGTTAAGGTAATGAGTCACACCAGAGAAGATTATTCTTCTCCGTTACCTCCACCGCCTAAACTAAAAACAGGCCATGGGAGCTGAAGAACAGTTTATAAAGCTATGCGCTGGGCTCTGCTGGCACTGAGCATCATCCTGCAGGACGTGGACCATTGCGGACCTGAAAGCTCCTCTGCCCAGGACTCCTCCTACCATCACTTCAACCAAACCAGTCCTGACAACACCTTCCTCACCACAGAGCAATTAAAAAAGAAACTCTAAAACCAGCACACTTCTCTCTGTGCTATTATCAACTTAGATAGTCTCACAGATTTGTGCGAGCACTAAAATTACACCGAAATAATTGATGTGCTCTTACCGGGCCGAACCCACTGAAGACTCAAGCCCCAGCAAGCCAAGGCGCCGTGTCCTGTGGGAGCCCCCACCAGAGCTTTCGAGTGTCGCAGCACTTGAGGGCGCTGCTGCAATAAATTTAACTCACCCTCAAAACCTCTGCCTAGTTTTATTATCAATCAAAGTTTTCTGTTAAAACATCAGTGGCCCGTGCTGACACTTACTTGCACTATTGTTGTTACACAGCGGCTCTACTATTTTGGTAAACAATGAGCAGAAGTTAGGACCAACATTTAACATTCAAGGTTAAAATCTAGTTATCCTTTCAAATATTCACACAAGTGGAAGGTGGACAAGAAAACAATTTAATCCAGAATTAATTTTTTTTTTCAGTACAATTTATTTGCTCTGGGTAAAATCAGAAGGTGTGAGAAATCTTATCTGTTTCATGGAACTAAAAAAAAAAATTGGGGGTGAGGATGCAAAGATCCACCCACATCAGTGATAGATCGTTTTCTTCAGATTCCAGCCCAAGTGCACATCTACCTCCTGTACTGGGTGGTGGAGACCTACATTCTCTATGGGATATGGTAATGTTTCAGCTTTTTCTGAATTAATGTAACTAGTCCCCCATTTTCTTCCTGCTCCAATGTGAAACAGGCTGGAGGAAAAACAGTCTTTTGACTGAAGTTACAACTTGCCAGCCTGAGAAAACTCACTGTTCAGAAGTTCTACCAAGGCAACATTGCATTTGATAACACCCCTTTTTTATGACAAGACTTCCCTATTTTGTTCTCTTTCTCAATGTTGAACCATATACTCAGTATTTTTCATTGTAGTATTAATTACATGATTGTCTCAAAAAAGTATATTGGGGGGAGAAAACTGACAATTATACATTTGAACTTGATTAATACTGACTGCTTAACAGAGAAAGAGTAAAGGGAAACAGTGACGACTGAAAAGAACTTTCACGACTTTTTTCAATATTCCTGCAGCACTATTTCCCCATCATTTTATTCAACAGCTGTGTCCTTAAGAATCCAATATTTAACAGCATCCTTGTCAGTGTTTGAGAAAATGCCCGACCTTAATTTTGAGAAAGCGGAAATATCGTAAAGCAGATGCGCTTGACAGCACATCTTAAAGTATAGGAACTGTTTTGCCAAAGCTTAAAGATAACTACAGCATCAGTCCTATAAAAATATGTTAATATAAGGACTACTGCTTATATGTCAAAAATACAGGCAGGGACGAAGTTAATAAAAGGAAAGCAATCAAAGAAAGATGCCCCAAAATCTGCATTTGTCAAGAAAAGATAAGCAAACAAATAACAGAGCACAAGGTAACTCCATACTTCATCTGCAAACAAATGAATCCTATCTTCTATAGTGTTCTGCGATTAGTTAAGAGTTAAGCTTTAAAAATAAATAATAACAAACAGCGCATGTCCAATTTTAACAGTTCTTCTAGCTGTGACACAACGCTGATGTCCGTGTTTATAGCAGGAAACCAGAGCAGCACATTCTACCCTTGAGCTTTGGCTTGCTGAAGCTCTCGAGGAGGCTCAGGGTGACAGGAGACGGCGGGCAGAGCGACAGCCGAGCTGCTCCCCCGGGATCTGTTATGACCAAGAGATCTCCATTTGGCAGGGCTGGAAATCTTGCAGCCTCCTATCTTTTCCTGCCGAACCAGCATAGCTGGAATCTTCTGTTAACAGCCAGCATGGTAATTTGCTGAGCTTCAGACTTCGCGTTTTACCAAGACATATGAAAACCTCATACATCTGCTAAGTTCAAACCTTCTAGGAACAATTCCAATGAGATGCTTTATGTTTCCTGCTCCATGCAAAGAGGAGAAAAATAATCTCATCTATAATTGACCTTGACAGATATTGAGAACATTTGGCAGCCATTAAAACCCCTTTAAGATGAGACCCTGAGCTATAAAAAGAGATGTAAATCTGAACTTTATACCACACTTAGTTCACTGGAAACACTACCATGGCAGGTTCAGTCAGTTATTTTCCATTGAAAAATTATCTTAAAATATGTCCAGAACTAACTTTTTTTTAATGTTTATTGAGCAAGTAGGAGCCTTCCGTTTCATCCTACACATCTGCTTTTTGTGGGCAAACTATTAAAAGAAATACCCGACAAAGAGATCTGCATAGTGCTGCCATTGTTCATCTGTCTGGTCCACAGATATGCACAAGGGACAGTTGGAGGAACACAAAAATCCACTTAATTAACTTTTGTACTGAGAGTTATTCCTACTTCTAACTTGCAAGATGATTAGAACCTCTATCAGACCACATCTAGGAAGCAGAGACAAGGCCAGGAACTATCACCAGTGAGCAGCTCTGTCTCGGTTGCCCCAAGGGCTGCTGTCAGTAGAGCCGCAACCCACTGAAGTGTGAACAAACAAATCCTTAATCAAAGGACAGGATGAGACAATAGATTGGAGGTTTAAGACGTCCAAGAACACTACTCCAACGTGAGAAATAGAAAGGTCCAGCTTGGAAATAGGGCCAGCCAGCATCTGGGTCTCCCTTACTAATTAAATCCGAGGTGTTCGTCTGTTATGTGAATTAACCCGCAGAAAAGCCGTCTTTCCCCTGCACTATCCTCACGGCTGTGGTCGGCTCCTGCATGTGAGGGTCTCTCCCAGCACTCCCTGTGCTGAGACATTTGGCTTGCCACAAGCATCTGGGTCAGATGTGACAATCTCTTTCTGGAGGGAATTCTGGGAAGCGCTGGAAAAGCTGACAGAAGCAGGATTTTTCTTTATGCACAGTGGGATGCAGGTAGAGGATAAAGCTAAAAAGTAAACTGAAATCTCATCTAATAGTGCAACATGGACAAATTCCTAATGACCAAAACACGCACTCTTCTTGCGACATCTTCACAGAAGAGCTCAACCGAACCAAACCGCCCACACAGACCTAAGAGGTTCATGCCGTCCCAGCTCTGTTCCCATGGGGAGCTGGCAGGGATCCCTCCCACCCCACAGGCACAGCTTTAGCGCTTCAGCTACACAAAAATCCCACTTTCTCTCCCGAAACACAATAGCTCCCACGGCATCTCACAGGCCTGCAGCGTGAAAGGATGAGCCGTTTCTGGACTCCAACACAAAACGTGCTCGGCTCCGAGCGCGCAAACACAAAGAGCTATTCTTGCTCAGACCGGGTCTTGCCCAGCGCCTTTTGCGGTCGTCGCCCCGGAGCTGGAGCACGCTGCCCCGCGCCGGGCTGCTCACCGAGACGCTGCCAGTGGATCGCAGGCTGGGCATCATCATCGGCCGCCGCGATGCTGCAGGGCAAGGCTTCAGGTTGGCTCAGGGCCTTTCACTTGATGAAATTGTAAAAAAAAATGGAACAGTCTTTCTGGTTTTGGCATTAAAAATTCCTGCCTAGCAGAGGGAATGCCCGAGCGTACTGACGGCTCAGCACAGATGTGCCAGGACAGACACAGAGCTATGAGAAGAATATGGGACCGAACTGCAAACTCCGCATCTCAAACACAGCAGACAGATCCCACAGTCTTAAAAGACTTAGAAACAGCACAGGTTTGAGTTTAATAGTTAGCTATTGACCATGCCAATGATATTTGTTAAATAACAATTAAAAAATCTTAGAATTTCTCTGGAATAAATTAAATCCAACTATTTAGAAACAGATATTCTGCAAACTACATAAGAGCTTTCTAGCAGTTAAAATAAAGCTTCATCATCAGGTGGATTACCAAATAGCAATTCGATATAACAAAAATCACTCATTTGTATAAATTAGCTGTAAATAATAAAGCTTATTTATTATTAAGATTATTTGAAATCTGGCGATAAAAAAAACAAACAAACCACAAAGTAGCTACATCCAGGCACTGCACTGACTGCCAGTGGCACAAGACCAATCCTCACTTTTCTTGCCATCACCAACATTGGTGGGTTTTCAGTATGCCAGTCTGATATTCTTATTCTTGCCACTCGGGCAAAGCCATCTGTGCCAAGAGCTGCATCCTCACCCTGAGCAGGGTTCTCACACCGTCCAGGTTCGTTAAGGAGCAGCTTTCCTCAGTGGTAAGCATGGTGAAAAACCCACAGGCCATACGCCTGCCAGGTTACCGAACGCTTTCCATTCTGAACAAACCTCGACAGCTGTCCTCCAACGTTTTCCAGGGTCGCATGGATGAACTCCTAATTCCCCAGTGAAAGACAATTACAAAGTCAGATCTGTTGCAACTGTTAAAAAATTTAGGGTTTATGTTTATATGGAACTACACAACTTGACAACTTGTCTTTGTCAAAGGTGTTTAGGTGTTGGGGTTTTGTGGGTTTTTTTAACAAAAAAACACAACAAAACAGTTTCTAGTTCTCAGCTTTTCTGTCTGGCCCTCTCTCATTTTTCATCTCCCAACTCCCCTGCCGTTGCAGTGGGTCAAAGTCCAGAAACACTGAGTTTTTGACGCTTCTTCATTTATTTTTTTGTCCATAGGGCTTTAAATTTGTATGAAGGTGCCTGTGATCCTGTAATCCTAAGGCTTGTAGTATATCCCGGTGCTTTACTGCATTTTCCACCTATGTCTGTGACAAAGGAGAACTCAAGCAAATGCTCCCGAGAGTCTGCTCACGTCTTGCTCAAGCAGCCACCGTGGAGGAGGTCGCTTGCTCGCCCACAGCACTGCTGGTTTGTGTAAGAGAGTCCCCTCCACCCCTCCAAGGAACTTTCAAGTGAATAAATGACTCTGCTGGACTTGGAAGCAAGCTGTCCAAATTAAAACTTCATTCTCAAATTATTATTTTAAAATGACAGACAATTAACCAGCCCGAGGTGAAGCCTTACAAGCATAGCATCTGCAGTGGCAGAGAACTGGGCTTTCCACTCTTGATGAGGAGAAATATTTCAGTTGTTTCAAGACACATTTACCATAGTTTAACTCTTACATTAATACATAAGCCTGCATGAAAATTCTGTCCTGTGATAAAAATATACCAGAGAATAGTCATATTTTCAATCTGATTCTGAAGACGTAGCTTCAAAACACAAACGCAGTACACTAGCAAATTTGTTTTGACTGTGCAAATAAATTTTTAAAAAATTGTTTCTGGAAAGCCAGGAAAAGTTGGGCTCGAAATCTCTCAGTGGAATTACATTTTCGTTCAAGCAATACCACACAGTTTAGAAGCCACAGAAAATATCTATTAAGACAGTTACTAATTTAGAGAAAAAATGACCCCATCTGGAACAGTGTCGGCAGTGCTGTTCATTGCACCACAAGAAAAATATTATTGTACTGCAGCGTGTGAAGCTTTGTAACAAAGATGACGCCAGGTCAAAAGAATCTAACTTACAAAGAAAGGTTGAGGTTAAGGTCTGGCTTTTACTGTAAAAGATTAAGTCCAAAAGGAAGTTTAACATGAAGGAAGGGGGTGGAAAAAAAGATGAACTGAACCGACAATTAACATAAACTTTTTTCCCCATGAACAAGAAAGACTTCCAACTCTAGGAGGACGTTTTCCAATAACGCAAATTGAGGTAAATTGGAAGACTTTAGGAAGCATTATTTTGCACACAAATAAATACAAGCATAGTGAGAACATTGGAGCAGATTGCTTAAGTAAGCCTTCAGTACATGCACAAGAGAATGTAGGGGAAACCACATCCCTAAGTTAGAAACTTCAGTGCCTTAAACAACGGAGAGGAGGACTGGGATATTTACTAACAACAGCTCGGAGCCAGGGTGAGTCGGGGCACACCAGAAGCACCCGATGGGACACGTAACAAAGCGGGGTTTGCACTGGGCATCTGCCAGCGCAGCAGTGTCCAGTCTCGGTCAGCCCTAGGCACACGCAGTAGAAGACAGAGTTACCAGAGAAATTCATGGAAGCAAGAGAGGTACCAACGAATTCAGCAATCTCCTCACTGAGGAAACAGCTGAGAGATGCAGAGGACCTGAAGCACAGTTTGAGGCATCAGAAAGGAAATCAGGCACTTATGCCCTTTAGCCAAGTTAGCTCTGAGCTAAGACGACAACAGAAAGGACAACAGAAAACCCAGCAGTGACAAGAAGTTCCTCAGGTGCCACTTTTGTAGTGGTTGCAGCAGGAGGGAAGGGAGCCGGCTCTGAACAACGCTGCTGGAAAACAAACTGAGAGTCCAGAGAGAAGCAGCTGTAGAAAAGGAGGCTCTGATAGGGCATTTGTTAAAATAGAAGCGAGATGAATTTTCAGAAAGCATCCCATCAGCAGTAACGGTTCAGAAATGCTAACGTCTTTTTCTGCAGGCAGCTCTGACATACTGCAGCTGTGGAAAGCGTGCTAGGGAACGGAGCAGCAAACCAACAGGGACAACGAGATGGAGTACAGAAGACAGAGACCAGCTAGTCATGGACAACACCCACTGAGATCAGCAGTGGCTCAGAGGAGATCACCCTTCTCGCAGGACTACAAGCTGTAGACCGCAGATAACTCAGCCCCCCACGTTTCTGCTGCCGTGCTGAGCAGAGGTGGAGGAGCAAGCCGTGACCACCCCAGCTGCCAGCCCTGGGGAGGAGAACCCAGGGGGAGCCGGAGCTGTTGGGGTGGTGAGAGCAGACGCAGCCCCCTCCTCTCTCCTCCCCAGCACAATGCTCAGCTCGCTGCATTCATCCAGCCTGGATGAGTGAACAGGGACATGGAGTTCAGCACACGTGGCTTATGGGTGGATGCTCAAGCTGACGATGCTTAAAGATTTTAACATAGACCAACTAAATAGCATTTAACTAAGACTTCGTAACAACTGACAGAAACTCTTCCTGTTGGAATGGTGTTGAATTTTATAACACTGCACATGTAAAAATCTGAATTATAGTTTGGTATTAAAGCAGACATAAGGATAAAGTCCTCCATTCATATATGGCTTGCCTAAATCTCCTGCATTCCTCCAGTGCCAAAGCAACATGTGACAATATGCTGTCCTGTATGCAGGTGGATCGGCCAGGCATCAGCTAAGAAATGAACACGCATCGCTAACGATACACCTCTGCCTCCAAAAGCCAGGCCGCTCACACCTAAACCCACGAGCAAATTTCTCCTCAATTGCAGCACCATTAGCCATGGAACAACAACAACATATATATCAACCAGTCATCCTCCAAGAAACTGCAGCTAATACTGCCCAGCAGTACAGCAGGGTTATGCCACGGAGACGTGCTGGGTTGCCCGAAGAGACGACCACATCTCCCCAGCTAACGCCGTCTGCCGTCACCACGTTGACCAGTTTGCTGAATTCTCAATTCCTGTTTCAGATGAAATTACTCCAGCACTATTCCTAAGAAACGTGTGATCTGTACTGGGTGAGATCCGTGGGAAACGAAGATACCAAGCATTCGAATACCACACCAACTCTGTTGTTGAGTAATCCAGATTTCAGCCGGATTCAACGGCACAGTCACACAGGACTACAAACATCTGTTTTCAAGAGGTGTCCAGGTCATTAGCAGCTAATTCTGTATCTCTGTTACATTCTCTGCCATATGCTGGGAGATAATCTCAGCAAGCCACATGGATTTTCATCTCAAATCCTAACAAATCTGCTCTGAAAGGCTTCATGGTTTTTTTTCTGTCACTGATTCGATAATACCTCTCAGCTGCTCCCCTCTGCTCTTTCCATGCCTTGTGTCTAATTCTTTCACAGCACCCAAAGGCTCCTGCAACCTGCCTAGCAACAACTCACAATTTCTTCACGCCATCCTAGAAAAAACTCCCTCCCTTGCCAAGGGTAAATGCAAACTTTACCTCCTGGATGAGCTCGCACTCGGGCCGGAGTGTGCCTGCAGCAGAGCAGGATTCTTGCCCCTTTGCCGTGAAACTGGGAATCCCAGTGGTACTGGCGGAGTCGTAACAGTTAAAATGCTATGTCACCTTTTTTGGGGGGGGTTGTTTTTTTCTTAAAAAAAGATGGCTCTCAGGGACATAAGAAGCCACCTCCTGTCCCCTCCCCAACTAGCGCTGCCCCCTGCACGAGGGCTAAGGCAGAGCAGTCACACGCACTGGGCAGGGCTCTGGAAGCTTTTGTCCATCACTGGTGGGAGCACGCTTCTGCCCTCATTCAAGCTCCTGGTTAGACCTACATGTCTGTGGACGTAGCAAAGAGCACACAAAGCACAAAGGGAGAAGATTTGGTGTTACAAGCAACTTCACTAACAGAAAATCAGAGAATTCTTTGCCACTTTTCTTGACAAAATCAAGGTGTCTACCCGAAAGTGTAACAGCACTTCTGTGGCCAGAACAAATGTGTACATACACAAACAGAATTTGATCTCTGGCATTAAGCAACAACAACAACAAAAAACCTGGAGGCGACTGCAGAACAGACCAAAGCCAAGAGACAGGCTGCTCTGGAGCCTGAACCCCTCCCTTCTCCAGGACATAAGCAGAGGAGCCACCAACCTGTCACACTGCCTCAACCTGGTGGCATCCCTTCTCTGCACAAGTGGTTAAAAATCTCACTTGGGCTTTGGCCTCTCTGTTCCCTAGCAAGGGGTTATCTGTTGCTTCAGCCCCAGGGGTATCTCCTGAACGCCGGCTGGGAAGAGGAGCAGCTGCCAGCAAGAGCTGCTCGTGTTTCCACCCCATGCATCCCATCCAGATGAACGACAGCAGTGGACTTGAAACAATCTTGAATGAACCGTGGTGGACCAAACTCAGGGTGGGGAGAGCGGCAAGGGTTTAGTGGTCCTGTCCCCTGCCAGCCCTCCAAGAAGCAAGCAGTGTGATGAGAAGTTCCTGCAAACCCATTGCTTCCACCGAAGCCATGAGCGGTGTGGCTGCTGGCGAGGAGGGACATGCGGACAGGGTATTTTTATCTCCTCTTCATTCCCACCCCAGTCAATCCAAAACAAACTTCAATGAGTTAGAGGTGGGAAAGATGGTTCATGATGAGAAAAGGATTCCCTGGCTCGATCTGTGTGTCACCGCTGGATACCTGGACACATGCCACTGCGGTGGCACAGCTGCACCAGTCCCGGCTTCCCAGCTTCCAGTAACCTTTCCAGACTAAAATAGCAGACCTACTCCTTGATTTTTAGCAGCTGAAGAGCAGCAGTAAACCACATAAGTATTATGTAAAATGATCTTTTTCTAAGTATATGTTTATTGTGCACAGAAGAAGTGGATTTAATTACAAACAACTGGAAGTTTTTAACAGTCTGGATTGCCCCCTACTCCCTTTCTAAAAACTAAGGTTTGGCAGCAGCGTTTGGGTTTCGTTGCAAGTCTTCTAAGTATTTCCTTGGAAAGACTTTACACTTGGTCCCAGGCAAGAAGTCAAAATCAACATTTAAAAAAGCATGCCCTGCATAATTTCCAGGATTCAGCAGCATGAAGGTATACTTATGGAGGCCAGGAGGAGAACCGCTTTTTGTGCTTTTTGACTTCGTGCATAAAGCTGGTCTTCAGACAAGGAAGTTTATATTCCAAATAATATTTTTAACTACATGCGGTCAAGTACATAACTTATCAGTCCTTTCCTCATTCCCCTCCCAAAATAAGCCTGAATAGTAAATATCTTTGCAGTATTTAGTTTTTGCTTAGACCTCTACTAGGAGCAACAGTTTCTCAAACCTAATGCAGAATTATTCGATGGCAGAAAAAGTTTCAAATAACATTTTCTTAAACTTCTTTATACAGTAAACCTAAAGTTTGGCCCTAATAGCGATCCTTGGGCTAAACTGGCTGGTTCCGCACTGAAGCGGACTAAGCTCGATTCCACGGCGTGGCACCATGCCTTGCCCGAAGGATGGAGAGCCGTCCCCTCATGCTGTCCCCTCGCCGATGGGCTGGCAGCACGGAGGTCAGTCCGGGAGGGGACGGCTGACCCTGCCCTCGCCCCTGTGAGCAATCCCATTGACATCGCCGGGACCGCGACGGAGTCCGCGAGACTGAAACTCCTGGTTTGTCTAAAGGCCAAGGATGAAGCTTCACCCAGTTCATCTAAGTGCTAATTAAACATGCCCACGCAAACGACTTTCCAAAAGCATCGCACACAGCACTGCTGGATATGCACGCTTAAGGACTGTCCACTAAAGTTTTATCTCAATTTTTGTTTGGGGGAAAAACAGAACAGAAGGAGTGTTTTCCTTCTGAGTATTTTCAGTGTTTTTAAAAAACAAATACATATATCTTCTGAAATATCTGCAAATCAAGCCCTGCATCATTTGCCACCTAAAACCACAAAATGCTACAGATGAGATTAAACTTCACAGAAGCTGAGAGCAGTGAGAGCACAGGTCGTGGTAAGGAATCAGGCTTAGCAGAGAAAATACCTTTCAGCTTTTACAGTCTAAAAGGTTTTGTTCTATAGTTTTAATCAGCAGAGAAAAATCGGGTCTATCAAATTGGGAATTTCCTGTGTGGAGGTAAGGCAAGGAAACCACTGAGATAGAAGAAAAATACTGCACAAAACATTAAGCAGACAGTTTTTTAACTGGTATTTATAAAAAAAAAATCTGAATGCAGATTTTCAGCTCACAATAGCATGGCCTTCTCCCCAATGTCTCCGTTCCCTCCCCCTGTAAAGTCTCAGTCCCACAAATCCCCCAGCGCTCCAGAAAACCTCCGGGCTAAGCAGCAATCCTGAGATTTCAGTAGAGAAAACCAACCAGGGAAAAATGCAAAACCAAACAAATACAGGCCGCAAACTAAAAATTTTGTTCGGTAAGGGGTGGGGAGGGGAAGAGGAAGAGGTTGCGGTGCAACGCGTGATGAGGGTGTCACCGAGAAGGACAAACCCTATGAAATGCATTTTTTCTCTCATTTCCGCAGCAGCATCTCCCCGCGGAGCTGCTGATCAGGCACAGCCCGAGCTCCGCACCCTGTGCACGCCGGGGAACCGGAGCCACTCCCTGGCACTGAGTCGCGCTCCGTAACAGCTCGGGGACAGACAAGCAATACAGCTGCTGGCTTCTGCTACAGGCTCTCCGTGCTGCAGGCTACACGGACTCAGACCTGTTTGTCATCTCCACCAAGAAGCCAGCAGAGCTCACGAACTCTGAGCAAGCAAGCAACGGTGCTGCACAGTTGTTGGCGTCCCAGTAAACTGCCATAAAGCAAAAGAGTCGGAAAGGACTAACACAAAGCGGTCACCTTGCTTCACTGCCCGAAACTCATCTCCTACAGTGCAAGGCCATGCGAGCAGCTCAAAGTAACCCTGTTTTCCTCAGAGATGGCAACTGCACTCTCTGGACGGCGTCCAAGCAAGTCAATGTAGCACAGGCATCAGTTAGGGCACTCACCCATACATCCAAATTAAACCTAAAGCTGCTTCTCACTTAACCAACCAACAGGTATGAGCCCAGTTGTTGCATTGCCTCAAGACTCCTTTCTTCATGCAAAGGAAGATGGAGGTGAGGATCCATCAGTCTTAACAGGGATGAAGACGACAGCCTGATCCCTGGGGTACTCTGCTACTTTTGCCTTGACAAAAAGAGAAAGGACACTTAACAGTAAAAACGTAGTTCTGAGGTTCTTTTCATTTGCAACGACAAGAAAACAGAGCTGGGCTCTCCACAAACATGTGCCAGCTAGTCCATGATAAAAATCTTTAAAAATTTCTTACAAGCCATAGAGCTGGAGCCTGGAGAATCCCTTCCACCAGCCTTTGGTGCCTGCACCTGCTGGCACACAACACACATTCAGCAGCAGCAAGACTGTGATCAGAATTGTTTCAGTATATCAGGGAAATCTAAAGTGTCTGCAACACAACAGGAGCAATTTCTAGCCAAGGCTCACATTTCTGGCTGCCCTGACTACCACCACCCGTGCTGAACAGCCTCAGGGAGCAGCACACCTGCACTGCGCCTTCGAGCTCCGCTGCAGCGCAACCCGCTCGGTAACAGCACTTGGTCAAGATACCACCGCATTTCAAAATCCAATGAATGTCCCCAGAATTCAAGCCTTAGGTTTTTAAAAGCAACTTATTTGGGGTTAACAGAAGCCTACGGCAGGCACAAATGTGAGAACCGCTGGGGACGCAAAGTGGGATGGCAGCATGGCGCAGGACAGCCCAGGGCAGGAGGATCCAGCAAGAGCTCAGACTGCTCTCTGATCACGTCTGAAATTGTGCTTTAACATGCAAGCCTCTTCCATGAAAATCCATATACAAATACTTTTCCAGTCACACGGGCAGAATTCCACCTGACACATAAATCGCCTTCGGTTGACGGGGGAAGCTGCAGGGGACACTTCCACAAGCAGCTCCCGCAGCTCTCTTCCACTCTTTTTCGCTGTAACAAATGCCATCCCCGCGCAGGGCACACGCACGGGATGGCTGAGGGGTTGGGCCCTCCCTTCATTTGTTTTTCCACTGAACCCGATACACTTCCTTGAGGTCAAAGTCACGAAGTCGCGGCAGCATTGCTATGCACAAACAAACCTGTGTGAGGCTGGGCTGGGGTAGCAGCGTGCGCATTTGGTTTCTGAAAATAGTGCTGAATCCACTGACAGCCTAGAGCCAAGCTCAGCCTGCTGGGATGCAGACACACCAGGGGATGGGAGGCACCAGGCTGGTTTGGTGTGTTGGCTATGATCCCTCTCTGCAAGAAGATTTAATTGTGCTTAGGATGGGGAAAAGGCAAACGAATAGTCCTGCACTTCCTCCAATTTGAATCAGAATTCATCTGGGTTTTCCCAGGAATTTCAGCACTCCCCTCCTCTTGCAACACAGTGCAGCGTAGAATAAAGTGGCTAAACGGAGCCCAGAGTGTACTTTGTAAAACTGCATCTTGTTCCTCATCAGGAATCGACCCATCCTCCTCAGCATCCATTTCCTTCAGTGGGCAAAATAAATAGTAGTGACTTTCTGTCATCTGCTTAACACCTCCTGCCCACCCCCCACTCCATGTTCCACCATGCAGAGAATATTCTTCTTTATTTTTTTTCTTTTAGTGACATGCAAATCTTATAAAACGCTGCTCAGAGACAGATACTGTGGATTTTCTTTGCAGAGGGAACACGTTAGAGGAAGTAAAGAAAACTTCAGCTGAGCTATTTATAAAGCATACGGTGGCTTGTTCCTCAAATGCTTCACTGACCAGCGGAACAATGAGAGTAAGTCACGGAGTTCAAATTAATTCTGGAGACACATCCTTCAGGTCCAAATATCTACAGCATTATGGATTGATATGCCTGGTAACTGGGCTTTCTGATGAAAAGTGTCTGAGTTGTCCTCACTCCAGGGAACTGCCAAGCTTTTTCCCCTTGCCTTTTCTAAATTATAGCAATTAGAAGGAAATTCAATGAAATCATGCATATTTGTGAATAAGTACACTCCCAAACTTAAAGGAGCCAGGGAAGAACTGCACGTAATTAGAACTAACTGCGGTCTTCAAGGTTTTTCCTCAATGAACAGGAATGCACCTTACGGAGATGTGTGAGTATCCGCAGGACACAAAATGGTCATAAAGAAACTATCTGTTGTGATGACTATTAATCCCTTTCTTTTGACACTACAGGTTTTGATCAAGCTAGGATCGCTGGCTAACACATTTCTCAGCACCTTGCTAGACGCTGGTGCACAAGCGGAGTTCCAGAAGCCAAGGCACTGTCTGCACGAGGCTGTTCAAGGGTGGACAGCACTAGGAAGGCACCAACATTTTGTCCAAAAGGTTTCCACGTAAGAAGCTCACCTAGGCATAAAGCAATGGGGATTAGCTCATGCAAATACCATGAAGCCCACCCTTCAGACTGAGATGCTACAGCCGGGATGGATGTGCTAGTATCTCTCTCTCTTCTACTATAAGGTCCAACCCTGCTGAACAGTATGTTGAAGTGGTTGGTCATTTATGAGGAACACTCACAGGGCCCAAGCCCTTCTCCTGCAAAGGGCAAAAATACTCAGTGATTTCTGAAAAAGTCTCTTAAGGTTACAGGAGAACATGAACAAACCACCAGCTAGTACAAATGCTTTTAGCAATAACACTTGGAAGTCTTGAAAATTAAAACATCAGCCACATAGTTTCAGCAGCGTGACTGGCAGACTAACAGGCTAACACACACACAAACCCTTCTACTTTCGCACGGAAATTTTTGCAGGAATAATGATCTGCATGACCATGAAGGTCTAGTGTATATTTTGAGTCAAGGTGGGATGGCATTCTACATGTCTCTTTTGAGTCTCTCTCCTCCCTCCTTCCTAAGGAAGCTCTGTGAAGAACAAGGGTTAACAGTGAATTGTTAGATTCCTAAGGTACGAAACTATCTGATTTCCAGGTACGAAAACCACAGTGGTCATAGCTGGAGGCTACTTCCCTAACCCCAACCACAGGGTTTCACCCACCCCAAGGCAGGAAAACAAAATTTCTTTGCAGTCCACATATTCTACCTTCAGGCACCCGCCAGTCCTGCCAGTCCTGCCCGAGCTGCCCCAGACACCTCTTCCGGGCAGCACACAATAACACAAACACAGCTCCAACACGTACATTGGAGATAAATGCTGAGAAACATGAGAGAATTTGAGCTACATTTTTGTAGGCAGCTCCAAAAACGTCACAAGTGCCTCATGAATCAGGCAGAAGGAGTTTGCCTGTAGTTTATTAGGTCAGTAAAGTTGGAACTATAGATAACATTACGACACTTGGTCTCCTCTCTCTTCTTTTTCTGTTGTTATTTATTTCCAAAATATTTTTTCTTTTAAGAAGCACCAGATCAGGTTCAGTCCTCCTCTCTCTCCTTTCTTCACTGTTGCTCCTTTCCATCAGCTATTCCCAACCACAGCATTGCCAGGTCTAGAGAAACCCTTGCGCAGTTTAAGATGTCCCAGTGCAGAAAGGAGCTACCAGTTGCATGGAAGCAATCAAGGCATGTTGTCTGCTCTGGAAACAGATGGTGCTGACTGAGCAACAGGATCACAAGCTTCTGCCAGCCCTGTAGCACCTAAACCAGCAGCACTTGGAGCCTACCACGCCAGCCACTAGTTAAAAATACAACACCACAGGTGACACCTAAGTGCCACTATTTAATCGATATTGTGCTCAGCAGGTAATCTCTTTGTAACCAGAGGCTATAAATAGACTTCCATAAGTTTGCATTTTCCTTTCCAGTCAGGCCACCTATTCACACCGGACAACCCTCTTCCTGGACCTCTTCCCATTCGCACATGAAACCTTCATAGGACTCGGCTGCCCCAATAGCAAACTTCTGACTCCAGTCAATTTGTGTGCTAGGCGAGTCTTAACTTCTTCCAGGCAAGAATCATGGTGGTTTCACTCACTACTTGAGATGCCAGTGGGTGCAACAGCCATCCTTTCTACAGGAGCAAAGGAAAAGCTGCTACCTTCCTTCAGAACAACAGAGACGGAACAAACAGGTAAAACGCAATAGTCAGAGAGCACTGTTGGGGTAGAGTTTTAGCTTTAAAAAAAGTCTCTGATAACTCCAAAATTGGGTCCATGGCTACACATGAAATTAGGTCCATGGCTGCTCATGATATGCAGCCTCTCTAGAGTGATGGATAATGAACTTTGTCCCACCAGGCATTCACTGAGCAAAAAACCAGATTATCACTAACGCAGAGACTGCATCTCTGCTGGGGAAGCGGAGAGACAATGTTTGCCTATGCTGCCGTGTGACTGCACAGCTGTGGTTGGTGCTAGCGATCAGGGAATGTCCCAGACTCCTCGCCCCCTTCCCACAAAAATCCATGCTTACACAGGCACAGAGCACCCCTTCAGCACTAGCTATAGCTTGTGAAAGTAATTACTTTGCAGTTTGGATCTCTATACAGAGAGCATCATCCCAGCATCAGTACAGCATGCCATCCATTAGCAGCCCTTCATCATTACACTTTTGTAGCAGTGCTGCTGTAGGTTTCCTGACACTTTCCGTTGCCAGACTCTGTTTGAAGCAGCTCAAACTTTGTCAAACTTCAAATATGTTGGCTGAAGCTCTCCATGCCATGCATCTGCCTGAGGCTAATGGGGTTTTTTGTTTATGTAAAGGTGGTACAAGGAAAAAGTGAAAAAGTCAAAGTCAGGAGCTCAAAAATACCCACAAAACAAAACAAATTAAAAGGAGGGATGACGAGTGGCTTGCCTGTCTCCTTTCTACGAAGTTTTACAATGGGAGCAGGAGACAAACTACCTTGCCAAGTGATCTAAAGCAGAGAGATGCCAGTGCTGAAGACACTACATTGCTCTGAGATTCAGTGAATGTTCACCACATCACATCACAGGTCCTGGAGTCAGCATTGCCTGCATACCAGGTAAAGCCTTGTTAAAGTCTGTAGAGCTTTCCAGGTGGTTTTGTTCAGGGTGAACATGCTCCAGACCCAGAAGATCACCATTTACTAACTGACAGGCTGCACTCTATGCCATAGAGCACATTTTGTATGCAGCAGTGGGAAGTGAGTAGGACTCGTCTAGCAGAGGCTCTTCATTGTAAAGGAAGACCCATAATTAGCATACCAGCCCCTGGTGTCCACAGCAGGATCATCATGTCTCCACTGGAAAGCACCGGGCAGATGGAAACCACAGAGATTCCCGTGTCCAAGTGTTCTTGTAGTATCTGGTAATTACTGGGAACCTTACTAGAAAATATTGTAATTCCTTCACCACTAATGACAGTCCATTTGGAGAGCAACCGTGCACTGCTGCCCTGCGAGCTGCTGTCGCGGCATGCGGGGGGCAGGTCGTGCAGCAGAGCAGCCCGTTACGAGACACTTGCACTGCAAGCATCCCCTAGGATTGAACTCAGGATTTTACGGTTTTGCTATTCCTGCTTTTCTTAAATGGGAAATTAAATACCAACTTGGTATGTTTAGTGTCAAAAATCTTGTTCTCAAGAACTAGGAGGCGCCAGAATAAAGGTTCCCTTCACGTTTTTACTCAATTCTGTTCTGTACGTCTTTTGCACAACTTTCTAATAAAGATCAGATGCTTTTTTGCAGGGTGTATGCCCCCTCTTCTAGCTCACAATACATGGAGCACAAGAAACAAATTGGTTGTAAGTGAATGAAACTATTGTCAACAAGGACAAGCTCCTATGAGATGGAATTTCGTCAAGTGCTCGAACGCAGGCCTATCTCTGTAACTAGGGGGGTCTTCCCCTCCCCACCCGCCCAGCCCTCAAGAGAAGCAGAGGAGTGCCAGGATAACTGCCTCGCTGCAAGAAAGCAAGACAGGGAATTGGAAGAAGAGAAAGGATATCTTGCGGGAATTGCCATTAAATGCTGGCCTGGAGAACCAGACCAGCTTTGTTCCACTGCAGAGCTGCTGTGGCATGCAGCTTCCACAGCGGGCACCCATCTGTGCCTCTCGCTCCCTCTGTTGCACTTAAAGAGCATCTAAAGCCCGCGTTGCAAAAGTGCTGAGCGTTCACAACCATGAGGTCCATGCTCTAAACACATGAAGTGTTATTAAAACAAATGCTGAGTATTACGGAGAAAAATTAGCATTAGGCAAAGAACGGGCATTTAAAATCAGTGGTAGCTTTGGACAGTTTCAGCCTTACTCTTTGGCGGCATTTCCCTCTCCAGCAGCCACAAAAGGAGAACGATACCACCTCACTTCACAGCAGTGCCGTGCACTGACATTTATGAAGCATTCAGTCCCTGCAGTGATCAGTACTACAGAAAAGCCCACGAGGAGTTCAACAGTTCTTTATTCAGTACAGGGTACGGATGGTGTGTCGTAAATAGGGCACAGGGTGACACATTGTACGAGGAGGATAAGAATATTGAATAGCTGCTCATTCACTGCACAACATCCATCTTGTGCCCTGAATGAAGTACAAGCCCTGTGGAAAAAAAATACAATGTAAACCATACAAGACAGTCTTTAATTATATGGTATGGAGGGGCTTACCATGCAGCAGACACACAGAGAGGGTGACTGTGGTTAGTCTTCACGCTCATATTTCCTAGCTTTTTAAAAGTATGTTTTTCTTCCTGTATAATATATTCCCCCTATAAAACTTCAAATTTGCATGCCCTATATTCATATTTGTACCAATATAAATATTTGTTAGAAACTTTTTTACTTCAGCACTGATGTAGGTAAGATTCAGAATGGGCGTTATTTAATATATTGTAGTTTAATATAAATGACAAGTGCATATATCTATATTTGTATATTGATATCCACATTTCATTTTCAATATGGCAATAAGCTACAAGTGCTTTTTACACGGGTAAGAGTTCGGCCTGAGAGAGTGAAAAACTAAGCACACAAAGACTGGCAAAGCACCGAGAGGAGACCAGCCCAAGTTCACGCTCCTACAGCAGACCAGATCACAGAAGAGGAGGACGGTCATGGTAAAGCAACACATAGACCAGGAGAGCTGAGCAACAGTTCTGGACAGAGTGGGTTTTTGTTGGAAAATACTAACTGATCAAAAGCACTAAAGCCCCTCAGACAGGACTACAATTCTTTGTTTTCATATAATATTTATTGTAAGATAAAAAACACAATTTAAGTTGAATTATACTTTTAAGTCTTAAAAAAAAAAAAAGACAGAGGAAGACCCACATTACTGTCACTAACGAGAAAGCACACGTGAAATGGAATTGCTTTACAGCAGAGTTTAAAATCCTTTCCCCCACAAGCACACGCTTTCAATTTTAGAGCCAGGATTGTTCTCAAACAAAAAATAACTCCCACGCACTGAAAATCACCCTCCAATACCCAGTAATAACCCTGAACTCACATTACATTGCCAACATAACAACGATTGTAATCTTGAAGTTATGACTTGTACAGTACACTAAACAAAATCCTACGAGATTACACCTGATTGTGCGTTTTCCTTTCACAAAAACAAGGCAAAAAACTACTCTCCTCCAAGTACAAAGTCAGATTATTCCTTCAAAAAAATAGAGCAGATACAAGATCTTTGCTCTACTGAAATTAAGAGACGTCTCCGGGATCAGGAATTCACCTTATATATATTTGATGAGGAAAAAGGACTGAAAAAATGATGAAAGAGACACAAAACTAAGTAACAGGACATACAGCTATCCATTGAATAACTACACCCAAGCAGTGCATGTCCCTGAGCACTCTGATAAAGTGAGGAACTTCTCCTTCCAACAAAGGAACTCAATATGGGAACATCAAGCATCAGTCATGCTAAAGAGCACTGACCTGAGTAATACTCTGAGTAACAGACTAGAGCTTACAGCTGTAAGGTATGTTATACACACACTGCAACACCCAAACACTCACAGGCAGAGACACCTGGGACTTTGTGCACTCCCTGGATTCTGTACAGCCGAGCACGTGACAGAAGGAAAAATTCTAAAATTACTTGTCAGCCCTTAAAAGTATTAAGCTAACGCAGGCATATGTTAAAAATCATTTAGTTTTGGGGACAGGCCAGACCTGACGCATCAATGCAAGTTTCATTTAAACTCTGTTACTCTTGAAAACGAGCGGCCACCTGCGCTGTCCTTTGCTGCCCACGTCAGCGACACACTGCCCCAGGAGCACACCAGCTGACGACGCTGGGAGCACCAGTGAGAAACCATGAGTATCTACTGCAGCTTTTGCCATTGAGCCTACAATCCCAGGCCAGGAGACATCCCTGGCTCTCCTCTTCTTCAGTCTCCATTCCTGGGAAGAAGACTCAGTTGCTAGATGCTCTGCCCCCCTCATTCCATTTTGCTGTCCTGCACTGTTTGCACGTGCAATCCATAAGCACCTAAGCTTCAGCACACTCAGCTGGGGCAGCAACACCTGCAGGTGTACAGAAAGCATAACCACACATACCCTAAACTACTTCTTCCAGTTCAGAAATAGAAAATTCACGAAGTAACAGTGAGAGTGGGGAGAAGAGGCAGGGGAAGGAAGCTAACTGGAAAACTGACAGTCCCTGTGCAAGGAGCAGGGAAATAGGTCTCTTCGGCATCCTAGGATTTCCAAGAGGGCCAAAAAGTGACTTCCTGCTATTCAAGTCCAGGCTGAAATATAATAAACCACTGCCAGCATAACACTGACTCATATCCATCAGATTTATAAATCAGTATTTCGACAAAGAGTGCTCTCTCTGTTGGCTTCACTATAGATAATTTTCAACTGCTAAGACATGTTGTTTAACCCACTCAATGTTTAGTGTCATTTCTGCAAAAACCATTTCTGTGGCACAACGCTAGATGCAATTTTAAAAACCAGGCAGCTGAAATACTGCCTATGGCAAATACAGAAGCCTATCAGATAGCCTTGATGACCTAAAGGCTTGCAGATTAACATCAGAATTAGCCCTACTGTTTTTTTTTTTCCTAATTATTTAATCCACAAAGAAAAAACAACTCTCACAGCTTCTTCTTCAAGCACTTGGTCACCACAGAACAAACTTGAGATACGTTAAAAAAAAAAAAAACCCAAACGGTAAAATACCTACAGCGTGGCCCACGCTTGGGAGGAAAGCCACGCTGGTCAGAGGTGTGGCTTCTTGCCCACACAGTCACAGCACACAGGCTTCAGTCTTCACACCAGTGTTGCTCAACGCCCTCCTCCCCAGCAGCAAGCACACCTCTCCAGCACACACCAGCACAGCCGCACCTGCACCAAGGGAGGCTGTGCTTCCAGAACAAAAACTTTTACCACTAAGACGCAGAAAACCATGCCCAATATTGTCTTCCACAGCTCCTTAAAATCCAGCTCCCGTGTCACGGCCGCAGACACCCACGGCTGGGACCCGGGCCGGACCCCGGCACCCACCGCCGCGGCACCACGCAAGCCCAGGGGAGCGGGAGGCTCTGCAGTGCCCCGCGGACGACTGCAAACGGCCTCCGCCACCCCGAGACGCTCAGCTGAGAAGCGCAGCCCGCAGCGGCCCGGGGGCGGCGGGAGGGCTGCCAGACCCCTCTCACGCACCTGCAGGCCAACACCCGGCCAACGCGACGGGGCAGGCACCGCACCACCCGCGCCGGTAACGAGCGGGTGGCCTTTGCCGGGGCTTCCCTCGGGAAGGGGGACCGGGGCAGAGCCCAACCGCCGCGCAGCGAGTCGGTGCCGGTGCCAGCGAGCACCAAACCAGCCCCGGGGCCCGCAGCTGCCCCCGCGTTCCGTGCTTTCCCGCACAGACTCAACGGACTCCCCGTATCCCGCGGCCCCCGGGAGCGGCTTCACGGGGGG